>Ga0114949_10001399_pt1 | contig 14687 bp, 21 predicted proteins | sample N074metaG_FD_83505 | JGI IMG/M metagenome (GOLD analysis project Ga0114949, IMG submission 83505) | Deep subsurface microbial communities from Kermadec Trench to uncover new lineages of life (NeLLi) - N074 metaG | ecosystem: Environmental > Aquatic > Marine > Ocean trench > Sediment | place... | reverse complement strand
TAGTGATTCGTGGCAGGGTTCGGGGCAGACGGGCCACAACCCAATAGACTAATAGAGGAGATCATCTATGCGAATTACAGACGTTGGCGTGACCGTATGGGAATGGCGGGATATTCCGCCCACGCGTTACACGCTCAAAGTTAAAAGCTCAGCTTCACGCACGACACACATGGGTCTGGTGAAAATAATGACTGATGAGGGAATCGAGGGTCATGCGTTTATCGGTTCAGCACTCAGCCCGCTGGGCAGCGATGCCAAACTCATTGTGGATCGATACAAGTCACTCCTTGTAGGACAGGACCCTCTGAATCGCGAGCGTATCTGGCAGACCATGGCCGGTTGGGCTATCGGCGGGGTCATGCGTGTGATCGGCGCCATCGATGTTGCTTTGTGGGACATCGCCGGAAAAGCGGCGGGTATGCCAATTCATCAATTGATGGGCTCTTATCGAAGTTCCGTACCGGCTTATGCCAGCTCTACTGTCTTCGAAACAACCGAGGAATATGCCGAAGAAGCTATCCGATACAAGGAAGCAGGTTGGAGCGCGTACAAGATTCATCCACCGGCAGTTGCTGAATGGGACATCCGCATTTGCCAGGCAGTGCGAGAAGCTGTGGGTGATGATTACCGTATCATGCTGGACTCTACGTGGTCATATGACTATCCCGATGCGCTTCGAGTCGGTCGCGCTGTAGAAGAACTTGGCTTTTACTGGTATGAGGACCCGCTGCATTTTGATGACATTTACGGCTATGTAAAACTGAAAAAGGATCTCAGGATTCCACTGATGGCGACCGAAATGCCCAGTACCGGTCCCACGGCATATGCGCCGTGGATCATGCAACAAGCGACCGACTATCTTCGCGGAGATGTTGCGATCAAAGGCGGGCTGACTTCCTGCCTCAAAACCGCCCATCTCGCCGAGGCATTTCAAATGAACTATGAAGTTCATCATGGCGGCAATTCTTTGAACAACGTCGCCAATCTGCATCTCATCATGGCGATTCGAAACTGCGAATATTTTGAAGTCCTGCTGCCGGATGCTGTGCAGAAACATGGGCTGGTACAGGACATCGAGGTGGATGAGAACGGCTTGGTGCATGCTCACCAGGGACCTGGGTTGGGTGCTGAAATCGACTTCGATCTCATAGAACGCAACAAGGTGGCCGACCTTTGATGCATGAGATATTCTTTATGACCAAGCTTGATTAAAGAGTCGATTATTTATGTCTGACGCGCCTCCATTTCACCTCACCAAACACGAAAGTGGCATCGCGGTCATTTCGACCAACGACGACCCGCTGAATCGCATGTCGCTGGAATACATTGATGAGCTTGAAGTTGCCATCGAAGATATAGCGCAGGACGATAGTATCCGAGCCTTCGTCATAACAGCCGATGGTCTTACCAACTTTTCGGTCGGCATGAACTTAAAACAACTGCGCAGCGGTATGGCAGATCGCGGCGGAGTGGATGCATTCTTCGATCAACGATTGAATCTGATACGTCGCATAGAAACCATGGATAAACCTTCAGTCGCCACCTTGTTTGGGTATTGTCTGGGTGGCGGACTAGAGCTACCGCTGGGCTGTACGTTTCGTTTGGCTGCATCTGAAGGCGCGCAAATTGGCTTGCCCGAGATCGACCTGGGCGCTGTTCCGGCCTGGGGTGGGAGTGCTCGGTTAGCAAAGTGTGTTGGTCAACAGCATGCGCTGGATATGATTCTGCGTGGCAAGAAAATATCCGGCGCGCGAGCGCTGGAGATAGGCCTGGTGCATGAAGTTTGGCCGTTACTGGAATTAAAGGATAAAGCCATCGAACTCGCGGAAGAGTTGGCCAGACAACCTCGCTTAGCTGTGAAAGCCATGCTGAAGTCGTTGGTTGGCAGCGAAGACAAGTCGCTGGATGAGTTGCTGGCATTAGAAAGAGAAGGCGTCAAAGCGACTTCCGGTACTGCTGACTCTCGCGAGGGAATGCTTGCCTTTCTTGAAAAACGCGACCCTGTATTCAATCAATCTTAGGCTGCTTGTACGCCTTGACTCTGGCTCACTCAAACCCCTAACTGGTCCGCCAGATCCTCGAAGTCATCGGCCTATACATCGAAGTCGTTGGGGTCATTGTCATCGTACCCGAAAGGCTCGTTGAGCTTGGGTTGCACATAGGCCGTGCAAAATCCTGCTTGCATCGACGAGCGCGCTCTTTTCTTCGTCGGTGAGTTGCAACGATGGATACTTATGACTCACGTCCTCCAACGAAGCGAGCTGTACGATGTCTGCGCTGCACCATTAGCGTTTCCCTGCCCGCACTTCCGCTAATAATTGAAAAAAACACAAGCGCCAATCTAGCGCGAACTGAGAGACATCAATGCCCGCGTTTCTCGCACTATCGATTGTGCTTACCTGGGTGCGTACTGCGGTCTGCCAATCAAAGACCGTACCGCCGACATCGAATGTTAGCGCTTCTATGTTTTCGAGTATTTTATCCACTTGCTAACCTCGGTGGCAGTCGATGTCGAAATACTGACGTCGACGACCCGACATTGAGTTTCACCTATGGTTGCACCCAGATCGGTGATGACCATCCCCGTTGCTGCTCGGCGGCCGGTATATCTGCAGGAGGTGTCACTCCAGCGCTATTCGCCACCCAGGTTGTCCAGCGGCACGTTGGGTTCTCGAACACGCGCACGTAGTAGAAGGCGTGTTGATCACTGACAAACTCCGGGTCCTTGAACTGCACCTGAAGTTCGTTGGCGCCAGTTGTGTCATTGAGCACGCAGGTGGTTATATCCACGGTTGCTGGTGTTGGTGGACAGCGGCCGTTGGCGTCAGCCGTTCTGTCGCCGGAACATACCACGTCACGAACGCTGTGGTGTGACGTGCCGTTTTCCACCCAGCCTTTCACCACCTGGATGCGGTCGAGCTTCGGCCCTGTTGGATCCTGCACCGCCCATACCCAAAAACTGGGGTCGGCGCTGTGCAAGTCCGCACCCATCGGTACGCCGTTGGTGTAAGCCTCGGCCACGGGATCGGTGTGCCCAGCCAGGCCCTTCGGCAAATCACCCGCGAAGAATCTGATGCGCATGCGCCCACCGCTCGTTGCAAACGCTTCCCGTCGGTGCATCGCGTCCCACAGATCGGCCCGCGTGTTGGCTTCCGCCCAAACACCAACCAGACCACCGGGTTGGCGCAATCGCGCGGGGCCGGCGACAATGTGTGAGCTGGCGAGTGCAGCAGCGACAAGTTTCGGATCGCCCATGACTTGGGCCTGTGATGAAGGTGCTTGCGGGTTCGTGTAGCCCGGATCTGAGTTGTGCGTGTCGGTAGAACCGATCATGCCGAATTTGAAAGGGTTCAGTCCGTCTTCGTTCGCTTGCACAATGCCGTCCAGCAGCGCGTTACGCACCATGGTCTGCGGCGATGAACACCGGCCTGTCTGGCCTTCTTTGCAGGGCTTGAAAAGAATGCCGAAATCGCAGTCTTCATCCGCAGCCCCAACGCCAATCTGACACTCAGACGTGCCTTTTTGCTGGGTGACTTCTACCAGCCGATCAAGTCGCGCACGACGTTGCAGATCTTCAAGACTGTAAGGCGTACCGTCCTCATCGGTGCGCGAAAAGGTCAAACCCCAGGAAAAATTGGTGTTGTGGGGAATCGTAAGCACTTGGCAAGGTTCTTCGCAGCCAGCATCCAGCTGCGCAAAGAAATCTGCCTGGCCGGCCACATCGTACGACGAGATCGCGTGTGCAATCACCTGCGCACCTCGGAAAATGACATTGCGATGCAGCATTCCAAATTCCGGCAGCAACGATGAAAACTCATAGCCGATAAGGGCCGTGAACGTGCCCGGATCGTCAAACTGGCTAGCTACTTCCTGTACGCGCTGCCACGTGGAACGGGCATTGGCGAGACACTGGTCATTATCCTCACATAGTGCGGGATTTCGCTTCGCGGGTCTGGCAGTGCCGCGCGCAAATGCCTGACGTAAATAATCAGCTTGTCGCGGCGCCGGATTGCGCATGTTCTTACAGAAAGGAGTGTCATATTGGACATGTCCGACTTGTGTGCAGGCATCTACTGCATCGAACCCTTCGGCATGATCGGTCAGCGCTACAAAATCAAGCGGAGCATGTAATTGCGTAACCACACCGCTGGGTAATTCAATCGCCTCCCCCCGTGCAAACCGATAGGCGTCGGCGGGCCCGACGCGATTGCCACCAGACCATGCATCGGTCGACCAGCTGGTGTGTACGTGCAAATCGCCGAAGTAAGCCTGGCGATTCGGGTGGCGGCGCGGCGTCTCGTGGGTGGATGGCAGCGGCTGGGATTCCGTCGTGCGGATCGAGGCTGGGTCTTCGGTGGCATCACAGCCAAACAGTGTGGCGACGACCAGGAAAGTTAATGCAGAGTGTAGCGCGCGCATCGATGGTCCTTGTAGATTCGTTCGGTTCGAGTATACGAGAAACAGGCCCTCGTTTTAGTGAGTCGAGCGATTCATGCAGGCACTTTACCCAAGGGTTGTAAAGGAACCCGGCGACTAAATAGTCCGGGGCAATGCGTTCTTGATCGAGGATTGGCGAATTGGCGATAGAGATCGAAACACGCGCTGAACAAACAGACAAGGGCTGGCGGGATGCGGATGGTTTTGTTGGACCAGTCCGCCCCGGCAATGGCCCGCGAACCGATCCTCGCAGTGAATTTCCGACCGGCCCTGAAGTGGGTGCTGTACTACCCAACTTCCAATGTCTGGACGTCGAGGCCGAGCCGTTCGATTTCTATGCGCACAGAGGCGCCAGCCGTGCAGTGGTCGTGTTCTTTCGATCCGCGGTTTGGTGACCCCCTTGTCGAACGCAACTCGTGGAGTTGCAAAAGAAGATGCATGATTTTAACGCAGCGGGGATTCAGGTATACGCGCTGAGTTACGACGAGCCTGAAGCACTGCGTGATTTCCGCGAAGCCTACGATATTTCCTACACGTTGTTGTCAGACCCCGACTCCGCTGTGATTCGTCAGTACGGTATTTTGAATACGCTCATTGCCAAGGATGATCATCCTTGGGTTGGCATCCCTTTTCCGGGTACCTACGTAACGGATGCCAGCGGCCGCGTCACGGCTAAGTTCTTTGAAAACAATCTCGTCTTGCGTGCCGGACCAGAGCAGATATTGCGCGCTGTTACCGGTGAAGATACCGACCCGTCTAGGACGCAACCGCCTGGCACAGAGCGAAAGGAACTTACACCGAATATATTCGTCGACGGTCCCCGGCTAGCTGTGGGTGTGCTACGTGAACTGGTGGTGCGATTTGAAGTACCGGCAGGGCGCCATCTATACGCAGCCCCCGCACCTGCAGGCATGTTGGCGGTCGACCTGACCCTCGACGACCACCCCAAGGTCGTTGCTAAGGCGTTACAGCGGCCAGCCAGTCACACCCATACACTACCGGCCACTGCTGAGCACTTCGAGGTGCATAGCGGTCGTGTTGAATTACGCATACCGATCACAGTCAACGGAACGGTCGTGAGCGATGAGGGAAACGATGAACTGACGCTATCAGGAACCGTTAGCTGGCAAGTTTGCGATGATCAGGTTTGCGATGTGCCACAACAACAGCCATTTGAAGTCACCGTGCCCGTGACTGGCGTCGTAGCATCTGACCTGCAAGCACGGCCTGGGCAAAGTGACATCAGGGCGAGGAACGCACTACGGCACTTCAAAAAAATGACCAGCCGGCGATTGTAAAGAACTGGAGACATTAAATAGTGAGGAAGCACAGATGAGTGAGTTTGCGGGCTTTGCAGTCGTGGCGCCTGAAGCAGAAGGCTTTGCCCAGGATCGCCTGGATCGTATCAGTGCGGTGATGGCCCAGGCTGTTGCTGACAAGGAGATTCCTGGAGCGGTTACCGTGGTGTGCCGCCGTGGCAAAGTAGTGCATAACAATGTCGTCGGCGCCCTCGACATGCATCGACCGGAGCCGCTGGGCATGGACAGCCTGTTTCGGATGTATTCACAAACCAAACCAGTTACGGCAGTGGTCGCCATGACCTTGTTTGAGGAAGGCGTAATTTTCTTAGATGATCCGATTTCTAAGTGGCTGCCGGAGTTCGCTAGCCCACAGGTGGTCGCGTATCCGTCAGCGACTGACCGGGTAAAAGGTTCGCCGCTGAGCCTGGCGGCACGGTGGCTGCAAATCGCGAAGTTACGATTTTCGACTTGATGACCATGACTTCGGGTATGCCCAGCATGGGCCGCACTCCGACCGCTTACCAAGGCGCCGTTGTGGCATCGATGGAGGGTGCTGGTTTTCTACCCTGGGATGAAAGCATTAACGATCCGCCAGGTACCTACGAGGACATGGTGCTTGCTCTGGCCGGCGCCCCGCTGCACGCACAGCCTGGCTTGGTGGGGACTATGGTTCCGATTTAGATGTGTTGATTCTATTGTTAGAGCGTGCCAGTGGCCGGCCGTTGGACGAGCTTTTCCGTGAGCGGGTGTTCGAGCCATTGCAGATGACAGGTGCTTGTTTTTATTGTGGCGAAGAAAACATGCAAAGGTTGGTGGCCGATCATAGCTGGAACATCGACGGCGAGTTGATCGTGCGTGATCCGTCAGAAACGGCTGAGAAACTGGGGAAGGCTAATCGCAAGTCGATGTCGGGTAATGGCTTGTTCGGTGGGATGCTCTGCACGCTACCGGATTATGCACGTTTTGCGCAAATGCTATTGAACCGCGGGAGCTTGGATGGTGTACAGATCATTGGCCGGAAAACCGTCGAATTGCTCACTACAAATCTCATCGGCGAACGTAGTGTCGACCTTTCAGTGGGTCCAGGCTACGGCTTTGGTTTAGGCTATGCAGTCCATAAAGGCATTGCCGGTACACTTACTCCCGGCTCACCAGGGACATTTGGTTGGGGCGGCGCAGCAGGCACATGGTTCTTTGTCGACCCAGTGGAAGAACTATAGGGTATGTTTTTTTACCCATGTATTTGGCTATCAGTTTTCGCCCACAGCTGACCTGATGTTTCGCTTTGAAAAGATGGCTTACGAAGCTTTGATCGGCTAACTGCTCTAGCCCAGGTGGACTTTGTCCGCTCAAGGCTGGATATGGACATATCCTTTGTTGATTTCCTCGATCATGAAGGCAACGCCGGTCTGCACCGTCTCAACGCCTGGCAAGACCGCAGGGCGCGTTTTGGTACGGCGCTCTATAGTGTCCAGGGTGTTACCGCAGACATAAAAACGTACACCGTGATCCATCAGACTTTTAATGCGTGCCTGGCGTTCATTGTCTTGGGCAAACATCAACGGCACGCCGGGGCCAAAGGCAACGATCTCTATATCGACCATGTCCTGGCCACCATAATGTCTGGTTAGATTGTTAGCGATATCCAGGACCAGACTGTAACGCGTCGCATCATTCTGACTGACTTGTAAAATGACGTGCGCTTCGGCAAAGGGTTTGTCTTCGCTCAAAGGCTCCTGACCCAACGCGACTTGCGAAGCCAACAACAAAAACAGACCAATAAATCCTCTCATAGCCACTGCCAACCCCTTCATAAGTAGTTTTCCAAACCCGGGTTGTTAACTATGCCGTGCAACCGCGGTTGATTAATGTTTTCTAACAGGATGTTTTTGCGACCCCGCAAGTGCTCAGCGACCACATCCCACACCGGTATCCCCTGAGATTGCTGACCAACGGTTGCCCATCCCGCTACCCGGTACTTCTTGACAGCATTCAGCAAGGACCCATCCGGCAGACGCAGCTCGCTTATACGAGAACCGATCTTTTCATGTGGCGAACAAGCGAAGTTAAAACCGCCGACCCGGACCATATCGCCACCTTGCTGTAGATAAGGGTCCGGGTGGAACAAGTTGTCACTCACACTTTCGAGAATAAAATGTAGCTCTTCACCCGACATCTCACGAACGTACGTTTCCGGATAGGTTATCGCGGTCTGATCCAGCACCCGTTCCATGGTTATGGTTTCCCCCGGCAGAACCGAGGTGCCCCATCTGAACCCGGGCGAGAGGCTGAGTTCCGCATCGAGTTGTTCGCGCAACGCGTCGCAGATGATCTGATCGAAACTACCGTTGAAGTTACCACGCCGATACAACAACGTATCTGTCTGCGCCAGCGGCTCGTTGAGTTGCGCCAGATAGGGTGCGCGCACGCTATCAATATGGCGTTGCATATCAACATCCGCAGCCAGTAGATTCGAAAATATCGGCATCAGACGATAGCGGTACCCTTGGATCTTGTTGGCGATCTTGTTTGCGCCAAACTGAATATCCAGCACGCCGAGAAATTTTCCATTTGAACCGGCATTGGTCACCACCGTTATGCCACCGGCATTAACGACGGCAACGGGAACCGGCACCCCGTCATGGGTATGGCCGCCGAGAATAAAGTCTATGCCACGAACCCGCGAAGCCAGTTTCAGATCTACGTCCATACCATTGTGAGAAAGCAGCACGACCGCATCGACAGTTTCTTCGACACGTATCCGCTCTACTAATTCCTGAAGATCGCCTTCTTGTATGCCAAACGACCAGTTGGGGATAAACCTCTGCGGATTGGCGATCGGCGTATAGGGGAAAGCCTGACCGATGACGGCAATGCGTCGGGCGTTGACAGTCTTGATCACGAAGGGCGGAAAAACATGCCCTGAATCTTCATCGAAAACATCGATGCCATCAAACAGCGCATCTTCTGTCGCCTTAACATTCTGCGCGACGAAATCACCGCTAAATCGATCCACGTTATCCAGAGTTTCCGAGTCTTGATAGGTAAACTCCCAATGACCCGTCATGACATCGACACCTAGCAAGTTGCAGGCATCTACCATGTCCTGACCCCGGGTCCACAGCGCCGTGCCAGACCCTTGCCAGGTATCGCCACCATCCAACAGCAATGCGCGCCCGTTCACCTCTGCGCGCATACGATCGATCAACGTTTTCAGGTGCGCAAAACCACCGACCTTGCCAAAACGTTCTGCTGCCGCCGAGAAATCCAGATAAGTGAGTGCGTGCGCGATTCTGGCATCGTTAGTCGGAAACTCGCGGAGAAGATTTCTGCCCACCAGATGCGGCCAGCGGCCTTTTGCTGCTCCCACGCCTATGTTGACATTGGGTTCACGAAAGTAGATCGGCAGCAGTTGGGCATGGGTATCGGTCATGTGCAACAAGCGGACGTCACCCCAGGATTCAAGATCGTACAAGCTGCGTTCAGGAGATTGATTGAGATCCATGCAGCCACTTAGCCCGGCAACAATGGACGCTTTCGAAAGAACGTCAAAAAATTCCCGGCGATTCACTGCCAGCGCCTATGGGCCAAAAGGCGGGCGCGTCTGCCAGTCAACGGCTTCCTGTTCCGCCTGGGCAATTGAAGCTTCCGCCAGAGCCATAGCTCGGCGTATTTGCGATTGGGCTGCGTCCATGTCACCGGCTTGTTGCGAGACTTTGCTCGCCTCGATCAACTCCGCCGTGGCACGCCAGGCAAAGCCCAGATCCTGGGACTTCTGGTACATATTCTCTGCCATCTCCAGCGGGGTTATCTCCACACCGGCTTCAACCAGAGCAGAGGACTGATCAGACACCCCACCTGGCGAACAAGCAGCCACTATGGCAATAAACCCAGCCATAACGAATAGATGCATAATGTCGTGCATAAAGATTTTCATTCAACTTTCCTGCTTACTTGCGGGTCGCCGGACCATTCCATCGCAGCCCATTGCTCATGTATGTCAGGAAGTATTCGAGGTTTCGGTACTCTTCGCTTTGCAAGGCAAATGCCACTGCACCTACCTGGCTGATACATTCTTGAAAGCGTTTGTGCAGGCTACCGATCTCTTGCCACTTCAATCGATAAACTGGCCAGTGGGACACGTGCCCAAGACTCGCACTTAGTATTTCGGCGCGCAATCTATTACCTGCCAATTGCACGTGGCAGCTACCGCAGGCAAAGTTCAATTGGCCGCGGCGGGATTGATAGAACCGTTTCCCTGCACTATAAGCAGACAACTCAGCCGTGGTCGCCGGTGTTGCCACATCAATCACCGCCCCTCTGGATTCAAAGGCAATATGTGACACCAGCGTTACCAAATCTCTGCTGTCGTAAGCCAGCGGCGCTTCGGTATGAGCTTCCCGACACTGATTAATCGCCAGTTCCAGGGTCACCACGCTTGCACTGTCCTGATCGAAGTACGGATAATTCTGCCTGACACCGGCACCACCAAAACAATCGGTGTATCCGGCGCCATCGGCAAACGGCACTTCAAATAACTCCGCACCTTCATCCACCGCGATTTCGTAAAGCGGGAAATCTTCCAACTCAAGCCACTGACTGCGCGCGTTTGCATCTATCGCATACACACCATTCATATGCTCGCTAAGTGGCACATCTGGAAAGCGTTGCGCATAGAAGTCTCTGAACGCAGCACGATCAGCTTCCGGGTCTGCTTGCACCTCTCCTCCAACCAAGGCGACAAACATGGCACCGCACCAGGCGACAGGCAGAACCAGTAAACGACCGGTCACTATTTCAGCACCAATTCGCCGGAACTTCGTTCGCCGCGATTGTCGACCCAGGACACCTTAATGACATCGCCAGGAACACTGTCCTTCACTTTGAAAGAGAAAAACGGATTCTTGGACACGGCCGGCCCCCAATGCGCGACAATGACTTGTTTACCATTTTTATAACAGGTCACCGTTTCAATATGATGCGCCGGGATAAGCGCACCATCTGCGTCACGACGTGTGCCGGTTTCCATCGGGTGCGGCATCAGTGTTTTTACCTCGGCGATACCTGCTTTGATCTTCCCTCGCATCTTTACTTTTGCCGCCATGATTAACCTCCACACCCACCGATCGTGACTTTCACTTCCTTGGCAGTGGTATATATCTTTGTCCGTGTTTCGATATACACATGCACCATTGAACTTTCTCCCATTTTGACCCTTGTCGACACATCGGCGAGCACATCGGCAGATAGTTCGAATCGACTGGTTAGCGGGTTGGGGTTGTTAGCGATCACAATGCTGATGGCCGTTACGCCTGCAATATCAGTCGACACGGTAACCGGTACCACAGCACCGTTTTCTGCGATGTCAGGGATTTTGAATCTGATCCGATCGCTTTCCTCGACGGGTAGCCCGTGCAGAACCTCTGCAAGCGCACCCTCAAGGGTGGTCGCTTTAAATCCATCACGTAAACTCGCCAGCACCCGCAGGGGACTGGCCAGGGTCGCGACCGTTGCGCCCAGAACTGCCATTGTGTTTATCCATTGCCTGCGGTTCATGCTGGTTGTCTCCAATGAATCTTGAAACTAAAGTGAGTGTATGTAATCGACCAACAGGTCGAGTTCGTCTTCACTCAGAATATGGTGCCTACCATAAGGCGGCATGACGGAAATCGGGTTTTTTCGCTGGGAATCCCATATTTGACTGTGCAATGTTGCTCGATCCGGGAATCTTGCCTTCATCATCACCAGCGGCGGCCCGGAATTCCCCGGCTGTTCCCCCTCGTCCATCATGTGACAAGACAGACAATTGCCCTTGTTACGGTCGAGGGCAATCTCCTTACCTTGCTGCAATGCGGTTTTGTCAGCGAGCACCGTGTGAGCGCCAAATAATGAGATCAACAATATAAGTCGGGTCACGAACAGTCTGGTCACGAAGATTCACCCACCATGTAAGGAACTGCCTGCTCAATTTCATCGTCTGACAACGGCACGAAGCCACCCCTGGGAGACATCACACCGGCATCGCTGGAGATGCCATTGACTGCATTATCAACCATCACCTCAGCCCCGTTGCCGATGCTTCCCCGCCACACGTCAGGATCGCCAACAATCGGTGCGCCGCCAACGCCTACCTTATGGCAGATTGTGCAATATTGATCATATACCGGCTGGCCAGGATGTTGTTGGCTTATGGTGTCCACAAGACCATCCTCCTTGCCTTCTTGCTGGGTACTGAGGACCTCGGAAATAATTTTGATCGCCGCCGGATCCTAACAATCTGACATGCAGCGGGTGTTGAATACATCTGTTCTATGATCGGCCACAAAGCTCGCTTCATTGGGAAGTCGAATCGAAACAAGATTGTTCTGATCGAGAACAAGATCGTCTTCCAGCAAGTCATTGAGGTACACGACATAGGCAGTCAGTGCGCAAGTCTCATCCGCACTCAAAGACTCGGGTTGGGCAAAAGGCTTTGCTCGATATATGTAGTCGAACAGCATACTGGTATAGGGCCAGTAACTGCCCACGGTTTTTGTCGGCCGGTCATCCAACAACGACCCTTCGCCCCCGGCAAGCACTGGAAAGCGGCCAACACCTTCACCATGGTAAGTCACCTTTGGCGCTTGATGCCTCGCCATTGTCCAGGGCCTCTTCGGCGGGCGCAGAGGCTGTGAGGATGACCGGCAACATCAGCAGACTAAGAAATCTGAACATTGGTCACGATTCCTTCAGGCGATCGTTTCGGGGTGTGGATGGCATTCTGGTGATAGACGGAATTTGAACCTCGCACCTGGTGTAATTGCCCATAGGTAGGCTGCACGTATCCTGTCGCATCCACCGCTCTGGACTGCACCAGGGCTTCACTGCCATCCGCCATCAAATCCGTATAATTGGAGGTCTCTTCATGTTGATAGCAGGGCTAATCACCGATTTCCAAGCGACGCAGCCATTTGACACAAGTGTTGACTTCCCAACCGGGGTTAACAAGGCGCTACGGATAACCCTGTTCAGGCCTCAGCATCCCACATTTTTGGGCAAACACGACCAGCGCATCATCCAACGCTTTGTCCATCGGTATGCTGCGCCTCATATGCGCGCCATCGGCACCTTCTGCCAGCACCCAAGCAGCGTTGGCTTCGCTCCCAACCTCTTCCAGCAGGGTCGAAAGCCGCACCCCGGTCCATTCACAACAGGCCAACATACCGTGACGGAATTGCAACTTATCCATCTGCGCCCCACGCCGCTGGGGGTAATGATGCCGGTCAGATCGGCCAGCGGTGTAAAACTGATGCTGGCGATTCGATCCGCGGATAGCCAGTCAACCGTTCTGGGTTGCACCTGCGCTTCATAGGCAGATGGCGTACCGTAAGGTTGGCTCACCACTCCGTGGCCAAGTTGCTTTGTCCAAGGTTGGACATTTGGCGGAGCACCAAGCCCGATTTCAAGAACCGGCGGCGTTCAATTCCACTCAATTGCTCCCCTGATTGGGCAATTGACTGCAATAATTTGTCCAACTCACGTTGACTCAAACTGTAATCCCCATTAATTCCCCATCGCTTTTGTTGAATTGTTTGTATATTATAATTTTAGTACGTAAGAACAACCTAATATTCTATTGTCAAGAAAGGGGTTGCAGAAACAAATGGCCGCGGAATTAGCACTTGAAGAAGGTATGGACCTCGGGCTCATGCAGGAGAACGCGGCTCGTGCCAGCGACTTGATGAAGCTCTTGAGCCACCCTCACAGGCTCATGATCTTGTGTGAACTCAATCAGGGCGAACGATCTGTCGGCGAACTAGCGGAAAGAATCGGCATCAATCAATCGCCGCTCTCCCAACATCTGGCTCGTATGCGCCACGAAGGCGTTGTAGAAGCTCGCCGTGAAGCACAGACTGTTTACTACTCGTTAGCAGGTGAAGAAACTTCTGCCGTCATCTCTCTGTTATACAGCCTCTATTGCCAACCTGGGGATGTTAAATGAAGGTATCGAAAATACTCGCAATCACCATCAGTCTGTTTTGCGCTGACCAACTACTAGCCGAAACAGCCACAGGTGAACCAGCCCCACTGTCGAGCGCGGTGCTCAACATATCTGAAAAGTTCACCATAGCCGGCGCATTGAACCATTCTGTGGTAACGACACTCCCGCGCGACACAATCCTTATTGACTTAAGGACAACGCCAGAAGGCACCGCCGAAGAACGTGTATTTGTCGAAGGTCTGGGCTTTCAATACGAAAATTTCCCGATTGGCGCCGATGGCTTGGGGCGTGAGCAGTTAGAAGGGTTCGCCAAAGTGTTGAGCGACAATCCGGAGCGCCCAGTTATTCTGTATTGTCGGTCAGGCAACCGGGCAAGCCTCCTGTACGCGGCTCATCTCGTTGAAACAGGTCAGAATGTAGATGCGGCCTGGGATGTTGTTAAACCCCTCGCCAGACCGGAAATAGAAAAAGCACTACGGGCTTTCATTGCGAAGTAAGCCTGGCTTCAAGCGCCCGTATCGGAATTTTGAAATAGTGGCCGCCATTGGACTCAGCTGGTGGCAAGGAGCCTGCACGCATGTTGAATTGAACCGCGGGGTAAAGAAGTCGCGGTGTCGCCAGCCCGGCATCGCGACTCTCGCGCGATTCGACAAAGGATGCTTCGTCAACACCCCCATGCACTAGTATATTGTTTTCACGCTCTTCGGTGACCGTCGTTTCGAATCTGAATTCGGTGCGTTCTTCAGTACCGTAGTCGTGACACATGAACAGCTTAGTATCCAGCGGAAGATCTAGAATTTTCTGTATAGATTGGTAGAGCGTTCGCGCATCGCCGCCTGGAAAATCGGCACGTGCAGTACCGTAATCAGGCATAAACAGCGTATCACCGACAAAAGCAGTCCCTTCGACAATATAGGTGAGGCAGGCGGGAGTGTGTCCGGGAGTAGACATCGCTTGAACCTCAAGCC
>Ga0114949_10001397_pt1 | contig 14690 bp, 10 predicted proteins | sample N074metaG_FD_83505 | JGI IMG/M metagenome (GOLD analysis project Ga0114949, IMG submission 83505) | Deep subsurface microbial communities from Kermadec Trench to uncover new lineages of life (NeLLi) - N074 metaG | ecosystem: Environmental > Aquatic > Marine > Ocean trench > Sediment | place... | reverse complement strand
TACTCGTCACTACGCCCATGTTGACTGTCCAGGTCACGCGGATTATGTAAAGAACATGGTAACAGGTGCTGCACAAATGGATGGTGCTATTCTTGTAGTTGCTGCCACTGATGGACCAATGCCACAAACCCGTGAGCATATCCTTTTAGGTCGCCAAGTAGGTATTCCACGTATTGTTGTATACATGAATAAAGTAGATATGGTAGATGATGATGAATTGCTTGAGCTGGTAGAAATGGAAATCAGAGAACTTCTTAGTTTCTACGAATATGATGGTGATAAAGGACCTGTTATTGCTGGTTCAGCATTAGGTGCTCTTAATGGAGAACAAAAGTGGGTTGATACTGTTATAGAATTAATGGAAGCCGTAGACACCTGGATTGAGCTGCCAGAACGTGATATAGATAAACCTTTTTTAATGCCAATCGAAGATGTATTCTCTATTACAGGACGTGGTACAGTTGCAACCGGACGTATTGAAGTTGGAATAGCAAATACTGGAGATTCTGTTGATATTATTGGTATGGGAGCAGAAAAATTAACTTCTACTATTACTGGAGTTGAGATGTTCCGTAAAATTCTTGATAGAGGTGAAGCTGGCGATAATGTTGGTATCCTTTTAAGAGGTATTGAAAAAAATGACATTAGAAGAGGTATGGTTATCTGTAAACAGGGGTCTGTAACACCTCACGCTAAGTTTAAGGCAGAAGTATATATTCTTAAAAAAGAAGAAGGGGGTCGTCACACACCATTCCATAATAACTACCGTCCTCAGTTTTACGTACGTACCACTGATGTAACTGGAAATATTACACTTCCTGATGGAGTTGAAATGGTAATGCCTGGTGATAACCTAACTATTAATGTCGAACTACATCAAGCAATTGCAATGAACGTAGGTTTACGTTTTGCGATTCGTGAGGGAGGTAGAACTGTAGGGGCAGGTCAGGTAACAGAAATTATAGACAAATAAGTTTTAGTTAAAAAAGTCACTTAAGGTATTACGTAAATAGAGAAATACCTTGACTTATATAAACGGGTAAAGCTTAGCTTGCCTTGTAGGTAATGTGAAAGAGCTACCCAAAAAACGGGTTTAGCTCAGTTGGTAGAGCACTGGTCTCCAAAACCAGGTGTCGGGAGTTCGAGTCTCTCAACCCGTGCAAGTATTAAATAAATAGCATTTAAAAATGATAAACTATATCAAAGAATCTTATAACGAACTTAGAAATCATGTGACTTGGACTACATGGTCTGAGGCACAACGTCTAACCGTTATTGTTGCGGTATTTTCGGTAATTTTGGCTCTAGTTGTATTTGGAGTTGATACTGTTTTTAGTAAAGCTATTGGTCAATATTTTCAATGGATTAAGTCCTAAGTATATAAAAAAATGTCTGAAACTAAAAGTACAAAGAAGTGGTATGTAATCCGATCGGTTAGTGGAAAGGAAAACAAGATTAAGGCGTATATAGAATCTGAGATTAAGCGATTAAAACTTGAAGATTATATTGAACAGGTCTTGGTTCCAACCGAAAAAGTGATACAAATCCGTAATGGAAAAAAAATAAGCAAAGAGCGTGTTTTTATTCCTGGGTATATCATGATTCAGGTGAATTTGACAGGTGAAATTCCGTACATTATAAAATCTATTAACGGGGTTATTGGTTTTTTAGGCGAAACAAAAGGTGGAGAACCGGTGCCACTAAGACAGGCAGAAGTAAATAGATTGTTAGGTAAAGTAGATGAATTATCTCTACAAGACGAAAATGTTAATATACCTTTTATAATAGGAGAAACAATTAAAGTAATCGATGGTCCCTTTAATGGTTTTAACGGTTCGATAGAAAAAATAAATGAAGAAAAACGCAAGCTTGAAGTAATGGTAAAAATTTTCGGAAGAAAAACACCTTTAGAATTAAGTTATATGCAAGTAGAAAAAGTTTAATTGTTACACACTTTAATAGGTTTTACTTAGGCTTCCACTTAAGAAAAACCGAATTAAAAATTTAAACATGGCAAAAGAAGTAGAAAAAGTAGTAAAGTTACAAGTTCGGGGTGGTGTGGCTAACCCATCACCACCAGTTGGACCAGCTTTAGGTGCTGCCGGTGTGAATATTATGGAGTTCTGTAAGCAGTTTAATGCTAGAACTCAAGATAAAAAAGGAAAAGTATTACCTGTGGCTATTACAGTTTATAAAGACAAATCATTTGATTTTGTTATTAAAACTCCACCTGCTGCAGTGCAAATCCTTGAAGCCGCCAAAATTAAAAAAGGTTCAGGCGAGCCACACATAAGAAAAGTAGCTTCTATTTCCTGGGATCAGGTAAAATTGATTGCAGAAGATAAAATGCCCGATCTGAATGCGTTTACAGTAGAATCTGCTATGAAAATGGTAGCTGGAACTGCACGTTCAATGGGGGTGAAAATAAAAGGTGCTGCACCTTTTAAATCTGAAAAGAATCTATAAAATGGCAAGATTAACTAAAAAACAAAAAGAAGCTCACGCTAAAATAGAACCAAATAAGACTTATAGTGTGATGGAAGCTTCTTCTTTAATAAAAGATATTACTAACGTAAATTTTGATGCAAGCGTAGACCTTGCCGTACGTCTTAATGTTGACCCTAAAAAGGCTAACCAGATGGTACGTGGAGTAGTAACTCTGCCTTACGGTACTGGTAAAGATGTTAAAGTATTAGCTTTGGTAACTCCAGATAAGGAGGCAGAAGCCAAAGAAGCTGGTGCAGATTATGTTGGTTTAGATGAGTACCTTACTAAAATAAAAGGAGGTTGGACAGATGTCGATGTTATTGTAACAATGCCAAGTGTAATGGGAAAATTAGGGCCGCTGGGACGAATTTTAGGACCTCGTGGATTAATGCCTAATCCTAAAACTGGTACTGTTACAATGGATGTTGGTAAAGCCGTTTCTGATGTAAAAGCTGGTAAAATCGATTTTAAAGTTGATAAAACGGGTATTATACATGCTGCTATTGGAAAAACATCTTTTGATGTTGATAAAATTGAAGGAAACGCTAAAGAATTATTAACAACCCTTGTTAAATTGAGACCTCAGGCTACTAAAGGTGTTTATATAAAAAGCATCTATATGTCTAGTACAATGAGTCCTAGTGTTGAGATCGATACAAAAAGATTTACTGAGCAGTAATATTTAGAACTTATGACAAGAGAAGAGAAATCACAAGTAATTGAAAAATTAACTGCACAGTTAAACGAAAACACTACTATATACTTAGCAGATATTTCTGGTCTTGATGCAGGAACTACCAATAACTTACGCCGTGCTTGTTTTAAAGCAGGTGTAAAATTATCTGTAGTGAAAAACACTCTGCTTAAAAAAGCAATGGGTGAGACAGAAAAGGACTTTGGGGAATTACCAGACGTAATTAAAGGTAACACTTCATTAATGTTTTCTGAAATTAGTAATGCACCTGCCAGAGTTATTAAGGCATTCAGGAAAAGATCTGAAAAGCCGTTACTTAAGGGAGCATTTATAGAAGAAAATATATATATAGGTGATGACCAACTAGATACTTTAGTTAATATTAAATCTAAAGACGAACTTATTGGAGATATTATTGCATTACTTCAATCTCCTGCTAAGAACGTTATTTCGGCACTAAAATCAGGTGAAGGAAAACTTGCAGGTATAATAAAAACACTATCCAAAAAAGAAGGGTAAATTAAATTAACACTAATAATAAATTAAATAAAACTAAAAAACTTAAAACGATAAGAAAATGGCAGAATTAAAAGATTTCGCAAAAAAATTAGTTAACTTGACTGTAATAGAAGTTAATGAGTTAGCTGGAATATTAAAAGAAGAATATGGTATAGAGCCTGCTGCTGCTGCAGTGGCTGTATCTGCTGACGGCGGTGCAAATGGAGGAGATGCCGAAGAAGAGAAATCTGAATTCGACGTGATTCTTACAGCTTCGGGTGGTTCTAAATTAGCAGTTGTAAAACTTGTTAAAGAATTAACCGGTTTAGGTCTTAAGGACGCTAAGGGATTAGTAGATAATGTTCCTTCTCCAATAAAAGAAGGTGTTGCAAAAGATGAAGCTGAAGCACTAAAATCTCAGTTAGAAGAAGCTGGAGCAGAGGTTGAGCTTAAGTAAGATCCCAACCCACCAACCTTAAGGTTTAGGTTTATTTTCAATAAGCAAATAGACCTAAACCATTTTGTGTATATAATAGTTTATAATATTTAATATACACCCACAATGTTTATTTTAATTAAAATTCATCCATAGATGTCAGATACGCAAACTGAAAGATTGAATTTTTCCTCTGTAAAGAATAAACCTGATTATCCAGATTTTTTGGATATTCAAATTAAATCCTTCAAAGATTTTTTCCAATTGGAAACAAAATCTGAGGAGAGAGGAAATGAAGGACTTTATAAGACCTTCTTGGAAAATTTTCCCATTACCGATACCCGTAACCAATTTGTATTAGAGTTTTTAGATTACTTTGTGGATCCGTCACGATACTCCATTCAGGAATGTATTGAACGGGGATTAACCTACAGTGTACCATTAAAGGCTCGTTTAAAATTGTATTGTACCGATCCGGAGCACGAGGATTTTGAAACTATTGTTCAGGATGTTTATTTGGGTACAATTCCTTATATGACACCTAGTGGCACTTTTGTAATTAATGGTGCAGAGCGAGTTGTTGTATCTCAATTACACCGTTCTCCTGGTGTGTTCTTTGGGCAATCTTTTCATGCTAACGGAACAAAACTTTACTCGGCAAGGGTAATTCCCTTTAAAGGATCTTGGATAGAATTTGCTACCGATATTAATAACGTAATGTATGCTTATATCGATAGAAAGAAAAAATTGCCTGTAACAACACTATTCCGTGCTATAGGATATGAAAGAGATAAGGATATCCTTGAAATTTTCGATTTAGCCGAAGAAATTAAAGCTACAAAAACGGGACTTAAAAGATACTTAGGACGTAAATTGGCGGCTAGGGTACTTAAAACTTGGCATGAGGATTTCGTTGATGAAGATACTGGAGAAGTAGTTTCGATTGAACGTAACGAAATTATTATAGATCGTGATACTGTTCTTGAAAAAGAACATATAGTGGAAATCATTGAATCTGGATCAAAAACAATTTTACTTCATAAAGAAGAAATCCAACAAGCAGATTATGCGATCATTCATAATACACTTCAAAAAGATCCTACGAATTCTGAAAAAGAAGCGGTAGAGCATATTTACAGACAACTTCGTAATGCTGAACCACCAGATGAAGAAACGGCTCGTGGTATAATTAATAAATTATTTTTTAGTGAGCAGCGATACAATCTTGGAGAAGTAGGTCGTTTTAGAATGAATAAAAAATTAGGTCTTGATATCCCTATGGACAAGTTAGTCCTAACCAAGGAAGATATTATTACTATTATTAAATACTTGATCGAGTTAATCAACTCTAAAGCTGAGATTGATGATATCGATCACCTTTCAAATCGTCGTGTACGTACTGTAGGTGAACAATTATCATCACAATTTGGTGTAGGATTAGCACGTATGGCTCGTACAATACGTGAGAGAATGAATGTCCGTGATAACGAAGTGTTTACACCAATCGATTTAATAAACGCTAAGACCTTGTCTTCGGTTATCAATTCGTTTTTTGGTACTAATCAGCTTTCTCAGTTTATGGATCAAACCAATCCATTAGCAGAGATTACACATAAACGACGTCTTTCAGCATTAGGTCCCGGGGGACTATCGAGAGAAAGAGCTGGGTTCGAGGTGCGTGATGTTCACTTTACTCACTACGGAAGGTTATGTCCGATTGAAACCCCTGAAGGTCCAAACATTGGATTAATATCTTCTTTATCTGTATATGCTAAAGTTAATAATCTTGGGTTTTTGGAAACCCCTTACCGAAAAGTTGAAAATGGTAAAATAGACTTGAAGAGTGAGCCTATTTATCTTTCAGCAGAAGAGGAAGAGGGAAAATTAATTGCTCAAGCACATATTGATCAAAAAGATGATGGAACCATAATTACCAAAAAAGTAATTGCTCGTATGGAAGGGGATTTTCCCTTGGTAGATTCTAAAGAAATTCATTTTACAGATGTAGCACCAAATCAAATATCGTCAATTTCTGCTTCATTAATTCCATTCTTAGAACATGATGATGCAAACCGTGCATTAATGGGGTCAAACATGATGCGTCAAGCAGTTCCATTGTTATTAGCGGAATCACCTATAGTAGGAACAGGGCTGGAACGTCAAGTTGCCTCAGATTCGCGTATTTTAATCAATGCTGAAGGCAATGGCGTTGTAGAATATGTAGATGCAAATGAAATTTCTATTAAATACGAACGTACCAAAGAAGAACAAATGATAAGCTTTGATGGAGATTCAAAAACATATAAACTTATAAAATTCAGAAAGACCAATCAAAGTACTTGCATTAATTTAAAGCCTATTGTTAAGAAAGGTGATAAAGTAAAAAAGGGACAGGTACTTTGTCAAGGATATGCAACTCAAAATGGAGAATTAGCACTGGGCAGAAATTTAAAAGTTGCTTTTATGCCATGGAAGGGATATAACTTTGAAGATGCAATCGTTATTTCGGAAGAAGTAGTGCGTCAAGATATATTTACATCTATTCATATTGATGAATATTCATTACAAGTTCGAGATACTAAATTAGGTAACGAAGAACTTACTAATGATATTCCAAATGTTTCTGAAGAAGCTACTAAAGATTTAGATGAAAATGGAATGATTCGTATTGGTGCCGATGTAAATCCCGGAGATATTCTAATAGGTAAAATTACTCCAAAAGGAGAAAGTGATCCTACTCCAGAAGAAAAATTACTTCGGGCTATTTTTGGAGATAAGGCAGGAGATGTCAAGGATGCTTCTTTAAAAGCTTCCCCTTCATTACATGGAGTGGTAATAGATAAAAAGCTATTTGAAAGATCTGTAAAAGATAAACGCATAAGACTTCAAGATAAAGAAGACATTATAAATCTAGAAGATTTATACGATACTAAGTCTAATGATTTAAAAGATATATTGGTAGATAAACTTTTTGCTATTATATCGGGAAAAACAGCTCAGGGTGTTTTAAATGAACTTGGTGAAGTGGTTTTTCCAAAAGGTAAAAAGTTCACCCTTAAAATGTTGAATGAAGTAGAAGATTATACACATTTAACTGGAGGAATATGGACTACTAGTACCAAAACAAATATTTTGGTAGCAGACTTAATGCACAACTATAAAATTAAAGAAAACGATTTACAAGGAAACCTTCGCCGCAAGAAGTTTACTATTTCTGTTGGAGATGAACTCCCATCAGGTATCTTACAACTTGCTAAAGTTTATGTTGCAAAAAAACGCAAACTTAAAGTTGGTGATAAAATGGCTGGACGCCATGGTAATAAAGGTATTGTGGCTCGTATTGTTCGCCAAGAAGACATGCCATTTCTTGAAGATGGAACACCTGTAGATATTGTGTTAAACCCACTTGGAGTACCTTCTCGTATGAACATAGGGCAGATTTACGAAACCGTATTAGGTTGGGCTGGTAAAAAATTAGGTCACAAGTTTACGACGCCTATTTTTGATGGTGCTACACTAGACCAAATAAATGAACTTACAGATAAAGCCGATATTCCAAGATTCGGGCATACCTATTTATATGATGGTGGAACAGGTGATCGTTTCGATCAACCAGCAACAGTAGGAATTATATATATGTTGAAATTAGGACATATGGTTGATGATAAAATGCACGCTCGTTCTATAGGTCCATACTCATTAATTACTCAACAACCCTTAGGTGGTAAAGCACAGTTTGGTGGTCAACGATTTGGTGAGATGGAAGTATGGGCATTAGAAGCTTATGGTGCATCAAGTACACTTAGAGAAATATTGACAGTAAAATCTGATGATGTTGTTGGTAGAGCTAAGACTTACGAAGCGATCGTAAAAGGAGAGCCCATGCCAGAACCAGGTCTGCCAGAATCTTTTAACGTGTTAATGCATGAATTAAAAGGTTTAGGTCTGGACATTAGGTTAGAAGAATAATTTATCCTCCCCTAAACAGGGAACTCTTCAATTTTTATTGAGGAGTCGAAGTGAAATAAAATCACTTTAAAAACAAATTATAACAACGCATAGTACATACCATTATGACAAGAAATAAAGATAACGTGATAAAGAAATTTAATAAGATTTCTATTGGTTTCTCTTCACCAGAGAGAATTTTGGCTGAATCTCGTGGTGAGGTGTTAAAACCCGAAACAATTAATTACCGTACTCACAAACCTGAACGAGATGGTCTTTTCTGTGAACGAATTTTTGGTCCTATTAAAGATTTTGAATGCGCCTGTGGAAAATATAAAAGAATTCGTTACAAAGGAATTATTTGTGACCGTTGTGGTGTAGAGGTAACCGAAAAGAAAGTACGTCGCGATCGTGTTGGACATATAAATTTAGTAGTACCTGTAGCACATATTTGGTACTTCCGTAGTTTACCAAATAAAATAGGTTACTTACTTGGATTACCTTCCAAAAAACTGAATATGATAATTTATTATGAGCGTTATGTTGTTGTACAGCCAGGAATTGCAAAAAATGAAGAAGGAGAGCCAGTAAATAAAATGGATTTCCTAACGGAAGAAGAATACTTAAACATCCTAGAAACAATTCCACAGGAAAATCAATATTTGGAAGATAGTGACCCGGAAAAGTTTATAGCTAAAATGGGTGCAGAATGTTTAATTGAATTATTGAAACGTATCGATCTTGATGAATTATCCTTCGAGCTAAGACACAAAGCAAATAACGAGACCTCAAAGCAACGTAAAACAGAAGCTTTAAAACGTCTTCAAGTAGTGGAAGCACTTCGTGAAGCAAATAAAAATAGAGAGAATAGACCTGAGTGGATGATCATGAAGGTAATTCCAATTATTCCACCAGAATTACGTCCATTGGTACCTTTAGATGGGGGCCGTTTTGCTACATCAGATTTAAATGATCTTTATCGAAGAGTAATTATTAGAAATAATCGTTTAAAACGTTTGATGGAGATCAAAGCACCTGAAGTAATATTGCGAAACGAAAAACGAATGCTTCAGGAATCTGTAGATTCATTATTCGATAACACACGAAAAGCATCGGCTGTAAAAACCGATTCTAACCGACCCTTAAAATCTCTTTCAGATTCATTAAAAGGAAAGCAAGGACGTTTCCGCCAAAATTTATTAGGTAAACGTGTAGATTATTCAGCTCGTTCGGTAATTGTAGTGGGACCCGAACTTAAATTATTCGAGTGTGGTATTCCGAAAGAAATGGCGGCAGAGCTTTATAAGCCTTTTGTTATTAGAAAATTAATTGAAAGAGGAATTGTAAAGACTGTAAAATCTGCTAAGAAGATTATAGATAAAAAAGAACCGGTTGTATGGGACATTTTAGAAAATGTTTTGAAAGGACACCCCGTATTATTAAACCGTGCTCCAACATTACACCGATTAGGAATTCAGGCTTTTCAACCAAAATTAATTGAAGGGAAAGCAATACAATTACACCCATTATCCTGTACAGCATTTAATGCCGATTTTGATGGTGACCAAATGGCGGTTCACTTGCCTTTAGGTCCTGAAGCTATTTTGGAATCGCAGCTATTAATGTTGGCTTCTCATAATATTCTTAACCCTGCAAATGGATCCCCAATAATGGTACCTTCACAGGATATGGTATTGGGACTGTATTATATGACCAAACATAGAAAGTCAACTAAAGAAAATAAAGTAAAAGGAGAAGGATTAACTTTCTATTCTGATGAAGAAGTTATTATAGCTTATAATGAGAAAAAAGTTAATCTTAATGCCGAAATTAAAATCCGTACTAAAGATTATAATGAAGAAGGTGAGTTGGTAAATCAAATCATAACAACAACTGTTGGAAGGGTAATTTTTAATGAAAAGGTACCAGAAATAGCGGGTTACATAAATGAAGTATTAACCAAAAAATCACTTCGGGATATTATTGGAAATATACTTAAAGTAACTTCAGTTCCCGAAACAGCTGTTTTCTTAGATGAAATAAAAACATTGGGTTTTAAATTTGCTTTCGAAGGAGGATTGTCTTTTAGTTTAGGTGATATAATTATCCCTGAAGAAAAACAATCTATGATTGATGAAGCAAATAAACAAGTAAATGGAATTATTGCCAACTACAATATGGGCCTTATTACCAATAATGAAAGATATAATCAGGTAATAGATATTTGGACAGCAACTAATGCTGAATTAACAGAGCTGTCTATGAAGCGTATACGTGAAGACCAACAAGGATTTAACTCTGTATATATGATGCTTGATTCTGGTGCAAGAGGTAGTAAAGAACAAATCAGACAGTTAACGGGTATGCGTGGATTAATGGCTAAACCAAAAAAATCTAGTGCAGGAGGAGGTGAAATTATTGAGAATCCAATTCTTTCTAACTTTAAAGAAGGACTATCAATATTAGAATACTTTATCTCTACACATGGTGCTCGTAAGGGACTTGCAGATACAGCTTTAAAAACGGCTGATGCAGGTTATTTAACTCGTCGATTGGTAGATGTTTCACAAGATGTTATTGTTAATATTAAAGATTGTGAAACTTTACGTGGCATCAAAGTTTCACCATTAAAGAAAAATGAAGAAATCGTAGAAACTTTAGCAGAAAGAATTTTAGGTCGTACTTCATTACATGATGTTTACCATCCTTTAACTGAAGAATTACTTGTTGTTTCAGGGGGCCATATATCAGAGGAGGTTGCTAAAATAATCGATGAATCTCCTATTGATTCTGTAGAAGTTCGTTCACCATTAACTTGTGAGGCAAGAAAGGGTATTTGTGCATCTTGCTACGGTAGGAACCTAGCTACTAATAAAATGGTTCAAATTGGTGAAGCTGTGGGTGTTGTTGCTGCACAATCTATTGGAGAGCCAGGGACACAATTAACCCTAAGAACATTCCATGTTGGGGGTGTTGCCAGTAACATTTCAGAAGAAAATAAATTGACTATTAAGTTTGATGGTGTAGCAGAAATAGAAGATATTAAAACTGTAAAAGGTCGAGATAATGAAGGAAATATTGTCGATATTGTTATTTCTCGTACATCGGAAATTAAATTAATCGATAAGAAAACAGGAATTACACTTAGTACAAATAATATTCCTTATGGATCTTACCTGTTTGTGAAAAATGGAAGTAATCTTAAAAAAGGAGATATAATTTGTCAATGGGATCCATTTAATGGAGTTATTATTTCCGAATTTTCGGGTAAGATCAAATACGAAAATTTAGAACAGGGAATTACGTATCAAGTTGAAATTGACGAGCAAACTGGTTTCCAAGAAAAAGTAATTTCAGAATCAAGAGATAAAAAGAAAATACCAACTCTTTTAATAGTAGGTAAGAAAGACGTAATAATACGATCATACAATTTACCTGTAGGAGCACACCTTATGGTTGATGATGAGGATAAAATTAAGATTGGGAATATCTTGGTAAAAATACCTCGTAAATCATCTAAAGCAGGTGATATTACAGGGGGTCTTCCTCGCGTAACAGAATTGTTCGAAGCACGTAACCCCTCTAACCCTGCTGTTGTTAGTGAAGTTGATGGGGTGGTTTCCTTTGGAAAAATTAAGCGGGGTAACCGAGAAATAATAGTGGAGACCAAATTAGGTGATATTAAAAAGTATTTGGTAAAATTATCGAATCAGATCCTCGTTCAAGAAAACGATTTTGTAAGAGCGGGTATGCCTCTTTCTGATGGTTCTATAACACCATTAGATATTCTAAATATTAAAGGACCTTCTGCTGTACAACAATATCTTGTAAACGAAGTACAAGAAGTGTATCGTTTGCAAGGAGTAAAAATTAATGACAAACATTTTGAAGTTGTTGTTCGTCAAATGATGCGTAAGGTTAAAATAGTAGACCAAGGAGATTCGTCATTCCTTGAAAATCAATTGGTTCATAAATTTGATTTTATTGAAGAGAATGATAAAACCTTTGGTATGAAAGTAATTGTAACTGCAGGAGATTCAGAAATCTTTAAAGAAGGACAAATTGTAACACCACGTGATTTACGTGATGAAAATTCAATTTTAAAGAGAAAAGATAAACAAATTTCAGAAGCAAGAGATGCTTTGCCAGCTACTGCAACGCCTATTTTACAAGGTATTACCCGAGCTTCATTGCAAACAAAATCATTTATTTCTGCAGCATCCTTTCAGGAAACTACAAAAGTATTGAACGAAGCTGCTTTAAATGGTAAAGTTGATTTATTAGAAGGATTAAAGGAGAATGTAATTGTTGGTCACAGAATTCCTGCCGGTACCGGTATGCGTAAATACGAAACTATTATTGTAGGTTCTAAAGAAGAATTGGAAGAATTGACTCGTAAGAAACAAGAAGTTAACTACAATTAGTTTTGTAGTTCAGTCGTAGTCGAGAACTCATGTTAAATAAACCCGACTGCGTTCGATATGATAAATTAATAAAGTTGTATTAAAATATTATTATGGCAGATCCAAAGAAAAAAAAACAGAGACAAATTAATATAGAATTAGACGAATCCATTGCACAGGGAATTTATAGCAACTTAGCGATTATTAATCATTCAGTATCTGAGTTTGTTGTAGATTTTATTACTATAATGCCAGGAATTCCTAAAAGTAAAGTAAAGTCAAGAATAATTTTAACACCTCAGCACGCCAAACGTTTTTTAAAGGCATTGAGTGATAATGTTAAACGTTTTGAAAATACTCACGGAGAAATTAAAGACTATGAGCAACCCCCCATTCCATTAAATTTTGGACCTACGGGTGAAGCGTAATACGATTTAAATTTGTTAGTATTTCGCTTAAGATTGTCTTAAAAGAATTATTTGTAATAAAGTTTTTAACTTACTTCCTGATTTATTCAAACTCACTTATAAAGTGCATTTTTATAGAAGGATATTTTTGTAGTGTCATTTGTAATGTGAATGCTGAGTCTGCAAAAAATACTAATTGCCCGAGTTTGTCTTTAGCTAAAAACCTAGATTTTACAAGTTTAAATTCTGTTAACTCATCCTTATTAGATTTTTCAGGTTCGATCCAACAAGCTTTATGAACGTTTAAATTTTCATAAATACATTTTGCTCCGTATTCATGTTCTAAGCGGTATTGAATTACTTCAAATTGTAATGCTCCTACGGTACCGATAACTTTTCTTCCATTGATTTCGAGAATAAAAAGTTGTGCTACACCTTCATCCATGAGTTGGTCTATTCCTTTTGCCAATTGTTTACTTTTCATGGGATCGGCATTATTTATGTATTTAAAATGCTCCGGGGAAAAACTGGGGATCCCTTTGTACAACAATATTTCACCTTCGGTTAAGGTATCACCAATTTTAAAATTCCCTGTGTCGTGGATTCCTACAATGTCACCCGGATAAGAAATTTCGACGATTTGTTTGCGTTCAGCAAAGAAGGCATTAGGGCTAGAAAATTTCATTTTCTTTTTGTTTCGAACATGTAAATAGGGTGTGTTTCTTTTAAAAATTCCCGAAACAATTTTTATAAAAGCCAAACGATCTCGATGTTTGGGATCCATATTGGCATGTATTTTAAATACAAACCCGGTAAAAGAATCTTCATCAGGAAAAACTAAACGGGTATCACTCTCTTTAGGTTGAGGTTTTGGAGCGATTTCTATAAAGCAATCCAAAAGCTCACGAACCCCAAAGTTATTTAAAGCTGACCCAAAGAAAACAGGATGTAAGTGTCCATTAAGGTATTCTTCCTGTTCAAAATTTGGGTATATTTCGGTTACTAATTCTACCTCTTCTCTTAGAATATTCGCAGCAGTTTCACCTATCAGTGAATCGAGTTCTGGTGCATTTATATCCTCAATCTCAATGGTTTCTTCTATGTTTTTTCGACTGTCGCCACTAAATAAGTTTATATTTTTTTCCCAAAAGTTATAAATTCCTTTGAAATCAAAGCCCATACCTATAGGGAAACTTAAAGGTGTAATGATAAGTTTGAGTTTTTGTTCGATTTCATCAAGTAGATCAAAAGCATCTTTTCCTTCACGATCGAGTTTATTAATAAAAATGATCAATGGTATGTTTCTCATTCGGCATACTTCTACAAGCTTTTGGGTTTGTTCTTCAACTCCCTTTGCTACATCAATGATTACAATAACACTATCAACAGCCGTAAGCGTTCTATAAGTGTCTTCAGCAAAATCTTTATGACCGGGTGTATCGAGAATATTAATTTTAATGCCTTTATATTCAAAAGCTAAAACTGAAGTGGCAACCGAGATTCCTCTTTGCCTTTCAATTTCCATAAAATCACTTGTAGCTCCCTTTTTTATTTTATTCGATTTTACAGCTCCTGCTTCTTGAATAGCACCCCCAAAAAGTAATAATTTTTCAGTTAATGTAGTTTTTCCAGCATCCGGGTGAGAGATAATTCCGAACGTTCTTCTACGTTCAATTTCACTTAATAATGACATAGATTGGTTGTAATAATAATTGCCAAATATACGGGTTGTTTTTATAGTTTAGAAAGGATTATTATTGTAATAATTTAGCTATAATTCCTACAAAAAAATATCATAAAAATACTTTATTGAATAG
>Ga0114949_10001396_pt1 | contig 14694 bp, 13 predicted proteins | sample N074metaG_FD_83505 | JGI IMG/M metagenome (GOLD analysis project Ga0114949, IMG submission 83505) | Deep subsurface microbial communities from Kermadec Trench to uncover new lineages of life (NeLLi) - N074 metaG | ecosystem: Environmental > Aquatic > Marine > Ocean trench > Sediment | place... | reverse complement strand
TACTGCAACTTGTCGCACTATCTGGATCATCAATGCGGTCTCGGACCCTGCGCCTCCAGGGAGCGAATCCGTATCGGACGGGCGCTTGAGTCACTTCCGCATATCAACCAGGCATTCAGGGATGGCGTGCTCAGCTATTCGAAAGTAAGGGCCATAACAAGGGTTGCGAACCCGGATACTGACCGCATGCTGCTGGAGATTGCAGAGCGCAGCAGCGCCGGTGAACTGGACAGGCTGGTACAGACCTATGAGAGGGTCAATCCCGGTAAAGACAAAGAAGAACTCAGCCATGACCGACGAGCACTTGAGTGGTATTACGAGGATGGCATGTTGATCATCAACGCCAGTCTGCCTGCGGAACAGGGCGCGCTGGTCATCAAGGCACTGGAAAAGGTGATCACGTGTAAGAAAGAAGAGAGGGAGAAATACTGGCAGATTTTGTATGAAGGTGGGTATGGGTCGCTTAATAATTCTTTGCCTGGTCCAGCATCAGAAGAAGACAAAAATCGTGTTATTGCAGAAGAATTGGAAGAGCTGGAAGAGCTGGAAGATTTGGAAGAATTAGAAGAACGAGCGGAGCAGGGAGGACAGGGAAAGCAGGAGGAGAATGCTGGTACTCAACTGATCATCAAGCGACTGTGCTCAACGGATGAAAATGATTCCGGGGATGTTTCCGCGGAATTGAATGGAGTCGATTCAGATAGTGTGATCGATGCTGATGACGAAACTACTCTTGGTCATGTTGATGAAACTACCCCTGATCATAAGCCCGGCAATACGAATGAAAGTGTTCCGGAAAATGTTTCCGCTGAATTATATTCCACAGAATATTCCACAGAATGTCTCACCGATAGTTTGCTGATTGAGATGTCTAGTCGCGAACAAAAGTTTGCCGATGCCCTGGTTGATATAGCCGAACACTACCTCACCACGGGTGAATCCGGATCCAGACAGCGAAGAAGTGGCAATCGATATGAAGTGGTGTTGCATATCGATCGTAACCAGCTTGCGGCAGCGCAAAAGAATCGGCACAAGCGCAATGGCGGTGATTATATGGATAATTTCGATTCTGGCGACGATACCAATGATGACATCGACCATGACAATCACATGAGCCCGCATAAGGAGCATGACCCCGCCCGTTATTATGTGGATCCGGGTTGGGGCATTGATGAAGAGGCCGCTCGTCAGATCGCCTGTGATGCGGATGTCACTGAACTGATCCAGGATGATCGTGGCGATATCCTGAACTATGAACGACGCAGTCGAATTGTCCCGGCCAGGTTAATGCGCGCACTCATGGTGCGGGACAGGAACTGCTGCCGTTTTCCTGGCTGCAGCCACTCGAAATTTCTAGAGGCGCCGGGCTGCGTTCAGATCATGTCCATCACTGGATTGATGGTGGTGAAACCAGGCTGGAGAATCTGGCCATGTTATGCAGCGCCCACCACAGATTACTTCATCATCGCCAGTTTCATATGGAAATCTGGGACGATGAAGTGGTTTTTATCAACAAGCATGGCGAGCTGCTGGAGGAAACACTGTATCCACAGTTTCCGGATGTTTCCGCTGAAGATTTGAATAAAGGGGTTGGTGGATCGCTCGTTGCGCCGTCTATTAATAAACCGAATAGAAAACCGATCCCTGAAACATCTGCAAGCAGGCAATTTTCAACAGCAAAACGACCAAAGCATCCATCCTTGTTCAGGGATCACACGGACAGGGAACTGGTGGACATGATTCATTTTCGTGAAGACTGGGGCACTCGAAGGGACAAATGACTGTGGAAACAGATTGTTGGCAGTAACCTTTCGGGATGACGAATTGTCTGGTGGTAACCCGGAACAACATGCAAGCTTATGTCAGGGTGTTATAGGGTAGAATTTGTTACGTAATTCCCCACGAAATTCCCACAAGCGCCAAAATAATTGGAGCTTCTATGCATATGAGTCAAAAAGAAGTGGAACTGGTTACACGAGCTGAAAGTTCTCTGGTGCGGGCAAATACCGGTCGCACGATGTTGCTGGTAGTTATGCTGGTAGTTATGCTGGTTTTATTCGCTGCAATGCTCTGCGGCATACTTCCATCAGACACATTTGCGTATATTTCTGTCGCAATTGTCCTATTGGCAATCTACATTCCTCAAATTGGCGGTCCTCCATACGATGAACTTGTTGCATTACCGATTAGAATTCGTTCAGAAGTTGAACCCCATAAAACAGATCCTCTGATTGAGGCGCTCACCCGTAAGCCATGAAATCAAGACAAGACGATATGTTGAACTCAATCGATTCACGTTGTGAATATCGCCCACTAGGCGCCCCAGGCGAGCCGAAGAAAGCCTCGCATAACCTTCGAGATCCATGGAGACGGAAATGACAATTACTGGTGAGTGTTTTTGCGGGGAAGTGAAATACCAGGTTGATGGCAGGCTGCATGATGCAAGATCCTGTCATTGTTCCCGTTGCCGCAAAGCTTTTAGCGCGCAGGCATCAGCCTACGCATTGGTCAAATCTCAGGATTTTCAATGGTTGAGCGGCCAGGAGCTACTTACTTCCTATGTTGGCGAACATGGTTTCGGCCTTCAGTTTTGTCGTCAGTGTGGTTCCACTTTATGCGGCATTCTTGATGGCGTTGTTCATGGCATCACACTGGGCTGTCTTAATGACGATCCGGAAATCCAGATTGACAAGCACATTTATGTCGGTTCCAAGGCACAGTGGGAAGTGATTCCTGAGGGTGTCCCACAGTTCAAAGAAGGCGCCACTCATATTGCTTGAAGAGAATGTGATACCAGGGATCCGGGTTTGCTCAATCGTTGAGGGATCATGGCCAAAATTTATTTTGAAAAACTAACCCGGTTGATGACAGACCTTGAGCTCGAGAAACAGGTGGATGTTCAATTGGAAGTGAAGCACTTCTTTAGTGGCGCCGCGCTTTATGCGAATGAAGTTATTTGTATTTCATGGTCACCCATGGGGCTCGCCTTCAAACTTCCGGAGTCTGAGGTAGTGGAGTTGATCAGCTGCGGTAAAGCCAGGCCCTTGAGGTATTTTACGAAAGGCCATGTTAAAAAAGGCTATGTTATGTTTGAAAATCCCGATATGGAAAACAACAGCCAGTGGGAAGAATACTTCCTGAAAGCTATCGATCAGGTTACATGAAATGAACTACTCTGTGATTCGTTCTTGTTGAACTAGCCAGGTGATCAGCAGCGTTGCCATCATTGCGCCTAAAAGCTGAGCCACGATAAAAGGAGCACTGTCGGTAAATCTTATTCCACTGAAGGAATTAGTGAAACTGCGGGCGAAAGTGACTGCAGGGTTGGCAAAAGAAGTAGAGGCAGTAAACCAGTATGCCGCAGTAATATACAGTCCAACAACGTATGCGACTGCCTCTGGCCGCGATTGAATAGTGCCGAGAATTACACCGACGAGCCCAAATGTAGCGACCACCTCCGACAGGTATTGAGGGCCACCAGTACGGACGGTAGTGGACATTTCAATGATGGGTAACCCGAACATTAATTGGGCAATAACAACACCTGTTACAGCACCTGAAAACTGCATGGCCAGGTACATGAGCGCATCGGTTGGGGATATTTCCCGGCGTAAAGTGAAAGCCAGAGTGACGGCAGGATTGAAGTGAGCGCCGGATATGGGGCCGAACCAAATGATGAGTACAACTAATATGGCACCTGTTGGCAGCGTATTACCGAGTAGTGCGAGTGCTTCATTTCCACCGGCGAGGTTCTCCGCCATAATTCCGGAACCTACAACGGTCATCAGTAAAAAACATGTTCCAAGTGCTTCGGCGACTAACTTTCTAATTTGATCGTGTTTCACCATGTCAACTATTCTCCAGGGTATGACTTCATGGATTTTCTTTAATTCGATATTTCCAGAATATTAATAATGTAATTCTACTTTTTAGGGTAAAAATATGTCAATTAGTTTCTTTTTGTTGACAAGCATTAATAATTCGATAGTATTGGAATAATCATATTATATGGTTTAACGTAACCTTGATCAAAACACATTCTGGAAAAGCAAAAATTCCCTAAATATTTAAAAAATGGAGTAGATATGACACAAAGATTTCAACTAGCACTAAATGTAGAAAACCTTGAGACCGCTATCGAATACTACGGAAAACTGTTCGGCGCAGAGGTGAATAAAAGAAAACCGGGGTACGCCAATTTTGCCATCCAAAATCCACCGCTCAAATTAGTCTTGTTTGAAAATCCAGGTGCGACAGAACGAATCAACCATCTCGGTGTCGAGAATTTCGATCAGTCGGATGTTGATTCTGCCATCGACCGGTTCGAAGCTGCTGGAATAGCCGATGATCAAGAGGTGGCTGCGACCTGCTGTTTTGCAAAGCAAAACAAGATCTGGTCAACGGACCCATCGGGAACACGGTGGGAGTGGTATCGGGTACTGGAAGACAAAGAAGAATTTGGTGCTTTCTCAAAAGAAGAAGTGGTAGCTTGCTGCGCCAGTTCACTTAGCAGCTAGTGTATCTTTTGGCGCGAGAGGCAGGTTGTCAGCATCCTGCCTCTCGCGTCAACGAAATGACGCCACAGGCACCACTGCAACAATCTTCCAGCAGGTGGTCAACAAGAGATTGCATCATTGCAAGATTTGCGTTGTAAATGATCGACCTGCCTTCCCTTCTTGAAACGATGAGATTCGCGTTGGTCAATTCTTTTAAATGAAAGGAAAGTGTTGGTGGCGGCACTTTTAGTTTCTTGATAAGCGCTCCGACGGGCAGGCCACCCTGGTTATCATCGATTTTGTGAGATTTTACCAGTTCCCGAAAAATCTTGAGGCGGGTCTCCTGAGCCAGCGCTGCCAGCGCTGCAACAGCTTTTTTCGTTTTCATACTTCCAATTTAGTTGAAATGAAATTTCAGGTCAACAAATTTTACCATTTTCCAATCTGCCCGATCGATTGCTGACCTTGCCCAGAACAAAAATTTTAAATTCGGGGTTCAACAAATCTTGCAGATCGTGTTATCTTCTTTTCTCCCGATAATCAATGGCATTGGATGCGATGAACTTCTAAGACATCAGCCAAAACGTATTATGGAACCCCTGACGCAACTTTTATAAAAGAAGGAGGAATATTTAGTGGCTAAACAACCTGGTAACAAAATTCTACAGAACCTGTATTTACAAATGGTTCGTATTCGCCGCTTTGAAGAGGAAGCGGGCCGTCTGATGGAGGAAGGTAAAATACCTGGTGCCTTGCACCTTTACGTGGGGCAGGAGGCGATTGCTTCGGGCGTAATGCAGCATCTTTCAGCGAACGACCAGATTACCAGCACACACCGGGGTCACGGACACTTGATCGCTAAAGGTGGTGAATTTAATCGTATGTTTGCCGAGATATTTGGTCGGGCAACCGGCTATTGCAAGGGTAAGGGCGGCAGCATGCACATTTCGAATATGGAACTCGGGATGCTGGGCGCCAACGGAATTGTAGGGGCAGGTCTTCCAATTGCAGTAGGCGCCGCATTTTCCAACAAGTTCCGGAAAACAAATAATGTGACGGTCGCTTTCTTTGGTGACGGTGCGTCCAATGAAGGCAGTTTCCATGAAGCTGCCAATATGGCGACCTTGTATAAGCTGCCTTGTATCTTTGTCTGCGAGAACAACGGTTACGGTGAATATACCCCACAGGCAAATCACCAGGCAGTGGTTGACGTCGCCGATAAGGCAGCGGGTTATGGAATGCCAGGTGTTGTTGTTGATGGAATGGATGTCATGGCGGTTTATGAGGTTGCCGGTGAAGCGATTAAACGAGCTCGTAAAGGGGCAGGCCCGACACTCGTGGAGTGTAAGACCTACCGCTATTTTGACCATGTTGGCGTCCGAGGCATGGGTTTGACTTATCGAACGGATGAGGAACTTGAGAAATGGAAGAAGCGAGATGCTATTCAATCGTTCGAGAAAAATCTTACGGAGATGGGATTACTGACAGAAAAAAAGATTTCGAATATCTACGGCAAGATCAACGCTGAACTTGAGTCGGCGATAAAATTCGCAGAAGATTCTCCCTACCCGGACCCTTCTGAGCTGCTTGAAGATGTCTATTGCGAGGCGTAAAGGAGAACAAAATGTCTGAAGTTTTAAAGCAAGAGCCAAGAAAACTGCCCTATGTTGCCGCGATTACTGAAGCGGTAAGCCAGGTACTGCAAGAACAGGAAAATGCGTTTCTGATAGGTGAAGATGTTGCCCAGGCGGGTGGCGTTTTTGGCAGCTACCGTGGATTGCTGAATGAATTCGGGGAGCGTCGGGTTATCGATACACCCATATCCGAGAAAGGAATTCTTGGTCTGGGCGTTGGTGCATCCGCGACGGGATGCCGGCCCATACTCGACATTATGTTCATGGATTTCATGGGTGAGTGTATGGATGAGATCGCGAATCAAATGGCGAAGATGCGCTACATGTTCGGCGGTTCGGCAACCCTGCCGGTGACCGTGTTGACGATGGCGGGTGCGGGTTTGAGTATGGCTGCCCAACATTCCCAGAATCTCGAAAGCTGGCTTGCTCACCTGCCAGGTCTCAAGGTCGTCATGCCATCTAACGCCTATGATGTGAAAGGCCTCATCATTGCGGCTGCACGTGATGACAATCCTGTTTTTGTCATCCTTAACAAGGCAAGCCTCGCGATGCAGGCGGAAGTGCCGGAAGAAGCCTATGAGGTGCCCATTGGCAAGGCGAGTATTATTCGAGAAGGGTCTAACTATACGATCGTCGCATTGAGCCGAATGGTTAACGAGGCAATGACCGCGGCAAAGCAGTTAGGAGAGTTAGGGCTTGATGTGGAAGTTATCGATGTAAGGAGTGTTCAGCCATTCGATACCGAGACGGTCATTAATTCGGTGATGAAGACACACCGGGCACTGGTTGTGCATGAGGCTGTTCGATTCGGCGGTTTTGGCGGAGAAATCGTTGCACAGATACAGGAATTGGCGTTTGACTATCTTGATGCACCGGTAGCCAGGGTAGGCGCACCATTTTCACCGGTTCCATTCAGCCCTGCTTTGGAAAAGGTGTATGTACCTGACGCAAACTCGATTGTTGCCGAGGTTCGGAAAACCCTGGAGATATAAGTTTCTCCATGCAGCAGGCACCCATTGGTATTGTCGTCAACCCATCCTCCGGTAAAGATGTTCGGCGGCTGGTTGCCAGGGCTTCTGTATTTGATAACCGGGAGAAGGGCGCCATCGTGAGGCGGGCACTGGTCGGTGCGCTCAATGGGGGTGCTAATTCTTTTGCTTATATGGATGATTCGCATAATATTGCCAGTAGTGCGCTCGAAGAATTGCAAGGTAAATTTGATTCGCAAAGGATCCCCTGCCCCAGAACAGCAACTGCCCTGGATACCGAATATGCTGCGAAGGAATTAAAGCAGGCGGGCTGTATTGCGACCATGATATTGGGAGGAGACGGTACCAACAGGGTATTCGTAAAAGGATGGCGCGACGCCGTACTGTTACCCTTGTCAACGGGGACGAATAATGTGTTTCCCGGCTTTGCCGAAGCAACCGTTGCCGGGGCGGCACTCGGATTAATTGCATCCGGGCAGGTGTCGTTGGATAAGGTGACGGAGCAGGTCAAAATAATCGATATCAACATTGAAGGTGAATCCCCGGATATCGCATTGATAGATGCTGTTGTATCAGACGAGCAGTTTGTTGGTGCAAGAGCGATTCTTGAAGCAGAGTCGCTGCAGGTTGTGTTATTGACAAGGGCAGTACCAGCAGCGGTCGGTATGACTGCACTGGGCGGGCTGATATCTCCACTGGCCGAGCAAGATCGGGGCGGGTTATTGTTAAAGTTAGGTGAAGGGAAAAGGACAGTAAATACACCGATTGCACCTGGCTTGTACCAACGGATTAACGTTGCGGCTGTTGACCCCATTGATTTTGATGAAATTGTTGAATTCGAGGGACCCTGTGTCATCGCCTTGGATGGAGAGCGGGAACGGGTTATCAGGAAGGGACAGAAATTTAGTATGAAGGTGTCCAGAACGGGGCCTTCGGTTATTAATATTGACAAATCCATGAAGCTGGCAGCTAGTTGTGGGGCCTTTGTTGATCAAGCTTTTGTTGATCAAAGATAAACGGAGCTAATTCAATGCCAAAAGAGATCTATCTGGTCAAAGTAGGAATGACAATGACCGAGGGAATGGTGTCAGAGTGGTATGTTCCTGACGGTGCATCAATAAAAAAGGGTGAAATGCTCTACGCACTGGAAACAGAAAAAGTTAACCTGGATGTGGACGCGGAAGTTACGGGTACCGTCAAACAACTTGTAGAAGTGGGCGTTATGATGGAGCCGGGTGATGTCGTTGGTTACATTTTTGAACCAGGCGAGGATTTTTCCCAGCATGACTTGCCCGAAACAGTAACAGATACATCGGGTCAACCTGATAGGACCATCCGGGAAAGTGAATCAATACCCGTCGCACAAGCAGGTGTAATCAATCGGAAAATAAAGTCTTCTCCTGCCGCAAAACGCCTTGCTCGTGAACTCGGCATTGATCTTGAGAAAATCCAGGGAACGGGTCCGGGTGGCAGAATTACCGCTGAAGATGTGCAATCAGCCACTCCAGTTGCGGCAGCATCAGTCGTCGTAAAAGCAACGCCGCTGGTTAAAAAAATGGCCAGGGAAAGAGGAATTGACCTGGGCACAATCAAGGGTAGTGGCCCGGGAGGCAGGATCGTCGAAGCCGATCTGCGAACGATCGATAAGTCTCCGGAGCCGGCGAGAAGCGCCGCCCCTGGTGAATCTATTCCCGTGAAGGGCATGCGCAGAACCATCGCACAGCGCATGCTGTCGAGCCTGCAAACCAGTGCCCAGTTAACCATGGACATGGAAGTTAACATGGACGATAGCGTCAAACTGCGTGAACAACTTATTGCCGAATGGCAGGCGCAGGAAATACGACCCACCTACACGGATATTGTTGTAAAAGCGGTCGCCAAAGCCCTTACGCTACACCCCCGAATGAACAGTATTTTCGCGGATGATGAGATTACCCTGCCGGGAGAATATAACATCGGTATTGCCGTTGCCCTGGACGAGGGGCTGGTTGTGCCTGTGATTCGCAGCGCCGACGCCCTGAGCTTGAAGGAAATTTCGCTGCAAAGCGCACGACTGGCGGACCTGGCAAGACAGGGAAAATTAGGTCTTGATGACTACGCGGGTGGAACATTTACCGTCAGTTCGCTGGGCATGTATGGCGTTGATTCCTTCACACCAATTCTCAATACACCCCAGACCGGGATCCTGGGCGTTAACCGGCTGTTTGATGGTGTGGAATGGGACGGTGATCGGCCGGTAAAAACCAGGAAAATGAACCTGTCACTTACCTGGGACCACCGCGCGCTGGACGGTGCACCGGCAGCCGCATTTCTCTCAGAAGTGAGAACGCTGCTCAGTTCTCCATACAGGCTGCTGGTTTAGGCAGTTCGCAGATCCGGCAGTTTATATTTCTGCTCGTCCAACTGTGAACGGATCGTCTTCTTGTCGATCTTGCCGGTCGAAGTCAGGGGAATTTCTTCCACGAAAATCACGTCATCCGGCAACTGCCATTTGGCGAATATTTCTGCGCAATGCTCAAGGATCAGCTCTTTGGTGACATTTGATCCTTGCACAAGAACAACCAGGGCCACGGGTCTCTCATCCCACTTCGGATGGGGTTGGGCCACGACCGCGGCCTGGGTGACACCCTCCATTGAGATAATATGATTTTCCAGATCGACCGATGAGATCCATTCGCCACCGGATTTGATCAGGTCCTTCGAGCGGTCAGTGATGATCAGGTATTGTTCGGCATCAATCTTGGCGACGTCCCCGGTGATCAACCAACCGTCGTGAAATTTATCCGGTTGCGGATCGTTAAAGTATTCTGAGCAGATCCATGGCCCGCGGATCAACAGTTCTCCGACGGATTCGCCATCATGTGGCTGGGGTTTCCAGTTCTCGTCAAATATCTCAATTTCAAGTCCCGGCATGAGTAAGCCAGCCTTGGCGATATTTTCGAATTGCTGGTCTTCGGTCAGTCGCAGGTGCGAACGTTTAGCCACTTTTCTTGACAGGGTTCCCAGCGGATTGGTTTCTGTCATGCCCCAGCCCTGCACCATTTCGATGCCATGGGTTTCCCAGTACCAGCGTATCATGGAAACCGGTGGCGCCGAGCCGCCGCAAGTCAGGCGGGAAAATTTTGACATATCATATTTGTTTGGATTCTCTTCCAGAATGCTTCTTATCCCCTGCCAGATCGTGGGCACGCCAGCAGAAATGGTGACTTCTTCCTCCACCATCAAATCCAGCAGTTTTTGCGGCACCATGAATCGATGTGGCATGACCTGTTTGCAACCGAGCATCGACGCGGTGAAGGGTAGTCCCCATCCCATGGCGTGGAACATTGGTACGATGCCGCAAACTGCATCCAGTGCAGAGAGATTCATCGAGTCCGTCATTGCCTGGGTGAGGGTATGCAAATAAGTGGAGCGGTTTGTATACATCACGCCCTTGGGTTTTCCCGTCGTGCCGCTGGTGTAACAGAGTCCCATAGGAGAATGTTCATCGATGTCAGGCCACTCGAAAGTAGTCTCAAACCCCTCAATAAATGCTTCATAGTCTACTGTGTCGTGGAACGCGGTTTCGCCGCCTTCGCCAAATCTGCAGATAATCAGGAGTTCAACGCAGGGCATCTTGTCTATCAGTGGTTCAAGTAATGGCAGCAGATCTTCATCGATAAATATGACCCGATCCTGGGCATGATTAATGATGTATTCAAGATCCGTCGCGCTGAGCCTTACATTCAATGTGTGAAGCACGGCACCCATGGAGGGTACGGCCTGATAAAGCTCGAGATGCCTGTAGTTATTCCACATAAAGCTGGCAACCCGATCTCCAACTTTGATGCCATGTTCTTTCAACGCGCCCGCTAACTGATTCGCGCGATCCCAGGTTGTCCTTAATGTTTGCCGGTGGGTCCCGTTTTCAAGCAATGTGACAATTTCTTCATTCGGGTCAAGCTGGGCGCCGCGGCCAAGGATCCTGGACATAAGAAGTGGGGTTTTCTGCATGGTCATAAATATTTACTCCGGTATTCCATTTGGGTGCCGCGAACCCGTTTTGGGCCAGCACACCGATAAGCGGCGCGTAGAATAACGCAAATTGGTGATTTTATGAAATGGATAATTTTCAGGTCAAGGCCGCTAGCTGGTTTTGAAAAGGTCGCTAGCTGGTTTTGAAAAGTTAGACCAGTTATATTGGTCTAAAGGGGCAAGATGTCAGATATTTCAACAGATGTTCTCCAGGTAGAAAACGACAAGTTAAACTGGGGAGTGATAGGTGCATATGGTACACCCACAGTAGGTGTCGGTTATATGTACCTGCTCATCAACCTCTATATCATGAAGTTCTCAACCGATGTCCTGCTCATTGCACCGGCCGTTATGGGTACGATATTCGGATTGTCGCGTGTCTGGGATGCAGTGTCAGATCCCCTTGTTGGTTACCTTAGCGATAAAACTAAACATAGCCTGGGCAGGCGTCGGGTATGGCTCTTAATTAGCATTGTGCCAATTGCTGCAACGTTTATCATGGTCTTCTCTCCTCCGGTATCCCTTGTCGGTAACTGGCTGGTGGCATGGATGGCACTTGGAGTGATTGGTTTCTATAGCGCGATGACCATATTTATCGTTCCACATATGTCACTTGGCGCGGAATTGACCCCAAACTATCATGAGCGCAGCAGGTTATATGGGCTGCGCCACGCATCCTATACAGCGGGTTCAATCATTGCGCTCATCAGCATGCAACTGCTTATCAATGCAGAGAGCAGGGGGGATGATGCCGTCCGCTTAACGGCGTTTCAATTGAGCGTGCTTGCTGCAGTGATCACCGCCGGACTCATTGCCTTCGCTGTCGTAAAGCTGCGCGAAAGGCCGGATTTTCAGGGCCGGGTGAATCAAAGCCCCTATGGTGCCTTCAAAGATGTATGGCAGAACCACCATGCACGTCTAGTGCTGGTTGTCTCGTTCATCGAACACATTGGCAGTGCGGTGATTGGGATATTGACACTCTATGTTGCCCAGTACGTGGTGGGTACTCCGGTCCTGGCGCCAGCGATTATCCTTGCCTATATGATACCTTCGACATTGTCCGTACCCATGTGGCTACCTTTGTCCAGGAAGTACGGAAAAATACGCTTGTGGATTTTTTCCATGTTGCTGACCGGTTTCTCCTTCGGCGGGATGTTTATGTTGCCATTCCTCGAGCCCGGCGATGCCAGGGTGTACGCTATTTTTATCCTCGCTTTCTTTGCCGGTCTCGCTGCCGGATGTGGCGGTACCATTGCGCCGTCAGTGCAGAGCGATATCATCGACTATGATGAATACATGACGGGGGAAAGAAAGGAAGGTTCCTATTTCGCGGCGTTCAATTTTGTTTATAAGAGTGCTTCAGGCGTCATGATATTCGTTACGGGATATGTCCTGCAATTTGCCGGATTTGTTCCGAACGAGGTTCAAACGATGACGGTGCAGGTATCGATGGTCACACTGTATGGCCTGATGCCACTATTGTGTTATGTCGTTGGCGCTTACCTGTTTTCAAAATTCACGCTGGATGAGGAGGAGCACTCTCGAATCCGCGAGGTACTAAGAAAGAGGATGCTGCAACAATAATAAGTGACTCATTGAGAAATTCTAATGCAAGCTAACAAGCGAATAATTGCCGTATGCCTTGGTTTGTTACTGTCCTCATGCAACGACGGGACGCCACCACAGGATAAGAAAACCGTTGGTGGTGGCGCACCTGGAGAGCGTACCGCTGATTATGTTTTCAACGGCAGTATATATACCTCGGAAGATGCTGCGCCCTGGGCGTCCAGCGTGGCTGTCAAGGGAAACAAGATCATTGCGATCAGTTATGAGGGGCAGGAGCAGAATGTCTCCCGCTACATCGGCGATGAAACAGTTGTCATTGAATTGGGTGATCGACTGCTCTTGCCGGGTTTTATTGATGGTCATACCCATTTCAACCGGGCGGGTGAACAGATTAATGATGTTAACCTGCTCAAGGTAGCGAGTGATGCGCTACTGATCCAGGAGTTAAAGCGGGTTATTGGCATCGTTGGCAAGGGCGGGTGGATAACTGGCGGCTCCTGGGGAGCTTATGAGTCCTGGCAGGATGGTTCCAGCGGTGAGAGCAGCAACGATCTACGGATTAGATGGCAACCAAACCGTAACGGCATTGATGCCATCAGCCCGGAGAATCCCGTTTTTGTTAACAGCTTCGAGCGAAACCCGGAGCTGTACCTGGCCAATACTCTTGCCCTTCAACTGGCGGGCTTGTCGGCTGTGCCGCTGCCTGGCATGGATGTTGATGAAAAAGGACAGATCACCGGACTCATCCGAAAAGGCTCGCCTGCCATCGATAAGATCAAAAGTGTAATTCAGAAAAAATCCCACGACCGGGTGCTCAATGAAGCCAGGGCAGCACTAAAACGCATGCGTGAAAATGGTGTTGTTGAAATACATGACATTACACCCACAGATTTTGAGCAGGTCTATATTGAACTCCAGGATAGGGGAGAATTGACGGGGCGGGTCTGGATGCGTGCTGATCTCGGAAGGGCAGCAGAATTTAACGAAAAGGAAATCAAGATGGGTTCCCATCCTGTGACCGGCGAGAGAGATGCCTATCTGCGCTGGGGTGCCTATAAAGGATATATTGATGGAATAATGGGCAACCACTCGGCGCTCTTCTTCGAGCCCTACGATGACAGACCGGATCATTACGGCAGCTATCGGCACCACACGAGTGATGATCCTGCGCGCCTGGTGCCCAACATGGAGAAGATGTACGGCTATCTCAAGGAAGCTCATCGAGGTGGCTTCAAGGCAAATGTTCATGCCATTGGTACCCGGGGAGTGTCCCTGATGCTGGATACTTATGAACGGTTACAAGAAGATCTCGGTGGCTCGCTGGAAGGATTTCGAGTCATTCACTGCCAGGTGGTGAGACCGCAGGACTTCGATCGATTCAAGAAATTGGGTGTGATTGCCGAGGTGAACCCCTATCACCTGTCGGACGATATGAGATGGATGGAGGAGAGAATTGGGCATGCACGAAGTAAGGGTGCCTACGCTTTCAGGTCACTACTGAATAACGGAGCAAGACTTGTGTTTGCATCCGACTGGCCGGGAACCAACGCGGCAGAATACTACAACCACCCTAAATATTTACTGCATGCTGCTGTGAACCGAACGACAACGGCGGGGTTACCCGAAGGTGGCTGGTTCCCTGAAGAAAAAATCTCGCTGGAGGATGCGATTAAGGCCTATACGATTAATGGTGCCAGGGCGACTTTTGATGGCGACATCAAGGGATCAATCAAAGAAGGCAAGCTGGCGGACCTGGTTATTGTGGACCGGAATATTTTCGAGCGTCCGCCGGAAGAATTACTGGAAATGGAAATTGATATGACCATGGTTAACGGCAAGGTCGTTTTTGAAAGAAACTTTTGAAAGATAAAGGCACCGGCAGTCCGCTGCTTACCTGAAGGCAGTCTTTCGATGGTGATAGAAGGTTTCTGCTGTGAAGATGACCAGGGCAGCCCAGATACACCCGAAGGTGATCATCCTGTCCATACCGAAAGG
>Ga0114949_10001393_pt1 | contig 14700 bp, 15 predicted proteins | sample N074metaG_FD_83505 | JGI IMG/M metagenome (GOLD analysis project Ga0114949, IMG submission 83505) | Deep subsurface microbial communities from Kermadec Trench to uncover new lineages of life (NeLLi) - N074 metaG | ecosystem: Environmental > Aquatic > Marine > Ocean trench > Sediment | place... | reverse complement strand
TCAGTCCAGCACTTCGTCCGGTTACACCTGGCAATTCGCCATCATCCTGCCGACCAGTACAATTTACAGGCTAGAGGAGATCAGTATGGCCAGGAACTGGATTTCTATACCCAAGGTTGAAGGAAATGCTTCACGGCAGGCGCATTGCGACCTGCCGGAAGGAACCTACGAGCGTGAACTCGGAAAGGAAGGTTTCTTCGGGCCGGCTGCGCACATGCATCACCGGCATCCGCCCACTGCCTGGACCAGGTTTGAAGGTGAGTTAAGGCCACGGGCTTTCGATACCAATCAGCTGGGAGAATTCGGGCCTTCCCCTTGGGATGCCCGCGAACTGATGAGCAATGCACATTGCAAAATCAGAATCTGGGAAATGTCTTCATCAATGGACCAGTTGGCCCGCAATGCAGACGGCGATGAACTGATTTTTATTCACGCCGGCTCAGGTCATCTTTTTTGCGATTATGGCCACCTGGAAGTGACCGGCGGTGACTACCTGATGTTGCCACGAGGTACCATGTGGCGGCTGGAATCAGCAGCGCCAATGAAGCTGTTGATGATAGAGGCGACCAATTCCAGTTACCTGTTACCCGACAAGGGCCTGCTGGGCCCGCACGCGATATTTGATCCTGCCATGCTGGATTCGCCAAAAATCGACCAGGCGTTCCTGGATCAGCAGGATGAGTCAGAGTGGCAAGTACATATCAAGCGTAACGGCAACATCACGGTAATGACTTACCCTTTCAATCCGCTCGATGCGGTTGGCTGGCATGGCGACCTGATGCCGGTACGGATTAACTGGCGCGACATCCGGCCTTTAATGAGTCACCGTTATCACTTGCCGCCTTCAGCACACACGACGTTTATGGCGAATCGTTTTATCGTTTGTACCTTTGTGCCCCGGCCTTTTGAAACCGACCCGGGGGCATTGAAAGTGCCGTTTTTCCACAACAATGACGACTACGATGAAGTGCTGTTTTACCACCAGGGCGAGTTCTTCAGTCGTGACAACATCCATCCCGGTATGATGACGCTGCACCCTTGTGGATTCACCCATGGGCCCCACCCCAAAGCCTTGAAGAAAGCTTTTGAGCAGGATGCACCGGGAACGAATGAAGTGGCGGTTATGATCGATACGCGTGACGCCCTTGAGGTCAAGCCTGGTGCAGAATCAGTTGAATGGGTCGAATACAAAGATTCCTGGAAGGAAAAGTAAACAAAAATGAAACTTGCAACACTAAAAACAGGTGGTCGTGACGGTAGCCTGATTATTGTCAACCGGTCACTGGACCTGTTTGCATCTGCAGCAGAAATTGCACCAACCCTGCAGGCGGCACTTGATGACTGGCAATCCGCTGAACGCGGCTTGCAGATCATTTCTGATCAGTTGAATGCTGGCAACCTTGATGCAGCGATGCCGGTGGATTTCGCAGCATTTGCTTCACCTCTTCCGCGCGCCTATGAATTTGTCGATGGTAGTGCCTACCTGCCCCATGTTGAGCGTGTCAGGCGCGCCCGCGGTGCAGATGTCCCGGAATCATTTTATGTTGACCCATTGATGTACCAGGCGACCTCCTCAGGTTTCCTGGGGCCACGGGAGGCGGTACCGGTGGTCAGCGAAGAATATGGAATCGATTTTGAATCTGAAGTGATCGTTGTTACCGGTGATGTTCCCATGGCGGTAAATGATCAAGATGCTGCAACCCATATCAGGCTCATCGGTCTGATCAACGACGTTAGTTTGCGTAACCTGATTCCCGGTGAACTTGCCAAGGGCTTTGGATTCCTGCAATCCAAACCAAGGTCGGCTTTGTCGCCGGTTTTTGTTACCCCGGATGAATTAGGCGATGCCTGGTCGGATTCAGTGCTGGATCTCCCCCTGGTCTCGACTCTGAACGGAAACTGGTTTGGTCACCCCGAAGCAGGGATTGATATGCAATTCAATTTCGCCCAGCTGATTGCTCATGCAGCCAAAACCAGGCCCCTGGCTGCCGGAACGATTGTGGGTTCAGGCACCATCGCTAATCAGGACACAAGTCTGGGCGCATCCTGTCTTGCTGAGAAGCGTATGCTTGAGATTATCGCTGATGGAAAACCATCAACACCGTTTATGAGTTTCGGTGACACGATTCGTATCGAGATGTTTGACCGGGATGGAAATAATATTTTCGGAACAATTGAACAGACGATCGAGCAATATGACGTTTGAAAGTACGTCTGATCAGCAAGCGCTGGTTCTTTATGACTACTGGCGGAGCTCAGCGTCCTACCGCGTACGCATCGCGTTAAATCTCAAAGGTTTATCGTATGAGCAACGCCCCGTCGACCTGGTTCTAGATGGCGGTCAGCAGCACTCCAGCGACTACCGTCAACTCAATCCGCAAGGATTAGTGCCGGCGCTGGTTCACGGCGGGCAGGTGATCACCCAGTCGCTGGCCATTATTGAATACATCGAAGAAACTTTTTCGGGTGAATCTTTGCTACCGGCCGATGCTTTTCAAAAAGCCACTGCGAAGTCGATGGCACTTTCTATCGCCTGTGACATCCATCCTCTGAACAATTTGCGAGTGCAGCAGTATCTCAAAGGCAAGCTTGATGTGTCAGCTGAGCAGACAGTGACCTGGATGAACCACTGGGTATCGCTTGGGTTTGCATCGCTGGAGAAACGCTTACAGGCCAGTGATGCCAACGGATCATGTTGCCTTGGTGATGTTCCGGGCCTGGTGGATTGTTTTCTTGTTCCCCAGGTCTACAATGCCGAGCGTTTTGCTTGTGATTTATCCGCGTTTCCCAGGATCCGGGAGATTGCACATAATTGCCGCTCAATTTCGGCATTTCAGGCTGCGGCACCCGAAAATCAACCCGATTCGGTACCTGGCTGATTCAATTTAGATTAATCTAATGAATAAACAGTTCACCCGAACGCCTGCTTCAGTCATAATCTCTGGCAGTTGAGTCACAATTGAATCTGAATATGCGCATTATATTTTTCCTGTTTTTTTCCTTATCCCTGTTGTCATGTGCTTCTGCACAGCCCGGCCCGGATGCATTTATTTCAGCTGAAAGGTCCATTCTGGCTGCAGAAAAAGCGGGCGCCACAGAACTGGCACCGGTTGAGCTTCGATTTGCGAGGGAAAAACTGGCTTCTGCCAAACTGGGAATGGAACAACGCAAATATGCGATTGCGCTGTACCTGGTTGAAGAATCTGAAATCAACTCCGAGTTGGCAATCGAGCAATCGCGCGCTGCACAATCACGGCGCAAGGTGAATGAATTACGCCGTTCAAACGAAATATTGAAGGAAGAACTGGAATCGACTTATGGAGATTCATTCAGATGAAAAAGCTTCTCTATGGTTTCGTTCTGGTGATCCTGGTTGTGCTACAGACGGCCTGCGCCACCGCGCCAAAGAAAGACCTGGCCCTGGAGCGCGTACGTACTCAACTCCAAGCGTTGAAGGCTGATGAGGAGCTGGCAGGTTATGCGGTGCTTGCGCTTGGGGACGCAGAAAGGGCTTTGCGTACCGCGGAGCAGGCCATGGGTGATGAAATGTATCGCTTCCACCTGGTGTACATGGCCGACAAGAAAATTCAAATCGCGCGTGCCACGGCTCGGCGCGAACAGTTGGAGCAAACACTCGACTCCCTGACAGCCGATAGAAATAAAATGGTGGTTCGCGCCAGCCAGATTGAAACTGAACGGGCCCGCGCAGAAGCTGAACAGGCGAGATTATTGTTTGCGGCATCTTCCGAGGATGCAGACCGGCAAAGAAGGGAAAAGGAACTAGCGCTGCAACAGGGTGCGGAATCTGCCCGCTCGGCTGAGATGGCAATGCAGGAAGCGACCCAGGCACGCAGGCTTGCAGAATCGAGAGCTTCGGAAGTTGAACTTGCCAGGCGCGAAGCAGAACTTGCCAGCCTGCAGGTTGATACGCTCAAGCGACAATTGGAAAACCTGCAATTACGGCAAACAGAAAGTGGCGTTGTTGTGACTTTGGGCGATGTGCTTTTTGAGACCGGCGAAGTTGTTTTGGCGGATAATGCCCACGCCAGCCTGGAAGAGGTTGTTGACCTGTTACAAAGTGAGCCTGACAAGCTGATTAGAATTGAAGGCCATACTGATTCCGTGGGCGCTGCGGAGGCAAATCTTCAGCTATCTGAACTGCGTGCTGTTGCAGTCATGGCTGCCCTGGTTGATCTGGGTGTAGATCAAAGTCGCGTCACTGCCATCGGTCTTGGTGAGGATTTTCCCATATCCAGCAATGATGATGAAGGTGGTCGTTCACGCAATAGAAGGGTTGATGTAATTCTTCTGGATGATGCCTGATATCAATTGCTTACGATTATTTGACACGATAAAATATACGCGAATATAAATTCGCATAACTGTTGAATTTTACGTTATAACTTGCCACTTTACGCCGTTTGCGCTAACGTGGTGTTGGAATCATGGTTATCAACAATTTCTCAAAAGGAATTCGCGGATGATTGCAGCGGGAACCCCATTTCGCTGCAAGCCACTTCTGAATTTCGTCACGTATATATCGCCAAAATCTCAACCCGTACTTGTGTCAATCGGCACGTTTGTGCCTGTGTGCACAGTCGGTATTGAATATTCCTCAGGAGGAATCTTATGTTTGAACACCGTCAGGAAGTGATGGATAAATTAATGAAGGAAAACGAAGATTTTAGAAGAATCTTTAATCGCCACCAGGAATTAGACAAACGGGTCGAAGCAGCAGAAATGGGCACTGCTCCGATGGAAGATCTCGCTCTTAATCAACTCAAGAAAGAAAAATTATGGGCCAAGGACAGACTGGCAAATCTTATGGACTCGATTACTGCTTGAGATTACCCATGCACACATGATAAAACGGTCGGATATTTCCGGCCGTTTTTGTTGGGAGTGAATTTTTTAAATGCAGGTACATGACAGCATACTCGACCTGATCGGAGAGACTCCGATCGTCCGTATCAATCATCTTGATACGGGCCTTTGCACGCTATACATGAAACTGGAAAGTCAAAATCCTGGTGGTTCTATCAAGGACCGAATCGGCTTGAAGATGATTGAAAGCGCAGAAAAAGACGGTCTGATCAAACCTGGCTCAACCCTTGTCGAAGGCACAGCCGGGAACACCGGCCTGGGACTTGCCCTGGTTGCTGGGCAAAAGGGTTATCGGCTGATTCTTGTGATTCCCGATAAAATGAGTCGTGAAAAAATCTCGAATTTAAAGGCCATGGGCGCGGAAGTTGTGCTGACGCGTTCTGATGTGGCCAAGGGTCACCCTGATTACTACCAGGACCTGGCAAAACGAATTGCAGATGAAACGGAAGGTGCATTTTTCATCAACCAGTTCGGCAATCCTGCCAATCCACAAGCGCATGAAGAGGGTACCGGTCCTGAAATCTGGCGGCAGATGGACGGTCAGCTCGATGCAATAGTCCTTGGTGTGGGATCCAGTGGTACAGTCACTGGCCTTTCGCGTTTCTTTGCGCGCGAGGCCCCCGATGTAGAGATTATCCTGGCGGATCCTGAAGGCTCAATTCTGGAAAAGTATGTCAATGAAGGAAAACTTGACGCCAAGAGTTCGAGCTGGCTGGTCGAAGGTATCGGTGAGGATTTTCTCCCGGAAATCAGTGACTTCACGAGGGTTACCAAGGCTTTTGCGATCAGTGATGCAGAGAGTTTCAAGATAGGCCGGGAACTTTTAATCAAAGAAGGCATCCTGGCCGGATCATCTACCGGAACCCTGCTGGCAGCGGCTTTGCGCTATTGCAAGGAGCAGGATGAGCCCAGGATAGTGCTGACGTTTGCAGCCGATACAGGTAATCGCTACCTGTCAAAAATGTATAACGATTTCTGGATGCGGGATCACGGCTTTCTTGAGCGGGAGCAATGTGGCGATCTCAGGGATCTGATTGCGCGGCCGTTTGAATCTCACGATACGGTCACTGTGAGTCCTGATGAGCCGTTGTCTAACGCCTATAGCCGGATGAAGCTCTACGATGTATCACAATTGCCGGTGATGGATGGTGAGCAAATTGTTGGAATTCTGGATGAGTCAGATTTGCTGGTGGCAGTATTCCAGTCAAACGATCGCTTCCAGGATCCGGTTCGCAGCGCCATGGTCACTGAATTGTCGTTTGTTGATGTCAGCGACCCGATTGATAAACTGCCGCCGATATTCGAGCAGGATTTCGTCGCTATCGTCAAAGATGGGGAAAAATTCCTCGGCCTGATTACCCGCGTAGACCTTCTTCACTACCTCCGTAGCCGTACCGACAGTTAACCGGTTTCATGTAAGGCCAGGAGTTAACTCTAACTGCAACAATCCGGCTATTGCTAAATCATCATCCATTTTTTCACCGGCCCAGCAGTTTTCTTCTCTTTTAGTCCCAGTTTTCAAAACAGAATGGATTGAGAATTGCGCCTTGCCACAGACGCTGGCGCTCGCCTTGTGGCAATTGTGCTTTGTTACAGACATTTTCCCACTTTGCCCTGATGATTCGTACCTGCCGATTAATGAGGTCGGTGGCTTGTTCGTGTGTCAGCATAAACCTGCTGCATACTGAGCGTACATTATCCAGCGTTGACAGATTTGCCCGATTGCCTTCGATTTGCATGGCCTGACTGGCCTCCCCACCGGCGCGTGGCTGAGGACAAATGTCGTAGGCGGGCGTCAGAGTCAATCTTTCTCCATCCCAAAATGCTGCATGGTTACGTGCATGGTCATCGGTGTTGCCGACCAGTATATTGAAGCTTATACGAGAGAATAATTCACGCAAAGTGGCTTCGGGTTCAATGAAAATTTGGCGTATCCGATCTGTTAGTTCGATATAACTGGCGTAACGAGCTTCCATAGAATCCAGCAACATCAAGCTAAGAGCGCTTAGCATGTGTTTACGTGATAGCCGGTTACCCTCAGTAACCCTGTCGAACCGTTCGACCAATAACACATCCTTGTCTAAGCAACGCGTGAGATCTACTTCGGCGACATTAAGATTGCACGCTTTGGCCAGTCGCATAGCGATAAATTCTGCTTTGACTATATCGTAGCTGTCGCTGGTGGTGCTGAATTTGGCAATTAAACGTTTATCTTGTTGGTCAACCAACGCTTTGGGCCGTGCTCCGCCGATTGAACTACCGTGAAGTGCTGCCTGATCCAGTTCTGGAGGCAAGGGTTGGCGTCTCTCGACAAGGTCTGCTGCTTGAAGCAGGTGATTCATTGTTACCGGCTTTGTTGTGCGTGCCTGGTAATCCGAACTTGATGCCTGGAAATCAAGTGCACCTATTCTATCGCTACGCGAAAGGAGCAAATAATCCAATTCAGTCAGGCCGGTTTTTTCAAACTTGCTTTCCAGTACACGACGACCCCATGCATCTGGCCCACCATCACGCAGACACCCAGGCATCGTGTTCATACCTTGCGGCTCCTGGGAGCCACGCTGAAGAGGCAACTCATATGGTGAAAGTGGTATAGCGTTTGGACGCTCAAGATAGCTTTTGCCATAAGCAAAGAAGTAACGTCTTGGGCTTACCCCTGCGTCAAATAAACGACCGGCGACGACCGGCTCAGATATACTTGGCAGCCAGATCCAGACGTAAGCTTCTTGTGTCCCGATGCTTATGTTCTTGTTAGAAGTCATCGTTTACGATTCGATTTTTCCCGCGGCCTATTTTTGGTAGTACTTGCGCAATCGCCGCTATACTAATCGCCAATTGATCCAATTCCCGTTTGTCTCCTGCAAGGAGAGGAATTCCAACAACAACCGCTGCCTCGAAGACAGTACCAAGTGCAACTGTAGGGCTTCCGTTTTCGATCGCACGAACGGTAAGACGGCTTACACCCAGGCGGCGGGCAAGCTCTGCCTGGCTCATCCTTCTTTCTTTTCGCGCAGCCGCAATCATGGCCGCCAGGGTCTCCAAGCTCCTGCGAGTGTGGCTGGAGAGATGAATGTGTGCATGTTTAGACATTTATATAATATAACATACATTAAGCGTTATTATATATACTATAATATACAAATATTAATCAACTTTATTACTGGCAGGTCACAATCCCGTCCACTTCGGTTAGTAAGTCGCTGCGGCAGATGTCACCATTTAGAAATACACGCGGCATCTCAAAGGGGACTATGTCACGGATTGCTGCTGCTACCAGCGGAAAGTCTTCGCGATGCCTTACATAAACCCTGAGCACACCGGCATCGCCCAACCAGGTCTTTTCACCGCCAATGAGTCGCTGACCCTCTTCAAGCAGGCTGTTGACGTTCCTGATGGATTCAATAATCTGATCTCTGGAATTGTCGTGATGCGTTTCGTGACCCACAACACTTGCAGTGCCCGAAATCAGGAATTGCCTTGATTCACCAGCCTGCATAATCGTTCCCCGTGAAAACAACGGGCTCTTGGGGCTGTATTGACGGGGGTATTGCCAGGCATTGACCTGGCGGGGGTTTTCAACATTCAGACCCGGAAGCGCACCGGCCAGAAAATAAACCTGTAGTGCCGGCTCAGAGACATCAACACCAATAGCGGTCGCGGCCGGCATGGGCGGTTGGTCACCGTAACCTGCAGCAAGTGCCTGCGCGCGACCGACACAAAACTCCCGATAGCATTCCCCGTCACCGGTTCCCTGGTTAATTCCGGGAATATAATTCCAGATTTTCAAAGGCCAATGGTGTGGCGATCGGCCCAGGAAGTCCTGTAGCTCACTATAGGCAACATGACTGGCTTCGCGAATATCCTTGAATTCCCGCAGGTCCAGGACTATATGGCCCATGCTCAGATCCAGTCCACGCACAAAATTAACATGATTGAGTCGCCCGGACTCCACCGGCCCTCGGGTCCGCCACACTTCGATGGATGGCGTATCGCCCAGTTGTTGCAGCGCCACGGGTACATGCCGGGGGTCTTTGGCAAGCAGCGGGGAAGTACCAAACTCGAAAACCGCCAGCACATCATTGCCATTTTCCAGCACCGAAGCGGCAGAACATTGCTCGTAACTGACCACCAGGCCGATGGAAAAATCCCGGCTCATGTCTGCAGTTCCGCTAAGTCACGGTAAAGCTCCAATGCTTCCGGATTGGCCAATGCCGAAATATTTTTGACCGGCCGGCCCATGACGATATTGCGTACCGCCAGTTCGACAATTTTGCCGTTGATTGTGTGCGGAATATCGGATACCTGGATTATTTTGGCCGGAACGTGCCGGGCTGTTGTATTGCTGCGAATGACGCTGCGAATTTGTTGAGCAAGATCATCATCGAGTTCAATTCCTTCCCTGAGCAGGACAAACAACACGACCCGTGTATCGTTGTCCCAGTCCTGGCCGATACAAATGCTTTCGAGCACCGGATCGAGTTTCTCGACCTGGCGGTAAATTTCTGCAGTACCAATTCGCACACCGCCAGGGTTCAAGGTGGCATCAGAGCGACCGAAAATGACATAACCATCGTGTATGGTTTGTTTCGCATAATCACCGTGTGCCCATATCCCGGGAATCTGGTCAAAATAAGCCTGCTGGTATCGCATGCCATCAGTGTCACCCCAAAAACACACTGGCATGGACGGGAAAGACAGGCTGCAACATAACTCGCCGGTTTCATCGGTTGCAGCCATGCTGCCATCATCGCGCCGGATCTCCACCTTCATGCCTAATCCGGGAGCTTGTATTTCACCCCGGTAAACGGGCAACACGGGGCAGCCTCCGACAAAACAGGAAACAATATCTGTACCGCCGGATATCGATGACAGGCACAGGTCGGCTTTGATGTCCCCGTACACATAGTCAAAGCTCTCCGGTGCCAGCGGAGAGCCAGTTGAAAGCATTGTTTTAAGTGTCGACAGATCATGGCTTTGCCCAGGCTTGATGCCGGCCTTTTCCCAGGAGGAAATCATTTTTGCCCCGGTTCCGAAAATCGTAATCCCGAGCTGATCGATCAGGTCGAACATTGCACATGGCGAAGGGTAAAATGGCGAGCCTTCATAAAGTATCAGCGTGGCCCCGAGCGCCAGGTTGCTGGCCATCCAGTTCCACATCATCCATCCGCAGGTTGTGAAGTAACAAACCCGATCTGTTGCGTGAACATCGGCATGAAAAGCCAGTTCCTTCAAATGCTGCAGCAGGGTTCCACCGGCACCGTGGGTAATACACTTGGGCACGCCGGTGGTTCCGGAGGAGAACAGGATGTATAGCGGGTGGTTGAATGGCAGTCGAACAAATTCAATGTCTTGTGCTTGGTTGTTGGTGAAATCCGCAAAGCTCACGGCTGATTCAATTTCTTCCAGTGCAGCTTCATCCCCGAGATAAGGCACTACAACGATTCTGCCGATGGAAGGGATGCTTTGTGCGATCTCTCGGACCCGCTCCAGGCAGTCATAAACCTTGCCGTTGTACTGGTAGGACGCCGTGCAAAAAAGTACTTTTGGCTCAATCTGGCCCAAGCGGTCAACCACGCTTTGGGTGCCGAAATCAGGTGAACATGATGACCAGATTGCGCCCAGGCTGGAAGTGGCCAGCATACCGATCAGGGTTTCTGGCAGATTGGGCATGAAGGCTGCAACCCGGTCGCCACTTTCGACCCCGGCTGCCTTGAGCGCCGCCGCAGTTTGCGCGACCTGCAGATAAAGCTCGGCGTATGTCAGTTGCCGGGTGTCACCGTTTTCACAGGCCAAAATGATCGCTGGTCGTGGGTCGCGGCAGCGCAAGAGATTTTCCGCAAAATTAAGCGCGGCGTCGGGAAACCATCTGGCCCCGGGCATTTGCTTAATATCGCTGACGGTCTGTTGACCGCGATCGCCCAGAACCTCGAAGTAATCCCAAATTCCGCACCAGAATGTTTCAGGCTGGGAAGTGGAAAACTGATACAGACTCTGGAAGTCGCTGATGCTGCAATCAGTGCGGGCATTAAGCCAGGAGATAAAATCGGTGATCCTGGCGTGCTCGATTCTTTCCGGGGAAGGGGACCAGCAAAGCTCACTCATGACAATAGCTCGTTCATGAAGATTCCGTGGACGCTCTAATCCAGGAGATCAATCATTTCCGGAATGATCGAGAATAAATCACCGGTCAACCCGATATCAGCCAGTTCAAAAATTGGCGCATCGGCGTCCTTGTTGATGGCGACGATGGTACCGGCATCTTTGATGCCGGTAATGTGCTGAATGGCGCCGGATATACCAAAAGCCATGTATAAATCAGGCGAAATAATCTTGCCGGTCTGGCCCACCTGCATATCATTGGCAACGTAACCGGCATCAACGGCGGCCCGCGAGGCGCCTACTCCGGCACCAATTTTGTCTGCCAGTGCGTAAATCAGGTCAAAATTTTCCGCACTACCCAAGGCACGGCCACCCGAGATAACGATTTTGGCAGTTTGCAGGTCAGGACGGTCTCCACCGCCGGACTCAAGGCCGATAAACTTCGTGTGAGTGGCAGGTGTTGCAGTGGCGTTTCTTGCTTCTATGCTGGCGCTGCCGCCCTGGGCTGTGTCTGGCCATGACGCCGTTCTGACAGTCGCAACAACTATTGCCCCATCCGGGCTGGTGACATCGATAATGGCGTTTCCGGCATAAATAGGGCGCTTGAACCCATGGCTATTATTGACCGCCATAATATCGCTGACCTGGTTAACACCCAGTAGTGCTGCCAAGCGTGGCATCAGGTCTCTTCCCAGGGTAGTTGATGGTCCCAGTATGTGGCTATAGCCATCGGCAATCGTCAGTATTTCAGCTGCCCAGTTAACCGCCAATGGTGCTTCAAGGTGAGCAGCCTCGGTTAAATGAACTTTGCTGATACCCTGGATTTGCGCAGCCTGGTCCGCAATGCCTGACACGTTGTTACCAAGTACGAGAATATCAATAGTTCCACCAATGGCAGTTGCACAAGTGGCACATTTGCCAGTGCTGGGATTCAATTCGCTGCCATTGTGTTCGGCAATGATCAGTATATTTGTCATGTTCAGTTCCTTATACCAGGCCGCGTTGTCTGAGTTCAGCCACCAGCTGAGTTGCATCTTCAACCATCACTCCACGTGCACGCGCGAATGGTGGCACTGTTCCGACTGTCACTAAATCGTGTTCTGATCCAATACTCAAATCGGACAAGTTGATGACATCCAACGGTTTACGCTTGGCTTTCATGATGTCAGGCAATTTGACAAAACGCGGCTCATTAAGCCTCAGATCTACGGTGATTACCGCCGGCAGTTCAACATCAATTGTCTCGAGACCGGCATCTACTTCACGGGTTACGCGTGCAGTTCCGTCACCCAACTCCAGTTTTGAAGCAAAAGTCGCTTGCGGGCGATCCCAGAGCGCCGCCAGCATCTGGCCGGTCTGGCTGTTATCGTTATCGATTGCCTGCTTACCCAGGATAACCAGGCCAATATCTTCTTTCTCTATCACATATAGCAGAGCCCGGGCGATGGATAATGGCTGCAGGTCTTGTTCGGTTTTGATTTGAATACCCCGGTCGGCGCCCATTGCCAGGCCGGTGCGGATTTGCTGCTGACATTCATCGCCGCCGGCAGAAATCACGATGACTTCATCGGCTTTTCCGGCTTCCCGAATCCTGAGGGCTTCCTCTAGCGCAATTTCATCAAATGGATTAATGCTCATCTTGACGCCGTCGGTTTCGACTCCGCTGCCGTCAGACTTCACGCGGATCCGTACGTTGTAGTCAATCACACGCTTGATGCCAACCAGAATTTTCATTTGTTTTCCTTTTTTAAGGGGTCAGGTTCAATTAAATTTGTAGATTTAATTGAACCTGACCCCATTAGTTACAGATTTAATTGAACCTGACCCCATTAGTTACAGGTTCTGATAATTCGGACCACTGCCGCCTTCAGGCGTCACCCAGTTAATAATCTGGTACGGATCCTTGATGTCGCAAGTCTTGCAATGTACACAATTGGCAGCATTGATCTGCAGCCTGGGCCCGTCAATATCATTAACCATTTCGTAGACATCGGCCGGACAAAACCGTGTACACGGGTTATTGAACTCGATACTGCACCGCGTCGTACAGATGTCAGGATCAATAATCTGTAAATGAACCGGCTGGTCTTCGTCATGCTCGGTAGTTGCAAAATAAACCGAAGCAAGACGGTCACGGGGTGGTAATTCCCGGTCTACCCATTGCCGTTCAGGCGTTTTGTATTCAGAAGACCTGCTCAGTTGATCATGATCAGAATGATTGGCGAGTGTGCGTTTCAGCTTACCCATGGTTAGTGTTTCGATGGCCGCGGTAAAGAGTCCTTTCCAAAGTCCGCGCTGGAAGCCCGGCCGAATATTCCTGACTTTGTGCAATTCTGCCATCACGGCTGAATCGCGTAATTTCCGGTCAAAGCCTTCACTGCTACCCGATTGCACAATATGTTCAGCGGCGAGCATGCCCGAACGCATGGCCTGGTGTGTGCCTTTGATTTTTGGCACATTCAGCAAGCCGGCTGCATCGCCAATTAACAATGCGCCCGGCATTTCGACCCTGGGCAAAGACTGGTAACCGCCTTCCACGATGGCGCGCGCGCCACTGGAAATGATTTCACCGCCTTCCAGCATCGGTTTGACCATGGGGTGGTGTTTGAGCTGCTGAAATGCCTCGAATGGAGAGAACTCCGGGTCGGCGTAATCAAGCCCGCAAACAAACCCGATAGCGACCAGGTCATTTTCGAGGTGATAGATAAAACTGCCGCCGTAAATCGATGGATCCAAAGGCCAGCCGAGTGTGTGCTGCACGCGGCCTGGAATGGATTTACCGGGCTCGACTTTCCACAATTCCTTGATGCCAATGCCGTAAGTCTGCGGATCAGAGTCCTTGTCGAGTTCATATTGCGCGATGAGCTGTTTACTCAAATGTCCGCGACATCCTTCAGCAAGGATGGTCATGGGTGCATGAATTTCAATGCCTTGCATGTAAGTGTCTTTGGGGTTTCCGCCGCGGTCTACGCCCATATCCCCGATAATCACACCACCGACACTACCGTCGTCCTGGTAGCGTATTCCGTCAGCGGCAAAGCCGGGAAAGATATCTACCCCGGCATTTTCAGCATGCCCGGCCAGCCAGTTGCACATGGCGCCCAGTGAAACAATGTAGTTGCCGTGGTTTTTTTGCTGCGGCGGGGTGGGCAATCGTACTTTACGGTCTTTTTTGAGGTAAAAAAACTGATCACTTTTAACCGCAACGCAAATAGGGGGTGGCTGCTCTTTCCAGCCAGGTAGCAGTTCATCCAGTGGTTCCGGTTCGATGACTGCGCCAGACAGGATATGTGACCCGACTTCCGCGCTTTTTTCAATCACGGCGACCGCGAGGTCTTGCTTGAGTTGTTTCAACCTGATAGCGCATGCAAGCCCGGCCGGACCGGCACCTACGACGATAACATCGTACTCCATGACTTCACGACCCGATGTTTGGTTCTCATTGACAGCTGAGTTCATTGCTTATTCACGATGTAAATTGCAAGCAACGCATTATATATTTTATCGCAGCAGTAACCAGCCCAATCCAAAGTTTAATCCAAACAGGGCGACCAGCGCCAACAGCCAGTTGCGCAAAGCCCGGCCGGGGTTGCCAGCATTTTGTACCAGGAAATCCTTCCAGCCGCGGCCACCCGGGCGGATATGGCACTGGCCCAGAAAAACCAAACCCCGGAGATGCCCTCGGTGCGAATAAAGTTGGTCAAAGAAACCGGTGTA
>Ga0114949_10001391_pt1 | contig 14706 bp, 12 predicted proteins | sample N074metaG_FD_83505 | JGI IMG/M metagenome (GOLD analysis project Ga0114949, IMG submission 83505) | Deep subsurface microbial communities from Kermadec Trench to uncover new lineages of life (NeLLi) - N074 metaG | ecosystem: Environmental > Aquatic > Marine > Ocean trench > Sediment | place... | reverse complement strand
GTTCAAACATCTTCACCACGTCCATGATCTGGTGAGATTCCTTGTGCAGCCGCTGGGTGCTGCCCTGTCCCGTCAACACCAGCATCGGGGCGCGGTCCATGTTGGCATCGGCGACACCGGTGATGAGGTTGGTCGCACCGGGGCCGAGGGTGCCCAGGCAGGCGGCGGGGGTCCCGGTCAGGCGGCCATAAATTTCCGCCATGAACGCGGCACCTTGCTCGTGCCGCGTAAGGATAAATTTGATGGTTTCGGATTCTTCCAGGCTGATCATAAAATCAGCGTTTTCTTCTCCGGGTACGCCAAAAATATACTCTATGCCCTCACGTTCCAGGCATCTCACCATCAGATCTGAAGCTTTCATGGGTATTCCTTTTTACAATCTTTCTTTTCAGTTTTGTTTCAACACCAGCATTTTCTCAAATTGCATTTCCTCAATAGTGTAGGGAATACCACCCACGCCCAGACCAGAGGCGCTGAGGCCGGCAAAGGGCATTACATCATCCCTGAATGCGGTGTGGTCATTGACCATGACAGCCGATGCATCAAAGGCGTCATAGGCCGCGTAAATCGTGTCGATATCCCGGGTGTAGATCGCAGCCTGGAATGCATGGGGATGAATATTGACGACAGCGAGTGCCTCATCGAGAGAATCGTAGGGGTATAGACACACAACCGGACCAAAAATTTCCTGGCAACTGACTTTTGCTTCAACCGGCGGGGAGAGTATCACCGTGGGTTGGTAAAAATTGCCCTGCAGGCGCTCACCGCCCACCCCCAGTTCTGCGCCCAGGCCGACCGCCTCGCGTACCCAGTCTTCCACCCGGTCCACCTCTGCGTGGCGAATCAGGGGCCCGACTTCCGTTGCCGGGTCACTGGCATCTCCCACCAGGAGCTTGCCAACGGACTCACACAGCGATTCAACAAACTGTGAATGCAAAGACCGGTCAACATAGATGCGCTGGGTGGATACGCAAACCTGCCCCGCGTGGTAATAACCGCCCTTGGTAATAGAGGGGATGGCGAGTTCCAGATCTGCAGATTCGCTGACAATACACGGCGCCACCCCGCCATGCTCCAGGGCGCAGCGGACACCTGCTTGCAACTGCGCGCGCAACATCCAGCCCACCCGGGCGGAACCGATAAAACTGAAGAAAGCGATTTTCTCGCTGCGCACCATCTCGCCGGCCACATCCAGGTCCTGGGTTATGACACTGCTCACATAGTCCTCGGGAACACCCGCCGCGTACATGGCGGCGATGAGTTTGATGCAGGAGAGCGGTGTATCAGCCGCCGGCTTGACCACGCAGGGACAGCCGGCGGCAAAGGCCGGTATCACCTGGTGGACAATCAGGTTCAGCGGATGGTTGAAGGCGCTGAAGGCCAATACCACACCGCGGGGGAACTTTTGGGTAAAGCTGAGGCGCCCGGCGGAGGATGCCTGGTGACCCAGCGGGATCACCTGACCGCGCTCCTCGCTGACCGCCTGAATGGCCATGCGCACACCCGCTATTGCCCTGGATGCCTCAACCCGTGCGTCAAGCAGCGGTTTGCCGCCCTCTTGCGCAATCGTCACGGCAAAGGAGTCTGCATCCCGCTCCATCAGCTTGAGCAGGCGCTCGAGAATATCTATGCGTTCATGCAGGGGAAGGTGCTGGCTGCGGTCTTTAAAGCGACGCCATGCCAGGTCCAATTTCTTAGCCGCACTTTCGCCACTGTCTGCTTCGAGCGTGGCAATTTCCGCACCCGTGGACGGGTTCGTCACAACCAGGTTCAAGCTCTCCACGATAGTAAGTGCCCCTCCTGGTTGCGAGGCAAACTGCCCCGCGCTGACCCTGATAAAATCCACCCAGTAGCCAGTGTAGACCATATGTAGACAAGTGCGGCACTCACCGCACATTGGCGTGCGTCCTTGTCAGTACTGTCTCCTGCCAGGAAAATATTAGCCGGCTGGTTCCTGCGTCACCGGGGGCTCAATCTTTGTACTCGGGCTTGCGATCCTGCTTGCGAGCACGGATTGCCTCCTCAAAATTCTGCGTGGTCATGCGCACAAACAACTGGGCATGGCCTTCATAGGTCATATGACTGTGCAGGCTGCCCGCGTCCAGGCTGGCCCAGAGTTGCTGCTTGCTGATTTCCACACCCATCTGGCTGAAACCGACAATTCGTTCAGCCACTGAGAAGCACTCCTCCAGCAGGTGGTCCTCGTGCACCGTGCGCGAGACCATGCCGATACGCTCGGCCTCTTCGGCAGCCACATCACGGCCGGTGAGCATAATCTCGAAAGCGCGGGAGCTGCCGATGGCCCGGGGTAGCAGATAACTCAGGCCGAGCTCACCAGAGGTCAGCCCGTTATTGATACCGGCGGGTCTGAAGTAAGCGGCCGCAGCGGCAATGCGGATATCTGTGGCCATGGCCAGGCAGAATCCTCCGCCTATCGCCGCGCCATTGATAGCGCCAATTACCGGCTGGTGCGCAGCCTGCATGGCCCTGATCACATCTTCGTAAACCTGCATGGCCCTGCGGCCGATTGCGGGCATGGTCAGACCGTCAAAAATATCCAGCCAGCCCGGGTCCTCGAGGTCGGCACCGGCACAGAATGCATGACCGGTGCCGGTAACAATAATCACCCGGCAGTCATTGTCAAAACTGGCCGCTTCCAGTGCCTCCTTGAAAGGCACCATCACATCAAAGGCCATGGCATTCATCCGCTCGGGTCGGTTAAGGGTAATCTGGGTCACATGGGGGCGGGGTTTGTCGACCAGGACGTAAGACATTGCGGGGCTCCTCGCAGAAACGGGATTCAGTAGCTCACTCTAATTCACCAGCCAACTTGATGGCCATGGCCACAGCGGCCATTAATCCCTGCTATATGCACCGGCCTGAGTTGGCGTATTAACGAGAATGCTTCTTATTTACATTTAGGGCGTAGCTACCTACAATAGCTGCTCTTGGCTAACAGGTGTTTATGAGTATTTCTCTCTGGTCCTTAAAGGCTGGCGATCGGGGCCGAATAACCGGTTTCGATGAAGCGCTGGCAGATAACTATCGCATTCGCATGATGGAACTCGGCTTCCATCCCGGCGAACTTGTGTCCTGTCTGCAGGCCCCTGCTTTCGGTGCTCCCAAGGTGTACCGGGTAGCCAACACCATCTTTTCACTCGATGATGAGGTCGCCGCTCATATCAAGGTTGGGCTCATTTCACACCATGAGTAAAATCATCCTGATCGGCAGCCCTAACTCCGGCAAAAGCCTGCTATTCAATCGTCTCACCGGCATGCATCAGAAAGTGGCGAATTTTCCCGGCATTACCGTCGATATCGCCACCAGCAAGCTCTCGGCACTACCCGAGGCAACCCTGATCGATTTTCCAGGTACTTACTCCCTGCAGCCGATTACCGGGGAGGAGCAGGTTGCCGCCGACTACTTCAAAGCCGCGCTGGACGACCCGGAAGTGACACAGGTGTTTTGCCTGATCGACATCACCCGGCTGGAAAAGAGCCTGTACTTCACCCTGCAGGTGATCCGCGAGTGCGAACGCCACGGCAAACAGGTGTTGATACTCGCCAACATGATGGATGTGCTGGCCAAACACGATATCACCGTCGACATCGATGGCCTGGCCGCCGAGATCAAGGCCCCTGTGTTGCCGATATCGGCTCGCACTGGCAAGGGCCTTGATGAGTTGCTGGCTCGGGCCAGGCACAATCTAGCCAACGGCAAGAACGGCTTCGATATCGGTATCGCCGAAACCCCCGATGAAATCCTCCGCGGCAACTCCCACCAGCTGGCAAAAAAATACGCTCCCAAGGGCGACCTGCTGGTAATGACCCAGACCCGGCTCGACAGCTTCTTTTTGCACTCGGGTTTCGGCGGCTTTGCCTTTTTTGCCATCATGTACCTGCTGTTCCAGTCTATTTTCACCTGGTCGGCGCCGGCTATGGATGCCGTGGAATCCATACTGGGCGCAACGGCAGATATCGTGGTGCCTCTCATTTCCAACAAGATGGGCAGGGACTTCACCGCCGATGCCATCTTTAGCGGTATCGGCGCATTCCTGGTGTTTGTGCCGCAAATTTTTGTGCTGACCTTTGTCATCGGCATACTCGAAGATTCCGGCTACATGGCCCGCGCCGCGCTGATCTGCCATAAACCCCTGCGGCTGTTCGGGCTCACCGGCAAGAGCTTCATTCCCATGCTCTCGGGTGTGGCCTGTGCCATTCCGGCCATCTACGCGGCGCGCTCCATCGATTCGCCGAAAAAGCGCCTGCTGACCTATATGGCGATACCGCTAATGCCCTGCTCGGCACGGCTACCGGTGTATACACTGCTGATTGCGGCCTTCATTCCCAACACCACCGCCTTCGGCGGACTGGTTGGCCTGCAGGGGCTGGCCATGTTTGTGACTTATTTCTTCGGCATGCTCTGCGGCCTGATCGTCACCGGCCTGGTCTCTCGCAGCCGCGCGGATCACTATACCGATCTGCCTTTCGTGCTGGAAATGCCGCCCTACCGGGTGCCGGCCTGGCAGCCTTTGATTCGCAACTCCTGGAACCGCTGCAAACACTTCGTCACCAAGGCGGGCACCATTATCCTGACCGTAACCGTTATTATCTGGTTCTTCGGTTACTTCCCCAACCACGGCGCAGACCTCGGGGCTTCATGGCTGGGGCAGTTTGGTCAGTTTATCGAGCCCCTGTTTGCACCACTGGGGCTGGACTGGCGTTACGGCGTTGCGATCATGACCTCTTTCCTGGCGCGGGAGGTGTTCGTCGGCACGCTGGGTGCCATGTTTGGCATTGAAGCGGCCGACCAAAATATGGTGCCCCTGGTCGACCAGATCCAGGCCAGTGGGCTGAGCGCGGCCTCCGGCATCGCACTACTGGTCTTCTTCGCCATCGCCCTGATGTGCGTTTCGACAATGGCAATACTCGGCAAGGAAAGCGGCTCCAACCGCCTGGCGATCAAGATGTTTGCCGCCTACGGTATCGCTGCATACATCGGTGCGGTGCTGACTTACCAGGTGCTGGTTTTATTTATCGGCTGAACCCGGGTCGTCGAACGGATCACTGCGCATCACCAGGCCTGCCGCCGGGAAGAACTCGCCGACATAGGTTCGCCTCCACCAGGCTCCCGTCTCGCGACGGGTATCCCAGTCAGTGAAGTGATACTGATACAATTTCGCCCGCACATATTGCGGCGGTTGGTCGGGAAAGGGGTTGTAGGCAAACAGATCCAGCACGGGCTGCGAGCCCGACAACAATCGTACCATCAGGTTCTTGAACCAGGGATTTTGCTCTACCGGCGCCAGCGCCGCAAACCACAGATGCCAATCGAGCCGTGGCTGGTGTGGCGTTGCCCAGACCGGCGCCCGGTTCAGCCTGCCGGGCTTGTACGGCAACTCGTAGGCCCGCCACTCGATGCCGTCCGCTGAGCCCTCGATAATGATTTCGCGACGCTGTTTCGTCATCACCGCAAACAGGCCGTAACCGTTGGCCATATGCAGAGGCGCAGTCCAGGCCAAGAGCTCGCGTGAGAACCCCGAAATTTCCGCGCGCCTGCTGGTAACAGCCAGCAGGGTCGCGCTTGTCCAAAAATAGACCACGGCCACAGCGACCGGCAAGCCAGCCCTGCGCCAGCTACCGCGGCCGGTCGACAGACTCTGCCTGCGGTCGCGTATGAAGCCAGGTACCAGTTTCGCCAGAGACCGATCATCCAGTATCAGCAAGCACAGGCTGACGGTGAGAAAATTGAAGTAGTTGTAACTGCCGGTCAGGGAGATCAGTAACTGAAACAGTGCGATACAAACCGCCGCCACCAGCCGTGGCCGCCGCGGCATCAAAATCAGCAAGGGAATCAAGCACTCGATCACAAAGGTAAACACTACGCCGGCCTGCAGCACCAGGTCGGGCAATTTATCCGCATACCAGGCCAGCGCGGTCGGCAGGGGCTGGGTCTCAAAATGGAAAGCCAGGGCCGACAGGTCGTGCCAGCTTTCGTCACCGCTAAACCATTTGACGAGGCCGGACTGCAACATAAAGCGAAACAGCAACCAGCGATGCAACCACACAAACAGCCTGGGACTGTGTTGCAGGAAAATCGCCAGGAACCCGCATTCCAGCAACAGGTTGTCCCACTGGAAGGTCATGAAAACCTGACCGCCGGTGTACAGGCTGAGATGCAGCAGGTACAGGCCGATCAGGCACAGCAGCGGACGGTAATTCAGCAACAGCAGGACAGACAGCGCCACCCCCAGCCAACATATCAACGCAATGCTGGCTGCAGAACTGTCGAGCCAGAATAGAGACAGCAAAAACCAGTATTTCTCCGGTCCATAACTGTCATCCACGGCGGAAAAATAATTCCCCACCGGCACGATTCCCTCGGCGCCGATCAGGCCCGGCGCTTGCGCCGCGAAAGAGACAAACGCCGCCAGGTACACCAGCGCCAACAAACGCAGGTAGATCCAGATCGTCAGGGACAGGGACAGGGGGCGCAGGCGAGTGCCGAAGAGAACCTTACTGAGTCGGTAGCAGCGCTCGCGGTTGGCTGCAACGATCCTGTAGAGAGTTTCGCTGAGCTTGCCAAACAGAGGCAGGCGTTGATAGCAAGCCGTCCACAGCCGGCCGTGTCCGCCCAGCGCCAGCACCTCAAAGGCAGCGCGGGCACCGCTGGTGACCCGGCCATCGGTATGTACCAACTGGATGGCGCTCTGAAAATCGGCCTCACCGATATCCGGAAACTCGTGTTGCACCGCCTGGTAGGGCTGGTAGTCGACAGAATCGCCGGTAACCGCCTTCGCGTAATCCACACAATAGGTGCAGAAATTGCAGTCGCCGTCGTAGATCAGCAGCGGTTGTTTGAGAGTCACAAAATCGGGCCTTTTTTTGTAGATCCGATTTCAGTGTAGCTCACGCAGACCTGTGGTGGGCCATGCACCCCCGCCTGGACCCGCACCCTGTAGGGCCGAATTCACGCGGCCAGGTTGGCAGGCCAGTCCCCCCGGTAAAACCCGCCCTGCATATCAGCTAAGCTGTAACTCCTCACGGGGCCTCAACAGCCCCCTGGCCTGCAGAACCGCAAACGCACCCACCAACAACGCCACGTCTACGATCAACCACAGGCCGAGTACCGTGAACTGCTGCGAGAAGCCTCCCACCAGCACCGCCGAGTAAGCCACCCAGCCCAGATCACCGATCACGATGCCCCAGGCCACCGGTGCAGCAATCCTGCCCCGCCAGCAAATCCACAGCAGGAATCCCGCGAATCCCAGCAGGAACACGCCGGTAGCGACAATATCGGCGGTGCGGGTAATTCCCAGCCACCCGGCGACCGTGGTCGGCGTCGCGGCCATCACCAGACCGCAGAGGCTGGAAAAAACAGCATTAGCTGTGATCGCAGTAAAGAACAGGGGATTTCGGGTTCGGTTAACGCTGTACATGGCAAACTCCCTTGGTGTTTTCATGATGATTTACTTTAAAAAACTATAGCACTTTAAAATAGTATAGTACTTTAAAAAGCTATAGCAAGTGTTAAACTGTAGAAAAAGGGGAGCCACGGTCATGACGCGGAAACGCAGCTATCAGCAAAATTGTGCATTGGCTATCGCCATGGATCGGATCGGTGAGCGTTGGACTCTGCTGATCGTGCGGGAACTGCTGATAAAGCCCCGGCGATTCGGCCAGTTGCTCGCCAACCTGAACGGCATAGGCACCAACCTGCTCACCACGCGCCTGCAGCAATTACAGAAGGATGGGCTGGTTGAGAAGCTGGCGCCGGAGGGCGGTCATGCAAACTACCAGCTCAGCGCACGGGGACAAAAGCTGGAAGAGATCGTTCACTGCCTGATTCGCTGGGGAATGCAGTTCCCGCAGGACCGCGACAAGGATTTCCAGCGCCGCCGGGAGTGGGACATTTTGCCTTTGCGGGCCTACTTTAACCCGCGGGCAGCCAGGCAATGGGCTGGCAGCTACCAGCTTGAGCTGGACGGCGAGACCTTCCACCTTGCCGCTGACGGCAATCAGTTAAGGGAACTCACAGATACCATTGAGAAACCCATCGCCCGGCTTTCATTGAGCAACGACCTTGCCATCGCCATCAGCAATGGGGAGATATCCCTCAGGCAGGCCCTGAAAGACAAACAGATTCCCTACAGCGGCCGGAGGCGGGATGTGGAAACTTTTTTCGCAGCGTTCTCTGCAGCCGGTGGGGATGCGCTTTCCTAGCAGCTGGCGGCCTCATCCAGATCGCAGGTGCTTGATGCACCCTCCGTCAACTCGAGTTCATAGAGCTGCGTGTCGGGGAGCGGCACCGTGATGTCATCGAAGTTCACCGGGTCGTCATCAGCAGCATCACAGGAGAAGGCCAACGTGTATGCGCCCGCCGGCAGATAGCCGAAAACGTACTGCCAGGAGCCCGTTGTTTCTTCCGGAAAAAGTATGGCGACCGCAAACGGTGCCTGGGCGTTGTCCGGTACCGTGGTGCTACTGGCGGTGGTAAAGACATCCGCCAGTTGATCGACTGTCAAACCCGTACCCTCGTAGAGATAAATTCGATTCCCCGCCTCTGGATCAGTTTTGGCATCGCAGGGTGAAACCGTATCAAACAGGCTGGTATCAACCCGTCCCGACAGGCTTGCCGCGGTACTGTTATCTTCCACGCGGATTCCATCGCTGGTCAACAGATAATCATCTGTAGCAGACTGGAACTGCAGCGATTGAGCCAGGCCAAACTCTGCCGTGTAGTCCTGCTCTGCGGACGACAGGCTAAAGCCCGGCAGCGACAAGCCCCCCTGCGGCTGATTGAGTTGCTTCAGGGTGTCGTCCGATTCCTGCACAAAGGACAGATTGATATCGCCGTCCAGCAGGGTGACGAGTACGCTGCTGTATGTGGCCGCGTCCAGCTCCAGGTTCTCGATCACCAGCAACTGCTTGCGCCCTCGGTAGATGAGCAAGTCCATTTGAAAACTGTCAGCGTCTACCAATCCCAACTCGCCAATAGTGAAGGTATCCACAACAACATCCGCGACATTACTGCGACGGAAACTAATGCTGTCTACCTCAATGACGACCTGCTTGAGTTCTTCAACGGCCGCGTCGGAAAAGCCCAGGGTGAAAGATGCCGGGGCCTGGTTCTCGTCGTTGTTATTGCAGTCAAAGCCGCAACCACAACCACCCAGTGAAGTGATCAGGACAAGAAGCAGGGCACCCGCTGCCAGAGCGAAAGCCCGGTGCAAGCTGTATTGTGAATCAGACGGGTTGGAACCCACAACAATCTCCCCTGGTGAGCTGACAGTGTCGTGGAAAATGGGGTCCGAGTAAAATTTCACTGCAAGGAATTTCACTGACCACAATTCCTGATGAAATTTTACTCTGACCCCATTTTCCACCCCATTTTCCTGGGGTAAACTGTGTGCTCCACTGACAGGGAGTTTCGCCCGATGAGCAAGAGCAGCTACCGGCTTCACGATGAGTTTTCGGTCTCCCACGAGGATCCGCTAATTCGCTTCCTGCACAGGACGATCCGTTTCGCTATCCGAATTCTCGCGGCTTTGATGGTGGTCGTTATCCTCTGGGGCGTTGTCGATGTGCTGTATGTCATGTACCAGCAACTGATGGCACCACCGAAGTTCATGATCACGGTGAACGACATCTTCCAACTGTTTGGTGCCTTTATGGTGGTGCTGATAGCCATTGAGATTTTCCTCAATATCCGCCTCTACCTGGGCACAGAAATGCTGCCGGTACAGCTGGTTATAGCCACGGCACTGATGGCAATAGCGCGAAAGATTATCGTGCTGGATTTCGAAAAGACGGATGCCAGTTACATTCTCGCTATCGCCGCCGTGATTATTGCACTCGGGGCAAGCCACTGGCTGTTGGCACACGAGAGGCCGGTCAAACCGGAAACCGAGACACCGTTGATTCCCAGCGGCGACAGCGACTGAGTGAGACACGACCGCGGATCCGCTGCCGCGATGGCGGCCGTCACTTATTCGTCCTCTGCCTTGCCGCTGTGGCGCTCGAACCACTCCAGAATCGCCGCCACCTTGGCGATCAACTGGCTGGGGCGTTTGGCAATACTGTGTGAAGCACCGGGTATTCGCACCAGGGCGGTATCGATGCCGCGCAGTTTGAGCGCCTGGTAGTACTGCTCTGACTCCCAGGCCGGCGTACGCCAATCCGCCTCACCAACCAACAGCATAGTGGGCGTGCTGACATTGCCCACCAGGGATAGTGGCGAGCGCTTCCAGTAATCCATCGGATCTTCCCAGGGCATCTTCGGAAACCAGTACTGGGAGAAGAAAGGCGGCAGGTCCGAACTGAGGACAAAGCTGGCCCAGTTAATCACCGGCTTGGCCACCACCGCGGCGCGGAAGCGGTCAGTTTTGCCGACAGTCCATGCGGTCAACACACCGCCGCCACTGCCACCGGTGACATACAACTGGTCTGTGTCGATGAAGCCCTGCGCAATAACAGCATCCACCGCAGACATCAGGTCATCGTAATCCTCGCTGGGATAATTGTGGTGAATCTGCAGGGCGAAATCCTCTCCGTAGCTGGTACTGCCGCGGGGATTGGCATAAACCACCACGTAGCCCGCCGCCGCATAGAGCTGCACTTCTGCTGAAAAATGCGCACCGTAGGCTGTAGCCGGGCCGCCGTGGATTTCCAGCAACAGGGGATACCTCTTCTGCGGATCAAAGTTGGGCGGTTTCGCCACCCAGGCCTGTATGTCGAGTCCATCATGACTGGACTTGAGCCGCAGGTCTTCCACCGACGCCAGCTGTCGGTGAGGCAGCAGATTGTCGTTGAGGTGGGTAAGGCGCTTCGGCCTGCCACTGCCACGTCCAACTGAAATATCGGCTGGCGACAGGGCATCGCCGCGGGTGAAGGCATAGGTATTCTTTCCACCCGCAGCGAAAGCAGCACCGGTGTAGGGGCGGCTCAAACTCAGCCCCCCCAGTTCTCTGCTGATAACTTTGAGCTTGCCGGCCAGGCTGACATGGGCGAGCAGAGTTTCACCCTGTTCGTCGTACTGGATATACAAGCCCTTGCCATTCGACGCCCAGCGAGCGTTGTCGATGCTGCGATCCAGGTCCGGCAGTAACTCCCGGCGCTTGCTGCCATCGGTTCCCATGACATACAGCCGATTCAAATGGTAGCTAAGGCGCTGATCATCGTAGCCGATCCAGGCCAATTGTTTGCCATTGGGAGACACCGTCACAGAGTTATCCGGCCCCTGCCGATAAGTGATCGTCGTAATCTCACCCCCATCAATCCCAACACGGTAGATATCCGAGTTGGCGGGATCCAGCTCCCAGTTTTCATGGCGGTTGCCACTGAAATACAGGCTGCGACTATCACTGGCCCAACTGATGCCCCCCTTGTGGTTGAAATCATCACTGCTTAGCTGTCGAACCGGGCCACCACTGACCGGCACCACGAAAACGTGGGTAAAACCCACCGGCAGGGTGCCGATGCCATCCGCGCGAAATACCGAGCGCTCAACCACGATCGGTTTATCTGCCCATTTCGCCCCTTTGGGTGCGGCGGGCAAGCTGCCCATCGTGGTCGGCTTTTTGGGTACCAGCATGGTGAACGCCAGCCATTTGCCGTCTGGCGACCAGGCCAGGTTGCCGGGGGTATAGGCACCGCGGGTCAACTGCAGGCTCTCTCCCCGCGCCAGCCAGCGGACAAATATCTGCGTGCCCTTGTCATCTGATGACAGGTAGGCGACGCGTTTGCCCGCGGGTGCGATACGCGCCCCGCGGTCATTCACGGCGCCGGTGGTGATGGGCCGCGCGTTGCTGCCATCGGTGTCGATGCGCCACAGGTTGGAGCGGCGCCGATCTTCCATGATATCCATGAAGTTATGCGTATAAACAACAAAAGACCCGTCCGGGCTCACCTGGGGGTCGCTGGCGTAATTGAGGCGAAAGACATCTTCCGCGGAAAACAGGGGTTTATCCGCGTGGGCGGCGGTGCTGAGCGCAAGGCAGATAGTAAACAGAAATCTCATAAGTAATTCCGTTGGGAAGGTTTATCCGGGAAGATCGGCGAGAATTATTCTGACCGGGATTATAGGCCAGAGTGGGCGCCGATTCATGTGTCCAATAAAATTTTGTTGATCGCTTCCGGCGCTTCGTACATCGCCCAGTGACCAACCCCATCGAGGATATGAAACTCCGCCCCCGTTTGTGCGGCTTCGAACAAGGCACGCCGTTTTTCGAGGCTTGGTCGCCCGCCGGCGGTGGCATCGCGCGAACCCCAAACACCCACCAGCCTGCCCTTGATCAGCGGCAATGCCTGAACAAAATCCCCGCTGAGAGAGAGCTTGCGGCTGTTGAACCGGTGGCGGGCCAGGTTTTCTCCGTGAATATGGATCGCCAGCTCATCAATGCTGTCATTACTGGCGAGCATCAGGGTTCGCAGGTTCCCACAGTGGATGGAGCGCGCCTCCGCGGGTGGTGTATCCGGGGTCGGAGGGTGTAGCAGATGTACCTGCACATGAAGATCACCGCAGCCGGCGGCACCGATGGCAGTGAATCGACTGCAGCGGCTACCCGCCAATATCGCCAGCCGGGCACCCACCATGGCACCAAAGCTGAAGCCTGCCAGTTCGAACCCGGTAGTCGGGCCCAGCAGGGTATCCAGGCCGCGCAGGACGATAGCAGCAATGTGCTCGGGAGTGTGTGGCTCTGGACAGTCTGCAGAATCACCCAGCCCGGGCATATCCAGGGTCCAGACCTCACGATACTGCCTCAATGCGGGAATATTGGCGGCCCAGTGGCTCCAGGAACCAAAGCCACCGTGTAACAAAAGCAGGGGCCTCGCCTCGCTCACTGACTCTGCCGGGGCTTTCCGGGGCCACTGCTGCCAGACAAGGTCGCCGTAATCACAGGGCGTGGTATGAATGATGGCTTCAGTATGCAGGTGATCCAGCAGGGCGGCCGCTTTATTGGTCAGCGCGTTACCTGACACGTTGCTGGCCTCAGTCCTGCAATTTCTGCAGAATACTGGAGAAATCGCGCTGGCCATTGCCCGCTTGCTGATGTTCCTGGTACAGGTCCTGGGCCAGTCGGCCCATGGGATTATCGAACTCCGAGCTGCTGGCAATCTCCATCGCCAGCCCCAGGTCCTTGACCATCAGGTCCACCATAAAGCCCGGCTTGTAATCGTTGCTGGCCGGCGCGCTCTCCATCACACCCGGGTAGGGGTTATAGACCTCCAGCGACCAGTTGCGTCCCGAACTGGCCAGCATGATTTCCGAAAGCACGCTGGGGTCGAGCCCATTGCGTACGCCCATTTCCAGGGCCTCACTGGTACCGATCATGTGGATGGCCAACAGCATATTGTTGCAACCCTTGGCGACCTGGCCAGCGCCGGCGGGACCGGCGTGGAAGATGTTCTTGCCCATGTCCGCGAGTACCAGCCTGCCTCTTGCAAAGGTTTCCGCATCACCACCGCACATAAAGGCGAGAGTGCCGGCGGCCGCGGCCGCGACACCCCCGGAAACCGGGGTATCCATGAAACCGATCCCCAGCTCTTTGGCGGCGCCGCCAACCCGGCGGGCGGTTTCAGCATCGATAGTGCTGCAATCCAGCACGGTGATACTGGGGCTTAACTGCGCGAGCAGGCCGGGTTTGTCATCGGTGCCGATATAGACAGCCGCCACGTGTTTGCCTGCGGGCAGCATGGTAATAACGTACTCGGCACCCTCGACCGCGGCTTCCGTGGTTGCGGCCACGCCGGCACCCGCCTTCTGCAAGTCGGCGCAGGCCTCCGGCACCAGGTCAAATACGGTGACCGCGTGACCCGCCGCAACCAGGTTTTTAGCCATAGGCCCGCCCATATTACCCAGACCTATAAAAGCGACTGTGGCCATAACTCTCTCCTCAAATTATTGTAATTCGTAATTCCGGAATAAAATATTGGGGTCGGAGGGTGCCCATGCTTCGGGGTCGGAGGGTGCCGGCACCCTCCGACCCCGAAGCATGGGCACCCTCCGACCCCGAAGCATTAGTCCAGGTCGGCCAGTGGGTTAACATCCCATGGTGCGGTGAAAAATTTGTCCAACTCGGTGTCTGGTATGTCCCTGGAGGTCGCGTACTGCCAGGCCGGCTCGCGGTCCTTGTCTATCAACAGTGCCCTCACCCCCTCAGCGAATTCCGGGTGGCGCACGATATGGGTGGCCAGTTGGATCTCCGCCTGGAATACCTCGCGCAGGGAAGCAAAGCGGGTCTCCCACAACTGCCGATGAATCCAACGCGCAGCCAGGCTGGAACCGTGGGCCAGACCGTTGCGGGCCTTCACTAACCAGGGGTCTTCCGTATCGATGCCGATAATGTTGTCAATGGTGTCGTGCACGCTGTCACCATCGCAGAGGGCATTGATGGTGCCCATATGCGGCTCCACCTGGCCCGCCGGCATGGCACCGATACTCTGCTCGGAGAAGGGTCGCAGTACATGGCGAACCCGGGCGTGATTAGCTTCGCTGTCCGACTGCCAGCTCTCAGTCAGCAATGCGTCGAGAATCGCCTGTTTGTGCTCACTGGCAATAAAGCGATCGGCGATGCCGGTGAAAATCGCATCGGCGGCATTGATGGAGGCACCGGTGAGCGCCAGGAACTCCCCGGCACTGCCCGGCATGTGGTTGAGGAACCAGCTGCCGCCCACATCCGGAAACAAGGCGATGGTCAACTCCGG
>Ga0114949_10001390_pt1 | contig 14709 bp, 16 predicted proteins | sample N074metaG_FD_83505 | JGI IMG/M metagenome (GOLD analysis project Ga0114949, IMG submission 83505) | Deep subsurface microbial communities from Kermadec Trench to uncover new lineages of life (NeLLi) - N074 metaG | ecosystem: Environmental > Aquatic > Marine > Ocean trench > Sediment | place... | reverse complement strand
CGCCGGCAGGCCGTGTGAAATCGATCTCCGTTCGGTGCTTAAAGTTGATAATTTTCTCATGTACTGCCCCCTCAAATCTACAGTAACGTGCAAAGAGGCGATACTGGTAGTCCGGATAGATAGGCGTCTGGACCCCATCAATAAAATTCTTGCGAGGAATTCCAAAACAATCGAGGAACTCATCAGAGCCGGGAAGAATACCGGCCTTCATCAAAAATAGCTGACCATCCCTATTAGTTAGCATAGGAAGAATCTCCAATAGGGTAGGCTCAATTCTCTCATCTGGATCGTGGAGATACACCCAATCCGTATCCAAATTCTCGATAGCGAAGTTCTTTTGGGCTGAGAAATCGTTGTCAAATGGGCGATGCAACACCCGAGCGCCCATTCTGTCTGCCCACTCTACGCTCTTGTCAGTAGAGCCGCCGTCGACGACCACTATGTCATCTACCACATGGTAGAATTGTGCAAGCGTAGTGGGAATATGAATTTCCTCATTCTGCATAATCATTGCCAGACCGAGGGTCGGTTTCTTAGGTTTCGGCTGCGCAGTCGTCGGCTGCGCCGGCTTCGGCTGCTTAGACATTGGTTCTCCCCTGGTCGATCTGTACTAATCTCTCTACGACCTTGTCCCCAATCTTATCCCAAGTGAAGTTGTCAGATATTCCCTGCAGAGCCAGCTGTCCCTTAGCCTTTGCTTCGTCGCGATTGTCATACACATGTCGCATGTTCTCAATAGCATGCTTCATATCAGGCTCAGCCCAATACTGATCGCCTCGATAATACTGCGACCATGTCATACCTCCGACAGGTGTTAGGGAATAATCTACGGGATAGCTGTTTGCTTCATTCAGAAAGTCGGTTTGGCCGCCGTATGACGTGGTAATTATTGGATTGCCTACAGCAGCGGCCTCGAAATGGGGAAGTCCCCAGCCCTCAGACCTCTGTAGCAGCAAGAAGCAGTCTCCCCGCTTGTGTAGTCCCATAATCCCTTCCTTACTCATGTTTTCTACGACCAGGAACATTTTGGGATAGTGAGGTAGGTTCATAAATTGCCGGAAATCCTTAATCAGCTTGATGATCTGCTCCCTATCGCCGCCGTGATCGTGACGGTAAGTCTTCAGAACCAGGCACACGTCGTCGTTCCCTGTGAAAGCTGCGGTATAGGCGGACAGTAGTCCGTAAGGATTCTTCCGCTCCTGCCACTGAAAAATGGAATAGAATACATAGTCATTAGCCCCCACCCCTTCTAAATTGAAATTGGGGACAGTGTCCAGGTCTGGGATATCGATAGCGTGTGGAATCTTGTACAAAGGGGCTGTAACGCCAGAGTCCTTGAAGACCTTCATATTCCAATCACACGGAACCCAAACCTCTTGGGCCTGGTTACACGCGGGAACCCACTCTTGTGGCAGGCTGCTTGTTTCCCATACAGTATAGCCAATGATATGTTTGTTCTGTTCAAACCTAGTCCAGTGGTGCCATAAATCGGGAGTCGAATGAACAATAACCTTGTCGTAATCGATTTGCTTATTGACCAACTCCTGCAATATTTCACCATCCTTGCCCAAATCTGGGCGAGTTTTCTCAAAAGTAATAGGGGCCAGTTGGATGGGATAACCCTTCCGATGGATAGACAGAACGTAGTTTCGAGCAGCCTCTGCATACCCACTTCCGTCAAACACCGGCCCAATATATTTGACTCCTGCCATTAGAGTAAGTCTCCCTTAAGGACTTGACTATCTAGGTCCGGCTGTGTTTCCACAACGGGTGCAGCTGCTTTGGCCACGATAGAGTCGAAAAGAGCCAACCATTGAGGATTGATGTGCTCAGTCCAGATCAGATTGCTATGTATCATATCATAAGCATTCTGTGCCCGACGGGCAGCCTCTTCTCGGTTATCATACAGGGCAATCATCTGCACCACCATCTTCTCAACATGAGAAGTGGGCCGAGGAATTTCGTTATCGTGAGGTAGAATCGTAATATGCTCCGGATCTCCACCACTGGGGTAAGGATAACCAGTTTCCTCCGTGATATATTCAGTCAGACACGTATTCTGAGGGAATACAACCGGGGTCTTAGTAGCCATTGCCTCGGTCCAAGACAATCCCCAACCTTCACCCACGGTAGTGCTTATAACACAGTCGCTGGCATTATACACTAGGTTCAAAATCTCTAGCGGGAAACCAGTAGAAGCTGTAAAGTTCTGCGGCAAAATCACATCCTTGGTAATATCGAGACCGAAGGCCTTGATAACTTCGGGAAGATTCCACCCCTGATCCTGGGCCATCATGTGTAGATACAGCAAGCTATCAGGCCGCTGCTTCTTAAACTCCTTGAAAGCTCTGATCGTAGCAGGAATGTCCTTACGCTGTTGGTTCCTATTGACGTTTGTAACAATAAACTTGTCAGCCATCGCGCCAAAGAACTGGGTTCTAAACTCCTTCACCTGTGCCTCAGGGGCAGGGAAGAAGACCTTCGGATTAACTCCGTGCGGAATTATGGTGAGCTTATCCTTCAAATCAGGTTTGATCCCAGTTGATTGATCATAACCAAACTGAGTGTAGGTCACCGGGTAATCCACAGACGCTACCGAATTGATCCATTCCTCCTTGGGAATACCATCAATCGGGTAGTAATATACACTCTTGAACCGCTTACCTGCCTTCTGCAGATTGTTGATCATCGAGGGCAAAAAGTCTAGAATGAATGTGTCCTGCAGAAAGAACAGAATATCATAATCCAGTCGGGGATCTAGCAAATGCTGCTGTAGACGCTTACGTCCATAAGGATCGCGGTCGCCATTTACAGCCATCGGCCAGATCTTGAACGGGTAGTCGTGCGGATCTCCCCAGTAATTGATACCCAGGATATCCACTTCATACCGCCCGGAATTATGCAGGGCAGGAAGGATGTTTCTAGAAACCTGGCCGAAACCAGTAGCGCATGTCGGAGAGTCTCCGTAGAAGATAACCTTAGTCTTCTTACCCTTTTTGCCTTTTGGGTCTATGCGCTTTACGAATTGCGGTTGATCCGCCATCGGTCTTACCTCCATCAATCAAGAGCAATGCTCTTTCTATTATTTTACGGGGAACATCTAGTTCATCCCTATTGTGATCTATGAAATAAATTTTGTGTGGTGTGAATTTAGACACTCGGCCAAAATACTTGCTTCCGTCTTTCAATTCTATTCCTATGAAAGGCCAGCCTAATACTTTAAGCTGCGCTTTCGTTTTGGCCAAAGTCGGCTGTGTCATCAATCTCCTCTTTTGCGGCCCTAATCTTATAAACAGGGGCGTTATAATTTACTTGGGCGATCCGTCGCAACCTTGCCTTCATGTCCGGATCATCACTGGTGTATCGATCTAACCGGCCCTTATTCACATTCAACACGCCAAATAGGTCTTCTTGCGGAACGATTTCCGCCACCTTTACAAGGTCATAGTTTGTTCTAGACGCCTGCGTGCTGTGCAACTCTTGCCCGTTGGCCTTAATATCTTGGCCCTCCATGAACTTCTTAGTAGCAATCATCTTCAGTTCGCGTTGCCTATTTTCTAGGATCGACTTCTTAGTGGACACATCCTCCCAATGCTCCAGGAACTCTGCATTGTCCATGTCCGGAAGCGGAGTCATCTCCGTAGGCTTAGCCTTCATAAACTGGGCATACGCAGGACAGTAAGACTTGTAGTCGCACCATCCACACAGGGAGTTAAGGGTGGCAGTCGCTTCGCTTTCCTCAAGCTTCTGCATCTGCAACCACGTGCTGTTCAAAAACTCATTGAAAGTTTCCCGATCCTCATCGGTCCGGTATGTAGAAACCTTCTTATCTATTCGTACGTAGTCCAGGAACAGTAGTCTGTTCTCATACTCAGGCCACATAATGCTGGCAGCCATATCATACATGGACAACTGGACATCGTCCTGAAGGTCCCACATAGTCATTGCGTTTCGGGACGTCTTATAGTCAATGATGGCAATTGTGTTCTCATTGATTTTTACCACCTTGTCTATTGCTCCGGTAATCGGTACGCCGTCGGCGGTGGTGAGTTTGAACCTATTCTCCACCTCAATTACTTCCTCCGACGGATCATAACGGTCGATAAATTCAGTGACCATCCTCTTACCATCGGCGTAGAAGGACATGTTCTCAAGACCCTCCTCCGTAGCGGAGTTCATGAAGGTAGCACATGCAAATTCGTAGTCTGTGGCGTCCGGGAAGCTCTTCTTGTCCATCATCCGGCGAGTAAACTGTTCCAATGCATTGTGGACTGCGATTCCCACTTTCATGTGGTCATTCTTCATTGACTTAATCTCGCGATCATACCTGAAGATAACCTTCAGATGACACTGCAAAAAGTCTTTAACCCCCGTCGCTGAGAGTGCTTTAAGTCGCATTACTTGTTCTCCTTCTCTAGGTCGTCTTTTTCCCATTCTTCAATGAGTGACCTGAGTGTTTTTGCGTGCTCGTCGCTCTGAAACAACGGACACCTCTTGCAATATTTCTGTAGTTGCCAGAACTTTTTGATTGCACAAACTGGCAGGGACAACACGTGATCGTCGTACCAACAGATAACATTTTTATGTGGTAGCTGTTTTGCTACCTCTGGGACAATATGTCCCTCAAAATACTGATACTCTTTCGTCCTGCTGTAAGGAGCGCCCTTCCTCTTCTGTTTGGGCGTGATATACTCCGGCTTCTTACTTCCGGGCTTGCGTCTTATCGCTGGTCTTTTTAGCCCTTTGTATCCCACGATACCCCCATGACAACGCCATAGCGTCGGTTATATCGTTGTAGTCCTTATATGTCCAGTCATCTAAACCGTACTTCTCTACAAAGTACTTGAAAATATCTGGCTTCTTGAGGTGTTTTTGGTCACCACAACAATATTTCCGCGCTTTGGTGGCTGTGATAATCTCTGCTTCGATTCCATTCGAAGCAGAGACTTCTATGGCTACACCCGCAAACTTCGACAAAGCTTTTAACGTGTGAATGTTACCGAAACCCGGTCGATAGTAAGCGTCTTCAATAACAACTATGTCCGGTTTGTACTTGCGGAGAAGCTTGTCTAGCTCCACCCTAAAGAAAACTAGCTTTTCGCCGAAAGACAAGTTCTTATCTGGAACGATCTTTCCACAAGACCGTTTCGTAACAAACCAACCTGTACTCTTTGTCGAAACATCAAGTGCTAGTATCTTCATTTGGATAGCAGCTGCTCAAGCTGTCCCCTTTCTTCGTCTGAGAGAGCGCCGAGGTCTGGATAAACTACTTTGACAACTAGGACCACATCTCCAGGAGGGCCCCCTCGAAAACCTCGGCCGCCTTGGCCCGCCAATCTCAAACTAACCCCATGCCTAATGTTCTGAGGAATAGTCACAGCAAAATTCTTGGCCTCTACCTGCAGGCCTCGTCCCGCACAACTTTCACAGGCCTTCTTGGGTATGTTTCCTTGCCCCCTACATGTACCGCACGTTTGGTGCATATACATGTTTTCGTGCTGCTGGACAACCCCACCCTGACCCTTACAAACAGAACAGGTTTCAAACTCGGTGGCCCCTTCCCCGCCGCACGTCTCGCAGGAGGACGTCACGTTGTAGTTGATGGTGCGTTCGGTCCCAAATAATGCTTCTTTGAGAGAAATACCAACAACTTCCTGGACACTCTGACCTTTCATGGGGCGAGGCCGTTGGGGTCCTCCGAAATTCATCCCCATCCCAGACATTCTACGAAAGACATCAAAGGGATCACCTGAGGTCTGGTAGTTGAACCTACGCCCCTCAGGAGACCCAGTAGCATCATAGTTCCGTTTCTTTTCTTCGTCAGACAGAACCGAATATGCTTCTGAAATTTCCTTAAACTTCTCTTCCGCCTCGGGGTTATCAGGGTTACGGTCCGGGTGGTGATCAAGGGCTAGCTTTCGGTAAGCACCCTTAATATCATCCGAGCCTGCATTCCTCTCAACCCCGAGAATCTGGTAATAGTCTTTCATTAGTGACTTCCACTTCCACACTTTGGCCGCACTGGCAATGGTATACTAATAGACTCTTCTCAATAGTAACCATGCGCGTCCTCTGCCCACAGAAAACACAATCCGGGTAGTCTTCTCTACTCAACGCTCTTTATAACCTCTCCGTAAATGATCACTTCATCATCTTCAAATTCTAAAGCCACTACGTTAAAACATTCGTTACTTTCTAGCTCGGGATATCGTGCGCTTGCAAACATAACACGCACGATCTCCCAGAGCAAGAGGACATTATCCTCAAAGATAGAGAAGCCATCATCACCAGCAATTTTGACATCGCCCGACAAGACGTCTTCTCTGAGAACACCTCTGATACTTCCCTTCAAAGGAATTCGGAACTCTACTTTCTTCTTTAGCTCCCACTCATATTCCCTAGCAGGGAGTAACAAAAAGCCCGGAGCAACGCCTACGGTTGTGCCCATTAGGCTACGCCTTCCGCTGCCGGAACAAAGTTAGTCACGACTGCGTCAGTGAAGACACGCTTCTGTCCATTGTCAGCAGTCCAAGATCGCTCCTGAATGTGACCGGAAACCTCTACCACAGCGCCTGTACCTACGTTGTTCAGTCCTTCTGCCAGCTCATCCCACGCAGTGATGCGGATATAAGCCTTCTTCAGGGTTTCCGGATCATCTTCTCGGTAGAAAGGTACGATTACCTTAGAGCGGAAGAGGTTTGTTCCTCGCTCACCCACCTGCTTGAGGTCGGGCCAAACCAGCTCGCCTCGTAGATGGAAACGATTGATGCCCTCTTCACTCTCAACCTGCTCAGCGCCATTGACGATGATCTCGGTGATGTTCTGCTTCTTTCCCTCTCGGTTGGTGAAAGAACGCTCCTGAATTCGTCCAGAAACACGCACCTTGGCACGTGCCGGAAGCGAATCGAGGAAAGTTGCGAACTCTTCCCAAGCAGTAATTCGAAGATAAGCATCCTGTTCTTCACCACTGCGGTCATTGACCGAAGGGATCTTGATCTTAGCCTTAAATAGAGCCTTACCTGTACCTGTGTACTTCAACTCCGGCCAGCAAAGCTCACCCTGTAGTTCTACGCTATTGATTCCTTCAAACGTCATTTGTCATTTCTCCTAGGCCTAGTTCTACTAGATCCATATACGTTAAATTTTTGGGATCTCTCCCATCTGGTAAATCTATCACTCGCACAGAAGCTCCCAGTTGTAACATTTCTGCTACTTTCGGAGTTGCTTCCCTACCAGCGTCATCTGCGTCTAACATCACCACGATGTTTTCCGCATGCCTCCACAACAACCGCGCTTGATTGGGAGTAATATAGGTACCCATCATGGCTACCACATTATACACACCCAACAAAGACAATGCCCACACATCCACAAAACCTTCTACCAGAATCAAGGTCCTGTCCAACCCTGTGTACGCTTTAGCTACATGGAGATTGTAAAGTGTTGCTTCTTTTGGAATGTTCTTCATGAGGACATACTTAGGATCCTCATCTGAATCAGTCCTACGAGCACTTATAGTAAGAAGGTGCCCTTCTTCATCCCTAATCGGGATAGTTTCTCTATGAACACCGCGTCCGTCAGTCATCCCTCCTACTTCGTAGAAGTTCAAGAGTTCTTCCGGAAAACCTCTCTGAATAAAGTACTCAGAACGGTGAGGGAGTAGTTCTTCTACCACTTCCTCTGGAAAAAAACTGGTAACAGGAGGGCCGGATCTTGTCCGTCTAACTTCCTTAAGCATCTCCTGTTGGTGCTTAATCTTTTTGAATTCCTCGGACAGCTCTGCTTGGTTCTCAAGGTCAATGCCGCACAGGTCTGCCAGAAACTTAACGCTCTCAATAAAGGATTGCTTGGTACAAAGTTGAACCAAACCAATTACGTCCCTGTCTTTGTCCCCTTCACAGTGTCGGGTGTAGCAGCACCACGTTTTCGATTCGGTATTAAATCTAAACGCAGTGGGGTTGCTCCCGTCATGAACCTTACAAGGTCCGCGCAACTCCCTGGGTGTCCTACGAATAATGTGGAAACCCAAATGGTTGAGCAGCATCTCAGGATCAACGAGTTGCTTAACGTTAGCTATCGTCTCGGGTTGAATCTTCAACTAAAGCCCTCTGAACGCTTTCGAATACTACCTTTACCTGCACCCTAACAGCAGGATCATCTAGATCCGGGGTCCCTGGTAGATTCTTATACTGCGCTAATTCGTCGCGAACGATATCGAAAACCTCTTCCTCAACGTCCTCGAAAGTCTTGTTGGTGGGGTCCTCTACAGTCTCTTTAATGCGGGTCGATACTCGGGCCATAACTTCCAGAGCGTCGAAAGTATCGAACTCACCCTTCTTGTCCTTCACAAACCTCTTTGCAAAGGTTAGAATAAAAGGCAGATACTTCAGCCCTTGATTTACAACGCTCTTCACCTTTGCGTTGGTGAAGTAGAAGAAGAATAAGACCGCCAGACCGATAACCCCCACTAGGGTTATCGCAATATCCAGTAGTTCATTAATACCCATCGTCTTCCTCCCCCGATGCACGGGACAGCTGTTCATCAGCCTCACGCATCGTTAGTACTTGTTTGCGGAAATAGATATCTATTCCGTCGAAATTGGTTCCACCTGCCCGTGTATCTAAAATCTGAAGGCGGTGGGTACCTGCGGCAAGAGCCCGCTCTCTTCCATACTTCTCTTCCATCTCGATCTGCTCTTTCTTCGGCTTAGCAGCGAGCCCTAGGAGAGTATTAGCATAACGTAGGATTCGATCTGAGTCTGCAAAATTAGCTGACGAGATGTGTCCCTTGTTAGCCCCTTCCCTGTTGATCTGAACCGCAGTAACTACAGGAATTTGAAGCTGACCTGCCAAGTTCTTGAGCGCTACAGTCAGGTATCCAAGCGCTTGGTATTCCTTCACATTCGCTACCATCTGTAGGTCCGCGTCTGGAAGCTTAATGTAATCAAAAAACAAACACATTGCCTTGCCCTGGTGGTGGTATTTACGCGTAAGCGCCGCTACCCCCTCAGGAGTAAAGTTCGGGTAGTACTTGTGTAAGATAAGCCCAGTATCCTTGATACTCTGGGCATATCGCACGTTCTCCAAGGACTGGGGTTCATCCTTAAACGAACCATTCTTAATGTCCCGCTCCGGTACCTGCGATAGAATCGACAGCAGTCGAAGTTGCTGCTCCCTGGTGCTCATTTCTGTATCTATATACAGTACAGGATGTCCGCATTCATAAGCCATATACTTAGCCCAGTTGAGCAGCATGGCAGATTTTCCAGTCTTCGGTCGAGCACCCAACACAGTCAGAGTTCCAGGAGCTAAGCCCCCAATCGCCTTATCCAGGCCCTCAAACCCCGTGGCAAGTCCCATCAACCCATCAGGGGCAGATTCAATCTCTTCCAGAAGCTCATCCAACCCCTCAGATAGGGGCACAGCATCCGCCTCACGCATACTATCTAGGGACAGCTGTAGAAACTTACTCTGGGCATGCTCAACAATGGTATCCGCAGTTAAAGTCTCTCCCGTGAGAGTTTTGTTCTGCTCAGTCAGGCGGTTAATGTCGTCAGTGGCCTGCAAAACTTTCAACTTGACACTGGCGTCCAACATTCTGGTCAGATAGAACCCAATGTTGGCCGAGTCTATGTTCTTATCGAACAACGCACTGATGTAATCGTATGCGTTGATGTTGGGACCGCTGATCCTCTTCTCAAGATCCAACGTGTTAGCTTGGGTTAGAATGGTCGAAAGATCGGGCTTGGTAACACCCTGCGTAGCCAGAGACTTTATCACTACCCAGATTGCTTTGTGATGGGGAGTGAGAAAATCCTGCTCCGAAAGTTGGGCTTCCACCTCATAAAAGTTGGACGGATCCTGTAGCACGCAGGCTAATACAGCCGCTTCATTACCTGGGTGCGCAAAGGACGATTTGACCTTCTCAAGATCCATTAAATAGCCCTTTCTCGATTCGTATATTGTCGTTCTTCTGCCCTACGCCGTAGCTCTGACTTAAAAGCATTGATCAACTCAGTGATGGGTTTGTCAAGTCCGTCCAGTAAGTCTCTCTCAGCGGCGGCTTCATCGTAGTCTAACTCTAACGCTTGTAGTTCGGGGTCCAAAGCTATGGCATTCGCCTCTCTCTCTTTCAAGGTCTTGCCTTCGGTTACCCCGGACTGGATTAGCTCCTGAATTTTTCTTTCCAAAACCTTCTTCTTTTGGCTAGAAATAACTCTAGCGGTGTTAAACCTAACCTGAAGAGTAATCAGATACTGCCCTAGCATCACCGTGTATTTCGACAGGGTGGAAGAATGGACCGTGTCCATCTCACTTACGTTGAAATTGAAGACATTCTCAATATCAGACGGGGCCGTTGCAGAATACAGGGAGAGCGAATCGGAAGTCTCCCTCAGACGTTGTTTAATTCTCGGATCCACTGCTTTGTGCCTCCTCAATCTTCTTTAGAAGGTCGGGTGTATCTATCGGTACTTCTTTGTGGCCAATACACACGAGCGTCATGTCGTTAATGTCACACCATTCTATCTTCAACCTATCTCTCTTCTTAGAAGCTTTGAAATTCTCCGCTGTGCCGTGAAAGTGGGCGTTGAACTCCGTGTGCTGAACACCTTGTACTTCTACGACAATACTCAGGTTTGGCAGATGGAAATCAAAGAAAAGCTTCTGCCCTTGGTAATTGATATAGTATTCTGGGTTTATACGTGTATTAGGAAACGCTTGTCTTAGACTTTGCAACACGCTTTTTGCGAGCAGGCTTGTCATTCTTTAGTTCTCCACTATCTTTCCCCACGACATCCCCGTTTTCCTTAAGAATTAGATTTTCAGGCATTTTAGGCTTGCCCTCTTCCTTAACAGGCTCTTCAAACACTTCCCCTGAAATGATTGCGCGAAGCTTGGTCTCAAGTTCCGCATGCAGAGCAGGGTCGCCATGAAGGGCGAGCTTAGCCTTCTTCTTACCCTGCCACTTGTGCTCTTTATAGTGAAACCAGGCTCCCGCCTGCTCAACTAGGCCCACATCCACTCCGAGATCGATAATCTCTCCGACATTATCATAGCCCATGCCATAGATCAGATCGACTTCGGCGGCGCGGTAGGGCGAAGAACGCTTGTTCTTCTCAGTAAAGAATTTGGTTCGGTGCCCGTAGACTTCACCCGTTCCCTCATCCACCAGGCGGCTAGACTTGGCCTTACCCCCACTCACATGGATTCTATAGGACGCATAGAAAAGCAATGCATTCCCACCCGTGGTAGTCTCTGGATTGCCATACGCACCAATCTTGAACCGGATCTGATTAACGAAGATCAACAGGGTGTTGGTCTTCTTAACTACAGGGACCAGCTTCTGGAGACCCGCACTCATCAATCGAGCGTGAAGTCCCATGAACTGTTGATCAAAATCAGCGTTGGCCCGAGCGTCAGGAAGAAGAGCAGCTACGCTATCGATCAGGAGGACAGCGAATTCACCTGTCTCCATAAGCTTCTGGGCGATAGACAAATTCTGCTCACCAGTAGCGGCCCCATCTACAATTTGAACTCGGTCTAAGGGAAGCCCCACCTTTACAAGCAGTTGAGGATCCAGGGTAGTCTCAGCATCAATGATGGCACACTTATGCCCTAATTTGCATGCCTCCTTGATAACAGAGTAAGCCAGAAAGCTCTTACCACTAGCTTCCGGACCGAAAAACTCAGCGATCAATCCTCGTTCTAAGCCCCCTTTTCCCAGAGCATTGTCTAACCCAATACACCCTGTGGAAATAACCTCGCGTTTAAAATCTGCGGCCTCTCCCAGCCACTTGATTACAGGGCCGTACTCTTTTTCAATTGCGTTCGTTACGACCTTCAACGTTCCCTTTTCTTTGGACATTTAACCTCTCCAATATACGTTTTCGACTGGCGGCGGCGATTTCCTCGTCGCGTTCAGCATATTTTTTGTTATAGACCACATTGATTTCGTCAATGTATCTCTCAGTCTCAGCTTCGCTAGCTTCCGCGATCTCATCATTTGCAATAGCGCAAACGCGATTCAGAATAAAGCCAACACTCAGAGCACGGGGGCTCATAATAGGCTCTGATAACTTGAGATGCTCCTCGAACCTAAACAAAGTTTCGATAAGCATCGCCGCTTCTTTGATGGCATTCTTACGACTCAACCCCATAGCTTGTCTCTTCTTAACGAGGACACTTACGTATTTTTTATCCTCTTCAAAATTCCGACTAATCGGAAAGGGACGGTTCGAGTTGTAATATAGCCGACGAGCGTAGAAATACTCAATCAAATCCTTGATGGTGGTGACGGTATTGGGAAACTCCACTTTTACTACTCGGTATCCACGCTCGCGGAGTTGATCCACTGCCTCCTCTTCATCAAAGTATAGGGACATTACCCTACCGGCTTAAGTGTGCAAACCAAAGCCCGGAAGTCATCATCCTTGGGCGACTTCAGTACTACCTGAGCGGCCTCAGGCGTGAAGTAGAACTCAAAGTTCTCACCCTTCAGCTGTCGAATAGAGTTCTGCAGTAACAGAGCGTCGAAGTGGAGAGAGAAACTCTCCGGGGTCTTCACGGGAAGCTCAGAACTTTTCGCTTCACCCGAAATGCTGGAGGTGGAAAGGGAAGCCTCTCCCTTCTCACTGGCCTCGATCACCATTCGATGGCTCTTGGCATCTACAGAAGGCTGCATACCTGACAACACTGACAGGAAAGCCTCTCTGGGGAATACCGCGAGTAGCTTATCCTGCGTATCCAAATAAGAAACGTAGTCAGGAAAGTCGGTGTTAAGTAAGGTACCAACCAAGGTGGTTTCTCCACTGCGGAGGAAGAAGCTGTCTCCCTCAACATAGATACCTACAACACTTACACCTTCTCCTTCACGAAGAATGTCTGCTACGTGCTTGGACACCACATTGGCGAATTTTAAGCCCAAAATAAAAGAACCGCGCAAACCCTTTTCAGGGATCTGTGCGGTTTTTCGGAACTCGGCAATCTGGATACCATCAGTAGCGGCAAAAATTACTTCGTTGTCAGTAAATGTGGCAGAAATGCAATTGAAATGCAGCTTGTTACTATCTTTGGAAGCCGCATGGACAACCGCTTGAACACCGTCCTGGAAGGACAGGGCCTTCATCTCTGTGGCCTTGTCTGCCTCAAACTCAGGTGTTTCAATGAAAAAACCCGCGTTAAGCAGAGGAAAGGTTCGGTTGTGACGCACGGTACTCATTCCTGAAACCCTCAGGATGGCTTTGCCCGTGGTCTCAACTACGATAGGCCTTTCGTCTTCAAGGAAGGTGGCGGCTACAGCGGTGTAAACCGCAAAACAACGTACCAACGCCTCTCCCTCGTCTGCTATCTTCGCGGGCACTGTCACAGTTACGTAAGATGTTTCATCGGAAGACATAAAGACTACGTCCGTCCCCGTCGCTCGGACGAGAACGCCAGTCTTCTCTTCCGCAATAGAAGAGCTAGCGGGTGCGATCTCATTGCACGTACTGAGAGCCCGCTTCAAATCTTTAGCAAGAATAGTAAATTTCATATGTACCTCTCTGGATAAGACAGGGGCATCCTGCCGCGTACAAGAGAACTATAAGGTATGGTATGGGTAATGTCAAGTGTTAATTGAAAGGTGTATCACCTATTACCACAAAATTACTGGCACCTCCAGTCAGAGTTTTGGTAATAACCTCAAGTCTGCGATCTCGCAGGCGAGTTTTAATATCTGGTACTTCACCCGGCCTATACCAACCGGTGAGGTCGTCTTTCGAAGATTCAAGTTCTCGGAGATTTACTTCTCCGCCAGAGGTGCCGCCATTCCAAATCTCAGCAACCTCTATTACAGTGAGAGCCCTGTCCCACCATGCGCACGTATCTATATCACCCCTGAAGAGATTGGCCGTGGCATTGTTAATGCGCGCGGCACCTAAGGTAAATTCATTGACTCTCTTTCTTGCTGCACTCAAAGTGTCTGTACCACGGAGTACATTATCCACATAGAAGTTACAGCCCCGAGTATCAGCATCATAAGTTACCACGAGGTGGTACCAAGTGAAGGGGTCTGTTACATCTATGTTGAACTGGGCGTAGATACTGATTGGGGAGTCACCCTGAGTATTCATCTGGACATGGAATCTCTGGGAGCCTCCTTGATCGTTATCATGGGTGATCGCGAGGGTAGGCTCTGCTCCTGCGGTGTCACCAGAGTGCCAAAGGCCAAGAATTCGGCGATCACTATTATCGCCAGGCCTGATCCACAGCATAGTCGTGAAACTACCCTGGCCATCAAGTGCCAAAGGTAGGTCGCTGGAGGTTTGATTTACCATAAAGCCCGAACTACTGAAAGTCATTGAGTTACTATCAGTTTCCAGAGTGCGGGCTGACAAATTGGTACTTACAGACATATTGGTCATGGTCCCATCAAAAGTACCACTGCTGACGACATTGATGACCGACGGGAAAGTGAAGGCAGTGTCTTCGAACTGATAATACACAGCCAAATCATCTCCGTGCGTGTAAGCCCCCTTATTTACTGTCAAATTGTGGTGCTCAAAACCCTGGTTGAAGAGTTCGGTTACCTCAGTTCCAGACAGGGCCACTGTGGGCCACACACCAATCTCATCCATCCACTGGTTCGGGAAGCCGTCTGCTACTTGGTCCGCACCCACTCGACCAATCTCTAATTTCGTACCAGAAGAAACAGGGTCTAAGTCTGCGGTT
>Ga0114949_10001388_pt1 | contig 14713 bp, 17 predicted proteins | sample N074metaG_FD_83505 | JGI IMG/M metagenome (GOLD analysis project Ga0114949, IMG submission 83505) | Deep subsurface microbial communities from Kermadec Trench to uncover new lineages of life (NeLLi) - N074 metaG | ecosystem: Environmental > Aquatic > Marine > Ocean trench > Sediment | place... | reverse complement strand
GAAAGTCCACCTGGACTGAGTTCCAGTTGCCGCACTGGCTGCAGCGGTCCAGCCAGGCGTCGTAATGTGCGTCGCAGGTCCGGCAGCGGTACTGAGTGGAGAGAAGACGGCCTTCGCGGACAATGCGCCGATAGTGGACATTGGCCTCATGGTGGAGCCCCCGGCGCTCGAGAATCCGGGCCATGTAGTACGAAAGGGTCGGTGTGTAGGATGACCGGCCCTGGAGGGCGCTGAACTCGGCCAGGGCCTCGTCCAGCATCTCCAGGCGGTAGAACAGCTTGCCCAGGAAGAAACGGGGCACCGTGTCGGGCTGGCTGGACGCCACGGCCCGCCTGAAGACCTCGATGGCCCGTTCGGGGCGCTCCCGGGAGAGAAAATGATCTTCCAGAGTGGTCAGCAGCACCGGGGCGTGGGTTGCCTCGTATCCTTCGAGCCAGGTTGTCACCGCACTTTCTCCGTCCCCTGCGGCGCGCTGGCTCTCCCCCAGGGCCTTCCATGCCGGCACGAAATGTGGGTCGCTTTTCACCAGGCGGCGAAGTGCCTGCTGGGACTCCTTGTGCTGGCCCTGCTCCGCCGTGCGGCAGGCGATCTGGTAGAGGATACCGAGCCTGGTCATCTTCTCACCCCGGGCACTGCCCGGCTCACCCAGACTGGCTTTTTCCAGGCGCTCCTGAAGGGTCAGGGCGCTGTCCCAGTCTCCATGGGCCATGTCCAGATCGCGCAGGCGGCGCAGGGCGCGGAGGGCTTCATCGGGCTTGAGTTCGATGATGCGTTGCAGATAGGTGCGGGCCGTGTCGGTGTCGTTGCAGCTTGTGGCATCATCCACCAGCGCGTAGAGAGGCCCCATCTCGGCGGGAGCGGCGCGGTGCGCACGCATATGAAGTTCCCGCGCCTCTTCGCCCCGGCCCTGTTTCAGCAGCAGTTTCCCCGCCTTGAGGAGGGCGTCCACCCGCCGGGGAGAGCGTGCCAGCACGGCCCGGAACTTCTCCAGGGCCGCGGCCGGCAGGCCGCTGAGCAATGTCTCATTGCCCTCGGCATAGAGGCTGTCCACCAGTTGTGCCTCCCGGCGGGTGCGGTTTTCGCGCCAGCGGGCCAGGGCAAGGCGGGATTCCCGGGCCAGGCTGAACGCCAGACTCACGCCGAGTCCGACTGCGAAGGCCAGGAGCAGAATTCCCCAGAGCGGCATAGTGCGTGCCGGCCAGACGGCGAATCGCTCCGCCAGCAGGATCCGGTTGGCATAGAACAGGGCGGCGGTGGCGGCGATGATCCCGAGACCCACCAGCACGAAAACCAATGTCTTCAGTTTCATGATGCCGCCTTCCCGTCGCTTGCCATCAGACCCGCAGTCGGCCCGTCTCAACCAGTTCCTGGCAGCTCACGCAATAGCGTGCCCAGGGCACGGCGTCGAGCCGCTTCTTGGAGATCCTTTCCTCGCATTCCACACATTCACCGAAGTCATCGTTCTCCATGAGTGTCAGCGCGTTTTCCACCGCCTTGAGGAGCTCTCTGTCGCTGTTGGACAGGGAGTAGAGAAACTCCTGGGTGGAGGCGTCTGTGGCCATATCCACGATGTCGGCCGCCCGCTCCTTGCCACCGACCTCGCTGCCCAGGCTCTTTTTCCTGGTATAGGCCTTGAGGAGATTCCCGCGCTTCTCCTCCAGCAGGGTGCGATATTTTTCGAGGCTCCTCTTATCCATACTTTACAACTCCTCAACGATCCCGCGGGGATCAGGTGCGAGCCTGTTGACTCGTCAGGTGAATCAATGATGATAGGGCTCCCCACGCAGAATGGTCAGAGCCCGATAGATCTGTTCCAGAAGAAGAACCCGGGCCATCTCGTGGGTCAAGGTCATGGCGGACAGGGAGAAGCGCTCCCTGGCCCGCCGGCTCACATCCGGCGCCAGTCCTTCGTGGCCGCCAATCATGAAGATCAGGTCGCCACCGGCGCGTGCCATGGTGCCTTCCAGCCAGGCGGCGAATTGCTCGCTGCTGAACCTGCGGCCGCCGGCCTCCAGGGCCACCGGGAAGGAGGCTGCCGGCAGCTTCGCGAGGAATTTGCGCCCCTCCCAGGCGGCCACCTGGCCCGGCTGCTTGCCCCGACCGGCGCCGATCTCCTCCAGGCGCAACGGGACCCGCCGGGCGATTCGCCCGGCATACCGCGCCGCCAGTTCGCCCAGCAGGTTGTCGCGGGAGGCACCCGCCCAGATGACCCTGATCATGTTTCACCTCACGATCCTGTCCCCGCGCCGGCGATATCGCTGCCGTCCCGGGCCTTGGGCCGGGGAGGGGTCCATGCCAGGCGCGGCGCGTCGCCCCAGAGGTGCTCCAGGGCATAGAACTTGCGCCGGTCCTCCATGAAGATATGGATCACAAAGTCGAGGTAATCCATCAGGACCCATTCACCTCTCCGTTCGCCCTCCACGTGATGAGGACGGCAGCCGTTCTCGCGCAGTGTGTCCCGGATGGCCGTGGTGATGGTCTGCACCTGCCTGCCTGAGCGGCCCTGACAGATGACCAGTGTGCTGGTGAAGTTGCAGACCTCCCGGACGTCCAGGATGACAATCTCTTCCGCATTCTTGTCCGCTGCCGCTGTGACGGCCATTTTGACGAAATTATCCAGAATCATCTCCCCGGCAGTACAGATTGCAACGGTGAATATAGCTTTCCACGGCGGTGGGAACCAAGCCTTCGAGAGAGGCGCCCTCCCGGGCCAGGCGGCGGATGGTGGTGGATGAAACATCCTGGGGAGGGATCTCCAGCATATGGACCCTCCCTTCCTCGGTGTCCAGAGCCTGGCTTGCCTCCACCAGGCGCCCCCTGGCCACCTCCGGAATCTCGTTTTCCCCGGGGCGGGGACTGCCGGGACGATTGACCACCACCAGATGGAAGCCCTGAACGAGGGCCTGATGCTCTTTCCAGAGACTGATTTCACGGAAGGAATCCATGCCCATGATGAAAAAGAGCCGCGCCGCGGGCCTGCGCGCCGCCAGATCCTTCAGCGTGTCGATGGTGAACGAAGGTGCCGGCCGCATCAGCTCCGTGGAATCGGGGATCAGGGCGGGATGATCCTGAACCGCCAGGGCGATCATGGCCAGACGGTCGGCGCCGGGCGTCAGGCGCGGGCGCTCCTTATGAGGTGGCAGCCGGCAGGGGACCAGGTGGACCGCGTCCAGGTTCAGGGCGCGGAGCACGCCCAGCGCCATCTCCACGTGCCCCACATGGAAGGGATCGAAGGTGCCGCCCAGGACGCCCAGATTCATCGCCGCTTCTCCTTGAGGAGGAGCAGCACTTCGCCCTCCCGGGTTTCCTCCTCGTCAGGGAGATCCGGCACATGTTCCAGCTCCAGGAGCAGCCGGCGGCGGAGATCGTCCAGGCCGGCGCCGGTGACCGCCGAGATCGGTAACGGGGCCGGGCGGCCGGCGGCGGCCAGGTGGCGTTTCAGATCGGCCAGGCGGTCTTCATCCTGGAGGAGGTCCCCACGGGAGATGAGAACGATCTCGACGCGCTTCTCGAGACCGGCGCCGTAGGCGGTCAGCTCATCCCGGATGGCCAGGTAGTCCTGCAGGGGGTCCCGCTCCGGCAGGTCCGCCGCATCCACCAGGTGGAGGAGCATGCGGGTGCGCCGCAGGTGCTGCAGGAACCGGTGCCCTAATCCGGCGCCCTTGTGGGCGCCGCGGATCAGGCCCGGGATATCCGCGATGACCACCGTGCGGACGTCGTTCAAGGCGGCCACTCCCAGATGGGGCACCAGGGTGGTGAACGGGTAGGCGGCGATCTTGGGGTGGGCCGAGGTGAGGCGTGAGAGGAGGGTCGATTTACCCACGTTGGGGAAGCCCACCAGGCCCACATCGGCCAGAACGCGCAGTTCGAGACGAAGCCAGCGTTCCCTGCCCTCCAAGCCGGGCTGGGCGTGGCGGGGCGCCTGATTGGTGGGTGTGGCGAAGCGGGCATTGCCACGGCCGCCCTGGCCGCCGACTGCCGGCCGGAAGCTGTCTCCCGGCTTGTTCAGGTCGGCCAGGAGCTGGCCGGTCTCATCATCGAACACCACAGTCCCCGGAGGCACCGGCAGGATCACGTCATCGCCGTGCCGTCCGCTGCGCTGGTTGCCTTCTCCCGGCAGTCCTGAGCCGGCGAAGAAGTGCTGGCGGTAATGGAAGCGGTTCAGTGTGGAGATGCCGGCTTCCACCTGCAGGATGACCGAGCCACCATGGCCGCCGTCGCCGCCGCTGGGGCCGCCCCGGGGCACGAACTTCTCCCGCCGGAACGCGACACAGCCCGGACCACCGTTCCCTGAACGGACCTGGATCTTGGCGCGGTCGAGGAACATGTGTCCCTCCGGCCCGCAGGCCGGCTACTGGCTGGCGATGATGCTGATGAACTTGCCCATCCGGCCACGCTTACGGAAGAGGACGATACCGTCGACCTTGGCGAACAGGGTGTCATCACCGCCACGGCCCACGTTGGGGCCGGGTTTGAAGGGGGTGCCGCGCTGGCGCACGAGAATGGTTCCCCCGGTGACGCGCTCGCCGGCGAAGCGCTTGACGCCCAGCCTCTTGGCGTTGCTGTCGCGCCCGTTATGAGTCGAACCACCTGCTTTTTTGTGTGCCATGAGAGGCTCCTGGCCGGCGCCGTTTCGTCAGGACCGGCTGCTTCTTGTCTTGCTCACGGCCTTCTTTTTTGCGGCCGTCTTCTTCCTGGTTGTGGTCTTCACGGCCGCGCCCTTCCTGGCGGCGGCCTTCTTCGTCGCGGTCTTCTTCTTGACGGCGGTCTTCTTGCCGGCGGTCTTCTTGCTGGCCGTCTTCTTGCCGGCGACCTTCTTGCCGGTCGCAGCCTTCACACTCGCGGCCTCGACGGGCAGCGGTTTCAGTTTGCCGCCGGTCTCGATGCCTTCGATGCGCACGGCGGTGAAGTACTGGCGATGACCGATGGTCCTCTTGTAATGCTTGCGCCGTTTCTTCTTGAAGACGAGGATTTTGGGCCGGCGACCGGTGCCGACCACGGTACCCGTGACGGAGGCTCCGTCCACGCTGGGAGTGCCCACGAGCGTCTCGCGGCCATTGCTCACCAGGCAGACCTTGTCGAAGGTCACCTTGTCCATGGCGGGCACGAGAAGCTCGACCTGCAGGAGATCTCCCTGCGCGACCCGATACTGCTTACCGCCTGTCTGGATGATGGCGTACATGAATTCCTCGAAATCCCCAACGGGGAATGAAAAAATCTTCGGGGGAGCAGGATTATTAGCACTCGTTGTCCCCCGGGGTCAAGGAGAGACTTCTCCACGCCACCTGTCCCCGGGAGAGCGAGGAGGTCTCTAAAGTCTTATCCGTTAGTAACTTGCAGGCGCCAGGGGAACGGTGGGCGCTCAGCGCTTCTTCAGGCCTGACAGAACCATCTTGGCCAGAGCCTTGAGGGTGTCGAAAACTCCCACGCCCGTGGTGGCGACAGCTTCGAACATGGGTTCGTCCTTGAGGCGGAGGACCCGCGACATCTCCTCCATGGATACGGCATTGTCCATGTCGCGCTTGTTGCATTGCAGGATATAGGGGGTGGCGGTCAGATCGTAGCCCTGATCTTTGAGATTCTTGCGCAGGTTATGGATCGATTCCACGTTGGCGTCCATGCGCATGGGCTGGGAATCGGCCACGAAAACCACCCCGTCCACGCCTTTGAGGATCAGTTTGCGGCTGGCGTCATAGAAGACCTGGCCCGGCACCGTGTAGAGATGGAAGCGCACCTTGAAGCCGCGAATGGTTCCCAGGTTCAAGGGGAGGAAGTCGAAAAACAGGGTGCGGTCGGTTTCGGTGGCCAGGGAGATGAGCTTTCCCTTGCTGGCAGGAACCGTCTTCTCGTAAATGTACTGGATATTGGTTGTCTTGCCGCAAAGGCCCGGTCCGTAGTAGACCAGCTTGCAGTTGATCTCCCGAGAGGCGTAGTTGATGAAGGTCATCGGTGAAGCTCCTAATCCGAGAAAAGACTGTCGATGTCTTCATCGGTGATCTCCGGCAGGGGCGAGGCACCGCCGTCGTCACCGGCGCGCCTTTCCTTCTGGCGCCGGCTGATCTCCGCCAGCGTGCTGCCGATGGTTTCCGTGGCCTGGGCGACGCGCAGACGGACAAGTCCCAGGGATGAGCGTTCATCGAAGGCCACCAGAAGGATGGCGTCTTGGTTGATGAGAGTGATGTGCAGATTGTCGCGCTTGCCTTCATGGAACAGGCTGGCGAAGTTGGTCTCGCCGATGAGCTGGGCCAGGCCCTCGGTCGCGGCGACATTGCCGGCTGTGAGGGCGGAGAGGCTGGTGGTATCCAGGGCTTCGGTGTCGCCCACGCAGCCCAGTTGCTGGCCGCTGCGGTCGATGAGAAAGACGAACCGGGCGTTGGCTTCCTCCTGCAGGCCGCCCAGGGACTTCTCCAACTGAATGAGGTCTTCCTCGTAGATGACCATGTTGAAATCGGGCATACGGTGTCCCTGGGGCTGCCGTCGGCCAATCCGGTCGGCCTGGCATTGCCCGAATCCAAATATAAGCGCTGCATCGTGGGAGGCAAGGACGGCCCCCGGAGGGGATCAGTCCATGGTCCGGCGCCCGCGCAGGGCTCTTGCAAGAGTCAGGCGGTCGGTGTATTCGAGCTCACTCCCGGCCGGCATGCCCTGGGCCGGGCGGGTGATACGCAGGTTCCCGGCCGCCAGCCGCCGGGCCAGGTAGGATGCTGTGGCTTCTCCCTCCACCCCGGCATTGGTGGCGAGGATCACCTCGTGAACGGTTCCCGGAGCCAGCCGCTGTTCCAGCGATTCGATGGTCAGGGACTCGGGGCCGATGCCGGCCAGGGGGTTCAGAACGCCGTGGAGGACGTGGTAGAGACCCCGGAACTCAGCGCTCCCCTCCACGGCGAGAACGTCGCTGGGCCGCTCCACCACGCAGATCACACTGTGATCCCGGCCCGGGTCGATGCAGATGGCGCACGGGTCGATATCGGTGATCTGATGACAGGTCCGGCAGGGCCTGATGCCCTCTTCAAGGTCGGTGATGGCTGCCGCCAGGGAGCGGATGTCGTCCCCCGGCCTTGCGATCAGATGGAACACCAGGCGCTGCGCCGACTTGCTGCCGATGCCGGGCAGCTTGCGGAACTCGTCGATGAGACGGGCCACGGGGTCTGGAAAAGAGGTCATATCCGCGCGGCGGAGGGCTCAGAGAAGCCCGGGCATGCCGGGCAGGCCGCCGGCCTGGCTGGCGATTTCCGATTCCAGCTTGGCCTCGGCGTCATGCACGGCGGCAAGAATCATGTCCTCGAGGAGGCCCGGATCTTCCGGGTCGATGGCGGTGGGATCCAGCTTGACCGACAGCAGGTGCTTGGTGCCGTTCATGGTCACCGCCACAGCGCCGCCGCCGGCCTGGCCATTCACTTCCACTGCGGCAATGGCGTCCTGCATCTTCTTGGCCTGCTTCATCAACTTCTGGATATTCACGATTCGGTCTCCTGGGAGCCGGCGTCGCTTCTGGGATCGGCCGGCTGGATGTTGACAATCTCGCCGCCGAAAACATTGCGTAACGAGCGCACGGCAGGCTGGTTCCTGGCATCGTCCAGAAGCCGGCGGCGCTGATCGGCTTCCTTCTCAGGTGCCGGCGTCGGCGCCGGCAGGTCCCGCTTGGCAAGCCCCAGCCGCAGAGTCACGCCGTCACCCAGCACTTCCCTCATGGCCTGCTGCAGGGCTTCCACGTTGGCGGGCATCTCCACCGATTTCTTGAAAAAGGAGTGGCGTGGCTGAAAAGTCAGATTGAGGACGCCGTCCACCAGTGCGCCCTCGGCATGCTCCAGGAAAGCGGCCACGGCCGGGCGCCGGTTCTCGACGGCCGCGCGCAGGCGATCCATGTCCAGGGCGCTGCCGGCGGCAGTGGTCTGCGAAGGGTTGGCCGGCCCGGGGGCAGGCCGTGGGTTGCTGTCCCCGGGCGCCGCGGTCCCTGGTCCTCTTGCGGCGCCGGCTCCGGTGTTGGCCGGCGGGGCCTGGGGGCGCGGGGACGGGGGGGGAGAGGCCGCAGGCAGGGAGCCTGTGACGCCGGGCGCCATCAGGCGGGCGGCCAGCTCCGACAGGGGCGTGAGGTCCGCTGCACGCACCATCTTCAGGGCGGTGAGTTCCATCAACAGGCGCGGGTGGCGGCTGTGCCTGAGGGCCGGCTCAAGCTGGGACGCCATCTGGAACAGGCGTACAAGGGCGTCTTCGCCCACCTGTTCGGCCATGGCGGCCAGTTCCTTGCGCTCCTCGGCGGCAGCTTCCACCAGGTCAGTGTCGACCCCGACGGCCGCCAGCACCGAGAGGTCGCGCAGGCGGAGGAGGAGAGCCTCGGCGAAGCGGGCCGGGTCGTCACCCCGGTCTTCGGAGGCCCGGAGCGCGCTGAGAGCGCCACCCGGGTTTCCACTGGTGATGTGCAGGAGTAATTCATCCACCCGGGCTGCCGGCAGCGATCCGAGAACCGCCTCCACGTCGGCGTCGGCCGCCTCGGCACCGCAGAAGGACACCACCTGATCCAGCGCCGACAGGGCGTCACGCACCGATCCGGCCGCCTGCCGCGCCACCATGGAGAGGCTGTTGGCCGAGAGCTTGAGCTTCTCGAGACCGGCGATCTTTTCCAGGTGCCGGTGGAGATCCGCACGGGAGACCCGCCGGAAGGTGAAGTGCTGGCAGCGGGAGAGGATGGTCGCCGGTATCTTCTCCAGCTCAGTGGTGGCGAGGATGAAGATCACGTGCCCCGGCGGTTCCTCAAGGGTCTTGAGGAGCGCGTTGAAAGCCGACCGGGACAGCATATGGACCTCATCGATGATGACCACGCGGTAGCGGTCGCGGACCGGCTGGTAGTTCAGGCTCTCCTGCAGGTCACGCACGTCATCAACGCGGTTGTGGCTGGCGCCGTCGATCTCCAGCACGTCCACCGCCGTGCCTCCGGTCACTTCACGGCAGGAGTCGCAGGCGTTGCAAGGCTCGTGGGTCGGACCCTTGGCGCAGTTGAGGGCTTTGGCCAGGAGCCGCGCCATGGTGGTCTTGCCGACCCCTCGGGTGCCGTGAAACAGGTAGGCGTGGGCGATGCGGTCCCGGGTGATGGCGTTGGTCAGGGTGCGGACGATGGTGTCCTGACCGATGACATCGGGGAAGATCTGGGGCCGGTAGCGGCGCGCCAGAACCTGGAAATGAGGGACGCCGGTGCCGGTCACGGCCGGGCCTCCGGAGGACCTGGGTGGGAGAACAAGATGGCCGTGCACCCCCTTCTTGTGGCCAACCCATGGCACGACAGAAGATTGCCGCCGCCGCTCCAGGAGACCTGCGGCACATGAGCCCGACCGGGGACCGCTGCTCCCTTCCGGGCCTGACGGGGTTGTCGGTGGTTCATTGCACAGGGCTGGAACAGCGGGAACCGGCGGTCTCGCCGAAACCACGAAGTCGACCTCTCAAAGGGGGAATTAAGCCCCGCTGGAGCGGATTGCAGGTTACAGGGCACCGCTAGCTCCCCGCCTAGCACGGCCAATTGGTGTCTTTTCATCGGGGCGCGGATGATAGCCTCGCGCCCGGTCGAGGGTCAAATCGATGTCGCTTTTCAGACCCCGGGGTTGGTTGGCGGAGAGAGAGGGATTCGAACCCTCGATACGGTTACCCGTACACACGCTTTCCAAGCGTGCTCCTTCAGCCACTCGGACACCTCTCCTGGTGTTTCATGCTCCGGTCGGCGGACGGCGGAACATCCTCTATCCTATTGAGTCCCGGGGGGGGCGGTCAACCGGAGAGCTATGTCCTCTAAGAGGGACATGTCAGTATTTTTTACGTACTCCAGGCCCTCCAGATGAAAAAAAGAGTCACCAGGGGGGGATCTTTCGTATATACTTACTGTCGAGCATGCCCGTGAAGGCGCTTGATGTGCAACGACCCACATCGTTGCCTGCGCCAGACTCAAGGTCAGGGTAAGGCAAAGCTCAACTCGGTGGTAGAACAGGGCGGCTTTCTCAACAAGGCCAGAATTCACTCGGGAAGGTGCGGGATGCGCCTCCACGCCCGAAGCGGAACCCAGAATGACATGCGAACCCAGTTCCCCTGGCGGGAGGGGAACACCCCGGAACAGGCAGAGCCCCGTTTCAGGGCAGATATGAAGGTGTGGAGAACATGGCAAAACGTTCACTCGAAGCAACGACAGGGCTGATGGATGACGATGAACGCAGCGCTCAGCGTTATCATCAGCACGACGCTGACGCAGCTTCCGACGACGACACCGGCGATGATGAAGCGGGTGAAACCACCACCTGGGTCGAAACGGAGACGGTGGTGACTCCCCAGGCGCGGGATGAAGACCTCGGCGGTGGTGGCGGTAACCTTCTGCCCATCTACTTCCGGGAGATGAAGACGGTCCCGCTGCTCACGCCCGAGCGTGAGGCGCGCCTGGCCCGGCGCATGGAGACCGGTCGCCGGGGTATCCGCAAGATCATTGTCAAGAATCCGGCCCTGGGCAAGGAGGTCATTCCCTCCGGTGTCTTCCGGCAGTCCACCGTGGCCCGGCCTGAGCGCGATGTCCTCCTGCGCTTCACCGAGGCGCAGAGGGCCCTCAACCGGCTGGTCCAGCGCGGTGCCAAGGGCAAGCGTGGCAAGAGCCGCCAGGAGAGCCTGAAGGAGATCACGAGCATCCTGAAGCGGGTCAAACTCAAGCCCGAGCGGATGGCGGTTCTGGCCCAGCGCGGCCTGCGGGCCGAGCGACTCATGGAGCGCTCACGGGAAGAACTGACCCAGGCCAATCTGAGGCTGGTGGTTTTCATCGCCAAGAAATATCTGAACCGGGGATTGAGCTTCCTGGACCTGATTCAGGAGGGGAACATCGGGCTCATGCGGGCGGTGGAGAAGTTCGAGCACCGCCGGGGTTTCAAGTTCTCCACTTATGCCTACTGGTGGATTAACCAGGCCATTCAGCGTGCTCTTGCGGATAAGTCGCGCACCATCCGGATCCCGGTGCACATGAACGAGAAGATCAAGAAGGTCAGCAACGCCGTGGCGGAACTGACCGGCAAGCTGGGACGCAAGCCCAAGGTCAATGAGATCTCCGAATTGACCGAGATTCCCGAGGAGAAGATCGAGGAAGTGTTGCGGTCCATTCGCCGACCGTTACCCATCGAGAATACCGGGGACGACGAAGACGCCGACGCCGGGCCCATCCGCTTTCTGGTGGACGAGCATTCGGTGTCGCCCCTTGAGCAGGCCCTGACCCTGAACCTCAAGGAGAAGATCGGCGATACCCTGACCATGCTGACCGAGCGTGAGCAGCGCATCATCCGCCTGCGTTTTGGCATCAACGAGAACTCGGACCACACTCTTGAAGAGGTGGGCAAGGCTCTCAACATCACCCGTGAGCGGGTCAGGCAGATCGAGTCCCGGGCGCTCAAGAAGTTGAAGTGGGATGAGCGCACCCGCCGCCTCATGGAGTTTTTGTGAGTTCACGTCCCCAGGGCACCGTTTCCCGTCCCCGCCGCGACCACGGCCGTGGCGGGGAACGTCCTGCGGGATTCGTTCTGCGCCAGTTGATGGCGATGAATGAGCAGCAATTGACCGAAGCGGCGGCCAATCTGGGGATCGAAGGGTTCGCGCAAACCGCCGTCCAGGACCTGCCGTTCCAGATCCTCAAGGCCCAGACCGAGAAGAACGGATTTCATTTCTTCGAAGGAGTCATCGAGGTCCTGCCCGACGGCTACGGCTTCCTGCGCAGTCCCGACAACGACTACCTGCAGGGCGAACAGGATGTCTACGTGCCGCCCAACCTCATCCGCATGTTCACCATGGCCACCGGGGACACCCTTTCCGGGCAGGTGCGCCCGCCGCGCCCTGATGAGCGTTATCTCACCATGACCCGGGTGGAGGCGATCAACTTTCTTCCGCCCGAGAACAGCCGGCAGCGCACTTATTTCGACAACCTGACGCCTGTCTACCCTGAGGGCATGCTGCGCATGGAGACGACCGACGGGAACATGTCGGGGCGGGTGCTGGATCTGTTCGTTCCCATCGGCAAGGGACAGCGGGGCCTCATCGTGGCCCCGCCGCGCACCGGCAAGACCATGCTCCTGCAGGCCATTGCCAACGGTGTGGCCCTCAATCACCCGGACGCCTACCTCATGGTACTGCTCATCGACGAGCGTCCCGAAGAGGTCACGGACATGCAGCGTTCGGTGAAGGGACGGGTCATCAAGTCCACTTTTGACGCACCGGCGTCCCGGCACGTGCAGGTGGCCGAAATGGTCATTGAAGAAGCCAAACGCTGGGTCGAGTACGGCAAGGATGTGGTGATCCTGCTGGATTCCATCACTCGTCTGGCCCGAGCCTACAACTCGGTCTCCCCCCAGAGCGGGCGTGTCCTGTCAGGAGGCATCGACGCCACGGCTCTGCAAAGGCCCAAGCGGTTCTTCGGCTCGGCCCGCAACGTGGAAGAGTCGGGGTCCTTGACCATCATCGCCACGGCTCTCATCGATACAGGCTCGCGCATGGATGACGTGATCTTCGAGGAGTTCAAGGGAACCGGCAACATGGAGATCGTGCTGGACCGCACGCTGGCCGACCGGCGCACCTGGCCGGCCATCGACCTGCACAAGTCCGGCACCCGCAAAGAAGACCTCCTCATCCCGGCGGATGATCTGACTCGCATCCACCGCCTGCGCAAGGCCCTGGCGCCGCTGAATTCCTCCGATGCCATGCAACTCCTGCTGGATCGCCTGGGCCAGTCCCGTACCAACAGAGAGTTTCTCGCCGCCATGGAAGGTGGCGACTGAGCCTTTAGCTGGGCCCGGTTCGTTCGCCCTGCGAACCCCTGTAGACCTCCTTCCGTATCAGTGTCAGGACCGGGTTGTCTCGAACCCGGGGTCCGGATCGGGAGGAGAGCATGGTCAACATGGAGGCAGGCCGTCGGCCGGCCCGCAAGGGAAGCTGTTTCAAGAACGGCTGCTTCGGCTGCCTGGGTGTGATCCTGCTGGCGGTGGTCCTGCCCCTGGGCTGGGTGTTCCTGGAGATGGCCCGGGGAGTGCCCGAGACCCGGCGTGAGACCCAGGAACTGACCCATGTCTTGCCGGGCAACCCTGATCTGGCCGCACAAGGGGGTCTGCCTCTGCCTGAAGGTGCCCTGGCTGCTCTACCCACCGGGCGCGTCCATGTGGACTTCAGCATGGCATCGTTCACCATCGAGCCGGGCCCGGCCGGGGAGCCCATCCGCGTGGAGGCCGATTACGATACAGGGACCTACGAACTGGTGGAGGAATACCAGGCCGAAGGGGAGCTCGGCTGGACCTACAATCTGTCGTTCCGTCCCAAGGTGAGCTGGATTCGCCGCCTGTTCGCCGGCAGCCACGGTGAGAACAACAGCATTCGCCTGATTCTCCCGCGCGGGACTCCCATGAGCCTGGCCGGTGACCTTGGTGTGGGTCAATCCGACCTGGAACTCGGCGGCCTCTGGCTCACCGATGTGTCTCTGGATATCGGTATCGGTGACCACACGATCCGCTTCAGTGAGCCCCTGGCCCAACCTCTTGAGACCCTGCATCTGAGCTCATGGGTGGGCGAGGTCAAGGTCATGCGCATCGGCAATGCCAGTCCCAGCCAGGCCACTCTTTCCCATCGTCTCGGTGAGGTGTATTTCGACCTGAGGGGTGAGTGGCGCAACGACAGCGCTGTGGAGGTGACCTGTGGCGTCGGTGCGTGCGGTGTGCGCCTGCCGGGCGAAGGGGTGAATGTGGACCTGGTGCGGGCCTCCATCAGCATCGGCGACCAGCGGACGCCTGAGCGGGGGAATCTCCGTCCGACCATCGAGGGCGCCCCCACGATTCACGTGGATATCACCGGCACCCTGGGTGAGTTGACCGTCGACGAGTGAGAGGTCTCAGGTTGGCGGAGAGGGTGGGATTCGAACCCACGTGCCGGGTATAAGCCGACAACCCGCTTTCGAGGCGGGCGCGTTACAGCCACTTCGCTACCTCTCCCGCTGTGGAAGTCTTGATTTTTATCATGCCCTCCCCGGCGCCACAAGCAGTGGCCGCTGGTGACTTTGCACTGTTGCGGCTAAGATTGCCGGCATGGCGTGGAAAAAGTCCAAATTTCGCCTGACTGCCTGTGCCCTGACCGGCGGCTGAGCCGCCAAAGTGGGTCCGGCGGACCTGGCGGGCATGATCGGGAATCTTTCCAAACTGGCCGGCGGCCGTGACTCGGTCCTGGTGGGTCTGGAGCACTCGGACGACGCCGGTGTCTATCGCCACGGGGAGAAAGCCCTGGTGGCCACCGCCGATTTCATCACTCCCGTTTGCGACGATCCCGGCCGCTTCGGCCGGGTGGCCGCAGCCAATTCTATTTCGGACATCTATGCCATGGGGGGGCGGCCCCTGTTCGCGCTGAATCTGTGCTGTTTTCCCAAGAAGAACTTTCCCGCCGAGGTCGCCAAAGCCATTCTTGAAGGGGCGGCGGCCACCCTGGGTGAGTGCGGTGCCGCGCTGCTGGGCGGCCACTCAGTACACGATGAGGACCTGAAATTCGGACTGGCCGTGGTGGGTGAGGTCGTCCCGGAGAGACTCCTCACCAACGGGGGCGCTCTTCCGGGCGATCACCTGATCCTCACCAAGCCCCTGGGGACCGGTGTCATGATCAATGCCTTCAAGGCCGGCCGCCTGGATGAAGCCGGCCTGGAGCCGGCCATGGTGGAGATGGAGCGCCTCAACGCCCG
>Ga0114949_10001387_pt1 | contig 14713 bp, 11 predicted proteins | sample N074metaG_FD_83505 | JGI IMG/M metagenome (GOLD analysis project Ga0114949, IMG submission 83505) | Deep subsurface microbial communities from Kermadec Trench to uncover new lineages of life (NeLLi) - N074 metaG | ecosystem: Environmental > Aquatic > Marine > Ocean trench > Sediment | place... | reverse complement strand
CAGGAATCCTGTTGCTCAGTGTTGGCTCATATGCCATCGCAGATCTCCAAGACGGCTACAAGTTTGGCCCCATCGCAGATAGCGAATACGGCTACAACTCCGGCCCCATCTCAGATAGCGAATACGGCTACAAGTTCGGCCCCATCGCAGATCACGAAGACGGCCACAAGTTCGGCTCCATCTTTTGTAGAGTAGTGCACGGTTATATGTTCCTGCGTATTACTGCGCGTTCTGCTTCGCGTACTCGTGAGTCGTCGTCAGCCGGCCGAGCACTTTCTTCGGTCATTTCTCGTTCTATTCACGACGCCACGCTTCGATCAGCTCACGCGCATGATCAAGATTGAGGAACCAGTGTTCGTTTAGGCACGGGGGATTTCCGAGATGGGATGATGTACTCGTAGGCGGGACGGGGGCTGTAGATTTAGCTATAAGTGCTGCCAGCCCGCGCCAACGCCGGTGAAAACTACGACCGTGGCGGTCACCAGCATCGTGTGCCGGGGCCGCTCTGACCTTTGATGCCCGTATGTGTCAGAGTCAACATGGCGCATTCTGAGTCATGAGTGGCCTGTTGAAGTTCAGGCGTGGCGTTGGTGGTAAAGGTCATAGCTGCCGTATTCGTTAGGCTGATACCGTAGCACCGCTCCGAAGACGATGCCGTAACCGGCTGTCCCCGGGCGTCGATCATGAACGAACTGCCGCTGTAGCCGAGGTCGGAGAGGTTTGCCGCATAGCGCTTGTTCTCGGCGAAAAACTGCTCCTGCCGATTCGCCACTTCCAGTAGGGCGCTCTTCGCTGCGGATCGATTGGTTCTCGATACGGCGCCCATATACGACGGGTAGGCGATACTCGCAATGATGGACAGAATAGCGACGACGATCATTAGTTCCATCAACGAAAAGCCGCGGTCGCGTCGAGGCCGCGATAATTTGGCCCCGCGTGAATATCTAACATTCATTTTGTCGCCTCCTTGCGTCATAGCGCATCCTAGAGATCCGAGTCTTCCTCTAAATACCAGAACGTACGCCATCGGGTCGTAATATCTAGCGTGTCGATCTGCAGGTCCGGACGTAATATCCGATTCGGCGGGACGGACACGATTTCCGCCGGAATGCCCGGAGAGTGCAAATCCGTGAATCGATCGCTCGTGGTGGTGCCTTCGTCCGGACCGCCAGGCTCATCCGTCGAGGTGTCGTAATTAATCACCGAACTCGCGTCGTGTAGCGATACTGCGTACAGTCGTCCCTGCCCCTCGGACGGCGCGCAGGCGGAGGCACTTCCGGCACCGGACGGCAGGTACGTCGTAAAAAACACGCTACCGGCGATCGTGACCGGCGTAGCCAACGCCTTTTCGCCAGTCTCCTCCAATTCGAGCCGCCAGCCGGGGTTCAGGTCGACCACGCACGGGGGGCCTTCCTGGAGGCAGTTATCGGTCACATCTCCCAGACTGTCATGATCGACTCCGCTGTCGGTGCCTGAGCCCGGCATGACATTGCGGTCTTTGATCATATAAAAGTAGTTGCTGGCGATGCCGCCTTGATCGAGCGGATCGGGCCGATCTCCGGAACCGATGAGGACGGCATCGTAGACGCCGTCCTCGTCCTGAGTGGGGACGATATCCGGCCTGTGAAAGAAACGCCTGTCGTCCGACTTCCCGGCCGAGCCCGGCGCATGACGCCCGAGCGAAGCGAGCAACGTCAGCGTCCAGTTAATACTCTCCGGTCCACCGATGTCTGCGCGCCAGACGTTGCCGCCGGTGTCTCCGACGAGGATACGGTCGATCACTAGATCGCCATCGGTGTCCGCGATCGCTACAGTCGACGGAATGCTGTCGACAAGATCCGGATGCTCGAATACCGTATTCGTCGGGAAGCCGGTGCCTTGGCGAGCCTTCCAGATCAGCGACCCCGTCTCGGCATCGACGACATAGATTGCATTGCCTTCTGTGTCATCGGTGCCTACGCCGACGCGAGCATCCTTGTTGAAATCGTAGCCGCCGGCGAATATGACCACCGGCCGCGGGGTTCCGTTGACGTTGACGAGGCCTACGCGTGGAGTGGAAAAGGTATTCGCGAGCTCGCCGAACGCGCCGCCCTTCTCGATCGTCCACATCAGTGTCGGGTTCTCCGGGTCGGAAATATCCAGTGCGTAGTAGGCTTTACCGGCCCGGCGCAGCCCAACGAAAAGATAAGCCTTCTCGCCGGGCTCGATGGACCCGTTGAAGTTACTGTCCTCGATATAGGCGACCGGTGAGCCGTCCAACGTGTACGGATGCGGCACACCCGTCGCGTTGGCGCGGAGAGTTCGTTGGTTGGCCATCGTTTCGCGAGGCATGAAGGCCCAGATTTCCTCGCCGCTCTCGGCGCCCCCTACTTCGGTATTGCGAATAAAGTGCAGGAAGCCGTCATTCGACGCGACCGCGAGAAAAATCGCAGGGTTGTCGGCGCTATAACCATCCCGGGCTCCGTAGTTGAGGGGCAGCGGGCGGGAGTGTAGCGGGTCGCCGAAAATCCACGGCCGAGCCTCGTCGACGTCCCCATCAGCGTCGAGATCGTCGACGTCCATCCCGCGTGCGTAGGCGATGAGTTCAGCCGCCTCGGCGGTACTAGCGGCGCCGAGGTCAGCCTGCAATTCGGTAGCGGTCGCCAGATCCACATTCAGCGCGGCCAGGCTGTTGGCACTGCGGTCGTAGAAGAGTTGTCTCGTTCCGAAGCCGTTCGCGAGTCCCGGATCTCCGGTCACGAAACCCGGTACCTGTTGGGCGGCGCCGCCGCGGCTAACGAACCGTCCATCGCGGCCGGCCACCTCGCCGGCGTCCAGATCGGGGGCCGGTAAGTCGCTCGGGTCGGTCCAATAGGTCAGCGCATCGAATCGAATCCGGCCGTCGGCGGCTATCGCAGCGTTACCGAGCGCGTCGACTAGAAGACCACCGTCGGCATCGAGTTGCAGCCTGAGCTTCTTGATGTTGCCGACCCAGGCGGGCTTACTGTCGCCATTCACCTGAAACAGGGCGAGGAAGACATTGTCGACGATCTCGGCGCGGTTGAACACATTGACCGGCACGGACGCCGCGACGAACGTCGTGCTGACGCTCAGGACTTGATTGAAGATTTCCTGCAGCGTGCGTACCAGCTCGTCGGGATTCTCGCTCAATACCAACGGTTGGCCGGTGCCGCCAGCCTGGGCGTAGCCTTTGGTCGTGTTGTTGATCAGGTTTTCGGCGACGAAAAAGTATGAGGTCAGATTCTGAGTGCCGCCGATATTGGACGCCGTGCCGTAATTACCGTCGGCGAGGTCCGCGTCATTAAGATAACGGATGACGTCCTCGAAGTCCGGTTGGGACGAGCCGAAGCCACCGCCGGCGATCGGGGCATCGATCGCGTCGTCGGAATCGTCGTCCTGGTTGGCGACGAAGAACATCATGTTGACTGCGTAGAGGTTGACGCACTGCATCGCCGCATTCAGTGGGCTGACGTAGTCGAGGCCGCTCTCGATGCCCGTATCCCAGGCATAGGCCGTGCCGTCGACATCCAGATTGTCGTCGCTGTTGGTGCCGTAGTCGGTCCAGCCGTTGTGGCCGTTATAGACACCCTGCCCTGATAGATAGCGAAATAGCTCGTAGTACAGTTCCTTGCCCTGATAGGAATGGCTCTGACCACCCCCAGGCACCGGCATGTTGGCCAGGATCGAATGAAATCTCGCCTTGGCGCCATTCGTGTCACCGGCGACGAAAGGTGCGAAGCCCATCGCGATATAGCCGCCGTTGCTGCAGTTCGTCTGACCCGGGCCTTCGCAGTTGTTCTGGTTGTCGTGATTGAGCATCAAGCCGATCCGAACCCCCTCGAGGGGGTCCATGACCTTCTTCAGGACTGCGCGGAGTACGTCGAAGAAAGTAAAAGGCCCGATTGCGGGTAGATAACCCTCGGCGATCAGGGTGTCGCATTCGCTGCCGTTACAGACTGTGGAGCCGAGGTTCGGACGGTAATCCAGGCTGAAGATGACCATGGGCTCGCTGCCCACCGGTAGCCCCGCGCCGACGTTGAGATAGACGTCGGTATCGTCGGCAAGGCACAAGGCCGTCAGCAACAGCAGCGCGCTGCCGAACGTTAGTTGGACGAATTTCTTGGTCATAGCGGTCACTCTTGGTGTCATGGGCAGTTCACGTAGTGGATCCGGTGCACTTTTCATTACCCTTGCGAAGTCTCAGAAATTTGGGACGAGGACGATGATGCCCTCGGCAAGCTCAACGCGACCGAGGCCTTCCGCGCTGCGGTCGTAGGTTGCCGTGACTTGAAACGACGCCGCGGAAAACTTGTCGATGCTCGACTCGACGGCCCGCGGCGGCGGCTTGGTCGGTGGTGACAATCGCTCGATACGCGCGCTGAGACGGCCCAACGCGACTTCAGTCTCGAGATAGGCCGGCAAGACGATGTCGTAGCGATCACAGTCCGCCACACCGACCGTGCAGATGCTGAATCCGGCGCCGCCGATGACCGGCGTGGTTGCGGGGTCGCTGATGATGGCCTCGGTCAGTGCCTGGGCTTCCTGGATGCCGGCAAACCGCGCTTCCTCGTTCTGAGCCAGGTGGATGCCGGTGGTGCTGCCACGCATCGAACTCATGCTGAGCAACGTGATCACGCCCACGAAGACCATCGCGATCACGAGGATCGCGCCGGATTGAGACGTTCTGGAATAAATTAGTCGAGCCATGATCGTCTAGCCGCCCAGGTTGCGAAGAGCTTTGAGATTGCGCAGACCGACGACGATAGAAAACACGCGACGATAGAAATTATCGTTGGGCTCGTAGACAGGTGCGTTGGAGATGCTGTAAGACTTCTCGTTTGTGTATCTGATGTCGGGCCGGGCGCTCCTCGCCAACACATAGATCCTGGCCGACACGGCGGTTTGCATCTGGGCCGGGGTCGGGTTCGGCAGATAGATGTTTGGATCGCCGTCGCCGTTAGTGTCCAGGCCGAACTCTAATTGCAGGTTCTCGATGCCTTGGGCGAGGCACTCTGTGACCATATTCGGGAGCGGACCGAATTCGAGGACCTTGCGGCAGAGCGTCGGGATGCCATCGTCCGCGGTGGTCGCGAAGTTGCGGACGTAGTAGATGGAGGGCCGATATTCCCAGGTAGTGAACGGCGCCGGTACTGGCACCGCAGGGGGTACGTCTGCCGGTTCCTGGAACAACATGCCGACCGTGCCGTTGGTGCGCAGATACACGGTGTCGTCGGTGAGTACCAGCGGCGCGCGCGTGCCAGCGACCCGTTTGATGGCGACGATGTCGGTTCCCGGAACGATCTCTGCGCCGAGGCACGAGAAACTCGCGTTGGCGCTAGCGACGGTCGCGTTGTCGACGATCGACAGTGAATCAGCCTGGCCGGTGCCCGGGATCATCGCTCGGTAGATCCAGCCGGCCGCTGCGACGGGCCCGCAATCCGTGCCCACGATCAAGCTGGTATCCGGGACGACCGACGCCGGCAGTATAAGATCCGCCCAGAGACCCGCCATCGTCAGGTCGTTCACGAGTTCACGGATGGCCTGGCGTGCGTCATCCTGCATGGTGAGAATAGCCTCGTCACGATTGAAGCTGTGACGATTATTGACGAAGATCGTGATGAGTCCGGCGGCCAACACCAGCCCCAAGGTCATGGCGATCATCAGTTCGATGAGCGAGAAACCGTTTCGAGAGCGACTGTTCATCGTTTCGGCCGCTAGATCGAGGGGTCTATGTAACTTCGTAGCACGACCGTCCGGCGGAAGACGTTGCCTGGACCGTATAAGCCGGTGCCGCAGTTATTCGGTCCGGGGCTCGCGATCTGCACGCTGCCGAGCCATGTGACCGTGACCGTATACATTCCGGTTACGCCGCCCGCAGGACCTCTGATGCAGACCGTAGGGGTTATCAGTCCGCCGACGCCGACGCCACCGGACCGTTCTAGATTACCGTCCAGCAGCTGTTCCCAGTCCCATAGATTGTGAGTCGCTAACTCCGCCGCCGTGCACGGCAGCGCCGGATCGTCACACAGCGGTGTGGGTTCCACGCCTTGCGATCCGCGGCCCAGATCACCCGCCGCGAGATACACCGCTAATGCCCCCGTATTCGATCGCATATCCTCGAGCAGCGCGAAGGACAGTTGAGCCGCCGAGGATCGTTGCACTGATTGATAACTCGATCGCTTCGATATCGCATTGAGGCTCGTGATGCCGAGCACGCCGATGCCGAAGACGACCGTCGACACCAACACCTCGATCAGGGAGAATCCCCGTTGGCGCTTTCGGCGCATCATGTCAAGAGTGCCTGCGACGCATAACGAGGCGAGATCATCCTGGACACGACGGCATCAGGCCCCCCGAGTCTTCTCGCGAGACTCGAGGTCTGCCACTGATTTCGATGATGATGACGCGAGCGTGCGCTGAACCACGGTCATCGCAGAGAATGAATTCTCCGGTGTTATCACGCACTTGCTCTGCCATCGCGCGCCCGTTCGGACGGTAGGAGATGGATGCGCTGAATTCGGTCGTGTCGATAGTGCTCTCGCCTAGATCGCCAGAGACACGCCGCACGGTTTCGCCTCCGCTGACCGTACGGTCGCTGTCGAGATCGACGAAGATGATCCGGCCGACTGCCCAGTCGACCGGTTCGCAGTCCAACCCACCGGCGCTAGGGCAGACGGTTACGCGAGAATTGGTGGTAATGGCTAAATCCCGGGCGAAATGAAAGTCGAACAACAGTTCGTTCGCCGACGTAACCTGACGAGTATTCCTGGTCAACTCGCCCAGCCCGGGAGCAGCCATCGACAATAGAAGCGCCGCGATCCCTAAGGTCGTTATCAGTTCGGCAAGAGTGAAGCCTTTCTGTGAATTCATGACCATGATCTCTCGGTTAATTCTCTTACATAGCACCGCGCGTTGATTTAGAACTTTCGGATCGCCGTTTCGTTGACATAGTGGACGCGCTACGGGCGAAAAATTCGATTACGTTACAAAGCAGGCCGGTTATGTTCAGCGGTAGCAGCCTGTCGCCGGCTAACGGCCGGGAGAGGCTCGGGTCTGCGCGTCCTTAATCACTGATTTATATGGAATTACCTCCATCGGGCCGAAGTAAAAGTGTGACCAGGTTCCGCGGAAGGCGCAGGCAGCACAATGATCTGTGTCACAGAAGCGCCACGACGAATCAGGTATAAAACGACCGACGATCAATGTGCTGCGACCAGACGCTGTTTCGGGCGACGCTAACAAGCATCGCGCCGAACACAGACCGAGTTGCAGGTAACCGATCACACGTCGAGAGGGCCGACGAAGATGAGCAGTGAAATTGGAGAGTTGAACGTACTCGAACGCGGAGCCGATGACGCGGGTGCGGCGACGCCTGAGGAGGAGACGGCACGCGAGGCCTCCGCTCAGAGTCACGAAGCGAGGCCGTCCGGAGAGGCTCGTATCTATCAGGGAGATCGGCGGATACCCAGCCTGAAGAGTTTCCTTTACGGCGCCCTTCATCCGCGACGGCGAGTCATCCGCCGCGACGAAGATAGGGACCATGTCTTCCTGGACTACCATCCTCAGTACCTGCTTGTCATCAGCACCATCATTCTGGCGCTCAGCGTCATCGATGGACTGCTTTCCGTTCATCTCGTCAACGAGGGCATGAGAGAGATCAATCCGCTGATGGCGTTGTTAGCCAACGGCGATCCGGTTCTGTTCGCCCTCGGGAAAATCGCTTGTACTACCGTCGGTATCGTCGCACTCGTGCTGACTGCTCACATGCGGGTCTACCGCGTCCTGAGAGCGTCGACAATCCTGTATTTCTTTTTGTTCAGCTACCTGGCGCTCGTCTTGTACGAAATCGGGCTGGTCCGGTTCCTGGGCTAGCGTCTCGCCCGCTCCCGACGATCTCGTACCGTCGCGCGTCCACGGGCCGGTGGGCCCGGACGCGATCGTTCGCAGCTTCTGCTACTACCCGACTCGTCGAGTGACGGGGCCGTCAACGCAACAATAACGGTATACTCTCGCTTACCGGTACTGGCCACGAGAGCCTGAGACGAAGTCCGGACATCGGAGGGTACTATGAGACGATTGAACCTGTGGGCTGGTCTCGCGCTGTGTTGCTTCGGGCTGAGCGCTCAGGCCCAGCGGGAGACGCTGGATATCTACTGGATTGACGTTGAAGGCGGAGCGGCGACACTACTCGTCACACCGGGAGGACAGTCTGTCCTGATGGACGCCGGTTACAGTCGACCGGACGACAGTCATGCCAAACGCGTCGTCGCGGCCATGACCGATGCCGGAATCGACCGACTCGACTACTTCATCGCTTCACATTTTCACGGTGATCACGTTGGCGGGGCCGCCGCGCTGGCGCAGCTCGTACCGATCGCAGAATTCATCGACCACGGTGAGAGCGTCGAGCAGACCACTGAACGAGGTCGCCCGGCGTGGGAAGCCTATCTTGCGGCGGCGGCGACCGGGAAACCCACGTCGGTCAGGCCGGGGGACGTGCTGCCGTTGGGGAGTGTTGATCTAACGATCGTGACGTCGAACCGGGTCGTCCCTCTGAAGCCGATGGATCCCCAGGGTCCGAACGCCTTCTGCCAGGATGCCGATCCCGGGCCCGAGGATGCGGGTGAAAATAGCCGCAGCGTCGGTTACATCGCGTCGCTCGGAGATTTTCAGTTCCTGAACCTGGGCGACCTGACGGTTGGCGGACAACACGCACTCGCCTGCCCCGAGAATCTCGTGGGTACCGTCGATCTGATGCAAGTGCCGCATCATGGTAATGGTATCGCGCGGCAATTGGTTTGGGCTCTCGGCCCGACGGTGGCGGTCTCCAGCAACGGTGCCCGTAAAGGCGGTAGTCCGGAAGGCTACGAGGCGATGGCGACGGTCCCGGGTATCGAAGGAATCTGGCAACTGCATCGCGCGCTCGGTGCCGATGACGATCACAATGCCAGTGCGTCGAAGACGGCCAACCTGACCGAGGAGAACGATCGCGGTTATTGGATCAAGGCAGAAGTGCAGCCCGACGGGAGTAGCTACACGATCACCAACGGTCGCAATCAGTACAGCGAGACCTACACGACGAAGTAGCGCCTGATGTTGATCGAGAGGTGCCCGTTTCGGTCGCTGCGAGGCATCGGCGGCCTGGTTTCCTTGCTCGTGTCCTGCGGCACCTGGGCCGAGCCACCGCGGCTGGTGGTCGTCATCGCCGTCGACCAGATGCGCGCGGACTACGTCGACCTGTTCGCGGAGCATTACGTCGGCGGTCTACGCAGACTCCGCGACGAGGGCGCCGTGTTTACCGAAGGGCATCAGGATCACGCCCTCACGTGGACGGCACCCGGCCATGCGACGATCGCTACCGGAGTCTTCCCTTCGCGCCACGGGATCGTGGCCAATGACTTCTGGGATCGGGTGGCGCAGCAACCGGTCGGCGCGGTCGCCGATCCGGCAACGGCGCTCGTGGGCGTGGTAGGCAGGACCGGTAGTTCGCCTTTTCGGCTGCTGCGTCTGGGGTTGGGCGACTGGCTCAAAGCCCAATCACCCGGCAGCAAGGTCGCCAGCGTCTCGCTCAAAGACCGGGCCGCGATTCCGTTGGCCGGCAAGAGCCCAGACGTCGTCTACTGGTACGATCTGCAAACGGGCCGCTTCGTGACTTCGGACTACTATCTGTCCGCGTTGCCCGACTGGGTCACGGCGTTCAACGCGGCGGGATTCGTCGATCGATACCACGGGTCCCAGTGGACGAAGCTGTTGCCGGCGCCTGTCTACGACGACTCGCCATGGCGCGAGCTGGCCGGCCGGGACCCCAGCCAGTATTCGCTGTTCCCCCATGCGCTGGGTACGCCCGGACAGCTCCCGGGCCGACGGTACTATGCGAACTTCCGCAGCTCGCCGTACGCCGATCTCGTCACGCTGGAGTTCGCCATGGGCCTGGTCGAGCACGAACAACTCGGTCGTGACGATGCGCCGGATCTGCTGTTCATCGGCCTCTCGGCGGCGGACTACATCGGCCATCGTTTCGGTCCCTATTCCCACGAGATTCACGATCAATTTTTGCGTCTCGACGATTATCTCGGCGACTTCCTCGCGTATCTGGACGAGTACGTCGGTGCGGACCGCTACGTCGTGGCACTCAGCGCCGATCACGGCGCACTGCCCATCCCGGAACGGCTCGCGGATCTGGGTATCGACGCGGCGCGGATCCATCCTAACGAGTTACTGCGATTCATAGCTCCGGTGCTGGAAGCGGCTCAGGCTCGCGGCGACTTGTCCACGAAGCCCGTGCTCGAGTATCGATCGGGACCGGTCTTCAGATTTTCAGGGGCAGCGCCTTCGGCCGCGGACCTGGACGCATTGCAGCGTGCGGTCGCGGCTCGTCTATTGGAGCATCCGCAGGTCGCCGCGGCCTATACCTACAACGACCAACTTCGAGGCGATGTCGACGACGAGGCGTGGGCGGACAGTTTCGGCCGCAGCTTCCATCCGGACCGGGCGCCGGACGTCACGGTAAAACTGCGCGAGTACCAGCTGCTTAGAGAGGTAGCCACGGGCACGGATCACGGCTCGCCCTATCGCTATGATACCCATGTGCCGATCATCTTCTTCGGGGCCGGCGTCGCGGCGGGCCGCCACACCGATCGTGTTCGCACGGCCGATATCGCGCCGACGCTCGCTAGCATCCTCGGCATTGCCGTGCCGGACGATCTGCACGGGCACGACCTCTACCCGTTTTTTTGGTACCGGTACGGTAACTAGCCGGCTAGTCCGCCGGTCGCTCGAGCCCGACCGATCAGAGACTTCGTTCTGCTAGACTTCGTCGCTGCGATCACGCGGAAAATAACCAGCTATGCAATTTACACGGACCTGGCGAGTCGGTGTCCTCGCGCTCTTTCCTCTCACGGTCTGCGCCCAATCTGAGCAAAGCCTGGCGCAGTGCGCAGCCATGATGGGCGATTCGGAGCGCCTGGCGTGTTACGACGAGCACGCGATCTCGCTCGGCATCGAAGTGACCGCGCTAAGCGTGCTCGAGCCCGGCTTGTTGACGGTTTCGGCAGAGCCGACTGCCGCCGGCGATCCGTCCACGGTGACGGTCACGTCCAACGCCGTGTCGGGTACTTCGAGCGAAGGTACTGTCATCTCGATGGTGATACGCTGCCGGCGCAATAAAACGGACCTGTATATCCGTTGGCAGGACTATCTAGGCAGCTGGGCGTACGTCCGGACTCGTGTCGGGGACAACGATGTCGGGACGAGGCAGTGGAACCTGTCTACGGACGGTCGAACGTCTTTCTATCCACGCCGTGCGGAAGATTTCATCGTAGACCTGATGGCGGCCGGTCGCGTCGAATTCGAAATCACTCCCTATGTGAAAGCCGCGGTGACCGCAGTGTTCGACACCAGCGAACTCGGAGAGGCGATCGGACCTTTGCGCGAAGCGTGTGGGTGGTAACAGCCCGGAGCTGACAGTGTCTGCGGCGACCGCGCGCAGCTAGTGCGGCAATTCCTCCACGACATAGGCGCTGAGATCCTGGATTTCCTCCGGCGTCAACGCGGCGCCGAACGGCGGCATCGTATTGAGCCCGTCCCTGACCTGCAGCATGACGGCTGCGAGGTCCGTCGCGGCGGTCAGAGGCACGCCGCCGGCGCTCCCCTCACCGGTCGGACCATGGCAGAAGGCGCACGCGGTGCCATACAGCGTGCGGCCGTTCGCGATATTGGGCGTACGGTTCGCGAGCGCCGTGAATTCGGGCGCCGAGTTCCACAGGGCGACTTCCTCGAGCGATCCGCCCAGCGAGAACAGCCAGACGCTGTCGCCCCGGGTAGAGCCCGCGAACACATTCCCGGCGGAGTAGGCGACGACGTATTGCCGCCCATTGTGCTCGAACGTGCTGACGGGCGAATTCATGCCCGCACCGGTCTGGAACTCCCAGAGTAACGAGCCATCGCTCGAGTCGAGCGCCGTCAAACGGCCATCGTTCCGGCCGAGAAAAATCAATCCGCCCGCGGTAGCCAATGATCCGCTGTAGCACCGGTCCGTCAAGCGCTGTTGCCAGACGATCCTGTTGGTGTGCATGTCCATGGCGACGAAAATTCCGGACACGTGGAAGGGGACGACGCCGAACGCGCCACCGAGAAACCGCTCGCCTTGCACCGGCGGCAGATCCTCGTCCAGGTCACCACCTTGGAAGAACGACATGCGGTCAGTCGCGCAGATATATAGGTAGCCCGTCGTCGGATCATAGGAACTGCCGGGCCAGTTGGCGCCGCCGTTGTGGCTGGGTTTGATGACGGCGCCGTCGGTCCAGAACGGCGTAAAGATCCGGCCTTGATTGATGAGCGGCGGAAAGCCTTCCGGTCCGACGTCCACGCGCTGCGGCACGAACGCATCGCCAAGCGGATAGGGTTGGGTCGCGGCCGTGGCCTGTCGGGGCTCTTGCAGCACGGGCCGCTCTTCGATACCGATCAGGGGTTCGCCGGTTTCCCGGTCCAGAATATAGACCCAGCCGGTCTTGCTGGGCTCCGCCAACGCCCGTCTCATCTCGCCGTCGATCTCGATATCGAACAACACCACGGGGCTAGGCGCGTCGTAGTCCCAGATGTCATGGTGCACCTGTTGGAAATGCCAGCGGTACTCCCCGGTATGCCCGTCCACGGCGACGATGGAGGTCGAGAAGAGGTTATCGCCCGGCCGGATGGCGCCGTTGAAGTCCGGTCCCGGGTTGCCGGTCGAGAAGTAGACCAGGTCGAGTGCCGGATCGACGGCCGGCGTCTGCCAGACGGTCGCGCCGCCGTAGAGGTAGACGTCGTTATCCTGCGGCCAGGTGTCGTGTCCGAATTCACCCGGGCCGGGAACGGTATAGAAAGTCCAGACCAGCGCACCATCGTCTGCGTTGTACGCTTTGACGCGCCCGCGAACGCCGTACTCGGCACCCGCGAATCCCGTGATGACCAGCCCGTCGTAATAGAGCGGGGCGCTGGTAATGCCGAAACCCTCCTCCCAACGCTCGGCTTGAGTCGACCACACGACGGCGCCGGTGCGCTGATCGAGGGCGATCAGTTTGCCGTCCAGTTGACCGGAGAAAACCTTACCGTCGCCCAGGCCGACGCCGCGGTTCGTCCAGCCACAGCAGACGGTGTCGATCGTCTCATCGAGATTCGCTTCGTAGCTCCACAGGACTTCACCCGAATCCACGCCGACGGCGAAGACGTCGTCGGCACCGGTGACGATATAGACAACGCCATCGTAGACGATCGGTTGCGCTTCGCCGGAGTACTTGGAGCCGACGCCCGAACCGCCGAGCCGCGCCCGCCAGACGCCCCTCAGGTTCGCGACGTTGTCGCGATCGATCTGGTCCAGGGGCGAATATCGCTGGTTATAGACGTTGCCGCCGTTGGTGATCCAATCGCTAGTCGGTAGCGTCACCAGACGCTCGCCGGAAAATGCGGGAGCGGGGTTGATCTCGGTGACTTGCGCCGATCCCAGGCTTGCCCAGCATAGAACCAGGGCCAGCAGAAGCGCCTCGCCGGCCGGACGCCGGCGTCTCGCAGAGTTGACGGTCGAAATCATTTCGAGCCCCGTTGATTGGTTTTTTTTGTTGCGCCCGATCATAAGCGATTTGGCCCGGTGGGTCGTCATCCTCCCGCATCGTCCAGCCGCTGGCGGCGACCGCCGGGCGCCGTCATGTGGGCAGCGGCGGTTAGCCAGAGGGAGACGATAATCGTTGCATAGGACAACAAAAACTCGCGCGGGCTAACCGTGGCGTCCCGGGCGAGTTATTGTTGTTTATAAGCAACATATGCCGTCAGCTAGTGACGAAGTTACTCGCAATGCCGCGTCAATAACAACATGCTACTTGTGTTGTGACATAAGGTGGTGGAAAATCGCCCTAATAGCCCATTCGCGGGCTGTAACGTGTTTCAACTGTTTGCAAGATTAGGGGACGTAATGAATATGAATATGAAACGAGGAATCTTTACCGCCCTCGTCACCGCGCTGGGTACAGCGGGCGTGACCGGAGTCGCGGTAGCACAGCCCGGCGCCAGTCGGGTGTTGGAGGAGATCGTCGTGACCTCCAGGCGCTATGAGGAGAGAATCACGGACGCGCCGCTGGCGGTGGCCGTCATGAGCAGCGACTTCCTGAACGACCAGGGCATCCACGACATGCAGGACATCATCGAGCTGACGCCCGGCGCCTCCTGGAATATGTTCACGAAGGCCCAGCCCGGGTTCACGATACGCGGCATCAACGCCGGCGCCTTCGGCAACTCGTCGCTGGAGACATCCGCCCAGCTGGTCCAGGACGGCGTCCCGATGACGAAGGCGTTCATGCTGGTAGCCGACATCTTCGACGTGGAGCGCGTTGAGATCATGCGCGGGCCACAGGGCACCTCGTTCGGTCGCAACGCGACCATCGGGTTGATACATCTGATCTCGGCTCGACCAGAAAACGAGTTCGCTGCCGGCGTTAACGTCGAGGCGGGTGACCTCGGCCTGGGCGGCACCAATGGCTTCGTCACCGGCCCGCTAAGCAATACGGTCTCCGGCCGCATCGCGTGGAACTTCAGGGATTGGGACGGCATAATGGATGACACCAACACGGGCGAGGCCATGGAATTCAGCGAGCAGAGGTCCCTCCGCGGTTCCCTGATGATCGAGCCGAACGATAACTTCAGCGCCTGGCTGAAGCTCGAGTACAGCGACCTTGATGAGGGT
>Ga0114949_10001386_pt1 | contig 14714 bp, 6 predicted proteins | sample N074metaG_FD_83505 | JGI IMG/M metagenome (GOLD analysis project Ga0114949, IMG submission 83505) | Deep subsurface microbial communities from Kermadec Trench to uncover new lineages of life (NeLLi) - N074 metaG | ecosystem: Environmental > Aquatic > Marine > Ocean trench > Sediment | place... | reverse complement strand
TCCGTATTGAGAATCGAATCCTCGATGAAAGTTATTGCGCCGTCAATCGCTGGGCTGAGCCGGGACACTTCGTGGTATTGAGTGTGGCAGACAATGGCTCGGGTATGAGCGAGGAGATACAAAGCAAAATCTTTGAACCGTTTTTTACCACCAAGGAGTCGGGGAAAGGTACGGGTCTTGGCTTGTCAACGGTGTTTGGCATCGTCCAGCAGCACCAGGGATTGATTAATGTGCACAGTAGTTTGGGCACCGGAACAACAATTGACATTTATCTTCCCCAAACCAAATGCACCGTTGAAACAGCCGAACTCCTTGTTAATGGCGATTTGCCATCAGGCACCGAGACAATTTTACTCGCCGACGATAACGATATGGTCCGTGAGCTAACTGAGACAATGTTGAAAATGAGCGGCTATTCTGTGTTGACGGCGGCCAGCGGGGACGAGGCAATCCGGGTATATGATGAAAATTCAAATAGGATCGATCTGGCATTACTCGATGTAGTCATGCCGAATAAAAGCGGAAAAGAAGTTTTTGAACATATCTCTGCCAAACGGCCTGAGCTGCCGGTTCTATTTGCCAGCGGCTATACACGTGATGCCATCCACACCGATTTCGTGCTGGATAAAGACATACACTTGATTCAGAAACCCTTCAGTCGAGCTATCCTGCTGCAAAAGCTGCGGGAATTACTAGACACACCCCAAAGATTGAATTCAGCTTAATGATAAAAGCGAACTAACTAGCACTCAGTGTTTAGGTAGGCTGGTTCTATAGGATACCAATGTTTAGATTATTGCAAATATCCATCTGTCTCTTATTGGTTTTACTCCCAGTGTGGGGACCGCGTATGCATGCTGCCGAAATCTTACCGCCGCAGCGCGTACTGGTGATCTACGGTAATGCGGTTTATGGACTGTGGGAGCGATCATTTAACGAAGTATTTCTGGATAAGGTATCGTCAAATCCGGCCGTCAGAGTAATGATGGAATACATTGAAGTTAGTCTCTCCGGCGAGGATGCGTTAACTCTGTTGGCTGAATCCATAGACCTGAAACTCAGTTCAATCACGATCGATCTTGTTGTGGCTATTCAGCCGGCGGCCTCAGGCTTCCTCCATCGATGGGGGGATATTTTCGCTGCGGACATCCCGAAGCTTTATATAATCCCGGGTGCAGAGGTTCGGGAAGCGGTATCGGCAAGCGGATCCGGCGTTAGTCTGGAAAGTGGTGTGAAACCCGCGGTTGCAAATACCATTCAGCTCATGCCAATTCTGTTTCCCAGGCTTGAAAATGTATTCGTTGTCTCGGGTGATAGTGCAAGCGATAGGTCCTATCTATCCCGCATCCAGGAGATCATGCCACGATCACAACAGCATCTGCAGATCAACTATCTAACCGGCATGACTCCTGTTGAGCTGGTGGATGTGTTGCAGGCGGTGCCAGAGAACAGCGCGGTTTTACTCGGAGTCTACGACAGGGATCACACAGGCGGAATGCATAGAACATCAGAGATTTCTGCAATCTTATCCGAACAGTTATCAATTCCTGTATTTGGGTTTATTGATAGTGTGCTGGGCGCTGGCTCAATCGGCGGCAATATAACCAATTCAAAGTTTTATGCTGAGCGCGCCGCAGAACTCAGTTTGGCGATGCTAGCTGGCGAGACCCCGCTGGATGGTTCAACGCCGCCAACCGCTTTTGTGTTCGATGGAGAACAACTCGATCGCTTTGACGTCGATCGCAGCCAACTTCCTGAAGGCAGTGAAATACTCAATGACAGCTCTCCCCTGTGGCTGCGATATCTTGCAGAGATAGTGTTGGGGCTTGCCATTATTGCAATTCAGCTGCTGCTTATCCTTGCGTTGTTTCACGCTCTTAGAAAGCGTCAGAAAGCTGAAAAGGAGCGAGACAAGCAGATAGTCGGTCGTGAGAATCAGGTTAGATTGTTTGAGTCGGTCATAAATGGAATAACAGACGCTATTGTGATCACCGATCTCGATGAAAAAATTGTAGCAGGTAACGATGCGGGATTCTATGGGACATTTGCTTGTCAAGTTTCCGACATGATCGGTCAACCTGTGATCAATCTGGTCGAGGCATTAGATTCCAAGACTGAACAGGACTCGATATTCTCGGATCTTACCATGCAGCCCTCGGTACGCAATTTTCAACAGGCCGAAGGAAAAATTTTCCCAGGTGAATTTGTCAGCTCCAGGATTACCGACGTCGATGGGAAGACAACTGGCTTCTTTGCGCTAATCAGAGATGTTACTCTGAGGCTAAGTCAAGAAGAAGAGCTGCGTCAGGCGCACAAGATGGAAGCGCTGGGCAATCTCGCCGGAGGTATAGCGCATGACTTTAATAATATACTCATGGCTATCGTGGGCAGTGCTGAAATTGCCAAAATTAGTCTCGACGATCCGGATCGGCTCGATGATCAATTATCCAATATTGTAGTTGCCAGTGATCGGGCAAAGCGTCTTGTCAGTCAAATATTATTGTTTAGCCGACATTCCGAAGAAGTTCTTAGGCCGGTCGATCTACAAAACCTACTCGAAGAATCAGCAGCGTTAATACGGGCATCTTCACCCAAAAGCATTGATATTGCAGTGTCCACTACCGACAAGCTATGGAACGTAAATGCCAACGCGACCCAAGTACAACAAGTGCTGATGAATCTGTGCGCCAATGCCCAATATGCTATGGAGAATTCAGGTCAAATTTTTATTACTGCGACTAATCAAGAGATAACCGAATCAAAGAAACTATTTAAGGATAGTGTTCCGCCGGGTAAATATGTTTCGCTCTCTATTTCAGATACAGGTACAGGAATAAGCCCGAAAGACATTGCTTTCGTATTCGATCCCTTTTTCACAACAAAGCCTCGAGGTGAAGGGACCGGTATGGGTTTGGCACTAGTGTATGGGATTGTCAAATCGCACGGAGCCTATCTAGATCTGCAGTCGGAAGTTGGTCAAGGTACAACCGTCACTCTCTACCTAAAAGCAACCAGAGGAAATGAATCAGAAACTAGACAAGCACTAACTGGAAAAATTAGCCAGGGGAATGGCGAGTTGATTCTGTTGATTGATGATGAGGAGATGGTGGTTGAAGTCAATAGGCGTATGTTGATGCATCTCGGTTACTCAGTTGAATCTTACACCGACGCCGTCGAAGGTATGCGCACATTTGAAGCTAGCCCCGATAAATTTGACCTGGTTATTTCTGACCTATCCATGCCGAATTTGGATGGGGTGACGTTGTTAGAAAATGTGAGACAACTGCGCCGTGACATTCCTACCATACTTTGTACTGGATATCTGGATGCGATACCACCGGCCGAGGCTGAAAATTCCAGTGATTTCACCGTTCTTATCAAACCTAGCAGCATGGCGACGATCTCCACTGCGGTGGTTGATGCTCTTTCGTTCTCGAATCGGGAGCTAGCTAGTCAATCGACTTAGCGGAGATTATTCCTCGTCATGCGAATGCTGGACGAAGAAATGGCTTGATTCCCGAAGGTCTGGAATCCACGCCGAGTTGAGTCAATTGAAATTGTTTACTTGGCGATAAACTGCTTGATAGAATCTAAGCCAATATGAATTTGCAAATATCGGATTTTACTGAGACTATGCCGAGGCCCCAATCGAGTAGGAGCCGGGTTTCATTATTGTTTTAATGGAGTTAGTGTAAATGCCATCCCCCAGTGATAGTGGTAAATCCCAGATATCGGACAATAACATTCAGCACGACGAGGCCTTGGAAAGTCTGGGTATCGTCGTGGGCGAGATTGCCCATGATTTTAACAATATCCTGTCACTGATTTTTGGATATGTTGAGATGGCTCTGAGTGAAATTCCGGAAGGCCAGAGAGCCAGGTCTGATCTCGAACATGTGCTGGCAGCCAGCGATCGAGCCAAGGAACATATAGCCCGTATATTGACCTTCAGCAAAAGCACCAAAATAGGTCGAAAAGAAATAGCTATTGCAAGACCCATAATCAATGCTACTAATTATATTAGTGATCGCCTCCCTGTCAACGTTAAATTAAGTTCCACTATAGATGACAATGAAGACAAGAAAATACTGAGCAGTGAAACTGAGATCTACCAGGTAATAAAAAACCTGTGTACAAATAGCTTGCAAGCGCTGTCCGACTCTGGTGGTGAAATTAAAGTGAAGCTGGAGTATTTTAGCAACAACTCTGAAGTATCCCGGCAATATCAAGGATTGCCTAATGGCGACTACGCAAAAATAACTGTTACTGACACCGGTTGTGGCATGGATATGGATACCATTGAAAAAATGTATGTACCATTTTTTACTACAGCCCGTGGAGATGACAAAAGCGAAAACAGGGCAGGACTTGGACTTACTACCGTCTATAACATAATTTCATCCCAGAATGGCGTTATCTTTATCGACAGCGCGCCCAATGAAGGGGCAACGTTCGAAATTTGCCTTCCCCTGTTAAGCCCTCAGAAAAAAGAAGAAGATGTTCGTTCTCCCAGTGTTGAAAAAATCCTCGAACCCAAGCACATCCTGCTGGTTGACGATGAACCCTCCATTATCGAAATGTTGAATCAGATATTGGAAAAAAATGGCTATTCTGTAACCAGTTTCATTGATGGTAATGAGGCACTAGAGCATTTCCGACAGCAGCCTCACGAATTCGACCTGATCATCACCGATTTGATCATGCCGTCGATTACAGGAACGGAGCTTGCCTTAAAGCTGTCTGCAATCAACCCCAACATCCCCATTATTTTGACAACGGGATTCAGTGAGAAAATCACGGAGGCCACTTGTGCGCAGTGGGGTATTAGTACCGTAATCAATAAACCGGTATCCATTCATGATTTGCTGGCCACTATAGAAAGTCAGAGCTAGGGATTTCCCCCATACCCCTGAGTTTCATAGTTTTTCTGTCGCTTCCACGCGTCCCTCTGCTCCCAGAGCTTACCTGCCCTTTCCATTAAACCTGAATTTGAATAAAGATTGTCATTTACTTGTCGTAATACGTGAGTAATCGAAATTTCCCCAAGTTTCCAGGTATGTTTATCCAACAACATCATACTCACAGCGCTACCAATGCAATGGATCATAGTTCTGTAACAGAACTCGAATTATTTCGAAATATCCTGAATTCGGTGAACACTGGCGTTGGGTTAATGGACAAAAATTATACGCTATTGTATTGCAACTCAAGCTTCAATACGCTGCTGGAGAACCGCAATAAAGCTCCTCTTGGGGAAAAAATATATTTGAACAAGGGGCTGAAAAGAGAACTACTCTGGAAAATTCACCAACAACTAGATAAATCTGATTATTGGCAAGGGGTAATTCCCGGTCTGGGAAAGGGACTGAAGGTAAAAATATCTAGAATTAGCTTTCCGATACCTGCCTCCATTTTGTCCTTGTCGAATGCCTATTTCATGCTAGTGGCATCCGATTATTCCGATATTTTGAGACAGGAAAAAGAATTGGTTGAAGCAAAATGCCTTGCTGAAAAATCAGACAATTCTAAGTCTGAATTTCTCTCGCAGATGAGCCATGAGTTACGGACGCCCCTTAATGCTGTAATTGGCTTTACTCAGCTCTTGCAAATAGGGGACACCCTTACGGAAGAGCAGGAGGGTTACCTCGGTGAAATAATATCGGCTAGTAACTATCTGTTAAAATTGATCAATGAGACACTAAACTTATCCAGAATTGAACATGAACACGCGGAATTGACCCTCCATAATGAAAGCTTCCATGTGGGAAATTTAATTACCGAATGTATCTCACTGGTAAAGCCTCTGGCGCAGAAAAAAAGTATACAAATATTGCAGCGTGAATCTAATACCTATCTGGTAAAGGATAGAGTTCGCCTAAAACAAGTTCTTCTTAATCTCCTTTCCAATGCCATCAAATACAACCATAGCGGCGGGAGGGTCGTTATTCAGAGCTTTTTCGCAAATAACAACAATATCCATATTGAAGTTCAGGATTCTGGCAAGGGAATTCAGGCTCGACTACTGAACACTATTTTCAATCCATTTGAACGACTCGGCGTGAAAGATAGTCAGATAGAGGGTTCCGGTATTGGACTAATGATTACCCGTCGCTTGGTTAACTTAATGAATGGAAAGGTAAGTGTTCTCAGTGAACCTGGAGGTGGCAGTATCTTTTCCCTCGATTTTCCCTCTGACCCTGCTAATTGTAATGAAGAAGCTTCCTGTCTGTCAGAGGAGATTCGAAAAATCATCTGGATTGGCAATGATCCAATTAGTCGAAAGTTCGCCGAACGCCTGACAGGTTTGCGTCCAGCCCTTGAGTTTCATCATACAAAGGATATTACTGCTGCAATTAGGTTGAGTGTAACGCTCGCACCGGACCTTATCTTGCTTCTCGTCGAACACTCTCTTGCGCTACTTAATAAGCCATCCGCTGAAATCGAAGATCTGCTTAAGCGAATTCCAACTGTTGCCGTAATAGGCAATAGGCCCTTATCGGAATGCCAAATTGACATGAAATTAGGGTTTTGCTCGAATTTGTCTATGCCATTGAATGCTATTGATTTTATGGAGGTTATAGACCTTCAGCTATGCCGCTGAGCTGATGAAGCAGTTACAAACAAGCCATAAAACCACGATTCAAAAATTTTTAATGGAAATCGACCTCATCTAAATTCGCGATTCAATTCTGTACCAACCCTATCGATTTGAATGAGTGATTCAAGGAGTAATCGGAAGTGATATCGAACAAAAGCGACCTTTCAATTCTCGTCGTTGATGATGAGCCCTATATTCTTGGCATGGCGGTACATATTCTGAACCAGCTTGGGCATGAACAAATTGAAACTGCCAGTAATGGGAATTCTGCATTAAGTAAACTGACGGCTAATGATGCGCCGTTCGATATTATTATCTGTGATCTGAATATGCCCGAAATGGACGGTTTAGAATTTATGCGCAGCGCCAACGACAGTGGGTTTGAGGGGGGCATGATCCTCCTAAGTGGTGAAAATAAGCGAACGCTTGAAACTGCGCTGAGCCTGGTAAAATCACATAATGTAAATCTCCTGGGTGGACTAGTGAAACCAATAAAGCACGACGCGCTTGAAGGTTTGCTAGAAGGATTTGAGCCAAAAACGAACGAAATTCGTTCCTACACGCCACAAAAACCCATAACGGAAGAGGATTTAGTCGATGGAATTCGCGGATCCTCTATCAATGAAGTAAATCTGGTATTCCAACCCAAAATCAGTGTCAAGACAGGCGAAATTACTGGTGTCGAGACATTGGCCCGTTGGTGGAGCGCGGAGAGAGGTGTTCTCGGTCCAGATACGTTTATTCCGCTTGCAGAGGCAACTGGTCTTATTGATGCGCTCACCAACAAAATCTACCTGAAAGCAATAATTCAAGCCAGTGAGTGGGCGAAACAAGGAAGGAATCTCAAGACTGCTGTCAATATTTCGGTGAATTCGTTTTCCAAGCCGGAGTTTTGTAATTTTCTAGTAGAAACTGTACAGAGTCACGGGGTGAATTCTAGTCGGATTATACTGGAGGTTACCGAGACTCAGGCCATGACGGTTGAGATTGACTGCCTCGAAGCGCTGATGCGATTGCGTTTGAAGCGCTTCGGCTTATCAATTGATGACTTCGGTACCGGGAGTTCCTCCCTGGCTCAATTGAAAAATATTCCGTTTACGGAAATGAAAATTGACCGGGCGTTTGTTAACGGCGCTGCCCATGACGACGGTGCGCTGGCTATACTAGAGACCAGTGTCAACCTAGCTAAGAAGCTCGATATGGAAATCGTGGCAGAGGGAGCTGAAACTAGAGAGGACTGGGACCTGGTAGAACAATTGGGCTGTGATTATGTACAAGGATTTTACTGTGCCAGACCGATGCCCAATGATAATTTGATCGAATTTATGGATAACTGGACTGGGCCCCATTAGACCGTCGACAACTCAGTCATTGTCAGGTCGGCTACACTGAAAATATACTCAGTGACAAGGAAAGACTAAATATAATGGCTGCTCGTTATGACCACCAACGTAAGAATTATCGCTTTTAGGCTGCTCGAGATTGATGAAACACTCACCGATCCGACCTCCCAGATATAGCCACAAAATGACTGCACCGCCATCAATTCAGTTGATCCCCGCAATGCATTTCGTAACGATTCCCGTCGAGGAGCATTTGTGGGAATTATTTGCGTTCAAACCGACTTCGAAATATTTAGTACGCCGGCTTCAGTGAGTAAAATATGTTACCCCAAAGAGCAATTGGTTTGCTTATTACCTTAGTCAAGGGGCAACAACCATTGACGGTGTTTAGGAGCCAACTTAGTCAAACAAAATTCCATTAAGCTACGACAACTAAAAGAAAATAAAGCTTGCTAGATATCTGTCGTAATACCTGATTAGAAGATTTTGTCGCAAGTTTTCAACTATGTTTACTCAACAACAAGCTAACCAAGCCACCATTAATACACTGGATCATAGTCCTGTTATAGACCTCGAAATATTCAGTAATATTACGACAGCAGTGAATACCAGTATCGGGCTCACGGCTGGGTCCGCCTTGTTCAACCCAGTACTTATTATCGCGATGGTGCTGATCATCGGTATCGGAATAAAAAGAGCTCTCAACCTATGGCGTAAATCAAGAACTGAACTCGGAAATCCCAAGGAAGAACTCGCCAGATTCAGAGATGAGCTTTTTGAAGTTGTCCATGATGGCCTGTTGTTAGTGACTACGCAGGGATGTATTGTTATTGCAAACACGCAGATTGAGCGACTATTTGGCTGGAAAAGTGATGAGATTATAGGGAAAGCTATCGAGATACTGCTGCGACAGAAATCCAGCATCAATCACCCTGATCTCCACGCCAGTTTGTTTGCGCAGAACGGTGGGGCAAGCTCGGCGTCGGACAATTCGGTGGGAAGCCTGACCGGGTTACGCAAGGACAAGACTACGTTTGCAATTGAGGTATCACTGAAGTCTATAGAATATGACGGCGAGACCATGGCGTTAGTGGCAGTGCGTAGCATATCGGCGCGGGTCGATTCAGACCATAAATTCAATCAGATAGTGATTGCTCTCGATGCTAGTGAAGACGCCATATTTGTCTATAGTGTAGAAAGTTTGCGCTTCAATTATTCAAATGAAGGCGCAGCGCGCCAACTGGGATATACGCGAGACGAATTCCTCTCGATGACTCCTGAGCAAATATTGGGTGGAAAAAGCAGGAGTTCTTTTTCAGAACAGCTTCGCGAAACAATCGAGGCCAACGGTAAAACTGTATACTACAGAGAAATTCACCGAAGCAAGGACGGCAGAGAATTTCCGGTGGAACTCAGTGTTCGGTATATTGATCTTCCCGGAAATCCTTACATTGTTTCAGTGGGACGTGATATTTCCGAGCGCATGCGAGTCATGGATTCTCTGGAGATAAAATCTGTCAGGCTGGAGCAACTGAACCTGGAACTGGAACTGCAGCGGAAAAACCTGGAGAAGGAAGTTATAGACCGCACCAGGCAGATGGAGGCCAGCAGAAAAAGAGCAGAGGATGCCAATAGCGCCAAGTCTTCCTTCTTGGCGGCGATGAGCCACGAAATCCGTACGCCGATGAACGGTGTCATCGGCATGATTGAACTGCTGCTCCTTTCCGATCTCGATCCACAGCAGCTGCAGCGAGTTACCACGCTTCAGGATTCGGCCTTAAGCTTATTAACGATTATCGATGAGATTCTGGATTTTTCCAAAATAGAGGCAGGAAAAATTGACCTAGCAAATGAGCCCGTCGACCTGGTTTACACCACTAACTCGATTCACAATTCATTGCTGGCGATCGCCGAGAGTAAAGATGTGACCTTATCCTGTTATCGGGACCCTGCTTTGACACCGGTGATTTTCTCCGATGCCTTGAGGTTACGACAAATTATTACCAATCTGGTCGGTAACTCCATTAAGTTTTCGGCGGGCCAGGATGTAAGGGGTGAGGTCAAACTGCGCTTCGAAACCAACAATGGAAAGGAGTTAAGGATAACCGTCGAGGATAATGGTATTGGCATAGCGAAGGAGTCTCTAAAATCAATTTTCGAGCCATTCAAACAAGAGGCTGCGTCTACCGCTCAACTTTTCGGCGGCACAGGCCTTGGCCTCTCCATAAGTAAACTGTTAGTCGAAAAGATGAAGGGTACTCTGGAAGTAGAAAGCGAGTTTGGAGGCTACACGAAATTTATTGTGAATTTGCCTGTTGTCGCTGCTGTTGGCCAAGGCGAACCAGAATTTAAGCAACTGTTGCAAGATGTCTCCTGCAATTTGTATTCTGATGATGAGGATCAGGCGCGAGACTGGAACAGATTTTTGACGTACGCAGGCGCTAGAGTCCGTAGAGTTACCGATCCCCAGGATCTCAGAAAGCTACCAGACTCCACTTCAGGAGAGCTTGAGAAGCTTATTGGTATAGCTATCAGCGACGAGTTGGGGGCCGAGTATTTTCGGTCTGTAGTTGCCGATGACGAACATCGCAATCTTACTAAGCTAATTGTTGTCATGCCATTATCGAACGGGGAGATCGATGTCCTGAGCGAAGAACTGATACTGGTAAATCACAATCCAAATTGTAATGCCACTTTTCATGCTGTATTGGCTGCTCTTTCCGGTGATATAGCTGAACCGGAATGTGTCAGCGACGATGAGGAATTGCTGCTTCGTCGGAGTAGCGAGATGGGGCGTACCCTAGATGAAGAGGCGCGAGTTCTTGTCGCCGAAGACAACGCGATTAATCGGGACGTAATTAGCAATCAACTTGAAGCCCTGGGCTACGCTTACGATATGGCCAGCGATGGCAAGGAGGCACTCGAGTTATGGCGTAAGAACAAATACGCTATGTTATTGACTGATCTGCACATGCCTGAAATGGATGGATATACTCTTGCTGCAACGGTTCGCAAGGAGGAGACCGCCGCCGAACGGATATCCATAGTGGCGTACACTGCCAATGCTCTGAAGGGAGAGAGAGATCGCTGTCTCGAGTGCGGTATGGATGATTACATGACTAAGCCGATCACCTTGAAAGACTTGAAATTGAACCTGGCGACCTGGGTGGGAGGATCGAAAAGCAGGGCGCTTGTATCAGCAGCCAAGACTGCGAATAAAACTGGATTAGCGCAGACGGCTCCTGCCCCAATCGATATTTCGGTGCTTGAGGATTTCGTCGGTGACGATCCCAAAGTGCTCGTCCGTTTCCTTACTGACTATCGTAAATTAATACAGAAAGCATCTTTTGACATGGTCGTGGCTGTTCAGAAAAGAAACTGGAAGGGGATTAAGGCGATTGCGCATGCACTCAAATCGGCGTCCCGGACCGTCGGTGCAACTACACTCGTAGATACTTGCCTCGTCCTTGAAGATGTGGGAGCACAAGAAAACGAATCTGCTGTCCATGAAGCCATGTCAGCGTTCGAAAAATCTTTGGACAATGTTTATGCAGATCTAGCGATGGCACTGCTGCAAGGAGAAGACCATAAACGAGTCGACCACGGGACCAGTTGGTCACAGGTAAAGACCATGAACAAGTCGACCGAGGTAGTAATCAGTTGATGAAGTCAACGACACAAGTCAATCTGTCGTCGGAGCAGTCACGATTAGAGTCGATATTAGATTCACTGGTCGACGGATTAATAGTCATCGATAGCCGGGGAACCATCGAAGGTTTTAATCTTTCCGCGCAGCGATTATTTGGCTATTCCGAGCATGAAGTATTAGGGATGAACATCAAGATGCTCATGCCCGCGCCTTTTAGAGATGGTCATCGCAAACACGTTGAAAATTACCTGAGCACCGGCAGGAAGAAGATTATTGGCATTGGCCGCGAAGTACACTGCTGTCGAAAGGATGGCAGTATTTTTAAGGCCCAGCTTTCAGTGTCAGAGGCGGTGGTAGATGGAAGTAGCATTTTTACGGGAATTATCAGGGATATTTCTGCGCAGAAAGCGATGGAAGATGAACTGAAGGTAGCCGTACTTGCGGCTGATCAAGCTTCAAGCGTCAAGTCTGAATTTCTCGGTAATATGAGTCATGAGCTTCGAACCCCGTTGAACGGTGTAATGGGTATGTTGGAGCTGTTAAAGGGCACCTCGCTGGATAGACGTCAGCATGGTTATGTAGCCACCGCTTACAGCTCAGCTCACTCGCTACTAACCGTCATCAATTCTATTCTCGACTTTTCCAAGATCGAATCCGGCACGCTGAACATTGAAAATGTTATTTTCGATGCCCGCACGACAATAGAGGACAGCGCCATTATGGCAGCAACTGATGTTGCACAGAAGGAGCTTGAGTTCAATTGCCTTATTGCCAGGGAAGTCCCCCGTACCTTGTCTGGTGGTGCGATGCAACTGCAACAGATTATTCTCAATCTTGTTTCCAATTCGGTCAAGTTTACCGAGGCAGGAGAGATCAATCTCAGAGTATCCCTGGCTGCGATGGATGATTCAAAAGCCCAAATACGGGTCGAAATAGAAGACACGGGAATTGGCATCGCCGAAACTAAACTTGACAGCCTGTTCGAACCCTTCACCCAGAGGGACAGTTCAACTACGCGCAAGTATGGTGGACCAGGCCTGGGGCTAACTATTGTCCGGCGGCTGATTGAACTCATGGGCGGTGAAATCGGTGTCACCAGCGAGGAGGGGCGAGGCACTACCTTCTGGTTTTCGCTGTGGTTCGAGTTGGTAGCGCCTGTCGATGAGTTTGCACTAAGCGGTTTTCGGGAAGACATTCGAGTCCTGGTGGTGGATGACAATAAGACCAACCGGGATATTCTGTTGTATTACCTGAGCGGCTGGCATATTGAGTCCGGCGAAGCGACGGATGGTTTCACGGCGCTTACCACACTGCGGCAGGCGGCGACAGACGGCAGGCCTTACCATGTTGTGATACTGGACTCGCAGATGCCGGGGATGGATAGCATGGAACTGATAGAGCTGATGAGATCTGATAACAGCCTGGCCAGCACCGAGATCATGATGTTGAGCTCCGCAGGTGGTTCAGAACAGCCGCTCGAACAGGCTGGCATCAGGTGCTCTCTCGTCAAGCCCGCGCGTCAGTCAGATATCTACGATGGGCTGCGGCAATTGGCCGGGGCAACGCCAGCGACAGGGAGTGAACACCGGGCCGGCAGAGGTAACGAAGATTTTCAGTTTACAGGCAGACGCATCCTCATCGTTGATGATACCAAGACCAACCAGCGTGTGGGCAAGGAAATGTTGAGGAAATTGGGCTTGCAGGCCGATCTTGCCGATAACGGCAGTGAAGCGCTTGAGGCAATAGCCAGCCGTCAGTACGATCTGGTTTTAATGGATTGTCAGATGCCGGTTATGGATGGATACGCCGCAACTAGAGAAATAAGGGTGCTGGAAAAATCAATGGGGCCAGGCAGGCGTTTACCCATAGTCGCGGTGACTGCCCATGCCCTGGAGGGGGACAGGGAAACCTGCCTGCAAGCAGGAATGGATGACTATTTGACGAAACCGCTTATTTTTTCCGAGCTTGAGTCGATGCTTCATCGCTGGATACCACCGTCTATAGAATAACACTGTTTTGCGCCCTAGAAGCAGGGCTTCCGTCATCCTCGAGGAAGCGTCGATGCGAGTTCATCGCACTTTATGAGGCAGACAAATTATTTATGGGTGCTAAGCTTGGTTCACGGCAGTGGCTGGGGCTTCAGGAACCTGGAAATGGTTTGCTGGATTTCTTTCACGTTAATGGGCTTGGTGATGTAAGCTTCGAAACCGTGCTTCACTGCTGTCTCAATAGCCAGCGGTGTCGCATCGGCAGAAATGGCTATAACCGGGATGGACTCGGTCTCGGAGATACGCTTCAGCTTCCGCACTGCCTCGATTCCATTCATGCCAGGCAGGTTAATATCCATAAGGATTAGATCGGGAAGGTGTTTTCTGGCCAGATCAATCCCCAATTCTGCGTTATGGGCCATCAAGATCTTGATATCGACCGCGGGCAACCTGGCCAGGATATGCTTCATCAAGCTTTGATTGTCAGGGTCATCCTCGATGTAGAGTACATTCGTCGAATTGCTGCCACTACTCGGAGATGTGGTTTTTTCTACCGGATTCTTTGCACTGTTTTCGGCAACCGCATCGATCGAACTCTGATCCTGGCTCAGGGGTATGTCGACCCAAAAAGTACTGCCCTTGCCCATTTCGCTCTCATATCCAATTTTCCCGCTGAGCAATTCAATCAGGCGTTTCGCTATGGTCAGACCGATACCGGTACCTTCAATTGGGCCGGTCTCACGACCCAGTCGTTCAAACGGTACAAACAGGTTTTTTTGCCGGTCCACAGGGATGCCAGCTCCGGTATCCGTCACGCTGATACGCAGCATGTTAGGGCTTACCTCACGATAGGAAATCGTAACGGTACCACCTTCTTCGTTGTACTTTATGGCATTGCTCAGCAGATTCAGCAGCAGTTGTTTTAGTCGCGTAGCGTCGCTCCACAGCTGGGGCAGCGGGTTTTGTCTGCTGCGCTGATCAATAAGCCGGACGTTTCTTTCTTTCGCCCGAAACTGAATCTGATTCAGGCATTCTTCAATTACCTCATCCGCCGACACATGGTCGATCTGCAGGGACATGCGACCAGCTTCAATTGTATGCAATTCAAGGACATCGGTTACCAGATTTAGTAAATG
>Ga0114949_10001384_pt1 | contig 14729 bp, 10 predicted proteins | sample N074metaG_FD_83505 | JGI IMG/M metagenome (GOLD analysis project Ga0114949, IMG submission 83505) | Deep subsurface microbial communities from Kermadec Trench to uncover new lineages of life (NeLLi) - N074 metaG | ecosystem: Environmental > Aquatic > Marine > Ocean trench > Sediment | place... | reverse complement strand
GTTCCGATGATCCGCGCGAAGCGTTGCGCGTAGGCGGGCCAGGCTTCGGGGTTGAGCAGGCGCGCGGGGCGTTCGCCGAGCCAGATGGCGCGCCATTGCTCGGCCGCGGCCAAGCCCGCGCGGCGGCGCGATTCTTCCGTCACGCCGCCGGTGTGGCAACTCAGCACCACATTGTCGAAGCCGAGCAGCGGGTGGTCGAGCGGTGGCGGCTCCTCGTCCCACACGTCGATCCCGGCGCCGCGCACCTGGCCCGAGCGCAGCGCCGCGGCCAGCGCGGCCTCGTCGTGAATGCCGCCGCGCGCGGTGTTGACGAAAATGACGCCGCGCTTCATTAGCGTGAACGCGCGAGCGCCGATCATGCCACGCGTCTCGCCGGTCAAGGAACAGTGGACCGAAACATAGTCGGCGGCGCCCAGCGCCTCGTCCAACGTCGCGCGCAGCGCGCCGCGCTCGGTTATTTGCGTCTCGCTCAGGTAAGGGTCGCTAGCGACAACGGTCATTTCCAACAGGCCGCCGCACAGTTCCGCCAGCCGCGCGCCGACATGTCCCAGGCCGATGATGGCCAGGGTCTTGCCGCGCATATCGTTGCCGATGAAATCGTTGCGGTGCCACGCGCGGTCGCGGCGCAGCGCGCGGTCTATCTCCATGACCCGTTTGGAAAGCATCAGCATCATGCCAAGCGCGTGTTCGGCCACCGATTCCTTGTTGGCGCCGGCCTGGTTGACCACGATCACGCCCGCCGCCGTACAGGCCTCGACATCGACCGTGTCGTAACCGGCGCCATCGGCGGAGACGGCGAGCATCTCGGGGCAGCGGGCGAGAAGCGCCGCGTCGGCGCGCCAGACCGCCGGCATCTCGTGGCGCGCCGAGGAAATCTGATAGCCGTGGGCGCGCGCCAGAACGGGCCAGTTGTCGCCTTCCGGTGCGTGCCAGTCGAGCTCGGTCAATGCGATCTCGGGCGCCGCCGCCATCGCCGCCAGCCCATCGACGTGCATCCAGCGATTGAAATAAACCACGCGGTGTTTGCCTTCGCTCATGGCCAGTCGCTGCCCGAGCGGCGTCCGCGCTTGGAACCCGGTAAGACCCATCGATCTATTCGTTCGCGCCGTCCGACCACCGTTCCCGCCTTGAACCGCCGCGTCCGTGGCGCCGTTACTCGAAGCCGCCGGTGTTTATGCCGGCCGGGGGTCTTCCCGGCGCCGCGGGCTGGTTTGGGTCGGTGCCGCGTTGGGGCGTGAACTCCCACCATTGGTCCACCGCCAGGGATTTACCGGCCGGCGTGGCGCTGACCGGGAACTCGGTGCTCGGTAAGGTTCGCATCCGTGCGTCGGTAACGAGGGGCCGCCCGGCAGAGCCGTCGGCGTAGCCGGCCCGGTAGCCTTCTTCGTAGGCCTGGCGGATTGCCGCGTCGATCACCTCCTCGGCCTGAGCCGACGACCCCACGCACAGCACCGCCGCGATCGCCATTGCCGCGTGGATTGGTTTCATGTGCTTTCCAAGACGACTCTCGATTTCCCTCTCGGCGACAACGATACCACGACCCGCGCGCCGCCGGGCGGCTACAGAATGAACTTGCTGAGATCCGCGTTGCGCACCAGATCGCCGATATTGTCCTCGACGAATTGTTCGTCGATCGTCACGGTGGTGTCGGGCTGATCGGTGGCGGTGAAGCTGATTTCTTCCAGCAGCCGTTCCATCACCGTGTAGAGGCGCCGCGCGCCGATGTTCTCGACGCCGTTGTTCACGTCGGCCGCCAGGGTGGCGATGGCGTCGATGCCGTCCTCGGTGAAGTCCAAGGTCACGCCCTCGGTGGCGAGCAGTTCCTTGTACTGGCGGATCAGGCTGTTTTCGGGCTCGACGAGAATCCGCTTGAGGTCGTCGCGGTCCAGGGACTTGAGCTCGACGCGGATCGGCAGCCGGCCCTGAAGCTCGGGCAACAAGTCGGCCGGCTTGGCCAGATGGAACGCGCCGGAGGCGATGAACAGGATATGGTCGGTGCGCACCTGGCCGTGCTTGGTCGCCACCACGGTGCCCTCGATCAGCGGTAGCAAGTCGCGTTGCACGCCCTCGCGGCTCACATCCGCGCCGAGCCGCGTCGAATGGGCGCAGATCTTGTCGATTTCGTCGAGGAATACGATGCCGTCCTGTTCCACCGCGTCGATCGCGCTACGGGTGACCTTGTCCTCGTCCAGGAGCTTGTCGCTCTCCTCGACCATCAGCACCTCGTAGCTTTCGGACACGGTCATCTTGCGCGGCTTGGTGCGCCCGCCCAGCGCCTTGCCGAGCATTTCGTTGAGGTTGATCATGCCGACCTGGGCGCCGGGCATGCCGGGGATGTCGAACGTGGGCAGGCCGGCGCCGCCGGTATCGGCCACGTCGACCTCGATCTCGCGCTCGGCCAGCTCGCCTTCGCGCAACATCTTGCGAAACTTCTGCCGGGTCTCGGCGCTGGCTTTGTCGCCGACCAGCGCGTCGAGGACCCGTTCCTCGGCCATGCCCTCGGCGCGCGCCGCGACTTCGGCGCGCATGCGCTGGCGGGTCATGTTGAGGGACAGCTCGACCAGATCGCGCACGATCGATTCCACGTCGCGCCCGACATAGCCGACCTCGGTGAACTTGGTCGCCTCGATCTTGATGAACGGCGCCTGGGCGAGCCGCGCCAGGCGGCGCGCGATCTCGGTCTTGCCGACGCCGGTGGGACCGATCATCAGGATGTTCTTGGGCAGCACCTCCTCGCGCAGGTCGTCGGGCAGTTGGCGGCGGCGCCAGCGGTTGCGCAGCGCGATGGCGACGGCGCGCTTGGCGTCGTTCTGGCCGACGATGAAGCGGTCGAGCTCGGAAACGATCTCGCGTGGGCTGAATTCGGTCATGACTTGTCGGCCGTCCCGTCCAGGGCTTCGACGGTCACCACGCCGTTGGTGTAGACGCAGATTCCGGCGGCGATTTCCATGGCGCGCCGCGCCACCGCCTCGGCGTCGATGCCGTCCACGTCAATGAGCGCACGCGCCGCGGCCAGGGCATAGGCGCCGCCGGAGCCAATGCCGATCAGCCCGTCCTCGGGCTCAAGCACGTCGCCGGTGCCGGTGAGCACCAGCGAGACCTCGGCGTCGGCCACCGCCATCATCGCCTCGAGCCGGCGCAGGTAGCGGTCGGTGCGCCAGTCCTTGGCCATTTCCACGCAGGCCCTCGTCAACTGACCGGGATACTGCTCCAGCTTGCCCTCGAGGCGTTCGAACAGGGTGAAGGCGTCCGCCGTGGCGCCGGCGAAACCGCCCAGGATCGAGCCGTCGGAAAGCCGGCGCACCTTGCGCGCGTTGGCCTTGATGATGGTGTCGCCAAGCGAGACCTGGCCGTCGCCGGCGACCACGACCCGGTCGCCCTTGCGCACGCACAGGATGGTGGTGCCGTGCCACCGGGTGGGATCGGTATCGGACATGAAACCTCGAAGTCAGGGAAGCCGGGCGTATGCGGACGGGCCAACGCGGTTTCCGTAAAGTTGGGGCCGCGGTGGCCGGGTTCAAGACCGCATACGCCGGCCGGCCGCGTCGAGTCAAGCGCGCGCGGGGGGTGTCCGGGCGCGTTCAGGCCGCAGCCAGTCGTTCGCCGTTGATGATCAGCCCGCGATCCGAGGCGCCGACCTGGATACGCGCGCCATTGGCGATGGCGCCGCTCAGGATCATCGTGGCCAGCGGGTCCTGCAAGTGGCGCTGGATCACGCGCTTGAGCGGGCGCGCGCCGTAGACCGGGTCGTACCCGGCCTCGGCGAGCCAGTCGACGGCGCCGTCGTCCAGCGTGATTTCCATGTCGCGGTCGTCCAGCAGCTTGCGCAGACGGCCGAGCTGTATTTCGACGATCGCGTTCATCTGGTCGCGCGACAGCCGGTGGAACAGGACGATCTCGTCGAGGCGGTTGAGAAACTCGGGCCGGAACGTCGCGCGAACCACGGCCATCACCGCCTCGCGCGCGGGGTCGGTGTCTTCGCCCGGCGGCTGGTCGGCGAGGATGTCGCCGCCCAGGTTCGAGGTCATGATGATCAAGGTATTCGAGAAATCGACCGTGCGGCCCTGGCCGTCCGTCAGCCGGCCGTCGTCGAGCACCTGGAGCAGCACGTTGAACACGTCGGGATGCGCCTTCTCGATTTCATCGAACAGCACGATCTGATAGGGGCGCCGGCGCACGGCTTCGGTGAGCGCGCCGCCTTCCTCGTAACCGACATAGCCCGGCGGCGCGCCGATCAGCCGCGCCACCGAATGTTTCTCCATGTATTCCGACATATCGACGCGCACCATGGCGGCCTCGTCGTCGAACAGGAACGCGGCCAGGACCTTGGTGAGCTCGGTCTTGCCGACCCCGGTGGGGCCGAGGAACATGAACGATCCGATCGGCCGGTGGGGGTCCTGCAGGCCGGCGCGGGCGCGGCGCACCGCGTTGGACACGGCGCCGATCGCCTCGTCCTGGCCAATCACGCGCCGGCGCAGGGCCTCTTCCATGTGGAGCAGCTTGTCGCGTTCGCCCTCCAGCATCTTGTCGACCGGAATGCCGGTCCAACGCGACACCACGGACGCGATATCGTCGGGCGTGACGTCTTCGCTGACCATGGGAATGGCTGCCTCTCCGCCGCCGGCGATCCCCGATTCCAGATCCGGGATCACGCCATGGGCCAGTTCGCCGGCGCGCTCGTAATTGCCCTCGCGCTTGGCGACTTCAAGCTCGATGCGGGCGGCCTCAAGCTGTTCCTTGAGATTCTGGGCGCCGTGGCGGGACCGCTTCTCGGCTTCCCACTTGGCGTTGAGCGCGCCCGCCTCGCCCTCGATATCGGCCAGGTCCGACTCGAGCTTGCCGAGCCGTTCCTTTGAGGCCGCATCGGTTTCCTTGCGCAGCGCCTCGCGTTCGATCTTGAGCTGAATCACGCGGCGGTCGAGCTCGTCCAGTTTCTCGGGCTTGCTGTCCACTTCCATGCGTTTGCGGCTGCCCGCCTCGTCGATCAAATCGATCGCCTTGTCGGGCAGAAAGCGGTCGGTGATGTAGCGGTTGGACAGGGTGGCGGCGGCGACCAGGGCGCTGTCGGTGATCGGCACGCCGTGGTGCAGTTCGTATTTTTCCTTGAGGCCGCGCAGGATCGAAATCGTGTCCTCGACGGTGGGTTCGACGACCAGGACCGACTGGAAGCGCCGCGCCAGCGCCGCGTCCTTTTCGATGTATTTACGGTATTCGTTCAGCGTGGTGGCGCCGACGCAATGCAACTCGCCACGCGCCAAGGCCGGTTTAAGCAGATTGGAGGCGTCCATGGCGCCTTCCGCCGCGCCGGCGCCGACCAGGGTGTGCAACTCGTCGATGAACAGCACGATCTCGCCGGCCGCGGCCTGAATCTCGGACATCACCGCCTTGAGCCGTTCCTCGAACTCGCCACGGAACTTGGCGCCGGCGATCATGGCGCCCAGGTCGAGCGATAAAAGCCGCCGGCCGCGCAACGATTCCGGCACGTCGCCATTGACGATGCGCGACGCCAGGCCCTCGATGATCGCGGTCTTGCCGACGCCGGGCTCGCCGATCAGCACCGGGTTGTTCTTGGTGCGCCGCGACAGCACCTGGATGGTGCGCCGGATCTCTTCGTCGCGGCCGATCACGGGGTCCAGCTTGCCTTGGCGCGCCAGATCGGTGATGTCCCGCGTATAGCGTTTGAGCGCCTCGTAGCTGTCCTCGGCGGATGCCGAATCGGCGGTGCGCCCCTTGCGCACCGACTCGATCGCCGCGTTGAGCGCCTGGGCGGTGAGCCCGGCGTCAGCCAAAATTTTCGCCGCCGGGGTGCCCGTGGCCAGGGTCAAGGCCAGCAGCAGTCGCTCGGCGGTGACGAACTTGTCACCCGCCTTTTCGGCGATTTGCTCGGCGGTCTCGAAAAGACGCGCCGTCTCCGGCGCAAGGTAAAGCTGCCCGGCGCCGCCGCCGTCGACCTTGGGCGTCTTGGCGAGCGCCGCGTCGACCGCCTGGAGCGCGTCTTCGGGGCGGGCGGCGGCGGCGCGCATAAGGTTGGCGGCCAGGCCCTCCTTGTCCTCAAGCAATTCCTTGAGCAGATGTTCGGGCGCGAATCGCTGATGACCGGCGTGCAAGGCCCGGCCTTGAGCCGACTCGATGAAACCGCGGCCGCGCTCGGTATAGTTTTCGAAATTCATCCCGTCCCGCTCCTCGAAACCGTCGATCGGTCAGGTGGCCCAAATCGACGTCTGGCCCCATGAACAATCCCTATATAGTGTTGCAAAAACGCAACACAAGGAGCCGCGCGGAGCACGCGGTCACGCCAGAATCGCAGGAATTCCTGGCGAAATCGTAAAGGTTTCGAGAGACGGGCCCGGCGCGGGCCCGTCGGGTCACGCGGTGACGGGTTCCGTATCCGGCGTGCCGTTGCCGGAATTCCGCCGCGTTTGGCCCTCGGCGCGGGCGTCTTGGCGGCCATTGCCCTGGCGGTTGCCGTTCATGCCCTCGCCCTGCGCCGGCGCGTTGGCATTCAGCATACGGTAGTAGTGCTCCGCGTGTTGCAGATAGTTCTCCGCCGCCACGCGGTCGCCCAAGGTGATGGCGTCACGCGCCAGAGACTGGTATTTTTCGTGAACCTGCGACGCATTGCCGCGGACTTTCACTTCGGGGCCATTGCTATCGTAAGACTGCCCATGGCCGAAATGCGATCGGCGGCCATTAGGCCTGCCGCCACGTGGGCGTTTTGTGTTCGGACCTTGTTTCATGCCACTCGTTTAATTAGGTCATGTTGCTTTGTCAGAACGCGACATCATCGGCAAACCGGCCCAGGCAAGAGCGCCCGGCCGCACGAAACTCTTACCGACATTGAAAAGCCTTGGCGGTGTCGACCGCGATCGGCTGTCTGCCTTCGTTCGCTGGCGACAACCTAGCGACTAACCAACGCTTTTCCAAGAGGTTTCTTCCTTTCCCCTTATCGGCTTGTCCGGCGCCGTCGCAACCACGCAACGGGGCCATCCCGCAAGGTCGGCGTGGACTCGGATTTGGCCGAGCCCGGCGTCTCGTAACATTGTCGATACCGCTTCCGCCTGGCCGGCGCCGATTTCCAGCGCCACAAACCCGCCCGGGGCCAGCAGCCGGGCGATGTCCGGACGGATCGCGTGAAACGCATCGAGACCGTCCGCGCCGCCGGCCAAGGCCAATCGAGGCTCGAAGCAACGCACCTCGGGTTGGAGACCGGCGATCTCCTGATCAGGTATATAGGGCGGATTGGCGACAATCACATCGAATTGACCGCCCAGCGCGCGTCCCCAGTCGCCGACCAGAAACCGCGCGCGCGCCGCCAGTCCCAGGCAACGGGCGTTTTCCCGCGCCACGGCGACAGCGGCGGCGCTGATATCGACCCCAACGCCCCTTGCCCCGGGCAAATCTTGGAGCAGGGCCAGGAGCAGACAACCGGTCCCCGTGCCCAGGTCCAGGACCCGCCTTGGCGCGTCCCGCTCGGCGGCCGCCGCCAGAGCGGCCTCGACCACGGTCTCGGTTTCGGGCCGGGGGTCCAACACCGCCTCGGTGACCTTGAAGGTCAGGCTCCAGAATTCACGGTGGCCAAGCACCCGCGCCATCGGCTGGCGCGACGCGCGGCGGCGCACCAGACCGCGCAGACGGCGCAGGCCCGGCGTGTCGATGGTCCGGTCGGGATGGGCGAGAAGCTGTTCGGCCCCAAGCGCCGTCGCATGGCCCACCAACAGGCGCGCCTCGTGGCGGGGACCGGCTATGCCGGCGGCGGCCAGGTCGCGCGCCGCCAGATCGATCGCCTGGCCCAGGGTGCGGGTAACGATCGCGGCGCCCGTCACGACAGCGCGGCCAATCGAGCGGCCTGGTCCTCGGTGGTCAGGGCGTCGATGAATTGGTCGAGCAGTTCGCCGCCGAGCATGCGGTCCATGTCGTGCTGGCTGAAATTGATGCGGTGGTCGGTGATGCGGCCTTGCGGAAAATTATAGGTGCGGATGCGCTCGGAACGATCGCCGCTGCCGATCTGCGAACGGCGGTCGGCGGCGCGTTCGGCGTCAAGCGCCGCGCGTTCCCGATCATAGAGGCGGGAACGCAGAATACGCATCGCCTTGGCCTTGTTCTTGTGTTGCGATTTCTCGTCCTGCTGGCTGACCACGATCCCGGTGGGCACATGGGTGATGCGGACCGCCGAATCCGTCGTGTTGACCGACTGGCCGCCGGGACCGCTGGCGCGGAACACGTCGATGCGCAGGTCCTTGTCCTCGATATGAATGTCCACCTCCTCGGCCTCGGGCAGCACCGCCACCGTGGCGGCCGAGGTATGGACGCGCCCCGAGGCTTCGGTCTTGGGCACCCGTTGCACGCGATGGACACCGGATTCGTACTTGAGCCGGGCGTAGGCGCCACGCCCCTTGATCTCGGCCACCGCCTCCTTGAGTCCGCCGATGCCGGTCTCCGACATTCCCATGATCTCGAAACGCCAACCATGGTGTTCGGCGAAGCGGTGGTACATGCGGAACAAATCGGCGGCGAACAGGGCCGCCTCCTCGCCGCCGGTGCCCGCGCGCACCTCGAGAATGACGTTCTTGTGGTCGGCTTCGTCGCGCGGCAAAAGCAATAGCTGGACGCGCCGCTCCACGTCGACCTGGCGGCCCTTGAGCGCGGCGAATTCCTCTCCCGCCAACGCGCGCATGTCCGCGTCGCTGTCCGGCTCCACCATCAACTCGGCCAGATCGCCCATTTCGCCGCGAATACCGCGCAACGCCTCGATGCCCTCGACCACGGGCGTGAGGTCGGAATATTCCTTGCCGAGACCGACCCGTTCGTCGGACGACAGCGAAGGCTGCGACATCCGCGCGCCCAGTTCGGCGTATCGCGCCAGTATTTTGTCGAACTTCTCGTCCAGATTCATCGGTCAAACGGTTCGCGTGGCGCGCCTGTCGGTCTGCGTCCGGTTTATTCGGCGGCGGTGGCGGTCTGGGCGCCGTCGCCCGCGTCGTCGGCGATCTCGCTCTCGATTTCGGCGGCTTTCTGTTCGACCAAGGCGACCAGATGATCGACCAGCCCGTCCTCCCCGACCTTGTGGTCGGTGACGCCGCTCAGATAGACCTGATGGGTGCCCTTGCCGCCACCGGTAAGCCCGATATCGGTCTCGCGCGCCTCGCCCGGCCCATTGACCACGCAGCCGATGACCGACAGCGTCATCGGCGTGGTGATATGGGCGAGGCGTTGTTCGAGCACCTCGACCGTCTTGATCACCGCAAACTGCTGGCGCGCGCAGGACGGACAGGCGATGATATTGACGCCGCGGTGGCGCAGACCCAACGACTTCAAGAGCTCGAAGCCGACCTTGACCTCTTCGACGGGATCGGCCGACAGCGAGACACGGATGGTGTCGCCGATCCCCGACCACAACAACATGCCGAGGCCGACGGACGACTTGACGGTGCCGGTGGTCAGCCCGCCGGCTTCGGTGATGCCGACATGAAGCGGATAATCGCATGCCTCGGCCAAGCCTTGATAGGCGGCGACCGCCAGAAATACGTCCGATGCCTTGACGCTGATCTTGAACTCGAAAAAGTCGTTGTCCTCGAGAATGCGGGCGTGGTCGAGCGCGCTTTCGACCATCGCCTCGGGGCAGGGCTCGCCGTACTTGTCCAGTAAATCACGCTCGAGGGAGCCGGCGTTGACGCCGATACGCATGGAACAGCCGTGGTCCTTGGCCGCCTTCACCACCTCGCGCACGCGCTCGGCGGCGCCGATATTGCCGGGATTGATGCGCAGACACGCGGCGCCGGCCTCGGCCGCCTCGATGGCGCGTTTGTAATGGAAATGGATGTCGGCCACGATCGGCACGTCGACTTCGCGGACAATTCGCGCCAGCGCGGCGGTCGAATCTTGGTCCGGGCACGACACGCGAACGATATCGGCGCCGGCCCGTTCCAGGGCGCGAACCTGCTCGATGGTGGCGGCCGGATCGCTGGTCAACGTATTGGTCATCGACTGCACGGTGATCGGCGCGTCGCCACCCACGGCGACGTCGCCAACGTGGATTTGGCGGCACTGACGACGGGCGATGTCGCGATAGGGACGGACGCTCATTGGGCTCACTCGCGGCAGGGAGTCGCGGGCACGCGTCCCGCGTCGGGCACATTATAACGCAACGCGCTTCACCATGAAACGCGCCGTTCGCTAGAGCAGATCGTGGTTGATGGAAATCGCCGTCGGCGATCCCAATCGACCGCGTGAATCTGCTCTACTTTATAAATGCACACCGGATTCACAGGATTGATCGGACCCACGATATGGGTTCGATCAATCCTGATTCGGTCTGCCCGACGCCAGAAACGCTAAACGCGCTTAGCGTTCGGCGTACACACCGCGGATCAAGTTTTCCGGCGCCAAGGAAATGTTGCGCCTGACCGCGCCCTCGGGACCCAGATTCGGCGCTACCTGCCCGTCGACCAGGACTTCCAGGCCACCGGCATTGCCGGTGATCAGGGTCAAGTCGGACCGGTTGGGCACCCTGTAGGTGTCGCCCGGGTGCAAAATGCGGGTCAAAAGCAATTCGTTGTTCGCGCCCTGGATTTGCACCCAGGCGTCGAGGCGGGCACGCAGCACGACGCGGGCGTCGACGTTCGCCAGGCCGTAGACACGGGGTTCGTAACCGGCCGTCGACGCGGCGGGCGGACGCGGCGGATTGTCCAACAGGGTCGGTGCTTCCGGCGCCGCCGCCAGCGCCCCGGTAATCGGCAAGGAGATGCCGGGCGCGGGCTCGACCTCGATAGCCGTCAATGACTCGGACGCCGGCGTCACTTCGGATTCGTGTTCAGTGATGGCCGGGGCCTCGACACCAGCCATGGCGGGCGGCATTTCGGCATCGGCGGGTGCCGGCGCGGGTTCCGGGGATAGCGCGGCGGTCGTCACCGGCGTTTCCGGAACCGGCGCGGATTCCACTGGCGCGTCGGCTGGCGGCACGGCCACGGCCAAATCGGCGATCTCGGCGGCCGGGTCGCTTGGCGCGATGTCCGCCACCACTTCAAGCGTCGCGGGTTCGGGTCGCGCGACAACGAGCGTCGGAACGGGCGTATCGGCCAACCGTTCCAAGGGCGCCGGGCTTTCCATGCGGGCGGGCACCTCGGCCACGATCCGGGTTCCAGCGCTGTCCTCGCCTTGGACGAAATACCACACGCCATAGCCGAGCGCCGCGACCACCAGGGAAGCCGCGATCACGGCGGCGCGCGGCGCGCGGCCCTGCTCGGGCGGTTCCGGGAAATGAAGATCGGGTTCGGCGGCAAAGCCGATCATTTCCGCGCGGTATTTTTCGACAATCAGTTCCGGGTCGAGGTCCAGGGTTTCGGCATAGCTGCGCAGGAAACCGCTCACATACGCGGGACCCGGCAAATCGTCGAAACGCCCTTCCTCGATCGCCAGAAGCAATGGATAGCGGATGCGCAAGGCCTCCGCGATGACCTTCAACTCGCGCCCACCGCGCAACCGGGCAAGACGGAGATCCTCTCCGACGCCCCGGTACGTGGGCTCGCGATGCTCGTCGAGGTGATGAACCACTAGATGATCCGGTCGCGCCATCGTTGCCGCCCCTATTTATATCGGCAAATCTTCAACGCCACCCATTTTGGCGGGACCCCGCCCATGGGTCGGATTATCACATACGCCGGTTCGATTAACCAGATATGAGATAACCGGTCAACAGTGAAGACCAGAGTCATGTTTTTTTGGTTAACGAGTCAAAAAACCCCATGAAATTAAACGTTTATGCCGTGGTCGCGCGCAAAACTGGCCAGCCCCTCGCGAAGGTCGCGGGGCGCGGCGCGATCCAGCGATTCGAGGTAATGGCGCAGCGGTTCGACGCGCAGGGCGCGGACCATCATCTTGACCGGCCCGACACGGGCCGGCGCCATGGATAGCCCGCGCACGCCGACGCCGATCAACGCCATCGCCCTGAGCGGTTGGCCGGCCGCCTCGCCGCATACCGAAAGCTCGACCCCGGCGGCAGCGCATTGGCCGACCACATCGCGCATCAGCGACAGCGCGGCCGGCGATAGCAGATCATAGCGGCCCGCCAATCGCGGGTTGGCGCGATCGCTGGCAAACAGAAATTGCAGCAGGTCGTTGGTGCCGACGGCGAGAAAGTCGAGTTCCGGCAGCAAGACCGGCAATTGCCAAATCAGCGCGGGAACCTCAAGCATGACGCCGACGCGCAGCACCTCGGGCGCGGGCGCGCCGCGTTCCGCCGCGCGGGCCAATTCACGGTCGAGCAAATGGCGCGCCGCGGCGAATTCCTCGGCGCTGGCGATCATGGGAAACATCACCGAAAGTGGCCGGCCCGCCGCCGCGCGGATCAGCGCGCGCAACTGCTGGCGCAATATCGCCGGCTGGTCGAGGCCGACCCGGATCGCGCGCCAGCCCATGGCCGGGTTTTCCTCCGCCACGGTCGGCCAATAGGGCAACCGCTTGTCGCCGCCGATGTCGAGGGTGCGGAACGCGACGGGGCGACCATCGGCGCGGTCGAGCACGCTGCGGTACAACGCGGTCTGGCTATCGACGTCGGGAAAGTCGGACGCGATCATGAATGGGACCTCGGTACGGCACAGGCCGACGCCGTCCGCGCCCGTCTCGTCAAGGTGATCGAGATCGACCAGCAAGCCGACGTTGATGTTGAGCGATATCTCGACGCCGTCGAGCGAACGCGCCGGCTTATCGCGCAGTTCCCGGTAAACCTCCTGGCGCGCCGCGCGGGCGGTGACATCCTCGCCAAACGCGCGCCTCATTTCCTCGCCCGGACGCACGACGACGCGGCCACGCTCGCCGTCGACCATGACCGTCTCGCCCGCCGGGATGCGACTCAGCGCGTCTTTCACGCGGCCCACCATCGGCACGTCGAAGGCGCGCGCCATGATGGCGATGTGGGTGGTGTGCGAACCCTCCTCGAGGACTAACCCACGCAGGCGGGCGCGGTCGTAATCCAGAAACTCCGCCGGCCCCATGGCGCGCGCCACCAGGATAAAATCCTCCGCGCCCGTATCCGCCCGCGCCGGCGCGCCACCGCCGGACAGATGGCGGATCAGCCGATTGGCCAGATCGTCGAAATCGAGCATGCGTTCGCGCAGGTAGGAGTCGGCGACCTGGTTCATGCGCGCGCGGGTCTCCTCGCGCACGCGCGCCACCGCGGCCTCGGCGGTCAATCCCGAACCGATCGCTTCCTCGATCCGGATCAGCCAACCGCTGTCCTCGGCGAACATGCGATAGGTCTCCAACACGTCCCGATGGTCGCCCTGTCCGGCCATGTCGGGGGCGGCCAGCAGCCGGTCGACATCGTCGCGCAGTGTCGCGATCGCAAGGACAAGGCGCCGGCGTTCCTCGGCCGGGTCTTCGGCGACGAGTTCGCCGATCTCGGCGCGGATCTGGTGGATCACGGCCGTGCCCAGGGCGAGCCCGCCGACCAGCGGCAGACCGTCGAGGATTTCCGGCCCCGCGACGGCGGCCTCGGCGTCGACCAACTCGCGCGGATCGACCAGCTCGCCACCCTTGACCAGCTCGGCCAGCACCATGGCGACGACCTGAAGCGCTTCCAATTCCTCGTCGTCGTAATGGCGAGGGGTCTTGTTCTGGACCACCAAGACGCCGACCACCCGCCCGCCATGGAGGATCGGCACGCCCATCAGAGAGTGGTAGATCTCCTCGCCCGTCTCGGGCCGGTACGCATAGAGCGGGTGCGCTTGCGCGTCCGACAAGTTGAGCGGGCGGGAATAGGCCGCGATGTGGCCGACCAGGCCTTCGCCGACGCGAAGACGGGTGCGATGGACGGCGTCCGGCTTGAGGCCCTCGGTGGCGAAAAGTTCGAGCACCTGGCCGGACCGCATCAGGTAGCACGAGCACACTTCGGCCACCATGTCGGCGGCGATGATCCGGACCACCTGGTCGAGGCGCCGCTGCGCCGCGCCGGGCCCGGCCATAACGTCGCGCAGGCGCCGCAGCAGTCTCCGCGGGCCCGAGACGCTGGCGCCTTGCGGCATCAGATGGTGGTCCCGGCCGTTTCGCTTTCCGATGTTGCGCGAGGCGCCAATGCGGTCGCCGCCTGCTGGCACAGTTCAGCGATGATCTCCGCCGTCGATTGCTCCTTGGTGACCAACCCGACGCTTTGACCGGCCATCACCGAGCCGCTTTCAACGTCGCCGTCGATCACCGCGCGGCGCAGCGCGCCGACCCAGAACAGTTCGATTTCGAGCTGCGCCGCTTGCAGATCGAATTCCCCGGCGCGGTGCCTGTCGATGATCTCGCGCTGGAACTCCGTGAACCGCTGGGTCGCCTTGTTGGCCAGCGCGCGCACCGGGATCACCGGGAACTTGGGGTCCAGTTGGACCGAGGTCTGGGCGTCGCGCGCCTTGGCGCGGATCATCGCCTTCTTGAACGCCGGGTGGGCAATCGAGTCCGTCGCGCAGACGAAGCGGGTGCCCAGCTGGCAGCCCGACGCGCCCATCTCGAGATAAGACGCGATCGCCTCGCCGCGGCCGATGCCGCCGGCGACGAACACCGGCACCTCGTGGATTTCGGGAAGAATCTCCTGCGCCAAAACGCTGGTCGCCACGGGGCCGATATGGCCGCCCGCCTCCATGCCCTCGATGACGATGGCGTCGACGCCCATGCGCACCAGTTTGCGCGCCATCGCCAGCGCGGGGGCGAAACAGATCACCTTGGCGCCCGAGTCCTTGATGCGCGCGATCGCG
>Ga0114949_10001382_pt1 | contig 14740 bp, 11 predicted proteins | sample N074metaG_FD_83505 | JGI IMG/M metagenome (GOLD analysis project Ga0114949, IMG submission 83505) | Deep subsurface microbial communities from Kermadec Trench to uncover new lineages of life (NeLLi) - N074 metaG | ecosystem: Environmental > Aquatic > Marine > Ocean trench > Sediment | place... | reverse complement strand
CTTTTGCAGTGTCCGTGCCCCTTTCGATTCTGCCTCGCACGATACCGCAAAAATTGACGCGCCTGCGGTCATATCCCTTGACTCCACCACGAGGTGATCTAACTTGTCTCCACTCTCTAACGTCCGAACGATTTCCAGGTTGACAGGCTACGGGGTCATTTGGCCAGATTATGTAAAGTTCTGTGAGCGAAAACGCAATACTTAAAATTGCGGTCAATGTGCCGCTGTCCCGCGAATTCGACTACCGGCCGCCCGCCAACGGGCCCGTGCCTGTCGCCGGCTGCCGCGTGCTCGTCCCGTTCGGGCGCCGCCATCAGGTCGGCATGGTACTGGCTCACGCCGCTGAGTCCGTACTTCCTGAGGGGAAACTGCGTGCGGTAACCACTGTACTAGACGACGCTCCGCTACTCTCGGCGGCGGATCTCTGGCTGATACGTTTCACCAGCGACTACTATCACCACCCCATCGGTGAGGTCGTTGCGGCCGCATTGCCGGCACTGCTACGCCAAGGCAAATCGCTACACCCGATCGTTGCAACGGTGACCATATCGGTGACCGGTGAAGCTGTGGATGTCGAAGCAATCGCGAGGCGTGCGCCGCGACAGGCCGAATTGCTCGAGATCCTGATTGACGCCAGTGGCGCCGGGCTCGACACCGGGCATCTCACCGAAGTGCTGCCGACATGGCGGCGAGCGGCCAAAGGACTGCTCGAGAAAGGGCTGATCACGAAGCAGGACGTGCGAGCCGAGGACTTTGACGAGTCGCTCCCGGCAGGCGCACAACACGGGCCGACGGCGAACGAGGATCAACAGCAGGCACTTGCCGTACTTCGCCGCAGCGACAATTTCGTCGCGTACCTGCTCGATGGCGTGACCGGCAGCGGCAAGACCGAGGTCTACCTGCAACGCATGCGCGACACCATCGACCAGGGCAAGCAAGTGCTGGTGCTGGTTCCGGAGATAGGGCTCACACCGCAGCTGGTAAAGCGCTTCCGAGACCGGTTCGGAATTGAACCTGCGTTACTGCATTCAAGGCTGACCGATATCGAGCGACTGGCCGCGTGGCAAGCCGCGCGCTCGGCGTCGGCCAGTCTGATCGTCGGAACTCGCTCCGCTATTTTCACGCCGCTAAAAAATGCGGGTTTGATTATTGTCGACGAGGAACACGACCAATCTTTCAAGCAGCAGGAGGGTTTGCGCTATTCAGCGCGAGATCTTGCCATCGCCAGGGCCAAACACCTGGATATTCCGGTCGTACTCGGCACCGCGACGCCAAGCCTGGAGATGTTGCAACATTGCCATAGCGGCGCCTACAAACACATTCTGTTGTCAGACCGGGCGGGGGGCGCAAGACCTCCGGCCATCCGACTCGTGGACACCGTACGCTCACCGGCGACCGATGGCATCAGCGAGCCCCTGGCCGCAGCCATTGCCGCGCACCTTGCTGACAACGGTCAGGTACTGCTGTTCCTGAACAGGCGCGGCTACGCGCCGACGCTCATTTGCGCCGACTGTGGTCACATTGCAGGATGTGAGAGATGCGACTCTCGGATGACCGTGCATGCGCGCAGCAAACAACTTCGCTGCCACCACTGTGGTGCCTGTCGATCGCTCGCTGAGCAATGCAGCGAATGCGGTCAGGCCGTTAAACCGCTGGGCGAGGGCACAGAACGGCTTGAGGATTCCTTACGGTTGCGCTTTCCTGATCATAGCGTCAGGCGCATCGACAGCGACAGTACGCAGCAAAAGGGCGCGATGGACGCAGCATTGCGCAGTGCGACCGAGGGCGATGCCGATATTCTTGTCGGTACGCAGATGCTGTCCAAAGGCCACCATTTCCCCAAACTGACCCTGGTAGGCATCGTCAACGCCGATCAAGGCCTGTTCGGCAGCGATTTTCGCAGCAGCGAGCGTCTCGCGCAGTCTGTCGTGCAGGTGGCCGGCCGTGCCGGCAGGGAAAGTCGGGCCGGCGAGGTGCTGATTCAGACAGCATTTCCCGACAACGAATTTTGGTCCACGCTAATTGATGGTGGCTATCGGCAAGTCGCCTCCGAGGCACTGGCGGAACGAGAGATAACGCGTTGGCCGCCATTTACGCGTCTCGCCCTGTTGCGCTCGGCGGCGCACAAACAGGCAGATGCGCACCACTTCCTCGCCGTAGCACGGCGACACATCGAATCGCAGGCCAGCACTTCGTTGCGAATTCTGGGTCCTGTCGACGCTCCCATGGCACGCAAGGCAGGTCGCTATCGTGCGCAATTGCTGCTGCAGAGCAGTGACCGGGCAACGTTGCACGGCATACTTCGTTACCTCAGACCGGCTCTCGAACAGGACCCAGCTGCCCGCAAGGTGCGCTGGTCGTTAGATGTCGATCCAATAGAACTGTTCTGAACGATCCCTTTTATGACGTATACAGGCACCAATATCCGGGTAGAATTGCCGGCTCATTTCAACAGGCCAACCAGCGCATGAAACACATTGTTGCGACACTCGTTCAGAAGGCGCTCGCCGAGTTACCTGAGCTCGCGGCGGCGGCGGCCGATCTTGCGATTGCCGGTACCGTCGAGCGCACACGAGATGCCAGCCACGGTGACTTCGCAAGCAATATCGCCATGCGGCTTGCCAAGTCTGTGCACAAGAGCCCGCGCGAGATCGCCGCGAGTATCGTTGATGTGCTGGGCGATAATGATCTGGTCGACAAGGTCGAGATCGCAGGTCCCGGATTTATTAATTTCTACCTCAGCGCAACGGCATTTCATAATGAGTTGGAAGCCGCCCTGAACAAGGGCGAAAATTATGGCCGGCAGGAGCCCAGGGACGGACCGAAGATTTTGCTGGAATTCGTTTCAGCGAACCCGACCGGGCCGTTACATGTCGGCCACGGCCGTCTCGCCGCATATGGTGCGACCGTTGGCAATTTGCTTGCTGCTGCCGGGTACCCTGTGACTCGCGAGTACTACGTCAATGACGCCGGGCGACAGATGGATATTCTCGGTGCCAGCGTATGGTTGCGATGGCTGCAACAAAATGGCGCCGACATTCCTTTTCCGCAGGGTGGTTATCGCGGCGACTACATTCGTGACCTGGCCAGCGAAATTGATACCGCGGGATTAGTGGTTCCGAATGCCGAAGATATTCTCGATGGCCTGCCCGGCGACGCGCCGCACGGTGACAAGGAAGCATATGTCGACGCACTGATAGCCAAGGCTAAGGCACTGCAAGGCAGCGACGGCTTCGATCACATTCGCCAGCAATCGCTCGAGACTATTCGAGCGGAAATCGAAGAAGATCTCAAAGAATTCGGTGTGACGTACGACAACTGGTACTCGGAACAAAGTCTGATCAAGTCCAATCGCATTGACGAGGCCCTGGAGGTACTCAGACAGCGCGATATTCTTTATGAGAAGGACGGTGCAACCTGGTTCCGCGCGACAAACTATGGCGACGAGAAAGATCGCGTTGTTATTCGTGAGAATGGCGCCAAGACCTATTTCGCGTCAGACATCGCCTACCACTTCGACAAACGTGAACGTGACTTTGATTATCTAATCGACATACTCGGTGCCGATCATCACGGTTACATCGCCCGTGTCGGTGCCAGCCTCGATGCAATGGGCTATGCGAGCGACGATATGGAGGTCAAGCTTGTGCAGTTTGTGAGTCTGTATCGCAACGGCAAGAAAATGCAAATGTCCACGCGCTCGGGCGAGTTCGATACCTTGCGCCAGTTGCGTACAGACGTCGGCAACGATGCCGCACGTTTCTACTATGTATCGCGCTCAAATGACCAACACCTCGACTTCGATTTGGACATAGCCAAATCCCAGTCCAGCGATAATCCGGTCTACTATATTCAATACGCACACGCACGCATCGCAAGTGTGTTCCGACAATTGGCGGAGAAATCGCTGCAATGGAAGCAAAGCGACGGCAGAGCCCAGCTTGCATTGCTCGTTGAGGCGCAGGAAAAGGCACTAATGACGTCGCTAAGCCGTTATCCCGAAGTACTTGAGCTTTCTGCAAACAACCGAGCACCGCAACATCTCGTACATTATTTGCGGGACCTGGCGAACGACTTCCATACATACTACAACGCGCACGCGTTTATCGTTGACGACGCGGCGCTGCGCGACGCCCGCCTGTATTTGATTTCGGCCACGCGAATAGTTATCGCCAACGGACTCGCCATACTTGGCGTCTCGGCCCCGGAAAAAATGTAATGGCCAGGCGCAGAAAAAGGCGCTACAGCCGCAAGAAAAAACACGACGATTATCCGGGTTGGGTCTGGTTGAGCTTTGGCCTGACCATCGGCCTTTCGGTCGCGCTCGCCGTCTACGTCAAGGACCGCACGCCCGCGGAAACCACTGGCCAGCCGTCTTCGCTGGACAACAATGGCGAGTTCGCAGATCAGCAACCCGCCGTCGAAGAACCCGCTACGACGGTAGTCGAAGATGCTCCCAAGAGGCGCTTCGACTTTTACGACATGCTCCCGGCGTTCGAAATTATCATTCCCGACACCGCGCCCGACATCAATGCAGACGTGGAGCCGCAAGCCATCGAAGAACCTGGCCTGTATATGCTGCAGGCCGGATCTTTTTCCACGCATGAAGACGCCGATCGACGACGCGCGGAACTCGCCTTCCATGGCATCGAATCGCGCGTTCAGCGAGCACGGGTAAACAACCGCGACTATTACCGGGTTTATATTGGGCCCATCGAGGATCTGGACGAATTGAATATGTTGCGCAGCCGTCTGCGCGCCGCCAAAATCGACGTACTGCGCATTCGCCTCGGTGACTAGGCTCTCACAATTCCTGTTCGCTATCGCGCTGCTGCAAATTGCAGCCTGTGAGACGACACGGCAACAGGAAACAATGCCGGAAGCGATGCCTGCGCCCGTCGCAGCGACTACACCGGCGTTACCACCCTCCAGTTCGGACAAGTCGGCCATGCGTATCAAGATCGTTGCCGTAGGCGACATGATGCTCGGCACGGACTATCCGGAGAATCACTTGCCGGATGATGACGGCGTCAGTTTTCTTGCAGAGGTAACGCCGTTGCTGTCATCTGCCGACATTACCTTCGGCAACCTCGAAGGCGTTCTTGTCGATGGCGGCAGTCCCGGCAAGACGTGTAGCAACCCGAGTGCGTGTTATTTGTTCCGCTCGCCGACACGCTACGTACAGCATTACCGCGCGGCCGGTTTCGACGTCCTGAGTCTCGCCAACAATCACGCGCTCGACTTCGACGAAGAAGGGCGCACGAGCAGCATGGATGCGATCGCGAGCGCGAGCATGCATCATTCAGGTCGCGTCGACGACTTTGCAAGCATTGCGAGCAACGACCTGCGGGTCGCTTTTCTCGCATACGCCGTCACAAGAAACTCGAATTTGATGCTCGATTATGAGCTGGCGTTCGAAACCGTGGCACGATTCGCCCATTCACACGATATTGTCGTCGTCTCGTTTCATGGTGGTTCCGAGGGTATAGACGCCACCAGTATTCCATTTGCCGAGGAGGAGTATTACGGGGAGCCACGCGGCGATGTGGTCTGGTTTGCACGTGGTGTTGTTGACGCAGGCGCCGATCTTGTTATTGGGCATGGCCCTCATGTGGTGCGCGGTATTGAGCGCTACAACAATCGTCTGATCGCCTATAGCCTCGGCAATTTCGCGACCTACTACGGAATCAGCGTTGCAGGGATCAAGGGTATCGGCCCCATCCTGTCGGTAACGCTAGCCGGCGACGGCGCTTTCGTCTCAGGCGAAATAGTATCGACCGTTCAGATTCGTCCGGCAGGGCCAAGTTTCGATAAGGAACAGCGCGCATTGAATCTGATACGCAGCTTGAGTATCAAGGATTTCGGTGAGCCAGGAGTTCGATTCCTGCCCGACGGCCGTATCGTGGCGACTGAAAGGCCGCCGATAACACCGCACGAATTGGTAATCCGCCTACCGTAGGAGCGGGCCTTGCCCGCGAATATACAACGGGCCTTGCCCGCGGATCTATCGCGCGCAAGGCGCGTTAATGCCCTTGTGAGTGCTCCTACTTGTCATCAGCGCCGACTGACCTGAAATCGACGCCCAACGACCTGAGTTTGCGGTACAGATGCGTCCTTTCCATGCCGACGCGTTTTGCTAACTGGCCGACTTTGCCGTCGCACAAGACAAGTTGCTGTTGCAGGTACGCACGCTCGAATTGCTCACGAGCTTCGCGCAGCGGCAGGGCCAGCAGATCCTGCTTGACCAGCGGTTCGTCAATTGCTGCCACGGCACTCATCTCGGCCTCGACCTCGTCGAGCGCGATGTCCTCACTGCTTCCGGATAGCAGCAATCGGCGCACCAGATTTTTTACCTCACGGACGTTATCCGGCCAAGGATAATTGCGCAGGCGATTCTGCGCCGCGACGCTGAATCGCCGGAACGTCAGACCTTCAGCGTCGACGAGTTTGTCCACGTAGTAGGCCAGCAATTCGGGTACATCCTCCGCGTAATCGCGCAGCGGCGGAACACGCAGACTGAGTACACTGAGATGGGACACGAGATCACGGCGCAGCTTCCCTGCCTCGACCAATGTCTCGTAGTCAGCGCGAACGGTGGCCACGATGCGCGCGTCAAGTTTCACCGGCACGGCTCCACCGACACGCGTGAAACATTGGTCTTCAATCACGCCTAACAACACTCTTTGCGCAGCATCACTCAGGTCTGATAATTCGTCGATAACCAGCGTCCCTCCGGACGCCCGCTCAAATACGCCCATCGTGATCTCGCCGTTTTTCTCGCGGCCCAGCAGTTGTATCTCGAAATTGCCTTCGGTTACGGAGGCAGCGGTCAGGCTGGTCAGCGGTTCGTCTGCGCGACGACTGAGCGCATGCATGTAGCGCGCGAACGCACCACGCCCGGTACCGGGCTCACCGCTGAGCAATACCGAACCGTCGTGGCGCGCGTACTGTTGCACACGTTCGCGCAGCGCGCGCATGAGTTCGCTGCGTCCCACTGGCGCGAGCAATGATGGCAACAGATTACGCGCCGCCCTGGATTGCCTGCCCGATGACTCCAGGGCCGCCTCAACCGTACGCAGTAATTTCGCGAGCGACAGTGGTTTTTCGACGAAATCGAAGGCACCCAGGCGCGTCGCCTCCACCGCCGTATCAACGGTGCCGTGACCGGACATGATGACAACGGGACAGTTCAGTTCGCCACTTTCCGACCACTCGCGCAACAGCGTAATGCCATCCGTATCCGGCATCCATATATCAAGCAATATAAGGTCAAACTTGGATGCCGCTCGCGCGATGCGTGATTCTTCGGCATTTGCCGCGGCCGTCACGCCATATCCTTCGTCTGTCAGGATGTCCTGAATCAGAATGCGAATATCTGCTTCGTCGTCAACTACCAAAACATGAGGACTATTCATTCGTTCTCCCTCCTGTTATCGCCTCTTCCCAACATTTTGGCGATCATTGCTTCCCTGGCAGCTTCATCTATCGGCAGTCGGATGCTGATCATTGCGCCGCCTTCTGTACGGTTACTGGCACGAATTGTGCCCATGTGTTCTTCGACAAGTTTTTTGACAATCGCAAGACCCAGGCCCGTACCCCTGGGTTTCGTTGTTACGTACGGATCGAATATTTGACTAACCGAACCGGACTTGAATCCAGGTCCGTTGTCTTCAACCCTGATCTGAACCATTTGGAGACCGTCAATTTCGGCAGCACCAACTTGCACATCGATGCGTCCACCCTCGGTATTTTCCAGAGCCTCGACTGCATTCCGAATAAGGTTGTGCAAAATCTGGCGCACGCGCCCCATGTCAGCCTCAAACATTTCCATAGTCGGATCGGATGTAAGCACTATCTCGACATCGCTTTCCTGTATGCGATACAGGTCGACGATTTCGTGCGCGAGCCTGTCGAGATCGAAACGGCTGATGTCCATGTCCGGCGCTCTCGCGTAATCGCTGAACGCGTTAACCATCTCCTTCATGGCCTCCACCTGCTGCACGATGGTGTGTGTCGCACGATCTAGAATCCGCCCCTCTTCCTCATCCATCGTGTGCAGGTACTTTCGGCGCAGCCGTTCAGCCGAGAGTTGAATCGGCGTAAGCGGGTTCTTTATTTCGTGCGCAAGGCGCCTTGCTACCTCGCCCCAGGCAGCATCCCGCTGTGCCTGCAACAACGCCGTAATATCGTCGAAAACGATAACGTAGCCTGCCGCACGATCCTCATCGCCCGGCAACGTCGTACAAGCGCAGCTCAAGACCCTGCGACCGACTTCACCGCGCAACACGATCTGCTCACGCCACTCTGTTTCACCCGCATCGAGATGTACACGCGCAACGTCGACGAACTGCTGCAGTAACGGCTTGCCATTCGCTACCTCATGCAATAAGTCGCCGACATGATTTTCGAGGTCCACGCCGAGGATCGAGCCCGACGCCTGGTTTGCCGTGCGAATCTTGAGGTCGGCATCAAGCGCCAGAACTCCGGTCGACAAGCGTGCGAGAATGACCTCGAGATTCGTCCGCTCGGCCTCGACCAGCGCCTGGCTGAGGCTGGCTTCGCGGCGCGCTGTCGCGAGCCGTTGTGTCATGTCGTTAAACGAGCTGATCAGGAATCCGATTTCGTCCCGTGATGGCGTCGGCAAGAGAGTATCGAAATCACCTTTGGCGACCGCACGGGTACCGGCCACGAGGTCCTGAATTGGAGCAACCAATCGGTGCGACAATACGAAGGCGCCGTAGATAGCCGCGAGCAAGCTGAGCAGCAACACGAATGCCAGGGTGAGAGTCAACAAGTCCTTCAGATCCTCCCTGAAAAACATCAGCTGTTGGTACTCTGAATAAGAGTTCTCCACACTGCTTATCATGCGACCCAGGCGCTCGGTAATTGGAAAGTGCGCCTGAATCACCCTGGCCTCTTGCGTACGCGCGAAGCGATGAATGAACACAACTGCTGTCCGAATCTCGGCGTTACCCGTACTCAATGACTCGAGACTCACGAACGGTATGTCCTGCTGCATCAGCAACGAGATTTCTTCCGTCATTGGATTCGGCATTGTCCCTGCAGCGCTGTCAGAGCTGCTCGCGAGTATCGTGTTGTTAGTGCCGTACAGGGTCATTTCACTTGCGCCGCTCTCGCGCCGCAACATGCTGAGTTCGAAAATCAACTGCCGGTCGCTCACCAGCGCAAGACGCTTCGCAACTTGCCTGGTTGCGAACAGACTTTGTCGTTTCTGCAACTCGATCGCCGCGCGACTTATCTTCAGCGCGTTGTCGAGACCTTCCTCAACCTGCACATTGAACCAGCTATCGATGCCACGATTGATGAACTGCGTAGAAAAGTAGAACACGACAAGCAGGGGCAATACCGCCAGACCCACAAACATGCCGACGATTCGTGCTTTGAGCTTCGCGCCCGGAACGTTTTGCCGATAGTCGCGCGCCAGGCGCGTGAGGTTACCGACGAGCAAGGCAATGAGCAAAACACCGCCCGCAATATTGATGGCGAGAATAATGTCCTGCAGGCGATCAAAGTCATCGGACTTCTGCACCGTTTGCGTCAGGAGAAATAACGCGGCAAGGGTCAACATGACACCAAGCGCGCCCATCAACGAGTAGAACGTGCGTTTTACCGTTCTAGATACCATTCAAACCATTCGCTTTGCAGCTGCCATTGACCACGCCAGAAAAACAGCAAACGCAAAGTCGCCGGGTATTGCCGCGTATTGAGCATCGCCCGCACGCGCAGACGGTACGGCCTGTCTGGCATAAGCAATGCATCATCAATAACGGGCAAACCCTGGATGCGACCCAGGTTGTTTAGCGCGGAGTAGAGTGTTGCGAAGGAATCTTGATTTCCGCTATTCAGGTTTCTGACGATGTAGCGCTGACTCAACGGCCGGTATTCCAACTGGTAACGGACCACGAGCTCAGCCTCAACTTCGTCGAACATGAAGCGGCGAACACGAATGACCTGCATCTGCAGTTCAATAGACAACGTCACGCCGCTTTCCAGCGCTGCCAGCGCCTCGCTGCTCAATACCAGCTGCAGGCGAGCATCGAGCGTGTGCACACCAGCGATTTGCTGCGTGGACGCGGAGCGGACCTCGAAATAACCCTCACGTTCGATATTTTCCTGCGCCAATCCCGTGCCGAGCGCTAGCACAGCAATGATCACGAGCAAAGCGCGACCCGGCAGATTCAAGCGTTCGATTTTGGGTGGTACGGACATTGTCTTCTCAGGAGACCTTCGTTAGATCTTTTTCTTTTCAAGGCATGCGTAATAAAAACCGTCCATATCTGCCGTTCCGGGCAGAATCTGGTAGCCACACACCATTCTCCGCATTAGATCGCGGATGTTGTTATTTGGCAACACATCGTTTTCGAAGGCATCACCATGGTCCTTGAAAAATCGTCCAACCACCTCTTCGTTCTCCGCTGCAAATACCGAGCAGGTGACGTATAGCAACCTGCCACCAGGCACGAGGAGCGGCCAAAGAGCCCGCAGCAGGCTCTCCTGCAGAGCAGACAGCCCCTCAAGATCGCTCTCCCGCCGCAGCAATTTGATGTCCGGATGACGCCGTATCACGCCGCTCGCCGAGCAAGGAGCGTCGAGCAGGATGCCGTTAAATGGCGTGCCATCCCACCACTCCTCTGGATTCGATGCATCGGCGGCAATAATGGTTGCATCACGATCGATGCGCGCAAGGTTTTCCGCGATGCTGGCTACGCGCGATTTATCGCTATCGACCGCAACCAGAGTCACGTTGCAACCGCCGAGCTCCAACAGGTGGCCGCTCTTGCCGCCCGGTGCCGCACAAGCGTCAAGCAACCTACCCTGCATGTCTGTTGACAGCCATCTACCCGCAATTTGCGCCGCCGCATCCTGTACAGATGCGTCGCCATCGACAAATCCCGGCAAGTCCTCTACGGGCCTTGGATCTGCCAGGCACACCGCGTCAGGCACACCCGCTAACAGTTTTGCTGCAATGTCGACGCTGGCCAGCTTTTTGACGTAAGCCTCGGCCGTGTGGCGCGATACGTTTGCCCGCAGCCACATGGGTGCACGCGCATTGTTTGCGGTGAGAATCTCTTGCCAGTCATCGGGCCAGTCTGTTTTCAGTCGGTCAATCAACCACTGCGGATGATTCCATTGGGCCGTTTCATCTTGCGCTTCGGATGCAGCGATTTCCTCGCGCATGAATCGACGCAGACAGGCATTCATCAATCCAGCGAGCTTGGGCCGGCGCAATTGCCGCGTCGCTTCGACCGTCTGGGAAACCACGGCATGATCGGCAATGCGCGTGCTGACAAGTTGGTACAGCCCAATGGTCAACAACGCATTGACGACCCGATCACGGCGTTTCAACGGGCGTGTCAGCAGTTGGTCTGCCCAGCTTTGCAGGCGCCAGTGGTGACGCAGGGTCCCGAAACAGAGCATGCGCAAAAGTGGGCGATCATTTTGCGCCACCCGACCCTCGTTAGCGACGATCGCTGCATCCAGGGACTGTCCTCCCGACACGACCGCATCGACGATCTCGGCGGCTACTGCCCTGACTTTCGCTCCGGCGTTACTCATCGACGTCAGGTCGGCAATCGTTTGCCGAGAAGATCGATCTGCGTGGCTAACTCCTGGGCCGTAATACGCCTCCTGCCGGGCATCTGCACAGATTCGAGTCGCAGGCCACCGCTGCCGCACGCAATAACCAGCGCTTCGCTACTGCACGCCACGACAGTACCTGGCTGTGCGTCAGTATCTGCGACGGCTTGTGCGCTCCAGCACTTCACACGCTGGCTGTCGTTGCCGCGTACCTCTCCCGTTGTACTGCCATTCAGGAAGAAAAACGCTCCTGGTTCGGGGTTGTACGCGCGCACACGGCGCTGCAACTCCTCTGCACCCAGGGTCCAGTCCAATTGCGCATCCTGTTTGTTTATCTTGCCAGCGTACGTCGCCTGCTGTTGGTCCTGCTCGGAGGCCGGCATGCGTCCCGCCATCAACGCGTCGAGACTGTCAACAAGCAACTTGCCGCCGAGTGCAGCCAGCCGGTCGTGCAAATCGCCAGCCGTTTCATTTTCCCCGATCGTAACTGATGCCGAGCAATACACCGGTCCGCTATCCAGTCCGGCCGTCATTGACATCAGGCTGATGCCCGTTGTCGCGTCGCCAGAAAGGATCGCAGCCTGTATCGGCGCCGCCCCCCGCCAGCGCGGCAACACCGATGCATGCACATTGAGGCAGCCGTGTGGCGGAATATCGAGGACGTCTTGCGGCAGGATTAGTCCGTACGCAGCAACGATGATGATATCCGGTCGCAGCGCCGCCAATTCAGCGACGACTGTTTCGTCGCGCAACGTGCCCGGCTGCAAGACAACGATGCCCTGTTGCGTCGCGAATGCTTTTACCGGACTCGCCGTCATGCGCTTGCCACGCCCGGCGGGGCGATCGGGTTGCGTCAGAACAGCAACCGGCGCCACGCCAGACTCGACCAGAGCGGTCAGCAATACCAGCGCAAACTCCGGCGTACCGGCGAAAATTACCGCGGGGCTTTTCACTGCTGTTGGCCTTGCACGTGTATTAAAGGACGACTGCCGTTTGCTGGCGCCGTTCTTTAACGAGTTTCTTGCGAATTTGTTGCCGCTTGGCTTCTGACAAATAATCCACGAACAACTTGCCATTTAGGTGATCGATTTCGTGTTGAATGCAGACCGCCAGCAATCCTTCGGCTTGCATTTCGACCTGTTCGCCGTCGCAGTCGAGAAACCGCACCTTGATGTGCTCGGCGCGTTCGACCTCTTCGTAATATCCGGGCACGGACAAACAGCCCTCATCCGTAACCGTTGTGCCGTGCTTCTCCAGGACTTCGGGATTGATCAGTACAAGTGGTGCTGATTTGTCGGCAGACACGTCACACACGAAAAAACGCTTGTGCACATCCACCTGCGTCGCCGCCAAACCAATACCCGGCGCCTCGTACATAATTTCAAACAGCTCTGCAATCAACCCGCGCAAGTCGTCGTCAACCACCTCAACAGGGACGGCTTTGGTCCTTAGACGGGGGTCGGGAAATTCAAGTATCTTCAGTTTTGCCATAATATGCAGATATGCTTGTTACTGTCTTTTGGGTCAACATCTACCCTTTGAAACATAATAAATTGGACGATATTTCGCGTAATTTACCCAAAAAGTGACCTAAACGTTTGACTTTATTGAATAAGATGTCAGACAATGCCGCCTGAAATGCGCCCTCCCGGACGGCACAACGACCGGAAATGTGACGTAATTAGCAGCCCCGGTAGCACCGGGGCGACATAGTATAGCAACGCCTTGGAAGTACAGACCTGAACCAATTTGTATGGAGCACCCGCGAATTATGTCTCTCAACAAGATTTGCCTGAAAATAGGCCTCCGGCTAACCGCTGTCATGCTGGCCGCAACTCTGGCCGGATGCTCCTCGAATCCGTCTTCCGATGACTATGGGTCAACTGTTTCGACAGCTTCGACAACACAGTCGCGGAGCAACGCTTCGGCTGCCGGCGCGCAGTCGGGTGAGTACCAGCCTGTACTGGTACGCATTAACGAGCCCGTGCCGCTGGCCGAAGGTCACCCAAACGAGTACGTCGTTCAGGTTGGCGACACGTTGTGGGACATTGCAGCGACGTTTCTCAAAGACCCCTGGTTTTGGCCCGAGATCTGGTATGTCAATCCGGACATCGAGAACCCGCACCTTATTTACCCGGGTGATGTGATAGGCCTCGTCTACATCGATGGCCAAACCCGGATTAGCAATATCCGTGCGTCGACTTATCGCTTGTCCCCGCAGGCACGCGTGACACCGTTGGCGCAGGCCATTACGAGCATTCCGTACGAGGATGTCGCGGCGTTCCTGAGTTCAGGTGTGGTCCTCGAAAAGTCGCAGGCCGATGGACTGCCTTACATCCTCGAGACGCGCGGCGAACATATGATTGCTGCTGCCGGCAATGAAGTATATGTACGCGACTTGCCTGCGGACGAGGTGGGCACACGATACAGTGTCATCCATATTGGCGACCCACTGATCGATCCGGATGACAACCTCCTCGTCGGATACCACGGCCATTTGATTGGTGAAGGACGGTTACGTCGCGGTGGTGATCCGGCAACGGTTGCGCTGACAAGCACATCACAAGAAGCCAAGACGGGCGATCTGATTATTCCCGAAACGGTCGACATGCCGCTCAACTTTTACCCACGGACGCCAAGTAGAAATATTGATGGCCGTATTATTGCGGTCGTTGGCGGTGTGACACAGATCGGCCAATATATGGTCGTGGTGATGAACCGCGGCTCCAACGAAGGATTAGCGCTGGGCGACGTGCTCACGGTTTTTCAGGCTGGCAAAGTAATCAAGGACAGTGTTAAGGGCGGAAAGGTGAAACTGCCGGACGAAATGGCGGGTACGGTTATGATCTTCAAGACATACGACCGCATCAGTTATGGCCTAATAATGGAAGCTACTCAAGCCATTCACATCCACGACGCGGTGCGCAATCCCACCTGACTGCGCTCGAATTGCTTAATAAGACGGCTTACCAAGACGGCGCCTTGCGGCGCCGTTTTTCTTGCGCTCTTCACAACTCGCTGCAGCCATCATTTCTTTGTCATTCATTGAAATATTAGGACCGCTCCGCCTGACAGTGGCGGTATGATTGCGACTTCCAGTCGTCCGGATGCAGCAATGGATAGAAACGATCGCGCATGGTTG
>Ga0114949_10001381_pt1 | contig 14740 bp, 11 predicted proteins | sample N074metaG_FD_83505 | JGI IMG/M metagenome (GOLD analysis project Ga0114949, IMG submission 83505) | Deep subsurface microbial communities from Kermadec Trench to uncover new lineages of life (NeLLi) - N074 metaG | ecosystem: Environmental > Aquatic > Marine > Ocean trench > Sediment | place... | reverse complement strand
CTGCAGCAGTTTGCGCGTGCTGATCTCGATTTCCTGGCGGGCCTCGGTCAGCGCCGGCTGAATGTCGGTCTGGCCGATGATCTCGCGCATGGCGCTCTCGGCCACGATCTTCACCGTCTGGGCCGGATCACGGATGTTGAAGAGGAACTGCTCCGGGTCGGAGACCTTCCATTGCACCGCAAATGCGATGTCGATGATGTTCTGATCCCCGGTCAGCATCAGGCTCTCTTCTTCCAGGGCCTGCTTGGTGATGCGCTCCCGTGAATCGCTCGAGCGAAAGCCGATGTCGATCTGGCGAATCGTCGTGACGCTTGGACGCTCGACGCTCTCAAAGGGATAAGGCCAATGCCAGTTCAGGCCGGAGTCGGTGATCCTGACCGATTCGCCGAACAGCAGGACCACGCCCTGCTCGTCGGGCTGGACTTTGTAAAATCCAGAGAAGAGCCAGAGCGCGAAGATCACCGCGCCGATAATCGCGATGCCGCGTCCACTCCCGGCGCCGCTGGGCATGAAGCGCTTGAAGCGGTCCTGACCCCTGCGGATCATATCTTCCAGATCGGGCGGCCGCGGACCGCCGCCTGCGCCGCCGCCACCGCCGCCACCGCCGCTTCCCCAGGGGCCACCGCCACCTGAGCCACCGCCACCATTGTCACCTTGTGATTGCCAGGGCATAAAGGAGTTCCTCGCCGTTCGTTCGCCATCCTGGAAAAACTATTGTGGTGGTCTTATATGACGGACGTGGCCCTTTGACACCCCTTTCGTGCCGATCCGCCAACAAAGATCTGATGCCGATATTGTCAGAAACTCGGAGTTTTCAAGGATGAGCCAGCTCGCCGAGCAGGATATTCTCGCCACCCTGAAAGCCGTCAAGGAGCCAGACAGCGGGCGCGACATCGTGACCCTGGGCATGGTTACCGGCCTGGTGGTCAAGGACGGCAACGTGGGATTCGCGATCGAGGTCGACCCCGGCAAGGGCGCGGCCATGGAGCCGCTTCGCAAGGCGGCCGAGGAGATCGTGAATGCCTTGCCCGGCGTCCTGTCGGTTACCGCCGTGCTCACCGCCCACAGTCAGGCGGCCGGCCAAAGCCAGACGGCCAGCGCGCCGCCCAGTGCGGCCTCCGGCGGACCCCAGGCGTCGGCGCGGCCGGCCGGTGGTCCCGGCGGGGCACGGGCCCTGGTGCCAGGGGTCAAGTCGATCGTGGCCGTGGCCAGCGGCAAGGGCGGCGTGGGCAAGTCGACCACGGCCACCAACCTGGCCCTGGGCCTGGTCACACTGGGCCTGAAGGTGGGGGTGCTGGACGCCGACATCTACGGGCCCTCCCAGCCGCGCATGATGGGCATCAGGGGCCGGCCCAACTCGGTCGACGGCAAGATTCTGACGCCCATGACCAACTACGGGATCGAGTGTATGTCCATGGGCTTCCTGGTGGCCGAGGACACGCCCATGATCTGGCGCGGGCCCATGGTCCAGAGCGCCCTGCAGCAGATGCTGCGCGACGTGGCCTGGGGCGAGCTCGATATCATGGTCGTGGACATGCCGCCGGGCACCGGCGACGCCCAGCTCACCATGGCCCAACAGGTTCCCCTGACCGGCGTGGTGATCGTCTCCACGCCCCAGGACATTGCGCTCCTGGATGCCAGGAAGGGGCTCAACATGTTCCGCAAGGTGGACGTGCCGGTGTTCGGCATCATCGAGAACATGAGCCTCTTCATCTGCCCCAATTGCGGCCATGAATCCCACATCTTCAGCCATGGCGGCGCCAAGCGCGAGGCGGAGAAGCTGGGCATAGAGTTCCTGGGCGAGTTGCCGCTCGACATGGAGATCCGCGAGACCTCGGACAGCGGCCGGCCGATCGTGGTCTCCAATCCGGACAGCCCCCACGCCAAGGTCTACGTGTCGATCGCCAAGCGCGTCTGGGAAAAGGTCGAGGCGTCCATCGGCGCCCAAGCCCGCCAGGCCCCGAAGATCGTGATGCAATAGAGGCGTCAGCCCTCCCGGCCTAGCGTCTCCATCAGCTCGCGCCACTCCCGCTTGGAGAGGCCGGAGGCGTCTTGCTCCACCGGCTCGCCGGCCAGCAGGCGCCGGATCACATCGAGCGCCTTGGCCGAAATCTGCGTGGCGCCCACCATGTGGTTCTGGAACGCCTCGCAGGTGATCGGCACCCAACGCTTGACGGTCTCCAGCAGCGCCTCGGCGTAGACCCTGATCTCATATTGAGCATGAGCATCTGCACGTAACGAGATGAAATTCATCAAATTATGCAAATCGCACTTCCAGTACCACTGGGTGTAGATGTTGAGCGGTAGGTTCATGCGCGCGAGCTCCCGGGCCAGACCCCGGCGATCTTCGTCGATCACCGTGCCGTCGGCGCGCTCGTTCAGCATTTCTTCGTAGTCGTCATAGCAACGCGCGGAATCTTCCTTGAGCAGCGCCAGTACCCGGGCCGCCTCCTCGCCCTGGAGCACGTCGCCCCGGCCTTGGCGGTTGCCGGAGGACTGGGCCGCCAGGGCCTCGGGCGGGGGCACATAGAACTCCCGGTCCAGCATCGAGTAGCGCGCCGAGTACTCGTTGACGTTGGCGGTGCGGTGGCGGATCCACTGGCGGGCCACGAAGATCGGCAGCTTCACGTGGTACTTGATCTCGCACATCTCGAAGGGCGTGGTGTGCCGATGGCGCAGCAGGTAGTTGATCAACCCGGCGTCGGCCCGCACCTGCTTGGTGCCCCGGCCGTAGGAGACCCGCGCCGCTTGGACGATCGCCCCGTCGTCGCCCATGTAGTCGACCACCCGCACGAAACCGTGGTCGAGCACCGGGAGCGGCTGGTAGAGGATCTCCTCCAGGTCCGGCACGGTCGCCCGGCGGGTCTGGAAGCTGGCCTCCCGGAGCGCCTTGATCTCGGCCTCCTGGTCCTGGGTCAGCAGCTTGCGTCGTGGGGCCACGGTCTCGGTGCGCGGTTCGTTTCGATCGGGCGCCTCATGCTGTGGTGCGGTGGTGGATGTCATGTGGGCCCTCGCTTGGGAGTGTACCATAACCGTCACCATAAGCACCGCCCCCGAGTCGCAAAAGGCCTGCCAAGCTGTGGATAAGATAAATGCCGGGGACAACCTCCCGAGCGCCATTCATATAAGGCTGCATCCGAGGTTTGATCGACCCGTCGAAAGTCCCTATATTAGGGATACCGGTTCGCCGGTTATGGCGCTAAACGGACATGTGGAATAAGCGTTACGGACCCGGGGGCAGTACCCGGCGCCTCCACCAGCTTCCCTCGCGGCCTCGGCCGCTGGGGAGCCTTATGGGGGCGAAATAGGATCGACGTGCGTGGTAAAGATTTGTTCGGTGCCCGGCATGGTACCGCCGTTATCGGGCCAACAGAGTAGTTGCGAATGACAACTATGCTGAGGTGCGTCTCGCCGCTTAATTGCGGCTGACAAGCCAAATCTTAAGTCCTCGGCGGTAGCACGTCGGGGCGGGGTTCGGGGCGCACCTGGCAACAGAAGCGCCCCACTGGCTCGAACCCGAAGCCAGGGGCGGTGCGCCAGGCAAGGAAACGGCAAAGCCATTATGGCCGAGGACTCATTGCACTACGACCGGATGACGGAAACCGCCTTGCGTGGGGTCATGCGCGAGGCGCTGACCGTCGTCGCCGAGCATGGTCTGCCAGGCGACCACCACTTCTACATCACCCTGCGCACTGACCATCCGGGTGTCAGCCTGTCCAAGCAGCTGAGGAAACGTTATCCCACCGAGATCACCATCGTGCTGCAGCACCAGTACTGGGGTCTGGAGGTGCGCGAGGACGGCTTCGACGTGACCTTGAGCTTCTCCGATGTGCGGGAGCCACTCTCGGTGTCCTACGACGCCGTCACCGCCTTCGCCGACCCCTCGGTGCGCTTCGGGCTGCAGTTCAAAGTGGTGGAAGCCGATTCGGACGACGAGAGGCCGCCGGAGCAGTTGGCCCCGGCCAGGGGCCGCAAGGGAAAGCCAAAAAGGTCGCCGAGCGACGCCGGCCAAGCGGAAGCGCCGGGCAAGGTCGTCGCCTTGGATGCCTTTCGCAAGAAGTAGTCCCAAGACTCTCATACTGAAGCCCATGTCGTCTCCCGATCTGCTGTTCGATGGGTCCGCGAGCGCGGCGTTGACCGTGGTCCTGGGCCACGGCGCGGGCGCCACCATGGACTCGCCCTTCATGAACGCCTTCGCCCAGGGGCTCGCGGCCCAGGGCTTGCGGGTCGCGCGCTTCGAGTTCCCCTACATGGCCGCCCGCCGCGCCGACGGCCGTCGGCGCCCGCCCGACCGGCAGCCGCGCTTGCTGGCGTGCTGGCAGGAGGTGATCCAGGCCCTCGCCCCGGCGCCGCTGGTCATCGGCGGCAAGTCCCTGGGCGGCCGCATGGCAAGCCTGATTGCCGCCGATGGAGACACGCGGGACGACCGGGTCCGCGCGCTGGTTTGCCTGGGCTATCCCTTCCACCCACCGGGCAAGCCCGAGCGCTTGCGCACCGAACACCTCCAACAGGGTCTCAAGAGTCCGACTCTGATTGTCCAGGGCACCCGCGATGCCTTGGGGACCCGCGCGGAGGTCGAGGGTTACGGCTTGCCGCGCGCGATCCGCTTCCACTGGGCGCCCGACGGCGATCACAGCCTGGTCCCGCGCAAGGCCTCCGGACGCACGGCCGAACGGAACTGGGCCGAGGCGATCGATGCCATCGCGACGTTTTTGAAGGAGATCTGAGGCCATGGCCCGCGACCCCGAACTGATCCGGCGCGTGCTGGGCTTGCTGCTGGCCTTGGGGCCGGTCCAGGCGCGCCGGATGTTCGGCGGTACCGGCCTGTTCCTGGACGGCACCATGTTCGCGCTGATCGACCGAAGCCGGCTCTACATCAAGGCGGATGACCGGACCAAGGGGGACTTCGCGGCGGCAGGCGCCGAACCCTTCACCTACCGGCGCCAGGGCAAACGGATCGCCCTATCCTATTGGATGGCCCCGGAGGGCAGCCTGGCATCGCCGGACGCCCTGCTTCCCTGGGCTCGCCTGGGCGTCGAAGCGGCGACCCGTGGCCGGGCCGCAAAGGCGCGCAAGAAATCGCGGCACTCCTTTGGCTGAGGGACTGGGACTCGCCGGGTCGACCCGTTAAGCTCACCTCCGCCACCCAAGGAACCAAAGGACTCAGACCCTGCCCGACCTCACACCCCTCGATCTCGTCGCACTCGGCTGGTTCATGGTGTGCTGGGTCGGCTATGGGCTGGCTGCCGACAACAAGCGTTGGCGCGATCGCAGCATGAACGCCGTCATGACCGGCTATCGGCAGCGCTGGATGTTGCAGATGCTGGAGCGTGAAAACCGCATGCTCGACATCAACATCCTGGGCAACCTCTTGAACGGCGCGGCCTTCTTTGCCTCCACGGCGATCCTGGCGGTGGGCGGCCTTTTCGCCCTGCTGGGCGCCACCGACAAGGCGATCGAAATTCTCTCGGACTTGCCCCTGGCCGTGGAAACCCCGCGCTCGGTGTGGGAGATGAAGGTCTTGCTGCTGATCGCGATCCTGGTCTTCGCCTTCTTCAAGTTCGCCTGGGCATTCCGCTTGTTCAACAATTGCTCGGTCCTGATCGGCGCCGCGCCGGCGGCGACGAGCGACGATCCCGAAGGCAAGGTTGTGGCCGAGCGCGCGGCCCGCATCAACGCCCTTGCCTCGCGCCACTTCAACCAAGGGCTCCGGGCCTACTATTTCACCATGTCCGGCCTTGCCTGGTTCGTTCATCCCGCGTTCTTCATGGTGGCGGCCACTTGGGTGATCTTTGTGCTGTACCGACGGGACTTCCGTTCCCGCTCGCTACGCATCGTGCGCGACCCACTCTAGTGAGCCTGGCGCGCCGTACCACCGGGAGAGCCAAGACATGAGTTCCGAAACTCAGACCCGCAGCGAAAGCGATTCCATGGGCGAGATCGCGGTGCCGGCGGAGCGCTACTGGGGCGCCCAGACCCAACGCTCCCTGCACAACTTCAAGATCGGCGGCGAGCGCATGCCACCTGGGGTGATCCAAGCATTCGGCATCCAGAAGCTGGCCGCGGCCCGCGTCAACGTGGCCCTGGGTGTGCTCGACCCGAAACTTGGCGAGGCCATCGCCGAAGCCGCCCAAGAGGTGGCCGACGGCAAGCTCATGGAGCACTTCCCGCTGGTGGTCTGGCAGACCGGGTCCGGCACCCAGTCCAACATGAATGCCAACGAGGTCATCGCCGGACGCGCCAACGAGATTCTGACCGGCCGGCGCGGCGGCAAGTCGCCGGTCCATCCCAACGACCACTGCAACCTGGGACAGTCGTCCAACGACACCTTCCCGACGGTGATGCACATCGCCGCCGTGCGCCAGATCGAGGGCGAGACCTTGCCCGCCCTGGCGCGTCTCCACGGCGCCCTCGACGAGAAGGCCCGGGCCTTCGCTCATATCATCAAGATCGGCCGGACCCACCTCATGGACGCCACCCCGCTCACCCTGGGCCAGGAGTTCTCCGGCTACGCCAAACAGGCCGAAAACGGCATCGAGCGTTTGCGCGGTGGCCTGCCCCGGCTCTACCAGCTGGCCCAGGGCGGCACCGCGGTCGGTACGGGTCTGAACACGGTCCAGGGCTTCGCCGAGCGCTTCGCGGAGGAAGTCGCCAAGATCACCGCCCTGCCCTTCGTAACCGCGGACAACAAGTTCGAGGCCCTGGCCGCCCACGACGCCATCGTCGAGGCCTCGGGCGCGCTCAACGTCTTCGCCGCATCCCTGATGAAGATCGCCAACGACATCCGCCTGTTGGGCAGCGGTCCGCGCTGCGGCCTGGGCGAGCTCGTGTTGCCGGCCAACGAACCCGGGTCCTCGATCATGCCCGGAAAGGTCAACCCGACCCAGGCCGAGGCCATCACCATGGTCTGCGTCCAGGTCATGGGGAACCACGTCACCGTCACCGTGGCCGGCGCCAGCGGCCACTTCGAGCTCAACGTCTTCAAACCGGTCCTGATCTATAACCTGCTACAGTCCGCCAAGCTGATCGGCGAGGCCTGCGACTCCTTCCGGGAGAACTGCGTCGACGGTCTGGAGGCCGACCGGGAGCGGATCGAGCAGCTTATGACCCAGTCGCTCATGCTGGTCACCGCCCTCAACCCGCACATCGGCTACGACAATGCGGCCAAGGTGGCCAAGAAGGCCTATGCGGAGAACTCCACGCTCAAGGCCGCGGCGATCGAATTGGGCCTCCTGACCGCCGAGCAGTTCGACCAGTGGGTGCGACCGGAAAACATGCTGGGCCCGCGGACCATCTCCTGAGCACCGCTGTGGATCAGACGGTCAAAAAGCATTCCGTCGTGATCGCCGGGCACCGCACCAGCCTGTCGCTCGAGGACGCCTTCTGGCGGGCACTAAAAGACTTGGCGCGCCACGAGCGAATTTCCGTCAACGCTTTGGTGGAGCGCATCGACAGCACACGAAGCGGCAACCTGTCCAGCGCGGCCCGGGTTTACGTTCTGGATCGGCTCCGCACGCCGGCAAGGCAGTAACTCTTACTGACCCAGGCGCTTCAGGATCCCGTCGATCAAAGTTTGCGGATCGATCTTTTTCGGCTCCTCTTCGACCGGCTCCGGGTCTTGCGGCTGGGGCGGGTCCGGTTCGGCGGTGTCCGGCTCGGGTGCACTCACCTCGGCGGTGTCCGCTTCGGGTGCGCTCGTCTCCGGTTCAGCCGCCTTCGGCTCTGGGATGTCCGATTCAGCCGCCTTCGGCTCTGGCTCGGTCGGCTCAGGCGTCTTCGGTTCTGGGATGTCCGATTCAGCCGCCTTCGGCTCTGGGATGTCCGGTTCAGCCGCCTTCGGCTCTGGGATGTCCGATTCAGCCGCCTTCGGCTCTGGCTCGGTCGGCTCAGGCGTCTTCGGTTTTTCCTCGGCCGGCGGCGCTTTTTTCCGTTGGAAGGGCACGCCGGAGACCTTGGTGTTCGGTCGGTCCAGCTGTCCTTGGAGCACGGTGGTCAGGTAGGGCGTGGTGGAATCCTCGGCTCGAAAGATTTGGCTTTCGCTGTCCAGCCACCAGCGCGGCAGGTCGACGCTTGTCCGGGTGAGCCCGTGGGCGGCCCGGCCATCGAGGCGCAGGTCGTCGGTGCGAATCACCCCGTTCTCGATCGTGAAGCTCCCGGTCATGATCGCGGGCGCGCCTGAAAACGCGGTGAGCACCAGGTTGCCCGTATCCACCAGGCCCTTGATCTTCGTGACCTTGCTGCCGAGCACCCCTTTCAGGATGTCCTCGACTTGGGCCTCGGTCTTGGCCAGAAGCTCCAGGGTCCCTCGCAGCTCGCCCGAACCGTTGAGCGCCGAGATCAGCGCGGCTTCGCTGGTGCCTTCGCTGGTCAGGTGGGCGGTGAGCGAAACCGGGCCGCTCACCCGATCGAAATCCGCATGCGCCTGCAGCAACTTGGCGCTATCCAGCTCGAGGGCTTCGATCGTGACTTCGACCCGCACGCCTTGAGTCGTGTCCAGCCGGCCACTCACCCGCAGGCGGCCATCGTAGAGCCGGCCTGTGAAGCTGGACAGGTCGAACACACCGTCGCTCACTTGCGCCTCCAGGCGGGCGTCGTCGATCCGCAGACGGCCGTGCACCAAGGCCTCGGAGGTCAGCTTGATCTCGCCATTCACCGCAGCCAAGGCCGAGAGACCCAAGGTTTCGTTCGACCAACGGGCCTTTTTCTTGGCGCCCTTACCATCTTTTTTCCCAGACCCGGCCGAATTCCGCTTTTGCGGCAACAGCGCCGCGATCGGCAGCACGCCGGTCGTGAGGTCCAGGTTCCAGGCCGGTCGGGCGCCGTCCAGGTCGGCGCTCAGCGTGCCGGTCAACTCGATCGGCCCCACGGTGCCGGCCAAACCCTCAACCCGGAACTTCGCCACGGTGCCGCTGGCGTGGCCCTCGAGCGCCAAGGCGCCGAGACCCGAGCGAAGCGTCCCGGGCCCGATCAGCCGGTCGGCGAACTGGGAGAGATCGTCGTGGGTCGCCTCCACTTCCAGGTCGAAGGCGGCCGGCGAGCCTGCCGGCTGGGCGGTCCCGGCAAGGACCAAACGACCGCCCAAGGCGTTCACCGTGGCGCTGAAGTTGACGTCCTGCAAGGTGCCGTGCAGGTCGCTGTTCAAGTCGAAGGGCCCGATCCGCTCGAAGGTGGGCACATCCCAGCCCGCGGTTTTTGCCAGGCGACCCGGATCGCGGACGGAAATCTCCAAGGCGCCCTGTGCCTTGGGCGACGTCGACAGCCCCGTGACCAATCCGACGAAGCGGCCACCGGCGCCGGCCAGGTCCTCCACGCTCGCCTCGCGCACTGTGAGCGCGCCGTCCTGGAGCGTGCCGTCCAGGTACAGGTTCTTGGCCGTGAAACCCTGTGTCGACAGGCTGCCCACCCGCAGTTTCAGGTTGGCATCGAAGGTCTCCATGACCGGACGCGCTGCGTCCAGCGGCGGGGGCGTGGGGGCGGTCTTTCCGGTCTCGGTTCCCGAAGCCGCCGCGTCGATCGGCAGGTAAGCGTCCAGATTGAGCGTGTCGATCGCCAAGCCGATCCCCAGGCCTAGACGGGCGCGGCGCGCGATCACCACCCCGCCGGTGATTCGGCTCAGATCGACCCGGAGATCGATGTCCGACAGGTTGATGCTTTGCGGCGTCGCGTCGATTCGGCTGCTCAAATCCGTGCGCCGCAGGCGATCGGCGGGTATGGCGCTCAGGTCGGCGCCCAACCAGGTCAGCATGCCTCGCAGGTTGTCGGAGGCGGCCTCCACGCGCCCGCCGAAACTGAGTCCGCCCGCGCCGTTGGTCAGGGTTCCGGTCAGCGAGATGTCGGAGCTACCGGGCAGCAGGGCGAAAGCCTGGCCGATTATGGCGCGGCCCTGGTCGAGTTCGGCGTTGAGGCGAACCTGGCGCACCACTTGGCCCCGGTAGACCACCGCCTCCACCGCCAAGTCGACCGTGCCCTTGATGCCTTCGGGGACCGACCAGGCGGCCGGGACCACCGCCGGAGCGGAGCCGGTCGCCGTCTGCCGCCCGGCGCGTTCCGCAGCCGCGGCCTCGGCCCGCTCCAAGGCCCGGTCCAGGTCGATTTGCCCCGCCGCCAAGGCCACCGAAAGTTCCATGGGCGCGCCCCAGCGGGCGGTCACCTCGCCGGCTAAGGAGGTGTCGCCGAGCTGCAGGTTCAGATCGGCGATGTTCAGTTCCCGCGAGCTTGCGGTCATCTCGGCGGCCAGTTTGTAACCCTGTGCCAGCATGGCCCCGGGCGCCGGCACAGCCCCTCGAGTCAGGGTCGACAGCACCGCGCCGAGATCGTCCCCTTCGCTCTTCAGTTTGCCTCGGACCTGGAGCGAATCCGCGTGGATCGACAGGGCCCCGGCGAGCTCGATGCGGGCCCCCGGCTCCGGCAAGCGCAGCCTCAGTTTGAACGGCGTGGCCCCGTCGCCCACGAGCTGGCCCAAGTACAGGTCGAAGGCGGAGGACACCCCGCGCGCCGTGGCGTTGCCCTTGGCGGTGAAGGGCCCGCGCAGGGAGCCCGCCACGATCTCGGCGTTGATCCGTTCGACCCGTTCTTCAGAGCCGGTACGGCCATCGCGATAGATCAGCGTGCCGTCCTCGATGATGAAGCTGTCGACCTGAATTTGTGCGGCCAAGCCGCCGGACTCCGATGGAACCGTGGGGGCGCCCTCGGGCCGCCGGACCCCGGCCAGGGCGAATTCCCAATTCTTCCGGCCGTCCGGCAGGACCTCCAGAACCACCGTGGGCGCAACCAGGGACACGCTTTCCAACTGCACTTTGCCCTGCAGCAGGGGCATCAGCGCGACACGCACCCGAAGTTCGCGCAACTCGATGAAGTTCTTGGCAGAGCCGCCAGCCATATTGGCCAGGCGAACGTTCTTGGCGGACAGGGCCGGTGCCGGCAGGACCGTCAGGCTCACGTCGCCGTCGATCACCAGGGTCTGGCCGGTGAGCTTGCGGACCTCGGCGGTCAGCCGGCCCTTGTGCGCGTTCCAGTCTACAAAACTCGGCCCGATCAGCGCGGCGGCCACCACCAGCACCAGAAGACCGAGCAGGCCGTAGAACAACTTCTTCACGCCACATCCCCATGAAGTCGAGCGTCGGGCCGCGGTTGTCGCCGGAAGCGAAACCACAGGTCGAACGCACGATCACCCGCCTGAAACCGTCGGGCGGGTCATTCAATTGCCGAATAAATAAGCGAAAGCACCGATTCCGCAATAGACTTTACGGCCAGGGTGAACTGCCGACGCCCGCCGCGTCGCCCTCCCGGTCTCAACCTTTGGCAACCGCCAGCATGGCGCTGAGCAGCACGTTGCAGCCGGCCGTCAGGTCCTCCGGTGTCGCCGATTCGATCTCGTTGTGGCTGATGCCGTCCGCGCAGGGCACGAAGATCATGGCGCTCGGCGCCACCCGGCTCATGAAACAGGCATCGTGTCCGGCGCCCGAGATCATGTCTCGGTGGCCATAGCCGCCGGCCTCGGCCGCCGCCCGCACGGCGGCGATGCAAGCGTGGTCGAAAACGATTGGGGGCGTGTAGGAAATCTCCTCCAGCTCGAACCCGCAGCCGCCGGCCTCGCAGACCGCGCGGGCCCGGGCCTGGAGCGCCTCGGCCATGGCGCTCAGAACCTCATCGTCGGGATGGCGCAGGTCGACGGTCATGGAGACGTCGCCGGGGATCGTGTTGCGGGACTCGGGGCTGGACTTGAGGCAGCCCGCTGTGGTGACCGCGTGAGGCGCGCGCTCCAGCGCAATTCTGTTGATCTCCTCAACCAGGCGCGCGGCGGCCAGGAGCGCGTCGCGCCGCCGGTCCATGGGCGTGGTGCCGGCGTGGGATTCGGCGCCGGTCACCCTGAGGTCGAACCACCGCTGACCCTGGGCCCCGGTGACCACGCCGATGGTCTTGGCCTCGGCCTCCAGGATCGGGCCCTGCTCGATATGGGCCTCGAAGTAGGCGCCCATCGGCCGCCCGCCGCAGGGCGCCTCGCCCAAGTAGCCGATTCGCGCCAGTTCCGCGCCCAAGGTCTTGCCGTCCAGGTCGGTGCGGCCGTGGGCGTAGTCCAGATCGTAGACCCCGGCCGCCACCCCCGAGCCGATCATGGCCGGCGCAAAGCGCGCGCCCTCCTCGTTGGTCCAGACCGCCACCTCCACCGGCGCCTCGGTCCGATAGGCGATGTCGTTCAGGGTGCGGATCACCTCCAGGCCGGCCAGCACGCCGTAGACCCCGTCGAACTTGCCGCCCGTGGGTTGAGTGTCCAGATGGCTGCCGGTAACGATCGGCGCCAGGCCGTCGTCCCGGCCCGGCCGCCTGGCAAAGATATTGCCCATTCGGTCGACCCGCACAGTGCAGCCCGCTTCCTCGCACCATTCGATGAAGAGGTCGCGCCCCTGCTTGTCCAGGTCGCTCAGCGCCAACCGACAACACCCCCCCTTCTCCGTCGCCCCGATCGCGGCCATGGCCATGAGCGACTCCCACAAGCGCTCGCCGTCGATCTTGATGTTGTCCATGGCAAAGCTCCTTCACGGCCACCGGAGGCCCGCCGGCCGGGCTCCATTCAGCGGCACTCTGCCGCAAGGTTGTGAGGAACTCAAATGAGAGCGCCCAGGCGCGGCCCCCAGGTCGTCCAACAGGAACCAGATATCTCTGGTAAACCGCGGGCGAAGACAGATCATATCGACACAGGACCGCAGTGATCAGAGGGACCGAGCATCGAAATGACCGATTGGGACGAGCTTTATGACGGAAAGGCCGACTTCTACGGCGATCCCTATCCCCGCTTCGTGGACTTCATCGACAATTGGAAGACCAGGGGCGAGGCGTTGGACCTGGGCTGCGGCCAGGGCCGGGATTCCTTCTATCTGGCCCGTGTCGGCTACCAGGTGACCAGCGTCGACGGTTCCCCGTCGGCGATCGCCCAGCTGCTGGACCGCGCTGGCGGTCTGGCCCTGCGTGGGGTGGTGAGCGACGTCCGCGGCTACGTCCTCGACCGGCCCTATGACCTGGTCTTGCTGGACATGGTGCTACACTTCCTCGACAACCCGAAGGACACGGCCGCGCTCTTGGAAAAGATCGACGGTTCGATCAATCAAGACGGGCTGCTCTGTGCGGTGACGCCGGACCAGCACGGCCCGGATACGGACACCCTGCGCGATCACATTGAATGCTCCGATCCGGTGACCTGGCGCCTCCTGCACGACGATGGGATCACCCATGAGCTGGAGGGCGAGTCTTTTCAGTTTCACATGATCATTGCGCAAAGGGTGTGAGGGGCGCGGGGACGTAGGAGGTGAAGGACTGGGCCTCGCCCTTGCCCCGCACTGTGTAGCTGCGCGCGGTCATGGTGCCAATTCGGAACGGTGCACCCAACCCATGTTTCAACCACTCGGCGATTGGTATATGCTGGCTGGCGGAGCGGTTCTAAGCATCTCATAGCTGCTTGTATTAGGCGGTCCCATGGAAGTCACAATTGACCACGTCGTTTCGATTTTGAAGGCCGGTCAGGCGGCCGATCGGAGCTGCAGCCTCTTGATCGGCGCCGGCTGTTCCTTCACCGCAGAAATCCCGACGGCCGCTGGCTTCGTCAAGATCATCGAGGACGAATTTAAACCGTACTTCGAGCTCGCCGAATCGAAGACCTATCCAGCATGTATGGCGACACTGCCGCCCGGAATCCGGCGCGACCTGATCGCCAAGTACGTCGATAATGCGAAAATCAACTGGGCCCACGTAGCCATTGCGCAGCTCCTGGCTCATGGTTGGGTCGATCGCATTTTGACAACCAACTTCGACCCCCTCGTGGTCCGTGCTTGCTCACTGATTGGCCTTCATCCGGCGATCTACGACTTCGCGGCCTCGCAGTTGTTGAAGCCGGAACAGGTGCCCCAGCAGGCCGTGTTTCATTTGCACGGACAACGCGCCGGTTTCGTGCTGATGAATACCGAAGACGATTGCCGAGAGCATTCAGAGAGGCTTGGCCCTCTGTTCAACGACGCTGGCGTCGGCCGAACCTGGATCGTAGTCGGCTATAGCGGTGACAACGATCCCGTGTTCGATCATTTAGCCGGAGTGAGGTGTTTCGACTACGGCCTCTACTGGGTTGGATACAAGGATTCTGAGCCGGCAAAACACCTGCGTGAGAAATTGCTGGTTCCGGGCAAGAACGCCTCGTACCTGCGCGGCCACGATGCTGATTCGTTTTTCGTTGAACTCGCCCAAAAGCTTGAGTGTTTTCCGCCTCGATTCGTTGAGGAACCGTTTAGCCACATCGAGTCCCTCTTCTCGAATCTAGCCGAATTCAAGCTCGATCGCGGTGGCACCAAGATCGATGTCATGGCCACGCCGAGGCGGCTGATCGAGCAAGCGAAGGCGCTCTACGAAACGTCGGCGGACGCCGACACGAGCAAGCTGGAATCGGCAGCCTTGCCTTTGTTCATGGCGGGCGAATACGAACAGGCGGCCGCCATACTGCAAACGGTGTCAGATCTGAGTGAAGCAGGTATGGACAACCTGATTTGGTCGTATATTGGACACGGCAACTTACTCGGCGATCAGGCCAAAACCAAGTCCGGCACGGAGGCCGATCGGCTGTTCGAGTCCGCTGGCCAGAAGTACCAGCAGGCGCTCGATATCAAGCCCGACAAGCACGAAGCGCTCAACAACTGGGGCAATGCGCTCGGCGCTCAGGCCGAAACCAAGTCCGGCGCGGAGGCCGATCGGCTATTCG
>Ga0114949_10001379_pt1 | contig 14742 bp, 13 predicted proteins | sample N074metaG_FD_83505 | JGI IMG/M metagenome (GOLD analysis project Ga0114949, IMG submission 83505) | Deep subsurface microbial communities from Kermadec Trench to uncover new lineages of life (NeLLi) - N074 metaG | ecosystem: Environmental > Aquatic > Marine > Ocean trench > Sediment | place... | reverse complement strand
TGTAGGAGTGCGATTTTACACCTATATCAGTACCATGCACTACTTGATGGAAGCCTGTGCAGAGAATCAAAAAACCATGCTGGTATTGGACCGACCAAACCCCAATGGAGATTATGTAGCGGGACCCATTTTACAAAAAGATCAAAAATCTTTTGTTGGCATGCACCCGATTCCAATAGTGCACGGCCTCACCATTGGAGAGCTGGCGAGAATGATCAATGGTGAACGTTGGCTCTCCGGCAAAGAGCCCTGTCACCTGGAAATAATTCCAATGAAGAATTATCATCATCAGCTGCGGTACCCTCTTCCGGTGAAACCGTCACCGAACTTACCAACGGACCAGTCGATCAGGCTTTATCCTTCACTTTGCCTGTTTGAAGGCTCCAAAATCAGCCTCGGTCGAGGAACTTACTTTCCATTCCAGGTTTACGGTCATCCAATGCTTGATGACAGTCTGTTCTCCTTTATTCCTGAGAGCATTCCAGGCATGGACCAAAACCCCATGTACAAGGATGAAAAATGCTATGGATGGGACCTGAGAAAAGTTGAAGCACCACAATTTACCTTGAGGTATTTATTAACAGCCTACAAATTATACCCTGAAAAGGAAAAATTCTTCCTAGACTATTTTCATCTACTGGCCGGCAACAATCATTTGATGGAGCAAGTAAAACAGGGCCTGTCGGAAGAACAAATTAAAGCCAGTTGGGCCACCGAGCTTGATAACTACAAGCTGCTTCGAAATAAATATCTACTCTATCCGGAAACGGCCGATGACCAAAAAAGATAAGGCCAATACCGTAGCCATCCTTCTGGATGAACTCTATCCGTCCCCCCCAATTCCATTAGACCACAAAGATGCCTATACCTTGCTAATATCGGTCTTGCTGTCGGCCCAATGTACTGATAAACGGGTTAACAAGATTACACCTCTACTTTTTGAAAGAGCGGACAATCCCAAAGACATGGCGCAATTGTCCGTTGATGAGATCAGAGAAATTATTAAACCGTGTGGATTATCACCTCAAAAGTCCAAAGCCATTCATCGATTGTCTCAAATAGTTGATAAAGAATACAGAGGAGAAGTTCCCAGATCCCTGGAAGAGCTAGAAGCATTTCCCGGTGTTGGCCATAAGACCGCGTCGGTGGTTATGGCCCAGGCATTTGGCGTACCATCGTTTCCTGTGGACACCCACATCCATAGACTTGCCTACCGATGGGGTTTGTCCAGTGGAAAAAATGTCCAACAGACCGAAAAAGACTTAAAAAGGCTATTCCCAAAGGAACAGTGGAATAAATTGCATTTACAGATCATATACTTTGGTCGTGAATATTGTCCAGCTCGAGGGCATCAATTCAGCACCTGTCCAATTTGTAGTAAGTACGCTCGAAAGTCTTTATACAAAGTATAGCAGGCTCTTAATTATTTGTAATTTTGGACCCAATGGAACCACTGCGCATTTTATTTATGGGCACGCCGCATTTTGCAGTGTCCAGTCTGGAGGTCCTGATTGATAGTGAATACCAAATAGTTGCTGTGGTAACAGCCCCGGACAAACCCCAGGGTCGGGGAAGAAAGTTAGTTGCTTCGCCGGTAAAGGTATGTGCTCAAAAACATAGAATTCCCCTATTACAGCCCACAAACTTGAAGGCTCCTGAATTTATCAGTGAACTTTATGAATATAATGCCAATTTACAGGTTGTCGTAGCCTTTCGGATGTTGCCAGAAGTTGTGTGGAGCATGCCATCCAAAGGTACATTCAATTTGCATGCTTCGCTTCTGCCTAAATACCGGGGCGCTGCTCCCGTTCATTGGGCGGTTATTAATGGAGAAAGAGAAACCGGAGTCACCACCTTCTTTATAAAACATGAAATTGATACTGGAAGCATCATACTTCAGGAACCCGAACCCATCCATCAAAACGATACCACCGGGTCGCTGACGGAAAGGCTGATGACCAGTGGTGCCAAATTAGTGCTAAAAACAGTACAAACCATCGAACGAGATGATTACCAGTTAGCACCACAAGACCTAAACACTGAGCTCCCAAAAGCACCTAAACTATTTAAGGAGCATTGTTTAATTGACTGGAATCAGGATGCTGCCAAAATTGTAAATTTCGTCAGGGGACTAAATCCCTTTCCGACTGCCTGGACGGAGGTCGGTGGGATTATCTATAAGATCTACCAGGTTGAAGCAATAGAAGAAATTGAAATGCAGGCTAATAAACCGGGCGCATATAAAACTGATGGACACTCTTACTTGCTCTTTAAATCGAGTGATGGAGTGGTGTCAGTAAATGAACTACAAGCTCCCGGAAAGCGAAAAATGTCTATTGAAGAATTTTTAAGAGGCAATAAACTATGATAATTTCAATTATTGCGGCTGTGGCGGAAAATGGTGTAATCGGTCGGGACAATCAACTGGTGTGGAATTTACCAATGGACATGAAGTTTTTCATGAAAACCACCGAGGGACACTGCATCCTTACCGGGAGACGAAATTATGAATCCATTCCTGAAAAATTCAGACCCTTAAAAAACCGGACCAATATTGTGGTTACCAGCCAACCTGACTATTCTGTTGCCAACCAAGAGTTGAAGGTGGTACATAGCGTGGAAGAAGGCATTGAACTGGCCTCAAAGTTGGGTGAGAAAGAACTGTTTGTGATAGGCGGTGGACAGATCTATGAACAAACCATAAACCTGGCTACCCGCTTATACTTAACAGAAGTAAAACATCAGTTTGAGGGAGACACTTTCTTTCCTTCATTTGACCAGTCAGTATTCGAAGAAACCAGTAGGATTATCCAGCTGCCGGATGAATGGAATGAATATGAAATGCATTTCACCATACTTGTGAGGGGCGCAACCTGTTAATCAGCGGATACGATAACACCGCCAACAGAATTATCCCGGTGCCCCAATAAAATCCGGGAGTCATTTTTTCTTTTTCACCGAAAATAATCAACGCCAAAATTATTCCATAGACCGGTTCAAGGTTAACTGTCAGGTTGATGGCAAAGGCCGAGATCCTTTTCATCAGTTCCACTGAGATGGAATAAGCATATACGGTACATACAGCCGCCAATATTAATAGATATACCCAATCCATGGCGTTGGGCACTAGCTGCAGTCCCGCAGTTTGCCAGCTGCTGTACCAGGGAAAGATCAGCACTATGCTTACAGCGGCCCCGATCATTTCGTAAAAGGTAATGGCAAAGTGATCAAACCGTTGGGTAAAGCGGCCATTGAGTACGGTAAAAAGCGCTCCCAGAAATGCCGATATCACCGCCAATATTAATCCCCGGGCATATTCAAATTCAAAACGGAATATTACATAAACGCCCAGTATGGTGATCAATCCTAACAGCACTTCGTACCACTGAAACCGCTTAGTCAGAATCATGGGCTCCAGAATACTGGTCCATAGGGCTATAGTAGAAAAACCTGCCAGGCAAACAGAAACGTTGGAAATCCGGGCCGCCAGAAAGAAAGTGATCCAATGGGCCCCAATTAATATACCCACCAGCAAAATATGTACGGTAGGGATCCTTCCCAGTTTGAAGCTGATTCCTCGAAACCAAAGCAATAAGCCTAACAATGCTGTGGCCAACAGAGTGCGATAAAATACCAGTTCCACCACAGGGATTGAAATCAATACCCCCAGAATAGCGGTAAATCCCCATAAAAGCACAATGAAATGCAACTCCAGGTAGTCTCTGGTACTGGCCATCTATCGGGGGACGGTTCGATACACCAGCAGACTCACCACTGTGAAAATTATGTTTGGCATCCAAACCCCCAGTAATGGGCTCACCACGCTCTTTAAGGCAAATTCCCGTCCCAGCATAAAACAAATGATGAATACAAAGGCAATTAAAAAACCTAAAGCAATTTGAAAAGCCGCCCCACCTCTGGATTTTCTCGCTGAAACTATTACCCCAATAAAGACAAGAATGATAATGGCAAAGGGCGACATGTATCTCATGTATTTCTCCACCACATACGTCTCCACGTTGTCTGCCCCTCTGGACTTTAGCAATGCAATGGTACTATTTAACTCCTTGATGGTAAGGGTTTGTTCCATGTATTTACTGCTTTCAAAATCCTTCGGAGTGATATTAAGCAGTGTGTCCAGTACTTTCCCATGACTAATATATTCATTACGGCCATCAAATTCTCTAAGGGTCCAATCCTGTATCCTCCATTTTTCTAATTCCTCATTCCAACTTACCCGTCGCGCAGTTAATTTTTGATGCATTTCATGATCCCGCACCGTTTCGAGGGTGAATTGATGGCCAACTTTACTGTGATTATTATAGTTTCTCAAGTACATGTAACTCTCAGGGGCAATTTTAAGATGGATATTGTTTTGATTGAAATTGTAGGGTTTACGGGTATACTCAACTAAGAATGCTACTCTTGATTTATCAGAATTTGGTATCACCCAGCCATTAAGGTAAAAACTAACGGCTGCGATTAATATGGCCCCAATAAAATAAGGGACCAACATTCGGCGAAAACTCACTCCACCACTAAGTATCGCCACTATTTCAGTATGACTAGCCATTTTTGAAGTGACAAAGACCGCGGCAATAAAAACAGTAATTGGGGTGACCAGATTGGCAATCCATGGGATGAAGTCCACATAGTATCTGCCAATTTGACGGAATGTTAGCTGATGCCGCAGAAAGTCGTCACTTTTTTCGGTGATGTCAATGACCACAGTCACAGCTATCAGGATCAATACTACAAATATGTAACTGCTGAGAAATTTCTTTAAAATATAACGGTCAAGGATTTTCATACTATAGTCTCCGCATCAGTTTTTCTACCATTAGTCCTTTCCATGTACTAAACGTCCCATTTTCAATTCTGTTACGGGCCTCCCCCATTAACCAGCAATAAAAGGTCAGGTTTTGAAGGCTGGATAGTTGGGCGCCTAGAATTTCGTTACTGTGTATTAGATGACGTAAATAGGCCCTGGTATGTTGCGTGCCGGCATACCCTCCCAATTGTGCGTCGATAGCGCTAAAATCATTTTCCCATTTTTTATTTCTAATACTAATTATACCCTCGGAAGTAAAGATCATCCCATTTCTGGCGTTGCGGGTGGGCATTACACAGTCGAACATATCAATTCCCAGGGCAACGCATTCTAAAAGGTTTGCTGGAGTACCAACTCCCATTAGGTAGCGTGGCTTGTTTCTGGGAAGTAATTCACAAATGGCCGAGGTCATTTCATACATCATTTCTACAGGCTCCCCCACCGATAATCCGCCAATGGCATTTCCCGGAAGATCCATGTCCAGCACTGCTTTAGCAGACTCCCTACGCAGGTCCGGGTATACACTTCCCTGCACAATCCCAAATAAACTTTGCTGATGGTTATATTTAGGCTGAGTATTTTCAAACTGGTGCTTACACCGTGCCAGCCATCTATGGGTCAACCCCATGGATTCTTTTGCATAATGGTAGTCGCAGGGATATGGCGTACATTCGTCAAAGGCCATTATTATATCGGCTCCAATACTACGTTGAATATCCATTACCTGCTCCGGTGTAAAGTTATGACTTGTCCCGTCTATATGACTTTTGAAGGTTACACCCTCCTCTTTGATCTTTCTGGATTTCGCAAGTGAATAGACCTGATAACCACCGCTATCAGTTAAAATGGGGTGGTCCCAGCCCATGAATTTGTGTAAACCTCCTGCCAATTCAATGATTTGTATACCGGGCCGCATGTACAGGTGATAAGTATTACCCAGAATAATCTGAGCCCCAATATCCTTGGTTAGCTCACGTTGTTGCACGGCCTTGACAGTTCCGGCGGTGCCCACAGGCATAAAAATTGGAGTTTCAATAAGACCATGGGTTGTTGCAATTTTTCCAGTACGTGCCTGGCTTTGAGGGTCAGAGGTGCCTACCTGAAAGGAAATCATAATAGGGGGCAAAAGTAGGCCATAATTGTTAATATATTGCTATTTTTAGCGGTATACCGAACGGTAGCTGTGACCCTGTTATTCATTGTTTTTCTGGTAAGTACCCTGTTGCAGTTGATCTGGTGGTTGGCCCTTTTTTCCCGTTTGGCTTTTTATACTGGTCCCAGTCATCGGCGACCAAAGACTGAAAACAAGAAGAATCCTGCCATTGCTGAAGCCGTTTCAGTGATTATTTGTGCCCACAACGAGCTTCCAAACCTGAAACAGTTAATTCCTGCCCTGGAATCTCAGAACCACCCCTGCTACGAATTAATTATAGTTGATGACCGCTCGCAGGATGGCACCAAAGAATGGGTACAAAGCCTCAGTTATCCGGGATTGACTCTAAAATTGATAGCTGTTTCAAATTGCCCACAGGGTCAAAACCCAAAAAAACATGCATTGTTACAAGGAATCACTGCAGCTGCTCACGACATTATATTGTTAACCGACGCGGACTGTTACCCTGAATCCAACTGCTGGATTAGTCTTATGTCAGAAAGATGCCAAGGAAACATAAAGATAGTTTTAGGCTACTCCGGTTATGAAGTCCATGCAGGCCTTCTAAATAAATTGATCCGGTATGAGACCATAATGACGGCTATTCAATACTTTTCAAGAGCGCTTAACAAACACCCCTACATGGGTGTAGGGCGTAATCTTTGCTATCGGAAATCCTACTTTATACAAGTAAAAGGGCTGCAGGAAGTACTCCATGTAACCGGCGGTGATGATGACCTGTTTGTTAATAAATATGCCACTGGAGAAAACACCTCAGTTTGTTTAGATCAGGGGTCCTTTATGTTATCTAAGCCAAAACTTAGCTGGTGGGAATATTTCATGCAGAAGAAGCGACATCTTTCTGTGGGAAAATACTATACCATGAGCGACCAGTTGGTTTTGGGCATATTCACAGTTACTCATATAATATTTTGGAGTTCTTTAGTAAGTTTGTTAATAACGTCAACGTTAGTATACTGGGTGGCTGCAGGGTTTCTGGTACGTCAACTCGCACTTTCTTTGGTGGTAGAAAAATCATCTCGAAAGCTTGGAGATCACTTTAATATCGGTCAAGTGCCATTCCTGGATTTTCTGTACAGCCTGTTTTATCTATATACCGGCATAGCGGCGTTGTCCAATAGCAAAGTAAATTGGCATTGAAACAATTCTCGGACAAAGCATTACAAGATTTTGGTTTAATCGACCGTGCGGTAGAAGAAGGTGATGAAAAAGCCTATGCTGAGTTAATGAAGCGGTATAAGACCCCTGTATATCACATGATCCTGAAAATGATCAGAAATGTGGACGATGCCGAGGACTTAACCATAGAGGCTTTTGCCAAAGCCTTCAGAAATCTACACAAATTCAAAAAGGACTTCACTTTTAGCACCTGGTTGTTCCGTATTGCCACAAACAACACCATTGATTTTATTAGAAAGAAAAAGCTGGATACCTTCAGCCTCAATACATCCCTGAAAAATGATGACGGCGACAACGTCAATATCGATCTGGAAGATCATAATCTGGATCCACAGGAAGAAGCTATAAAAGTGCAGAAAATTGAACTGGTCCACCTTTTTGTGGGAAAGCTTCCACCGAAGTATCAACGGTTGGTGCGTCTGCGATATTTCGACGAACTGTCTTACGATGAAATAGCCAGGGAGTTGGAAGCCCCTCTGGGAACAGTAAAAGCCCAGCTCCATCGGGCAAGAGAATTGATGTATGGCCTGTTAAAAGGCAAAAAGGACCATATATAGCCCATGGATTTTGTTCCTGGCACCGAAATCGTATTCCGGTATTTTCCTGATCTCAATGCACATCAAAAAGATCAATTCCATGCACTGGGTGATCTGTATGCTTATTGGAACCGGCGCATCAACGTGATCTCCCGGAAAGACATCCACAGTATTTACCAAAACCATGTGCTGCATTCCTTGGGTATTGCCAAAATACAGGAGTTCCGTGCTGTAGATAAAATACTTGATGTGGGTACCGGTGGAGGATTTCCCGGTATTCCCCTGGCCATTCTTTTTCCCTATGCACACTTCCACTGTATCGATTCAATAGGGAAAAAAATCAAGGTTGTAAAGGAAGTGATCCATCAACTGGGACTGACCAATGCCAGTTGTGAGCAGATCAGGGCAGAGCAACTAAAGGACCGTTACGATTTTATCGTAAGCAGAGCGGTAACCCGGCTAAACAGATTTATTCCCTGGGTAAAAGCCAACATGCTTTTGGACGGACAGATCCTTTACCTAAAAGGAGGGGATTTAAGGGAAGAGATCAATGAGATAACAGCGCAGGTAGAGGTGTACCAGTTAGCTGATTTCTTCCGAGAGACATTCTTCGAAACCAAGAAAGTGCTCAAAATCAAGGGGCTATAATACTCGAAAAATTTATAAACATTGACGCTTCAATGACGTCTAAATAACTCCTACATTAGCGTTAACTTTTATCATATATGCCCACTTTTTCTCATCTCCATTGTCATACCCAGTATTCTCTATTAGATGGCGCGTCCAAAATTCCTGAGATGCTCAAAAAAGCCCAGGAGGACGGCATGCCGGCAGTGGCGCTGACCGATCACGGCAACATGTTTGGGGTGTTCAAATTTGTAGCGGAAGCCAACAAATACAATGTAAAACCCATAGTTGGTTGTGAGTTTTACCTGGCCCCTGACAGGCATAAAAAAAAATTCACCAAGGAACAACGAGACGAGCGGTATCACCAGCTGATGTTGGCTAAGAACGAAAAGGGCTATAAAAATCTATCCAAATTGTGTTCATTGGGCTATATTGAGGGATTATATAGCAAATGGCCTCGCATTGACAAGGAGTTAATACTAAAATATCACCAGGGTCTTATTGCCACCACCTGTTGTTTAGGCGCTGAAATTCCTCAAGCCATCCTAAACAAAACGGAAGAAGAGGCCGAAGCACTTTTCAAATGGTGGTTGGATCTGTTTGGAGAAGATTATTATGTGGAATTACAGCGGCATGACCTGCCCGAGCAAAAGCAAGTGAATGCCACATTGTTGAAGTTTGCTCAAAAACATGGTGTCAAGATCATTGCCACCAACGATTCGCATTATGTAGATCAGGATGATGCCAATGCCCATGACATATTACTCTGTGTAAATACCGGAGAGTTTCAGAGCAAACCCATTTGGAAAGGACCTGGGTTTGGATCAAAAGAGTACCGTTTTGGTTTCCCAAATGACCAATTCTTTTTCAAGACACAGGCTGAAATGAACACATTGTTCAAAGACCACCCTGAGGCGATTGATAATACCAATGAAATCGTCGATAAGATCAACACCCCCAAACTCACCAGAGACATCCTGCTGCCTAATTTCCCTTTACCTCCAGGTTTTAATGACACCGACAGTTACCTGCGGCATGTAACTTATGAAGGGGCCAGGTCAACAAGACGATACGGTGAATTAACCGCAGAAGTAGAAGAACGCATTGAGCACGAGTTGAACATCATAAAGACCATGGGGTTTGCTGGATATTTCCTGATTACTGCTGATTTGATCCAAGCCGGCCGTGACCGTGATGTGATGATCGGCCCGGGACGCGGATCCGCCGCTGGTTCTGTGGTGGCCTATTGTACCGGCATTACCAACATTGACCCCATTAAGTATTCTTTATTGTTTGAACGTTTTTTGAACCCTGAAAGGATCACCATGCCTGATATCGATACAGATTTCGATGATGAAGGACGTAAGTTGGTAATTGACTATGTGGTGAACAAATATGGCAAGAACCGGGTAGCACAAATAATCACCTATGGCACTATGGCCGCTAAACTGGCCATTAGGGATGTGGCGCGGGTGACGGAATTACCCTTACCGGAAGCCATGGCACTGGCTAAACTAGTGCCTGAGGAGCCGGGGATCACACTTTCCAAAGCCTATGAAGAAGTCCCTGAATTAAAAGCCATTCGTAAGGGCGATGACAGCCGTGGAAAGGTCTTGAAAATGGCAGAAAAACTGGAAGGGACGGTGCGCAACTCCGGGATCCATGCCGCCGGTATGATCATTGCCCCGGATGACCTCACGGAGTATATACCAGTATGTACTTCCAAGGATTCTAATTTATTGATTACCCAGTTTGATGGTAAAGTGATCGAAGGTGCAGGTATGCTTAAGATGGATTTTTTGGGCCTTAAGACACTGAGCATCATTAAAGATTGTCTGAAACTGGTTGAAAAAAACAAGAATTTATCCATAGATATTGACAAGATACCCATGGATGATGAAAAGACTTTCAAATTATACCAACGCGGGGAAACCGTTGGCACCTTTCAGTTTGAGTCGCCCAAAATGAGAGAACATCTTCAGGTGCTTAAACCTACAGATATAGAGGACCTGATTGCCATGAATGCCCTATACCGTCCCGGACCCATGGCTTTCATACCAAATTACATAAACCGAAAACACGGAAGAGAAGCAGTAGAATATCCTCATAAGCTGTTAGAACCTATTTTAAAAAACACCTATGGCATCATGGTTTACCAGGAGCAGATCATGCAGACTGCCCAGATCATGGCGGGATACTCCTTAGGGCAAGCCGACCTTTTGCGCAGGGCAATGGGGAAAAAGGACATCGAGGAAATGAACAAGCAGCAGACGATCTTTATCAAAGGAGCCGTCGCGATGCACCAGGTTTCCAATGAGCAAGCCAGCGAAATCTTTGATATCATGAAACGTTTTGCTGCTTATGGGTTTAATAGAAGTCACTCGGCAGCCTACTCCATAGTAGCTTACCAAACTGCCTACCTGAAAGCACACCATACTGCCGAATATATGGCCAGTGTGTTGACCCACAATCAAAGTAACATCGAAAAGATCTCTTTTTTTATGGATGAGTGTAAACGTCAGCATATTAAGGTGTTGGGACCGAACATCAATGAGAGCGGTCTGAACTTCGACGTAAACGCACAAGGTCAGATCCGGTTTGGGCTGGGCGCTATAAAGGGGACCGGTGAAGCTGCGGTGGAAGCTATAATTTCAGAGAGAGAAGAATCGGGTGCGTTTGATGATGTTTTTCAATTTGCCAAACGTATAAACCTAAGGACAGTAAACAAAAAAACCTTCGAAAGTTTGGCCATGGCTGGTGCATTTGACTGCTTTGACGGATTTCATAGAAGACAGTATTTGGTGGCAGAAAACGGAGCAATCAGCCTGATCGAGAAAGTCATAAGGTTTGGAAGTCGAATACAGAATGAACAGAATGCTTCACAGGTTTCCCTTTTTGGTGGTGACAGCGGCGTTGACATTCCATTGCCAAAAGTTCCTTACTGTGAGCCCTATACAGAACTAGAAAAACTCAGAATCGAAAAAGAAGTAGTGGGGTTCTATATTTCGGGACACCCGCTGAATCAATTCAAATTGGACATACACTATTTTTGCACTTGTACTGTTAATAAGATCGAGGAGCACAAAGGGGCCAAAATTGCGGTCGCAGGTATTGTTACCAAGTTCGAGGAACGGTTTGGCAAGAAAAAAGGCAGGCCATTTGGTCTGTTTACTATCGAAGATTTTGAAGACTCACTTGAGCTCGCCATGTTTGGCGAAGAATACCTGAAGTTCCAGCATTTGTTAGGAATTGGGAGTTTCATTTACGTAGAAGGACAGGTCATAGAAAGGTATAATCAGCCTGAAATATGGCAGTTGAGGCCCTATAGCATTCAGTTACTGGCTGAAATCAGGGACAAAATGAGTAAAGGGATACTGCTACAAGTCAAGCTTCATGATATAACTGAAGACCTGGTAAACAAACTTGAATCAATAAGTCGGGAATATCCCGGACCCTGCCAACTCAAGTTGAATGTGGCTGATATTCAGGAAAATATTGAAGTTGAAATGCTGTCGAGAAAATTTCAGGTAAAACCACAAGATGAATTAATCGCGGCGTTGGATCAGCTTTCTGAAATTTCCTACAAAATTCTGAACTAATTAGTTACAATTACGGTTTTATCTGACAGTTTGACATTAGGAATTTTGTCGCAACAATAACATAAACGGTATAATTGGTATCCGGTGTGGGGGCCAAGAATATTTTACGCTATATTTGCGACAGGTTAATTGAAATTTGAACACTATTTAATATTTTATAATCATGGGTAAAGCAATTGAAATAACGGATGCGAATTTTGAACAGATCATAGCATCAGATAAACCGGTACTTATAGACTTCTGGGCTGAGTGGTGCGGTCCCTGTAAAATGATAGGACCTTTAGTGGAAGAATTGGCTGCTGAGTATGAAGGAAAAGCGGTAATTGGTAAAGTTGATGTTGACAGTAACCCTGCAGTGTCTGCTAAGTTTGGTATCCGCAGTATCCCAACCCTTTTAGTTTTTAAAGGAGGAGAAGTTGTAGACAAGCAAATCGGAGCGGTTTCTAAAAGCGTTCTTTCTCAAAAGTTAGATGCTCAGGTAGAAGCTTCGGTATAGATAGATATTTGATCTTAAGTAAAAAACTCCTCTTTGAGGAGCTTTTTTTTGTTGCGAATTTTTTGTTGGCAACTGTTTTATTGGTTTACTTCCATAAAGGTCATTACCGTCTTTTTAAACTCATCTTGTTTTTCGATAAATGGAAAATGTCCGCAGTTATCCAGTATTTTAAATTCAGATTTTTCAATTGATTCATGAATTCTTGTTCCTGCTAATTCAGTTAAAGGATCATGACTTCCATAGATTAAAAGGGCCGGGGATTGAATTTTTTTAAGTTCTGTATGGAAGTCATATTCAGTTAAATCTTTTGTCAAATTTTGCAAAAGTTGACTGGATTTAATATAGTCCTTATTAAGTGATAGGTCAAGACTATCTAAAAAAGTAATATCATAAAACTGATACTTGAACCCAATTTTCATCAATGATTCAATAGCATTCGGTGCTCTTTTCTGAAATTCATCCGATTGAATAATTTCAGCCCTATGTATGCTATCTTCTTTTGTAAACCGTTCAGCTAATATTTGATTGGCCATGTTACTGATTTCTGAACTTGCGGCTACAGAATTTATTAAGATCAATAACTTTGTATCTTCAGGGTGTTTGATGGCATATTTCATAGCCAATAGTCCTCCCCAGGAATGAGCTATTATGATTAATTTTTCTATCCCAAATGTATTTTTTAATTCATCAATATCCTGTATGAAATTGTCAATAGTGACAGAATTAGAATCTAGGGTTAAAGATGATCTTCCGCTGGCACGTTGATCGTAGAAAATCAATTGATACTTGTCTGTAAGGAATTGAAGGTTGCGAAAAAGATATTTATGATTTAACCCTGGCCCGCCATGAATAATTAGAACTGGTTCACCCTGGCCCACAACCTTATAATAAAGTTCAGTCCCGTTAATTTCTTTTTTTCCCTCTTCGGAATATATTCCTACAGATTTATTCTTACAACTCAAGAGCAGTGATATAAATACGATTAAGATGAATAGTTTCTTCATATATAACCAAACCCATAGCGTTCCATTATTATAAACTCATATTTGTAGCGTTAATTTTAGATGCTTCCCATCCAATAATGGCAGTTTTGCGTATCGTTCCCCACATATAACCACCAAATATTCCTGTAGATTGAATAACTCTATGACAAGGAATTAAATACGCAATCGGATTACTACCTATTGCTGTTCCAACTGCTCTTGATGCTTTTGGTTTTTGAATCTCTTTAGCAATATTCCCATAAGTTGCTAAATTTCCCATTGGAATTTTTAAAAGTGCTTCCCAAACTTTTAATTGAAAATCTGTCCCTTTTAAATGTAATTTAATCTGATTTATTTTACTCCAATCTTGTGTGTAAATTAGTAAAGAATTTTGTTGAATTTCATCTGTTTGTTGAATGAAGTTAGCTTTTGGAAAACGCTTTTCTAATTCAGAAAAGGCGATATTTTTTTCGTCTGAAAATCCCATATAACAGATTCCTTTAGTGGTAGATGCAACTAATATCTCGCCAAATAGACTTTCTTCATAACTATAATTTATAGAAAGATTTTCTCCTTTGTTTTTGTATTCCCCCGGAGTCATTCCTTCAATTTTTACAAATAAATCGTGTAATCTTCCCGTACCCGAAAGACCTGTTTGGTATGCCGTGTCAAATAATGTGGATTGTGTATTATTTAAAATTTGTTTTGCGTGTTGAAGGCTAATATATTGCAAAAATTTTTTAGGACTAACACCTGCCCATTCAGTAAAAAGTCTTTGAAAGTGATAAGGACTTAAATGTACTTTTTTAGCAATTTTATCAAGTGTTGGTTGTTCTGTGAAATTTTGTTGTATGTAATTTATCGCTTCTGCTATTCGATTATAATTGATGTATTCTTGTTCATTCATTTAAGTCAAATTTTATAAAGCAAAAGTAGAATTGATTATACTCTTATAAAATCCGAAACTTGCTCATTTTTTCGGTGGTTCTTTTAATTGCCGATAACGGTCCAGGCTATGCGCCGGGCCGATTGTTAAAAGTACAAAATATCTAAAAGGGAGAATGAAATAAAGGCCTGGGGATGTAGCCGTTGACCGGAATGAAAGATTCAATCTCGTTGATCGCACTCAATATATCTTGAAGCCAGGTTTTGATATCAGACTCCATAGATTAATGCCTTTGTTAGATCAATTTTCTTCCGGAGATAAGGATTTTTTAAAGATCTGTGTTCCAGCAAATCAATTGACCTATTTAGAGTTTTTTCCAGGTTGAACTTTAGATTGAAGTAGTTATCAGTGTAAGTCAGAGGGATCGTTGA
>Ga0114949_10001376_pt1 | contig 14758 bp, 12 predicted proteins | sample N074metaG_FD_83505 | JGI IMG/M metagenome (GOLD analysis project Ga0114949, IMG submission 83505) | Deep subsurface microbial communities from Kermadec Trench to uncover new lineages of life (NeLLi) - N074 metaG | ecosystem: Environmental > Aquatic > Marine > Ocean trench > Sediment | place... | reverse complement strand
TTCATCGTATAGGGCGAAACATCGATGCTCATCAGCTTGTAATGTGGAGCAAGTTCGGTCACGGAGCCTCCTGGGGCGGTATGGTACAACCTATTGGTACTCGTTAGCAGCCAACCCTGGTACTCTATCAGGCAATGTCATTGACCATATCATTTTTCAAGCCCTGCAGATCGTCCATGATGATGTAGACACAGGGGATTAGTACTAATGTCATTGTTGTCGCAAACAGAATTCCAAACGCAAGCGCGATCGCCATCGGCATCATCAACGCCGCCTGGAAACTGGTTTCCATTAACATGGGTGACAGGCCAACAAAGGTAGTCAGGGACGTTAACAGAATCGCTCTGAAGCGTGCAGTACCGGCAGCAACTACCGCGTCGTTCCGTGATTGCCCCTCTGCTACCGCCTTGTTGACGTAGTCCACCAGGATTAAGCCATCATTGACAACGACGCCGGTCAGCGCAATTAATCCCATAATGGTCACGCTGCTGACGGGATAGCCCAGAATGAGGTGTCCAAGCAATGCACCAATCAAGCCAAAGGGGATAACGGACATGATGATTAAGGGTTGCAGGTACGACCGGAGCGGAATCGCCATCAGGGCATAAATCAAAAACAGCGCAATCGCAAAGTTTCTCCCAAATTCTTCAAGAGACTCTGCTTCTCGTTCACCCGCCCCTGTTTGCTGCAAACGTACGGCAGGAAAGTCGCGCTTCAAGATGGGAGCAAAATCCTGGTAAACACTCTTTGTGACATCAGCAGGTGTGGCAACCGCAGTATCAAGGTTGGATGATACGATCACAACCCTGTTGCCATCCTGACGGAAAATTCGAGCCGGTGCATTTTCATAAACCATCGTGGCCACCTGATCAAATGGCACTTCTCCGCCCGAAGGCGTACGCAGCCACATGGCTTCAAGATTGCCCACTGACTGGCGTTCATCTTTCGGATACCTGACCATCACTCGTATCTCGCCACGATCTCTGTTCACTCGTTGCGCTTCAACGCCATAAAAGGCTTGCCTTACCTGCGTTGCAAGGGAGGCTTGAGTTAAACCCAGGGCCTCGGCACCCTGCTTGATCTGTAACTGTAATTCTCTGGGGCCGGTAGCATGTGAACTCTCCACTTCGTAGATACCGTCATAGCCACGTAAATGTGCCATTAAAAGAATTGCGGCGGCTTCGGTTTGTTTCGAGTCTTTGCCCGTCAGCTTGAATGCAACAGCAGGACCTCCACCCGACCGTGTCATGGAGCGGATTCGCATGGACTTGGTACCCGCGACTTCACCCATCAGTTCCCGCCAACGTCCAGTCAACTCCTCTGGATTGAAATCGCCGTCATCATTCTGAATAATCTCTGCAACGGCGATGATGCTGTTGTCTGGTGTCAAGACTGTCATATTGGCGCCGAGAATATTTGTCGCAAGTTCGTGACGCTTCGACACTTCATCAGCTGCCTGCAGCATTGTCTCGCGCAATTGTTTAGCGATTGAAAGCCCTAACTCTTTGGGTAGGCCTTCTGCCAATTCTACTTGCGCCTGTGCATATCTGTCGGGAATTTCAGGGGCGAACACATAACGAATAATGCCGCCGAAAAACATGCCGCCGACTAAAACCAACAGGGCGATAAAGAGGCTAACTGTTGTATAACGATGTCTGATTGCCAGCATCAAAACCGGCCGGTATCGCAACTGGATAAAATTTCTTAACGTCAATGCCACCCGATCCTGCATGGAATGAATAGCGCGAGTCACGGCCCATCGCGGAGGCTGATTTTTTATATGGGCAAGGTGCGCCGGTAGAATAAGCTTGGATTCGACGATTGAAAAGACTAAACACAACATAACAACCCAGCCAATTACCCGGCTATGGGTGTTGAAATCACTCGTTGAGACAACCATGGGACCGAAGGTGGCAATGGTGGTCAGGACGCCGAAAGTTGCCGGTATGGCGACACGTTTAACGCCAATAATAACATTGTCGATGGACTGACCATGCTTTTCCACTTCTGAATAGACACTTTCACCGATAATGATGGCATCATCCACCACGATGCCAAGTACGATAAAAAAGCCAAAGATACTCATCATGTTGATGGTCAGGTCAAAGCCGGGTAATGGCATGATCATACCGGCACCAAGAAAACTTACAGGGATGCCAACCATCACCCAGGCAGCCAGCTTCAGTCTGAGAAAAACACCCAATACGATAAATACCAGGACCGCGCCCATCATCAGGTTGCGCAGCATCATATTGACACTTTCATCGATAAACACTGAGATATCACCCCAGGCATCTATATTCACACCCGGTGGCAGAGCGCTGGCTTTCTCCTCGACATAAGCACGCGCCGCCTGCGAGACTTTAATCTGGCTTTGGTTACCCACCGCATAAACTTCAATCATGACACTGGGCTTACCGTTGAACATGGCAAAAAAGGGAACATCGATAAACTCATCCCTCACAGTGGCAATATCACCAACGGTAATGCGAGTACCATCCGGGCGGCTGATGAGAACAATTCTCTCAAACTCTGCCCCATGGTAAGCCTGGCCAAGGGTCCGAATGCGGATATCACCGCTGTCACTTTCAATGGCGCCGCCAGGAATATTGATGGAGCTATTACGAATAGCGCTTGCCACCTGATTCAGGCTCAAGCCGTAGCGCCGCAGTTGACGCTCGGTTATTTCTATCGCAATCTCTGTGGTTCTGACACCCAGAACAACCGCTCGCGAAATTTCAGGCAAGAGTAATAATTCATCCCTGACTTCCTCCGCCAGGGCTTTTCTTTCGCGTTCATCCAACTGCCCGGATATCTGTATCCGAAGCACTGCCTGCTGCCAGGCGGCAGGTGTGATCACCGGTTTTTCTGCTTCCGCCGGGAAACGGCTAATAGTGGATACCGCCGCCTCAACCCTATCGATCACACCATCAACCGTATAACCTTCGTGGGTTGCCACGCGGATATTGGCTGATCCTCCTGCCTCGGTGGCAAACGTGTCGAGTGTCTCTATGCCTTCGACATCGTTCAGCGCGACTTCGAGCTTAAGCAGGATACCCTCTTCAACTTCCTCAGGAGCAGCACCATAATAGGGAACAAAGATCGAAATATTGGTCACAGGTATTCTGGGTTGCACTTCCTTTTTAAGCAAAAGAAGCGAAGACCCACCCACCAGCAAGATCAACATCATCAGCAGGTTGGCTGCGACATGGTTACGTGCAAACCAGCTGATCAAGCCTTTCTGTGGATCAATTGACATCAGTTCTCTACCACCCTGACAAGGGTGCCTGGCAGGGGATTGTCAATTGGCGTCACACAAATCCTGTCTCCGGCTATTAGTCCCGACGAGATATAGGCATATTGTGCATCTGCATAGGCCAGGGTCACCGTTCTTGCCCGGATACGTGACTCATCATCAATGATCCAGACTTTGTTGCCAGGTTTTAGAATGTGCCGCTCTATCGTAAATACATTGGACAAGGATTTACCGGGAATGGCAACATCAACAAAGGTACCAATGCGCAACGGTTCAACATCCTCACCCGACAAAAATCCATAAGGATCCTGCACTCGTGCTATCGCATACAAGATGCGTGACCTGGCATCGAGCACGCCCTCGGTGCGGACGATTTCACCGCGCCAAACCTTATTCGAGTCTCCGCTTACCGTCACCTGTACAGCTTCTGAGCCCACAACCTGAAAATTGGGCAAGGCCAAATTCTTAACCTGCACCGTTGACAAGGGTAATCGTACTTCCGCAAAGTCGATGGCAAAAACAACCGCTAGTGGAGTTCCAGGGTTGACAAACTGACCCAACTCAGCGCGTTTCTGTCGCACGATGCCTGCATAAGGCATCTGTATCTCCGCCCGATCAACATCCCCACTGGCACGAATCACCTGGGCTTCGGCGGCCACCACATCCGCCATTGCTCCCGCCAGTTGGGTCTTTCGAAAGGACAGGTCTGAAGTGTTGACATTCGGGTTCGTACTTTTAAGCTCCTCGAAATCCCCCCTTTCATACCTGGCCAAAGATTCTTCCTGTGCCAATTGTGTTCTTGCACGCACCAATGCTGCCTCTGTGCGTTTGAGTTCAGCAATATGGTTACGTGGATCAATTCTCAGAATCACATCCCCTGCGTTAAAGAATCCTCCGTTAAGGAACGCGGGTGAAACCTCAATAATTCTCCCTGCAACCTCAGAAACCAATGTGGTTTCCGTATGTGGTTCAACAGTACCACTAACAGTCACACTGATGGCGACATCTTCAGGCTGCACTACAAAACTGTTGACCAGCAAGGTAGGAGGCTCTGATGGCTTTTGACTCGCCTGGGGTTTGTTTACAATTAGGATCCAGGCGATCGTAATCGCACTCAACACTATGGAGACGGGCAGCCCGATTTTAATTACAAGATTCATCTATAACGCCAGAGGTTGCTTGCCATCGTTACCAAACACATTTTTGTCAGCCTTTGTTATATCGTAGACAAATACAAATTACGAGTTTTTCCGCGCAATCCAAGCCATGCCAGATCGCTGTGGGTCGACTGCAGCCTTTTGAGATCTTATGCATTATGTCTGGGTCAGTGATATCGGCAATATCGCCTTCATGAATTATCCGGGCTAGTAAAGTTGCATGCCATCTGCCAGACTCGTTTCCAGATTTTTTCGACTTCAAGATCGTGAAATTCACATCAAGGCGCCACCAGCAGCTTCCCTATATGGCCTCCGGTGAACAGCATGATCAGTGCGGCGGGAAATTGTTCAATTCCTTCTTCAATCTGTTCAGGCAGCTTCAGTTTGCCCTCTTTCATCCAGCTGGAAATTTTCTCTTCCATCTCCGCGAAATCGCTGGCGTAGTGATCGACCGTAAAGCCGCGCATGCTTGCGTTACGTTCAGCTAAACGAAGGTACAGGTTCGGCCCTCGAACGGATGGCCTATTATTGTATTGGGATATGGCGCCGCAGATGACAACACGAGCCGCAACGGCGATCTGGTCCAGAACCGTATCCAGCAATTCACCACCAACATTGTCAAAAAACACATTTACCCCATCCGGGGCTGATTCTTTCAACCGGGCAGCAACATCACCCGCCTTGTAGTCTATAGCCGCATCACAACCAATTTCATTAATGAGATAGTCTGTTTTCGCGGGACCACCAGCGATCCCAACCACCCGTGCGCCAGCTATCTTTGCCAGCTGGCAGGCGACAGTACCGACCGCGCCCGCCGCGGCAGAAACCACCACGGTGTCACCGGCAGCTACCTCTGCAACGCTTATCATTCCGACATAAGCTGTAAGTCCGGTAGTCATGCCGAGGACACCCAGATAGTTGCGGGCCGGTGCATGACTCTCATCCAACTTGCGATACATATTGCCGTGCCCGATCACATGGGTCTGGGCTCCAATGGGTCCAAACACGGCATCACCCTGATTCAAACCGTCAAAACGGCTGTCCAGAACTCTTCCGACTCCAAGTGCAATCACTGGTGTATTAAGCTCCATTGATCCATGTATCCCTTCATCGCTGTCCAGGGTTGTCCTGATAAATGCATCGATTGACAGATGTTCTACCGCCAGCAATACCTGATCGTCATCGGGCGACGGCATTTCTTCTTCCACAATCTTGAAATCGGATTCAACTGGCTGCCCTTTCGGTCGCCGTGCCAGGACAACCTTTTTGTTAATCATCAGGCGCCCCCGGAGATACGAATATTCTGCCCCGTCACCCATGCGGAGGCTGGAGACAGCAGATACAAAGCAGCAGCGCCCAGGTCCTCCGGTGTGCCTAACCTACCGGCTGGAAGTCGTAGCATTTTCTCAAGGCCTGGCAGGTCTTCATCTTTCAAATTCAAGGCATGCATCATGATTTCGGTTGGAACCGCACCGGGCATGATGCAGTTCACTCGAATTCGTGGTCCCAGTTCCTTTGCGAAGGTTCGCGTTATCATATTGACCCCCGCTTTGGAGGCCGAGTAGTGCCCACTGCCTGGAATAACATCCTCGGCGGCAATAGACGATATATTAAGTACCCTGCCATTTTCGGGCATGTGTCTGGCGGCAACCCTGGTACACGTCCAGATTGCGGTCAGGTTGAGTGCCAGGGTGTTGTCCCATTCCTCCTTGCTCAGCTCAATCAAGGGCGCCTGAATTGGCGATCCACCCGCATTATTGACCCACATCTGCAACCCGCCATATTCTGATACGGCCTTTTCCGCCAGGGCATTGACAGCGGCCTCATCCGTTACGTCCGTCGTGCAGGCAATGGCCTTGCCGCCCGCCGCAACAATTTCTTCAGCAACTCGTTCAATCTCATGAGTACGCCTTGCAGCACAGACAACTGAAGCGCCTGCACCTGCCAGTACTTTTGCAATACCTTCCCCTATACCCCGGCCTGCACCGGTCACCACTGCGACCTCGCCAGACAGGTCAAATAATTCCTGCAACATACTCACTACCTCGTTTATTGTTAAAACCTTTTTATTGTTAAAACCTTTTTTATTGTTAAAACCTTTTTATTGTTAAAAATACTGCGGATATATATTCCCGTTGCCTGAATTTTGTTATCTTTGGTGAAACAGTCAGGCTTGACTGTTATTTAACACGTTTCGAATTCGCGTAGTCAAATATAAGTGAGGATTTCATGTCCAGAGCGCAGCTGATTGAAATGGCCAGGCACAGTCTTGCCCATGCAAAAGCCGGAACAATTGAGCAGGCAGCGGAAGTTTTCAAGGTGCCTGCTGATCACTACTTCGATGAAGAGCGTTGGCAAAATGAAATGAAAATGGTATTCAAGAGAATGCCCCTGATGCTTGCCATGACTGCCGAACTTCGCGAGGTTGGTGATTACAAGGCAATGGATGTCAGTGGGCTCGGAGTCCTGCTTACTCGCACTGAGAATAAAACTGTCAAGGCATTCATTAATATGTGCACCCATAGAGGATCTCAACTGATGAAAGAAGGCCGGGGCAATACGCATCGATTTAGCTGCCCATACCACGCCTGGTCCTTCAATCAGGATGGTGAGCTGATCGGTATTTTCTGCCCGAAAGACTTTGGAGAAATAGACAAGAGCTGTTATGGCTTAACTGAGTTGCCAGTCCTGGAGAAAGCAGGATTGATCTGGGTAGTTACTGATCCGAAATCGGACCTGGATATTGAACTGTTCCTGTCTGGATATGATCAGCTGCTGGCGAACTTTGGATTTGAAAGCTGGCACCTTTTCGATAGCCAGGTCATAGCCGGACCCAACTGGAAGATCGCCTATGACGGTTACATGGATCTCTACCATATTCCGATTCTGCACAAGAACACCTTTGGTGCTGATTTTCCAAACAAAGCCCTGTATTACAGCTTTGGACCCCATCAACGCGTGGCAGGCCCAGACCCCAGCCTCGCTGCCTACGAGGGCAAGGATGAAGAGGACTGGCCTACAGCGCACTTAATGACGGGTGTATGGACCATTTTCCCACATGTCTCTATTGCCGGATTTGATGGTGGCGGTCGCAGTGTCCTGATTTCACAACTATTTCCCGGTGCCACTCCCCAGGAATCCTATACCGTGCAGAACTATCTCATGGAAAAAGCGCCCAGTGAGGAAGAGGCCACCCTGGCAACGGAACAGTTCAAGCTGCTGAAGTATGTGGTTGAAATTGAAGATTACGCGACCGGGATCAAGCAGCAAAAAAACCTGCAAACCGGTGCTCGGGACCATGTGTTATTTGGCCGGAATGAATCCGGTGGACATAATTTTCACCGCTGGGTTGACCGGATTCTGGAAACAAGCGACGAAGACCTGAACAAACTGTTCCAGACTGGATGAGCATACTGTCATTGAGCCCCTTTGAAATTCAGCCAGGAGAATAACAATGGATCTGGAACGACAAGTCACTGAACTGATGGATCGCCAGGAAATTCTTAAATTGGGGTTTACCTATTGCCGAGCCCTAGACAGGCTGGATGCAACGCTGCTTCGATCCGTCTACTTTGATGATGCAGAGGAGAGCCGGGGATTTTATGAAGGAGGTCCCGACGGTTTCGTTGAGTTTGCGATGAATGTCTTAAAAAGCCATGAGGCAAACCAGCACATGCTAGGTCAATGCGCAATCGACCTGGAGGGGGACGTCGCTTATGGAGAACTCTATTTTCAGGCTTTTCATCGCACCAGGGAAAAAGGAGAGGATCGAGACTTCTGGGTCGGTGGGCGCTACATTGATCGTTACGAAAAAAGAAATGGCATATGGAAGATTGCCTATCGCTCCGAATTAAACGACTGGGTCAGTAATCGCCCGGCCGCTGAGGATTATTTCTTCATCAGGAATCCAAAGGCTTTAAAAGGCGCGCGGGGTATGGCAGATCTGGTGAATCAACGGGAAAAATTTGAAAGGAAATAGCATGGGCAGGTTAGATGGAAAGGTCGCGCTGATCACAGGTGCAGCCAAGGGGCTGGGAGAAGCGGACGCTCGATTATTTGTTGCAGAAGGCGCGAAGGTCATCCTCGCTGATATCGACAACCAGGCAGAAGTTCTCGCGGCCCAACTCGGGGAGGATGCGACATTTATGCACCTTGACGTTACCAGTGAAGAAGATTGGCAGCAGGTGGTTGCTGATATCAAAAGCCGCTTTGGCGCCCTGCATATCCTTCTTAACAACGCGGGGATTGCTGAGGTGGGGGACATCTTAAGTACTTCCATGGACACCTGGCGAAAGGTGCATGCAGTATCCAGCGATGGCACCTTTCTCGGCTGTCAGAATTGCATCCCTTTGATGATCGAAAGTGGCGGTGGTTCAATCATTAATATGGCATCTATTGCCTCCCTGCAGGGTGAACACTATGTCACCGCTTATTGCGCGGCAAAGGGTGCGGTTGAAGCACTCTCCAGGGCCATTGCAGTCTGGGGGGCACAGAGCAGGAATAATATTCGTTGCAACTCAATACATCCGTCGGGTATCGCAACGCCCATGGTCGCGGGTATGCCGGAAAAGATGGCCGCATCAAATATGAACCCTATCAACTCTGGCGAGGCCCGTGGCAGCAAAATTGGTGAACCAGATGATGTCGCCTATATGGCGCTCTACCTGGCGTCAGATGAATCCAAATTTGTCAACGGTGCGGCGATGCGAGTGGATAACTCAATGTCAGCGACAGCGGGCAGGGTTCCTGTCTGATTGAAAGACATCAATAGAAAACAACTAAAGGAGGCACTGTGTCTGAACCTGATAATTATGAAATGGTATCCATCTATCATCTGAACCCTGAAGACCAGGAGCAGCTGCTTCAGGAGCAGAGAGAGTGTCTTTAACTGGTGCACAAAAGATGAATGGCCAATGGGCGTGATCATGTCGCACAAGATGTTCAGGCATACTGCCGGTCAATTACCCGAGTCAGAGTTGGGGGAACCCTCAGAGTCTGATACCGTTCGCCTGCAACGTGAGATCAAGCGCCGTAAACTTTAGCAGATCAATCATTAGGAGAAATGCATGACTGAGTTCGAGCACATTATTGTTGATAATCCAGCCGAGGGTGTATCTCGCATCACACTCAATCGACCTGATTCCAGGAATGCTCTCAACAATATCCTCCGTGGGGAAATTTACGCGACCCTGGAAAAAAACGACAATGATCACGATGTCAAAGTCACCATTTTACGGGGGGCGGGCAAGGCTTTCTGCGCCGGTTATGATCTGAAGGCAAATAGCAGGCAAAACCAGCCGTTTCATACATCTGGCGGTGACGGCAACTGGCCGCGACATGTGGTGGACGGATTTTTCAGGGTATGGGATCTGGCGAAACCGGTCATCGCCCAGGTTCATGGATATTGCCTGGCTGGTGGCACTGAACTCGCTACCTCATGTGATCTCGTTTACGTTGCCGAGGATGCCAAAATCGGCTACCCCGTGGTCCGCTCGATGAGTCCGCCGGACAACCAGTTTTTCCCACACATCATTGGTTTGCGCCGGGCGATGGAAATGATGCTCACAGGCGACGCCATCTCCGGCATTGAAGCAGTAGAATATGGTTTCGCCAATCGCGCATATCCTGCCGAGGGACTGGATGCCGCTGTGATTGAAATTGCCGAGAGAATTGCCCAGGTCCCGACGGACCTGCAACAAATGAACAAACGGGCGGTACACCGGCAACTTGAGTTAATGGGTATGCGCGCTGCAATTCGCTCCGGAACAGAAATCCAGGCGCTGGCCTTCCACACAAAGTCCACACAGGCACACTTCAAGGAATTGGCAGCAGGGCTAACAGATGCACTGAGCAAGAGAGATGAAAAATTCGGTGACTATCGAACCAAAGAGGACCACTAGTCGCCGCGCCGAAGGAGCTAACAACATCCATCACCAGCAATGCCGGTGATGGTGAGATTCCTATCCGGCCTTGGCCTTCTTCGCCTGGTTTCTGATGATCTCCATACCTCTCGGATCAACCCCCATGCCGTGAATCTGGTGGTTATGAGCGTGCCCCAGTTGCTGCAGGGTCATGGCAGCCTGAAGCGCAGGCCACAGACCCTGGCTGTCCTGCATCTGGTTAACCGATTGCTTCGCCAGTTTCAGTCCCATGCTCGGCCGCTGCGCGATATGTTCAGCCATGTCTGTTGTAAACTTGGTGAGTTCATCTCTCGGTACAACATGATTTACCATACCCAGAGACCTGGCCTCTTCAGCAGACAAGGCCTCGCCGGTGAACAACATTTCCTTGGCTTTACGAACACCCACTTCCCATGGGTGAGCAAAATATTCAACACCATTAACACCAAAGGCGACCACCGGATCTGAAAACTGGGCGTCATCACTGGCAATAATCATGTCACAGACCCAGATCAGCATTAGTCCGCCCGCGATAACCTTTCCCTGTACCTCGGCTATCGTCGGTTTGGGCAGATTGCGCCATCGCCAGCAGAGGCCAAGATAGATTTCCTGTTCCACAGCCATCGAGCCCTCGCTACCCGGTAAGCCAAATCCGCCCCAATTTGTGACTGGCGTAAAATCACCGATTTTTGTCTGGTCCCTCAGATCATGGCCTGAAGAAAAATGTGGCCCGTCTGCTGCGAGAACAATGACATTCGCCTCGTCATCCTGGGCTGCCAAATCAAATGCGGCATTTAACTCATACAACATGGTTTTGTCCTGCGCATTTCTCTGATCCGGACGAGCAAGCACGATTCTCGCCACGCCATTGGTTACTCCTTCATATCGAATTGCAGTAAATTCTTCACTCATGTTAGATCCTTTTCTTATGCCGATTGGACCGTCAGAAAACAGTCAGGGTTGACGGTAATTGAATGCTAGTATACACAAAGAACAATAGGGTATAGAGAATGGGTAAGCGAATAGTATGAGCATACAAATGCAAGGCAGCAATGAAATCCCTAACTGCCAGGGCGGGCTTGAAAATCTCGACGAAGAACATGACTACTGGTTAATCGCGGATGAGGGTGAGATACCCAAGGACATCAGGGGCACATTTTTTCGTAATGGTCCCGGACGACAAAAAATCGGCGATGAAAAATACGGCCACTGGTTTGATGGTGACGGAATGTTATGCGCGTTTACCTTCAACGAAGGTAAGGTCCATTTTAAGAACAGATATGTGCGCACGCCTAAATACATAGAAGAAACCGAGGCTAAGAAAATTCTTTATCGCGGTTTCGGAACACAGATTCCCGGAGGCTTGTTCAAGAATTTCTTGAAAGCCCCTGCCAATCCAGCCAATACCAATACAATTTATCATGGTGGACATCTGCTGGCGCTCAACGAGGGCGGTAAACCCTGGGCCATGGAGCCTGATACGCTCGAGACCATCGGTGAATTTAACTACGACAACCAGCTAACAGGTTCCCAGGTTTTTAGTGCTCACGGAAAGGTTCATCCCAGAACAGGTGACTACATTAACTTTGGTGCAGGCCTTTCTGGTTTTGGCTTGAAAGGCCCCAAACCCTGCCTCAATATGTATCGAATCAATCCAGAGGGGAAACTGTTTAACAATCAACAGATACAACTGGAGACCTTCCCCTTCTGCCATGATTTTGCGCTAACAGACAAGCATGCCATTTTCTTCATCGGTTCCATCGTGTTCGGCAATATGCTGCCTTTTTTACTCGGCAGCAAATCCATTTCCGACCAGGTAAAATATGATTCTGATATTCCGATGAAAATTATTGTTGTGGACCTGGATACGCTCGAAGAAGTTAAACGATTTGAGACAGGGCCTGGCGCCATCATTCACTTTGGCAATGCTTTCGAGGAAGGTGGCGAGATCATCGTCGATGGCATGTTTGCCAGCGACTTTGAAGCCAATGATACCCTGAGCGATGTTTTTAATCCCGATGGACGTTTCAATGGTGGTACCTATATGCGCTACTTCCTTAATATGTCCACCGGGCAACTGCGTTCGGAAAAAGTATCTGACATCGAGTCTGAATTCCCGACATTTAACACAGAGAAAACTGGTAAAAGACACAAGGTCTGCTATACCGCCTGTTCCATTGACAATGGTGCGAACAGCTTCTTTAATGCTATCCAGAGTGTAACTTTCGACGGTGATTCAAACCTGGTAACGCTACCACCCGGGCACTATGGTTCAGAGCCGCTGTTCGCACCCAGCGTGGCGGCATCGAAAGAAGACGATGGTTACATACTTGAGGTTGTCTATGACGGCTATGAACATTTGAGTGAACTGCAGATATATCGTGCTGACGATGTCAGCGACAGGGTCTGCCGAATGAAACTCCGCCACCATGTACCACACCAGTTTCATGGCTATTTCACGCCGAGAGTGTTTTCAGCTGATATCTAACCTTATATCACTTCCTCGGAACGAGTTTCACCGGCACTTCCGCTATGCCCCTGATAAAATTGTTAGGTTCACGAAACCGTTTATCGACTGGCAGACTTTGTTTCTGCCTGATATGCAGTTTGTTGACCCTGGATTAGTCCATGGTGTGCGCCGAATTTTGTAATGATTGAACACGGTGAATGAGCAGGTGTATGCTGCCTGTTTACTGTCTAAAGTGGGGCGAGAATGAAACTGGGATTAGGAGTTGGCCCGTTGGGCGCGCCGGGCGGCGCAAAAATAATTGAGCTTGCGCAGGAAGCCGAAGCACTGGGATACGATACAATCTGGTGTCCTGAGATATATGGCGCCGATTGCTTTACGCCGCTTGCATGGATTGGCGCACATACGTCACGAATTAATCTTGGCACCTCCATCATGCAAATCTCCGCGCGCACACCGACCAGTGCGGCGATGCATGCGGTTTCTCTTGATTACCTGTCCAATGGTCGGCTGATTCTTGGTATTGGAGTATCCGGCCCGCAGGTAGTAGAAGGTTGGTATGGACAACCCTATCCGAAACCGCTGGCGCGGACCCGTGAGTGGGTGCAAATATTCCGCCAGGTCGTTGCCCGTCAGGACCCGGTTTCTTTCGATGGTGATCACTATCAATTACCCTATCCGGAGGGGACTGGTCTCGGTAAGCCGCTCAAGCTGATCCTGCATCCAATTCGCGACCATATTCCACTTTACCTTGGCGCAGAGGGCCCTAAGAATGTGGCATTGAGTGCGGAACTTTGTGACGGCTGGATACCCATGTTCATCTCACCTTACAGAATGATGGAACAATACAAAGTTGCCATGGAGATCAGGCCACCGCAATTTGAGATTGCTGCATCAGTCCCCGTGGTCATCGACGATAACCTCGATCGAGCCCTGGCCCAGGTCAAACAAAATGTCGGTTTCTACGTCGGTGGCATGGGCGCAAAGTCATTCAACGTTCACAAGGATCATGTCAGCCGCATGGGATTTGAGGCAGAGGCTAACAAGATTCAAGAGTTGTTCATGTCAGGGCAGCGTGACCAGGCCATCGCTGCGGTGCCGGATCAGCTGGCGGATGAGATCTCACTCTGCGGACCGAAGGAGCGAATCCGGGAACGGCTGGCAGCGTGGAAAGAAAGCCCGGTCACCATGTTGAATGTTGGATCAGCGGATGCAGACACATTACGGTTCCTTGCAGAGGAACTGCTCTAGCGGAGGTGAGCCAGTGATAAAAATATCGAAATACCTTGGTCTATCTCTTGTTTTAGTCATACTTGGTTCGCGGTTGCGATGATGTTTCCGACAAGGAGTAGATTATGTCCATCGAGGAAAACAAGGAACTCGTTAAGAAACTATTAGCCAGCGGCTTGGATGTAGTGGAATTTATGGCCGAAGATGCTGTTTGGGTCATACCCGGTTTTGGTACCTATCGGGGTAAGCAAGAGATAAAGGCAAAGCTACTCGCTCCAACGGAAAAGCTGATGGAGTCGATGGGTACTTCTGTCATTACCAATGTCGTTGCGGAAGGGGATTATGTCGTCGTTGAGTCTTACGCGAAGGACAGAATGACCATAAGCGGCAAGCCGTATAACAACACCTACTGCCACGTTTATAAGATTGTAGATGGTTTAATTCAGCACATAACCGAGTATGCGGACACTGCGCTTGCAAAAAAGGTATTTGCTAAGGATTAAGGTGAACGACCTGTGCGGGCGATCAGTTAGCTGTTGAAACTCGAACGACAACCTTGCCCTCAACCTTGCCGGCGGCGATATGCTCGATCGCCTTGAGTCCATCTTCAAATTCGAAGACCTGGTTACCCACTACCTTTAGTTTGCCATCATTCCAATGTTTCATCAGATCATTGTGGGCATCGGTATAGAATTCAGGGCTAAATCCGGTGGGCATGGCCCCGATGAGTGAGGTGTTACCGAGTAAC
>Ga0114949_10001375_pt1 | contig 14760 bp, 9 predicted proteins | sample N074metaG_FD_83505 | JGI IMG/M metagenome (GOLD analysis project Ga0114949, IMG submission 83505) | Deep subsurface microbial communities from Kermadec Trench to uncover new lineages of life (NeLLi) - N074 metaG | ecosystem: Environmental > Aquatic > Marine > Ocean trench > Sediment | place... | reverse complement strand
ATCAACCAACACCTTCTGGAATCGACGCTCAAGCGCCGCATCCTTTTCAATATACTTGCGGTATTCATCCAAAGTGGTCGCACCGATGCAGTGCAATTCACCACGTGCCAGCGCCGGTTTGAGCATATTGCCGGCATCCATCGCGCCCTCGGCCTTTCCGGCGCCAACCATGGTGTGTAATTCATCGATAAACAGGATGATATTGCCTTCCTGCTTTTTAAGGTCACTCAGAACAGCCTTGAGGCGCTCTTCGAACTCACCACGGAATTTCGCACCGGCAATCAGCGCAGCCATATCCAGCGAAAGCATCCTCCGGCCGCGCAGGCTTTCAGGCACCTCGTGATTGACGATACGCTGTGCCAGGCCTTCAGCGATGGCTGTTTTACCCACACCGGGCTCACCGATCAGAACCGGGTTGTTCTTGGTGCGGCGCATCAAAACCTGTATGCAGCGCCGGATTTCCTCGTCACGTCCGATCACCGGATCAAGCCGGGATTGCTCTGCAAGCTCGGTTAAATCAATGGTGTATTTTTCCAGTGCCTGACGAGAGTCCTCGGCATTGGGATCAACCACCTGCTCACCGCCGCGCATATCATCGATGGCCTTCTCAATCGCTTCACGGTTAGCCCCGGCATCTTTGAGAAGATCGGCCAGGACACCTTTCAAGTCCATCGCCGCGAGCACGAAAAGCTCACTGGCGATATATTGGTCGCCACGCTTTTGCGCCAGCTTGTCGGTGACATTCAGTAATCGTATGGTTTCGTTAGAAAGGTTTACTTCGCCATCAGCACCGGTGACCCGTGGCAGGTTTTCAATGCGCTCGCCCAATTGCGAACGTAGTGAGTTTACGCGTACGCCTGATTTGGCCATCAGATGGCGCACTGAACCGCCTTCCTGATCCAGCAACGCCACCAGGATGTGAGCCGGTTCTATCAATTGATGATCCAGGCCCACAGCCAGACTTTGGGCATCGGCCAGGGCCAGCTGAAATTTGCTGGTCAGTTTGTCCATTCGCATGGTGGTTTTCCTCAAATAATGTTGCGCCACCTCGTGGCTGCAGATATATTGAATTTGAGGGCTTTCAGGCTGAAAATCAAGCGTTTATACAATGCCGAAATTGATTTGAATCAGGCCGGCAACAGCTTTTCGAGCACTGAGGTATAAATATCCCGTAGTTTCTCAAGGTCAGCAACAGGCGCGCATTCATCAACCTTGTGAATGGTCTGGTTCAGCAGCCCGAATTCTGCAACTTCGCTGCCCAAAGGCGCTATAAAACGGCCATCGGAGGTACCACCACCCGTATTCATGTCCGGCTGAATATCAAGATGTTGCCCGATGGCTTCACCAACAGCTTCGGTCAAAGCACCAGATCCGGAGAGGAACGGTTCGCCAGAAACACGCCACTGGAGCTCGTAACGCTCAATACCATGGCGTGAAAGCATATTTTCAACCCGGGTACGCAATTGATCAGAAGTTGAACGCGGGGAATTACGCAAACTGAACATCAGTACGGCATGACCGGGCGTTACATTTTCTGCGCCGGTACCGGCTTCAAAATTTGAAACCTGGCAATGTGATGGCGGGAAGTTTTCATCACCTTCATCCCACTTGGTACTGATGAGTTCTGCGAGAAAAGGGGCTAACCGGTGTACCGGGTTATCAATCAGATGCGGAAATGCGGTGTGTCCCTGCACGCCGTTAAGCTGCAAACGAACTGCAATCGAACCACGCCGGCCAATGCGAACCGTGTCACCCAGAACCTCCTGGCTGCTCGGTTCTCCCACCAGGCAAAAGTCCGGCGCAAGACCACGTGCACCGATCAGGTCAGCAACCTGTCGAATACCATCTGCTGCAATGCCCTCTTCATCGCTGGTCAGGATCAATCCTGCCTGGCCGCTGTGATCAGGATACGAATTAACGAAATCTTCCAGCGCCACAACCATTGCCGCCACCGCCCCCTTCATATCTGCAGCGCCCCGGCCATAAAGAACACCGTCTCTCACTTCAGGCACAAAAGGAGGGGATGACCAGTCTGACTCCGGACCGGGAGGGACCACATCGGTGTGTCCCAGAAACCAGAACGAAGGACTCGCATCACCCCGGGTCAGTAAAACATTGGTGACTTCCCCACAGTAAAACCATTCAATATTGAAGCCCGACCGGGCAAGACGATCTGCAATCAGTTGTTGGCAGCCGGCATCATCAGGTGTAAGAGACGCCCTGGCGATCAATTCAGTAGCCAGAGAAAGAACTTCGTTCACTATTTCCCGGCCTTTAGTACGTGCAGCAACCTGGCGGGTGAAAACCCGACTGCCAGTACTGATCCATCGACAAATACCGGTCGTTTAACCAAGGTTGGATGGTCAACCAGTAACTGAACGAGCTTGGTGCCGGTTAACTCTTTTTGTTCCGGTGTGAGTGTTCGCCAGGTCGTACTGCGACGGTTCACCAGCACATCAGCATATTCTGAGTTTAGCCAGACTGATACAGTTTCATTATCCAGCCCCTGCACCCTGACATCGTGAAATTCATGCGCAACTCCATGTTCTGAAAGCCATTTCAGAGCCTTATGACATGTATCACATTGTTTTATTCCGTATACGGTAATCACATCTGTTTTACACCTGTTCAACCAGGAGCCTTTTATTAATCGCTTTAACCAGCTTGGCTCTTATCTCATCACCAAGCGGTTGGTTCAGTTTATCCGTTACCAGGAAGGTATCTTCTACATGGTCACCGAAGGTTGCAATCTTTGCATCATGAATTCGCACATCGCAAGCCACCAATGCCGAGGCCAATTGAGAAAGCAATCCGGGACGATCGGTGCACTCTAAATTGATTGATGTGACCGTACCGCTCCTGGCGGTCCCAAACCTGATTACCGGTGCGCTGACAAATGGTCGGAGCCGGCGGGGAAATTGTCTTTGCACAGGCTCAACAAATTGTTTGCTGCTCAGTACGCTCTTTAATCGTTCCTCAAGTTTTTTCACGTCATCGCCCCCCAGCGGCAAGCCCTGCGTATCCATCAACTGGAACAGGTCAAAACTGCGACCATTGCCAGTCGTCAAAACGCGGGCCGATAAAACATTCAGTTCCATTTCATCGAATACCGAAGTGGTTGCTGCAAATAGTCCTGTGTAGTCAGGCGCGGACACCAGCACTTCTGAAATACTCAGTTTTGGCCTGGTCCTGATTGAAATGACCACACCATGTTCGTGTGCCATCGCCATTAACCTGCCGGTTGCCCAAATCATCTGGCCGGTGGTAAACCTTTGGAACACGTTGGACGGCAGCCATTTCCAAACTTCTAATACCCCGTCACGGACAGCACCATCCGCCAGCAATGAATCCATCACTTCACGCCGCGTGCTTTTCAGTTGCTCCTCCAGGTCCAGTTTCCCACCGCCATCAAGCACAGCAGAAGTTACCAGGTACAGTTCATGTAGCAAGCCGCTTTTCCAGCCGTTCCACAATTTCGGACTGGTCGCAGCGATATCTGCGGCTGTCAGCAGGTAAAGATGCTCCAGGCTTTCCTGGCTGCCGACCATCGCGGCAAACTCTGCGATAACCTCCGGATCAGAGATGTCCTTGCGCTGAGCTGTCTGGGACATTAAAAGATGATGCTTTACCAGCCAGGCCACAAGTTCAGCCTGTTGACGCGATACGGGCAAAGAGTGGCAAAACTCCAGGGCATCTACCGCGCCGAGATCAGAATGGTCTCCATCACGGCCTTTGGCTATATCGTGAAAAAGGGCGGCCAGGTAAAGAATCTGGGGCTTTTTGATTTTTGCGAATATATCTGCAAGATGGGGAAACGTTTCTGCATATTTGCCATAGGCAAATCGACGAAGGTTTCTCACCACGAAGAGAATGTGCTGATCAACGGTATATACGTGAAACAGGTCGAATTGCATGCGGCCAGTAATCTTTTCAAATGCGGGCAGAAACGCAGCTAGCACGCCATAACGGTTCATGCGTTGTAATTGCGTATATACCCCCTGGGGTTGACACAGCAATTCATAAAAAGCCTCCAGTACTTCCGGCATTTTGCGAAAGTCATCATCAATCGTTCGCACCGTGTCACGAATGAGCCTGATGGTTGAGGCCCGCACCCCAAGAAGACCGGGGTGGCCTGCCAGCAAAACGAACATTTGCATCAGGGCCTGTGGACGATTCTCAAACAGTGCTTTGTCCCGCACGCCAAGGAATCGCTTTTGCGCAGAAAAGTAGTCCCCCAGATCCTCATCCTGATCGACGGGTAGCCCATCGTCTGCCGGCAGTAACTCTTCACGGAAAAGCTGCAAAAGGCTTTCGTTCAAACGTTCCAGCTGCATCACTACCTGGTAGTAATGCTGCATGAATTTTTCCACGCCCTTGTTTGAATTTCCCGCTACCCCGTAGCCCAGCTTTTCGGCGATCTGTCTCTGGTAGTCAAACAGGAGGCGATCCTCTGCCCGCCCAGCCAGCAAATGCAGGGCGAACCTGACCCGCCAGAGAAATAATTGGCCGGAATACAGGTTATTGAACTCTGTTTCAGTCAGGAAACCATGTTCAACCAGACCATGCAGAGATTCTGCTGCCAGGTGCCTTTTACTTACCCAGCTGATCATCTGGATATCCCGCAGTCCACCGGGGCCTTCCTTGATGTTTGGCTCAAGGTTATATGCGGTATCGTGAAACCGCTCATGTCTTTCAAGCTGTTCACGATACTTGGCATCAAAAAACTCCGGGCCTGACCACATTTTGGCTGCCGCACTTCTTGACCGCATAGCATTGAACAGTTCCTGATTTCCAGCCAATAAACGCGATTCCATCAGGGTCGTTGTGATGACCACATCGGCCAATGATTCCTGTTCACATTGATCGAGTGTCCGTACGCTGTGGCCCAGGTACAAACCTATATCCCAGAGCAGGGTCAAAAAAGCCTCGATAGATGTCTTTAAAGCTGCATCCGGAAGTTCCTCTTGGGTCAGGATCATCAGGTCAACATCTGAATGCGGATGTAACTCACCACGGCCAAAGCCACCTACCGCTACCAGCGCAAGTGAATCATGTACCGGGATCACTTTTCTCCAGACCAGGATCAGGATTTGCTCAACCACCCATGCCCGGCTTTGAACCAGCAACTCAACAGGCTCGTCATCCCAGAATCGCGTAGCGAGCGCCTGATCTGCTGGTTTCAACGCATGCTTTAAGAGCGCTACAAGCTTGTCAGACGATTCAATGTCCTGTTTCAGTTTGTTGAGGTTGACTAATGCTTCAGCGCCCCGGGGTGGTGGCAGCCTGCCATTAAGCGATGAGAATCCGGTCGGCATGATTTTGCCAGGAAACAGGTCAGAACTTAAAGGGTATCGCCCGGCAAGCGGGTTAGCACGTCAAGGCCGGTTTCTGTCACCGCAATGGTGTGCTCCCATTGAGCGGACAGACTGCGGTCGCGGGTTATCACTGTCCAGCCGTCAGGCATGAGTCGCGTATCGCGTTTGCCAAGATTGACCATAGGCTCAATAGTAAACACCATTCCCGGCACCAGCACTTCCCCGGTACCCGGTCTTCCATAATGCAAAACTTGCGGATCCTCGTGAAAAACCTGGCCGATACCATGGCCGCAGTACTCGCGCACAACAGAACAACCGTGCCCTTCCGCGTAAGTTTGAATGGTGTGACCGATATCTCCAAGCCTGACGCCAGGCTTGACCATCTCTATGCCCCGGACCATAGATTCGTAGGCAATATCACAAATTCGTTTTGCCCTGACTGAAGTCTCGCCGAGCTGAAACATCTTGCTGGTGTCGCCATGCCAGCCGTCTTTGATTACCGTGATATCGATATTGACCACGTCCCCTTTCTTGAGGGTTTGTTCTCCGGGAATACCGTGACAGACCACGTGATTAACCGAAGTGCAGATGGATTTTGGAAATCCTTTGTAATTTAAAGGTGCTGGAATTCCACCTTGTACCTCGGTGATATGCCGGTGACAGATGTCATCAAGTTCGCCAGTGGAAACGCCGGGCACAACAAATTCACGGATCATTTGCAGGACTTCGCCTGCCAGATGCCCCGCAACCCGCATGGACTCTACTTCTTCCCTGCTTTTTAGCACGATGCCTGAATTTCGTTTCTGCAACACTGATTAAACCTTTTTAACGTGAACCACCTTGTTTTCGAAACTTATTGTAACGCCTTGACCCAACTAATGCCCTATGACGCTCATTGCCGCAACTGTGATAATTAAAGATGGTCAGATGTAAGCATGGCCACAGCTGTTTAAGAGGGAGTTACCAGACGTGCGCAAATACATTCGTTTCCTTTTACCTGCAGGAATTGTCGGCTTATCAATCGTCATCGTGGTTGCAATGATTTCCATTCAAGGTGGAAAACGACCTGAAAAAAAGTCAGTGATTGCACCTGCCGTTCTGGTGAATACCATCGATGCTGAAGTGAAGTCCCTGAATTTCATCATTCATTCCCAGGGCACGGTCAGACCGGCAACAGAAACCTCGCTGGTGGCCGAGGTATCCGGCAAAATTGAATTCGTCTCGCCACGGTTTGTAGTCGGTGGCTTTTTCAGAAAAGGTGAGCTGTTGTTGCAAATTGACACCAGCGACTACCGCACAGCTCTGAAAAGGGCTGAAGCGGCAATGGCTTCAAAACAAGCCAGGCTGGCGGATGAAACCGCGCGCTCCGAACAGGCACTCAAGGACTGGCAAAATCTTGGTAAAACCGGTCAGCCATCCGGGCTGCTTCTTCGCAAGCCTCAATTACTCGATGCACAGGCAAATGTCAGTGCGGCGGAAGCAGATGTTGAAAAAGCCCAGCGTGATCTGCAAAGAACCCGCATAACGATTCCCTACGATGGTTTGTTGAGGGAAAAATTGGTAGATATTGGCCAGTATGTTACCCTGGGCACCCGGTTGGGTGTCAGCTTTGCTATCGACACCGCAGAAATCCGCCTGCCCCTTTCAAGAGACGATATTGCTTATCTCGAACTTCCTTCCATATCCGCAACAGACGAGGCCAGCTTTATACCAACCACCTTGTTTTCGACTTATGCTGGTGTGCAGAGAAGCTGGCAAGCCAAAATTATTCGCACCGAAGGCGTTGTAGATGAAACCAGTCGCGTCGTTTATGTGGTTGCACAGGTTGTCGATCCGTATGGAATACTCAATCAGAGTGATCATGATGAGTTGAAAATAGGCACCTTCGTAGCCGCTGAGATTCAAGGTCTGGCGGTTGAGAATGTTGTCGTATTGCCCCGTTATGCCTTACAAAGTGATTTCACCGTATTGGTCGCAAACGACGAGAGAAAGCTCGAGGTTCGCAAGGTAACAGTGATTCGTGAAGAACCTGACCTGGTGTATATCAGCCATGGGGTTTCCGGTGGCGAAAAAGTTGTGACCACCACGCTTGATGCACCGATTCCGGGAATGCAGCTGGCCATTAACGGTGAAGAAAGCACATCTTCTGCTATCAAGGTAGCTAGCAGTACAGATGGGGACGGGTCATGAACCGTAATCCATATGAAGGCATGATTGAGTGGTTCGCGCGAAATTCAGTTGCAGCAAATCTGCTGATGACCATTCTCCTCGCCGGCGGCCTGTTTATGGCTTTTACCATGAAGAAGGAGTCACAGCCCAAGATCGAAACCAATTACATCAATATCACTATGCCGTTTCTGGGCGCCAGTCCTGAAGATGTTGAAGAAGGCATCATCATCAAGATAGAGGAAGCGATTCAGGATGTAGAAGGGATTCGGGAAATTATTTCCAGGGCCCGAAGTGGCAGCGGTGTGGTCACGATTGACGTGCTCTCCGATTACGACGTTCTTGAAGTGATGGACGAGATCAAGAACCGTGTGGATTCGATACCGACTTTTCCGGACAACACTGAAAAGCCGGTAATTTCCAGAACCGCGTTCGAGCAACAGGTCTTGATTGTCTCGGTGTATGGAGAGGTACCGGAAAGAACGCTCAAGGAGTTCGCCCGGCAAATTCGAAACGAAGTGGTCGCTCTTCCGGGTGTGAGTCGCGCCAACATCCTGGGCGGCCGCAATTATGAAATCAGCATTGAAGTCAGTGAATTCAACCTGCAGCGCTTCGATCTGACGCTGGCCGAGGTGGCTGCCGCCATTCGCCGGGGCTCACTTGACCTGCCCGCTGGTGCCATTCGAGCCGAATCCGGTGACATCCAGGTACGTACAAAAGGCCAGGCCTACGTGGGCCGCGATTTTGAAGATATCGTGGTGAGAACCAACCAGGACGGCACCCGTGTTTTACTCAAGCAAATCGCAGACATCCGTGATGGCTTCGAGGATTCGGATCGGTTTGCGGAATTTAACGGCAGCCCTGCCATCAGCATCCAGGTCATGTCGGTAGGCAATCAAAGTGAATTGCTTATTTCTGATTCGGTACACGCGTTTGTCAACAAGAAAAAGGCCAGCCTGCCAGAAGGCATTGGTATCCAGGCCTGGGCAGATGTCAGTTTTTATCTTAAAGACCGCCTGAACATGATGGTTAAGAACCTGGTGCTGGGTGCAGCACTGGTATTCCTTTGCCTGGCCTTGTTCCTGCGGCTGAAACTGGCCTTCTGGGTGATGGTGGGATTACCCGTTGCCTTCCTGGGAACCTTTTTCATGATGCCATTATTTGACGTCACGGTTAATCTGATCAGTCTGTTTGGCTTCATCCTGGTACTGGGTATTGTTGTGGATGACGCCATTGTCATTGGTGAAAGTGCTTACACCAATATGCGCGCCAAGGGTCACTCGGTGGACAACATCCTGGAAGGTGTTTTCAGGGTTGCAGTGCCCGCAACTTTCGGCGTACTCACTACCATCGCAGCTTTCATTCCGATATTAATGATTGGTGGCATTTTCGGTGAGTTTTTCAACGCAATCGGTGTGGTTGTAACGCTTTGCCTGGTATTTTCGATTATTGAATCCAAGCTTATCTTGCCAGCGCATTTGGCGCATATGAAAGTACGGCATTACGAGAAAGACACGACCCATAAAGGCATCAGGATTCAACGGTTTTTCAGCGATGGTCTGCATCATTTTGTAGACGATTATTACGCACCCTTCCTGGATAAATGCCTGCAACGGCGCTACCTGGCTCTGGCCTCATTTATTGCCCTGCTGATACTTTCAATTGGCTTACTTGCAGGCGGAATCCTCAGGTTTGTGCCTTTCCCGGAGCTTTCAGCAGATTTCATCCAGGTCACCATTGACATGAATGAGGGGACGCCTGACGCACAATTGAATGACGCCCTGCGAAAAGTGCAGAACACTCTGCTGGAAATCGACCGGGAGGTCAGCCGGGAGCATGGTGTCGAATCCGGCAAAGTAGTTTCAAGCCTGTTGGCTGTAAGTGGCAACCGAATTCCGGGCCAGATCGGGTTTGGAGGTGGTTCCGGCCAGGTGATCGTAGAACTGGTGAAAGAAGATCAGGCCGTTATTGACTACAACGAAGTCAAACGGCGCTGGCTTGAAGGGGTTGGTGAAGTACCGGGCATGAAGCAGTTATCCTTCATCAATCTTGCAGCAGGCGGTCTTGGTGGTGGTCCGGATATCTCCATCCGGCTAATGGGTCCAAACCTGGAAACCGTGATCAATGCTGCAAAAGACCTTGAAAACCGTATCAAGCAGTACGAAGGCGTTTACGACGTTCGTAATTCATACGAACGAGGGCGCCAGGAGATCAAGCTAAATATCAAGCCGGAAGCAGAGGCACTTGGACTGACATTACAGGATTTAGCCAGCCAGGTCCGCTCCGGGTTTTATGGTACCGAAGTCCAGCGGGTGCAACGCGGCCAGGACGAAGTCAAAGTCATGGTCCGCTTTCCCAAAGATGAACGGGACTCGGTTGGTTACCTCGACAATATGCGGATCCGGACACCCGGGGGAGAACGGGTTCCCTTCAGCTCTGTCGCTGAAGTTGAACTGGCCGAGAGCCCCTCAATGATCTGGCGCTTTGACCGCGAACGGTCTGTACGTGTCTCAGCGGAAGTGGATACCGACAAATACGAGCCACAAAAAATTCTCAACGACATTATGACCAAGGAGCTTCCGCAGGTATTTGCCAGTCATCCGGGGGTACGTTCAAGGCTCAGTGGTTCGAGCCGAATGGTTCAGGAGGTTATTTTTGATTTGATCAAAGGTGCGACCCTGGCGCTGTTTCTGATATACGCGCTGATGGCCGTTCCATTGAAGTCCTACACCCAGCCTTTGATCATCATGTCGGTGATCCCATTCGGAATTATTGGCGCCCTGGTGGGCCACTGGGTACTGGGCATACCTGTGAGCATGACCAGCTTCTTTGGCATCATCGCCCTGTCGGGTGTGGTGGTGAATGACAGCCTGATTCTAGTGGATTTCGTCAACAAGGAACGAAAGATGGGCGTACCCCTTATCCAGGCCGTGCGCAACGGTTCACGCACCAGGTTCCGCCCCATTATATTAACTTCAATGACGACTTTCCTGGGCTTACTTCCCATCACTATGCTGGAGAACAGTCTGCAGGCTCAGGAAGTCATTCCAATGGCGACATCTCTTTCTTTTGGCATCGTGTTCGCCACTGTCATCACGCTGATACTGATTCCTTCTCTATACCTGATACTGGATGATTTCCAGGGCGGATGGCAGCGGGCCATTAAAAAGATTCTTCCAGGTCGTAGAGAACAACTGGTGCATTCACACGCCAGCGCACTGAAAGGCAGTTAGCAGGAATGAATCTGCGCCATCAACTGGAATCTGCGTGCCATAAACTAGTGCAGTTTCCGAGCGCGAGGCTTGAAGCCGAAATCCTGATGGCATATACACTGCACGCTCCCAGGTCCTTTTTGTATGCCAATCCTGAGCTGGATCTTCCATTCCGGCACATCCATGCTTTCAAAAAATTGGTGCGAAGAAGGTCGCGGGGTGAGCCCATTGCCTATATTACGGGGACCAGGGAATTCTGGTCCTTAGAACTTCAAGTCACACCCGAGGTACTGATACCGCGGCACGAAACAGAATTGCTGGTAGAGGCAGCGCTTGAACGATTACCGCAAGCCCAATCAAGCCGTATTGCGGACCTTGGCACCGGTTGTGGCGCAATAGCCCTCGCGATCGGATCTGAACGACCAGACACAGCAATTCATGCGACCGACCTTAGCCAGGCGGCGATTATGCTGGCAAGGGAGAATGCCGAGAAACTGGGAATCAAGGTGGAGTTTCACAGGGGTTCCTGGTGTGAGCCTCTTTCCGGCAACTTTGAAATGATGGTCAGCAACCCGCCGTATATTGCAGCGGGCGATCCGCACCTGGAGCTTGGGGATTGTCGTTTTGAACCGACCCGCGCCCTAAGTCCCGGCAAAGATGCGCTAAGTGATTTTCGGGTTATTGCAAAACAGGCTTCGAGCCGCTTGAACGATCGCGGCTGGCTGGTACTGGAGCATGGTGCGGACCAGGCATCCCAGATCAGGGATATATTGCAGCAACACGGGTTCTCCGGGATCAGTACTTTGCAGGACTTGTCAGGCCACGACCGGGTAACAATTGGATGCAAGTAACCTGTTCCTGGGAGCCATGTAATAAACACATGAAGCGTGTTTTTAAGGTTTTACCGGACTATAGTTAAATCACTATAGGAGTATCAAAATGAATTCCGGTATCGCAAGCATCGTTTCACTATTTATGGCGACCTTGATACTGGCCGCTATCCCGTCCTCCCTGCCAGCAGACCCGGGCGCTGACTTTTACGAACAGGGCCAGTACGACAAAGCGGCAGAGCAATGGCGTGGTCCAGCCAACGAAGGTGATGTCGTAGCCCTGCATAACATGGGCGTGTTATTCCGCTATGGCCTTGGGAGTACGGCTCTTGACCTGAACAAGGCAGCCGTTTGGTTTCTCCGATCCGCGCAGCAACAATACGTTCCTGCCATGATTAGCCTGGCCGAGGTTCAGTCAGAACTGGGACGGGAAACCCCTTCAAACTCATGGCTGACATTGGCAGCACGGTGGGGTAATACAGAAGCCATTGATCAATTGAAAGATCGTGGATTACCGGTTCCGGAAGCTGATCTTTATACCCAGACAATAGGTAGGCAAAATCTGCAAAGAATGCGCGAAACCGGTGACATGTTACGTCCACCCATCAGGCATATGAATTCAGACCGGGTGGTTGAAGACGACCGTTAAGAAGCAAGCTCAAATGAGGTAATGTAATTTGGGGTTATTCGTCACGTTCTTCATCCCCGTCTTCATCGGCTGCAGATTCAATCAGTCTCAGGTGGGATGAGTCGGTGTCTGTCTCGATGGCATGACTTACCAGGTTCTGGTCCATTTTTTTGCTGTGCTTGACGCCCAGTTCCTTGAGCATTTCTACTTGGGACACCAGGTTACCGGGGCCTTCAGCTAACTGGCGGTAGGCTTTGCTGAATGAGTCCTGCGCCTGGTTCATCCTGAATTCCACCTGTTTCAGGTTATCGGCAAAGCCCTTGAACTTGTCGTATAGCTTGCCGCCACGTTCTGCGATCTCTTTAGCGTTGGTGTTTTGATTGTGAATCTGCCAAACCGATGCAACAGTGCGCGCCGCCATCAAGAAATTAGTGGGTGAGAGCAGCGATACATTATTTTTCAGGGCATAATCCGGCAGCGTTGCATCCCATTGCAAAGCTGCAATCAGTGCACTTTCGATGGGCACGAACATCAGCACAAAGTCCATTGCATTAAGTTCTTCAGCTTGCGGGTAGTTTTTCTTGTGCAGGCTGTCGATCTGATTTCTGATTGATTGCACATGACGTTTAAGACAATCTTCCCTTTCGGCATCGTCCTGGGCAGATTGATACTGCGTCCATGCAGTCAAGGATACTTTGGAGTCCAATATAAGGCTGGTGTTGCCGGGTAACTGCATCACGAAATCCGGCTGCAGGTTTTGGCCGTCCTTACCCTTAACTGTCATCTGGGTGAAGTAGTGTTTGCCCTTCTGCAGGCCAGCAAGTTCCATTAACCGTTCCAGTTGTTGTTCGCCCCAGCTGCCCTGTGCTTTGACATCATGCGTCAGGGCTTTGGTCAGGTTCTGGGCTTCGGTGTGCAGCAGCAGGTTCAGTTCTGCCAACTGATTGAGTTTCTCTCTCAACTCCCCCTGCCGGGCGATATCTTCCTTATTGGCAGTCTCGACCGCGGACTTAAATGTTTTAAGGTCTTTTGTCAGTGGCTTGAGCAAGTCCCCCAACTGTTTCTCACTCATATCCCGGAACTGGCTGGAACGCGCGTCAAAAATCTTACCTGCAGTCTTGTCAAATGCCTCGTTGAGTCGCTCTTCAGCTTTTTCCAGTGCCGCAATTTGTGCCTCAAAATTCTTGCTTTGTTCTTCCCGGCGGGTTTTCTCGACGGCAGTTTGCTGCCTGGCGTGCGCAAGTTCCGCCTCCTTATCATTGAACAGGCCCTGTAGCCGCGACTGTTCAACTTCAGCTTCTCCCGCTTCGGATGCAACACCTTTGCGCCAGGCGAACCAGGCCATAACGACTGCAACTACAAGTCCAGCCAGCAGACCCAGCAGCAGGCTATTCAGGTCCAGTGTTGCCAGCCAGTCTGTCATCACCGTGGTGCCTTCACTTCGGCCTTAATTTCCTGCCACAAATTTTCCATTTGTTCCAGATCCATATCATTCAGCACATCAGGCCCGCCTGCTTTTGCTTCCATGGCGCGGAATCGACGCTCAAACTTGAGGTTGGCGCGTCGCAAAGCAGAGGCCGGGTCGATATCCAACTGACGCCCCAGGTTGGCGGCTACAAACAGCAGGTCCCCCAATTCATCCTCAATATCATCTTTTACACCTGATTTAATGGCTTCGCGAATTTCATCGAGTTCCTCTTCAAATTTAGCCAGCACCGGCTCTGCGCTTTGCCATTCGAAACCCACATCGCCAGCGCGTTTTTGCAACTTTACCGAGCGTTGAAATTCCGCCATACCCCGTGGCACATCGTCAAGCAGGCTGGTCATGCCTTTTGCTTTTCGCTCCTGTGACTTGATCTTGTCCCAGGTTTCGACTTGTTGTTCGGCCGTTGTCACATCCTGGTCAGCAAAAACACCCGGGTGGCGGCGAATCAGCTTATCACTGATGCTTTTAACCACATCAGAGAAGTCAAACACTCCGGCTTCATCCGCAATCTGGGCATGAAACACTACTTGCAACAGCAGGTCACCGAGCTCATCCCTGAGGTCTTTGAGGTTACCCCGCTCAATGGCATCAGCCACCTCGTAGGCTTCCTCGATGGTATAGGGTGCAATGCTGGCAAAATCCTGCTCCACATCCCAGGGACAGCCATCTTCAGGGTCTCTCAGGCGTTTCATGATCTGCAATAACTGATTCATCGCTATCCGGGTTCAGGCGGGTGGAATGGTAATTGTAAAGGAAGCGCCACCGAGTTTACTTTGTTCAATCTCGATATCGCCACCATAGGCATTCACCAGTTCTGTAACAATGGTCAGACCAAGACCATGGCCTTCAACCCGTTCATCACCACGAACGCCTCTTTGTAACAGGCGATCACCCAGCGCCGGGTCGATCGGCCTGCCATTGTTTTCAACCTTCATCCAGAAACCCGGACGAGTACGGTCGTCATCCATAGCGCCGGCCGACAATAAAACTCGGCCATCGCCATATTTGCAGGCGTTATCCAGCAGGTTTCCCATCATTTCCAACAGGTCGCGTTTTTCTCCAAAAAAATTCAAACCGTCCGGAATAATGGCATCAATGGTTTTCAATTCATGCGAATAGACTT
>Ga0114949_10001371_pt1 | contig 14784 bp, 15 predicted proteins | sample N074metaG_FD_83505 | JGI IMG/M metagenome (GOLD analysis project Ga0114949, IMG submission 83505) | Deep subsurface microbial communities from Kermadec Trench to uncover new lineages of life (NeLLi) - N074 metaG | ecosystem: Environmental > Aquatic > Marine > Ocean trench > Sediment | place... | reverse complement strand
GCAGACGCTGCCTTATCGCTCCGGCCCCCCGCCCAAAGCTGCCCTATCGCTCCAGCCCCCGCCCATACGCGAACCGCGTCCCTGTATCCGCCTCCACCTCCACCGAGTCAAGCCAGAACTCATGCTTACCATCCGCCTCGGTACCGGCCTCGCCTCCGGTAACGTGGGCAAGCCGCTCGTGGAGGCGCTCGAAGATCCAGCGCGCCACCGCGGGCACTGTCGGCGCCACCTCGGCAAAGCCATCGACGTCCTCGAGGACGCGCTGGTCGAGTCCGGAGAGGACTTCGTCGAGAACCGATCGAATGACGCGAAAGTCCACCACGATGCCGATGTGGTCGAGGTCCTGGGAACGCGCCCGCACCGCCACCTGCCATTGATGATGGTGCAGGGGCAGGTCCTCCCCTTGTGGCCCGCGGCGATGGCCGGCTTCGAACTCTGCTTCGACGCGGACTTCGAACATGCTCTCCTCAGCCTTGCTCGTCGGCAACGGTGTTCCAGTGGTGGCAATGCGGACAGCGGGCGAACGGCTTGGTGGCCTTGAAGCGGCACTCCAAGCAGATATAGGGGTCGAGCAAACGGGCGCGCTCCACCAGATCACCGAATATGTTGCCGACGGCGTTGCCCTCGGCCCCCTGCGCGTCGAGTACCTGCCAGAGCTCCCGCTGCAGGGTAATCGAGCCCGGTTTCTCGGTAAGCGCCTTGGTGAGCGCATCGCGGGCCGCATCCAGGTCGCCGCGCCGCTGGTGCAGGCGCGCCAGCACAAGCTGCACGCGCCAGGAGTGCGGCTGCCGCTCGAGCACCCTGGCGCAGGCGGTTTCGACACGCTCCCAATCCTCTGCGGCAAAGGCTGCCACGGCGATGCGATCGAGCGCCTCCATGGCCCAGGCGGCACCGTCGCCGAGCGCCATCTCCCAATGTTTCAGCGCTTCGGGCAAGGTGTCCTCGGCGGCCAGGCAGTCACCGGCCCCGAGGTGCGCCGGCGCGTAGCCCGGATCAAGCTCGAGCGCCTTCTGGTAGAACTTCGTCGCCCCGCGGGTGTCGCCCTCCTGGTAGGCTTCGCGGCCGCGCTCGGCCCACAATGACGCCAGCAACCGAGTATCGGTAGACCCGGCAAGCTTGTCGATGCGCGCCTGCACCTCGGCGGCATCTTCCCAGCGGCCCATTTCCTCGTAGACACGCCGCAGGCAAAGCCAGCCGCTGAGATTGCCGGGGTCGCGCTTGACGACCTCGTCGAGGGTACGCTGGGAGCGGTCGATCAGGCCGGCGCTTTTGAAATCGAGCGCCAAGGAGAACAGCGCCTGCGTGCGCCCCAGCTCGGACAGCCCGGGCCGGTGCAGCAGGCTCTTGTGGATGTCGATGGCGCGCTCGACCTGGCCTTTCTCGCGAAACAGGTTGCCGAGCGCCAAGTAGGCCTCGACGGCATCGGTCTCTCCACGCACCGCCTTGGCGAGCTCGACAAGGGCGAGGTCCGGCTGGTTGGAGATCAGGTAGTTGAGGCCCAGCAGATAGTGCGGATGGTCGCCATATTGCGGCCCCTGCGCCCGGCGCACACGCGCCAGCGCCCAGGCTCGCCCCAACAAGATGCCGAGCATGACGAGGGCCACCGCGGCCCCGAGCGTCGGGGACCAACCCGGCATCCTCTACTCCCCGGGCCAGTCGGCCTCGTCGCCGTCCGAGTCCGTGAAGCTGCTGGAGATGGGCAGGTTGCGCAGCTCGCGCACTTCCGACTCCAGGGCCTCGATGCGGCGCTGCAGCTCGCGCTCGCGCATGCCGTGCTTGAAATGCTCGACGACAGCGATGCAACCGGCAACCAGCACGCCGATGAACACCGACCCGAGAATGACCAGGAAGACCGGTACGCTGGTAAGCGTGCGGCCCGGAAAATAGGTCACGTCGACCTGCTGATCCGCGTTGGCCAACGCCACGCCGACCAGAACGATGACCAGCGCCAAGTACAGCAATATCTTGATGATTGCGCTCATCCGACCTCGCTTTCCGGTGCTTCGTCGAGGGGCGCTTGCTGGCGTCGACGGTAGTCGGCAAGGACCTCATCCCAAAGCCCACGGGCGGAAACGAAATCATCGACCACCTCGCGCACGGCGCCGCGACCGCCCGGCGCTCGGGTGACCCAATCGACGATGTCCAGCAACTTCTCGTGCCCATCGGCCACGGCGATGCCGAGGCCGGCGTGCTCCAGCAGCGGCAGGTCGATGAGATCGTCGCCGATGTACGCCACTTCGTGGCTGGCAATATCCTCTTGGCGCTGGATCTCCAGGCACGCTCTGACCTTATTCTTCTCGCCCTGGCGAAGGTGATCAACCGGCAGCTCGGTGAAGCGCCGCTGTACGACCTTGGATTGGCGCGCCGTGATCACCGCAATCTTCAGACCCAGCAGGTCGGCGATGTACATTGCCGAGCCGTCGCGCACGCAGAACGACTTGGCCTCGCGATCATCGTCGATATAGACAATTTCGCCGCTGGTGAGCACGCCGTCGACGTCCAGCACCAGCAGGCGGATATGGCGTAACCGCTCTTGGTATTCCGCGTGGCTCAGTCGCGCCATTCAGATCATCTCCGTGCGCCACAGGTCGTGCAGGTGAACCACGCCTGCGGGCTTCTGCTCGCCGTTGACCACCGGAAGCGACGTAATACGACCTTCCTCGAGCAGGCGCAAAGCCTCGGTGGCAAGCGCGTCGGAGCGCACACACACCGGATCGCCCGTCATCCAGTCGGCGGCTATACACTGCAGCGCCTCTCCGCCGCCATCTTCGATGAGCCGACGCAGGTCGCCATCGGTGATCACGCCCACCAGTCGACCTTGGTCGTCCACCACGGTGGTCATACCCAAACTCTTGCGGCTCATCTCGGCAAGCACGTCGTTCATACTGGCGGTCGTCGGCACGCTGGGAATGTCGCTCGCCGCGTGCATGACGTGGTGAACGCGCAACAGCTGGCGCCCGATGCTGCCGCGCGGATGGTGCTCGGCGAGGTCGTCGGCGTTGAGACCGCGCTCCGCCAGCAGCGCCATGGCGAGCGCGTCGCCGACGGCGAGTGCCGCGGTGGTGCTGGCCGTGGGGATCAGTCCCAGGGGGCAGGCTTCTTTCTCGACGGAGGCATTGAGAACAACATCCGCCTCGCGCCCCAGCGTCGATTGGGTATCGCCTACGATGGCGATCAGCGGCACACCGAGGCGCTTGATGGCGGGCAGCATGGCCACCACCTCCTGAGTGTCACCACTCTGGCTGATGGCCACCAGCACGTCGCCTTCGATGAGCATTCCCATGTCTCCGTGCCCAGCTTCCGCCGGGTGCAGGAAGAGCGCCGGACTTCCGGTCGATGCCAGCGTGCCCGCCAACTTGCGGGCGATGATGCCGGATTTCCCCATGCCGGAAATCACCACCCGGCCGTCGCAGCCGAGCAGAACATCGAGGGCCTTGTCGAAAGCTTCGGGCTCGAAACGATCCGCCAGCTGCACCAGCGCGTTGCCCTCGATGCGCAGCACGTCGCGCGCCAGCTCCAGCGAGCGCTGGCGCGTCGACATCGAGTGCCGGCTCGCGGCACGGTGTTGCCCGGGCCCAGAGACGCTGCGTTTCATGTGATAGCTCCCCGATCGGTCGGCGGCATGGGCGCCGCAGCACGCACGCGCAAGGTGTCTTCCAGCAACCCGCGGAGCTTGTCCAGCGGCAGTTGCGTGGCCGCATCGCTGAGCGCCGCGGGCGGGTCTTCGTGGACCTCGATAAAGAGCACATCCACTCCAACGGCCACCGCAGCGAGCGCCAGGGGCTCGGCAAAACGCCGCTCCCCGGCCGTCTCGCCCTCGCCGGCGCCCGGAAGCTGAAGGCTGTGGGTGACGTCAAAAACCACCGGGTAGCCGAAGTCCGCCAGACGGCTGAGCCCTTTGAAATCGACCACCAAGTTATTGTAACCGAAGGATGTTCCGCGCTCGGTGAGCAGGATTCCCGCCGCGCCCGCTCCGGCCAGCTTGCCGATCACGTGTCGCATATCGGCCGGGGCAAGAAACTGACCCTTCTTGACATTGACCGGGCGACCGCTGCGGGCCGCCTCCACCAGCAGATCCGTTTGCCGGCACAAGAACGCCGGGATCTGCAGCACGTCGACCACTTCGGAGACCGGGCCGATCTGGGCTACGGCGTGAACATCGGTCATCACCGGCGCCCCGATGGTCTGGCGAACGTCCATGAGTATGTCGAGTCCCTCGTCCATACCGGGGCCGCGGAAAGACTCGATCGACGTGCGGTTGGCCTTGTCGAACGACGCCTTGAAGACGAAGGGCACTCGCAGCTCGCCCGCAATGGCCGCCACCTCCCGCGCCACGCTCAGACAATGCTCACGGCTCTCGATGACGCAAGGACCGGCGATGAGACCGAGGCCCCCGGCGCCGAACTCGACGCCGTCAGCGATCTTGACCGTGTTCTTCATGCGCGGCACCCTCGGAGGCTCTTCCGCACCCTGTTAGCCCAGTCATACTGCGGCGACGTCGCCCGCGGGCTCGGCTCGTGTCTCTTCGGCGCGTACCGGGCGTTGCGGCGCACCCGCACCCTTGGCGCGCTCGTAGGAAGCCCGGATAAAGGCCGCAAACAGCGGATGGGAGTCTTGCGGCCGGGAGAGAAACTCGGGATGGAACTGGCAGGCGACGAACCACGGATGCTCCGGCAACTCGATGATCTCGACGAACTTGCCGTCCTCGGTCTTGCCGCTGAGCACCAACCCTGCTTCCACCAGCGACGGCTCAAAGTGGCGATTGAACTCGTAACGGTGGCGGTGGCGCTCTGATACGAGCTCCGAGCCGTACGCCTGGGCAGCACGGGAACCGGGGTCGAGCTTGCAGTCGTAGGCACCCAGCCGCATGGTGCCGCCAAGATCATCGACGCCGAGCAAGTCGCGCAGCTTGTAGATCAGCTTCTCCGCCCCCTCGCCCTTGAAGTTGAACTCGCTGCTGTCGGCCGCGTCGCCGAGCCCGGCGACGTTCTCGGCAAACTCCATGGCAGCGGTCTGGAACCCGAGGCAGATGCCGAAAAACGGCACGTCATTCTCGCGAGCATAGCGGATCGCCTGCATCATGCCGCGCACGCCGCGCTCGCCGAAGCCTCCGGGAACCAGAATTCCACCGACCTGCGCCAAGGCTTCGGCCGCATCCTCACCGTTCTCGAAGCGCTCGGCCTCGACCCAGTCGATGTCGACGCCGAGGTTGTTGGCCAAACCACCGTGAACGAGTGCCTCGTTCAAGCTCTTGTAGGACTCCTGAAACTCGACGTACTTGCCCACCACGGCGATGCTGACGCGATCCGCCGGATCCTTGTAGGTCTTTACGACACGCAGCCACTGGGTCAGGTCGGGAAGCCCACAATCGAGCGCCAGCTCGTCGCAGATGATCCTGTCCAGGCCCTCTTCGTGGAACACCAGGGGCACGTCGTAGATGCACTCGACGTCCTTGGCGGTGATCACTCCTTCGAGGGCGACGTTGGTGAACAGAGAGATCTTGGCCTTGATCTCCGGGGGGAGGAATCGGTCCGTGCGGCACAGCAGCACGTGCGGCTGGATACCGATGGAGCGCAGCTCCTTGACCGAGCGCTGCGTCGGCTTGGTCTTGAGCTCCTTGGCGGCAGCGATGTAGGGCACCAGCGTCAGGTGGATGAACATGGCGTTGTGCCTGCCCACCTCCTGCCCCAACTGACGGATTGCCTCGAGAAACGGCAGGCTCTCGATGTCGCCAATGGTGCCGCCGATCTCGCTGATGACGATGTCGGCGGTCGAGCTCAAGTTGGTAATGCAGTCCTTGATCTCGTTGGTGATATGGGGGATCACCTGCACGGTGTTGCCCAGGTAGACGCCCTGGCGCTCCTTCTGGATGACCGACTCGTAGATCTGCCCCGTCGTGAAGTTGTTGCGCTTGGCCATGCGGACGCTGGTGAACCGCTCGTAATGGCCGAGATCGAGGTCGGTCTCGGCGCCATCGTCGGTCACGAACACTTCGCCGTGTTGGAAGGGACTCATGGTCCCGGGGTCGACGTTGATGTACGGATCCAGCTTCAGCAGGTTGACGGAGTAGCCATGCGCCTCCATCAGACTGCCGATCGCCGCCGAGGCAAGCCCCTTGCCAAGAGAGGAAACAACGCCGCCGGTCACAAAGATGTACTTGGTCGACATTCCGGTACTCGATCTCCCCTTCGCTACGCTTGCGGAGCACGCGCCGCCAGGGCGAGGCGCGCCCGTTCGAGGTCCTCCGGGGTGTTCACACCCGGGATGGTCTCGTTGATCAGGTAGGTTTGCATGTCGTGGCCCGCCTCCAGAACCCGCAATTGCTCCAATCCTTCGGCGATCTCGAGCTTGGAGGGAGGCAGGGCGGCCCAGCGCGCCAGGCCGGGCGGGCGGTACAGGTAGACGCCGAGATGAACCCAGGCGCGCCGCGAGAGCGAGGCACCCGCCTCGGCAGCCAAGCGCGGCACCCAATGGTGTGCAGAGCCATCACTCTGCCCCACCTCCGCTTGCCACTCGGCGCGGGGAAAAGGCACCGGGGCGCGGCTGAAATACAACGCCCGTTCGTTGTCATCGATCACAACCTTGACCACGTTGGGATCCCAGAGGTCCTGCCGATCGGTGAGCGGCGCACGTAACGTCCCGAGATCGGCCCCCGATTCGCTGAAACGCGCGATCGCCGCGCCCACCGCGGCGGCATCGAGCAGCAGCTCGTCGCCCTGAACGTTGACGACAACCTCGGCGGAATACCGTGACGCGGCGTCGGCCACGCGATCGGTCCCCGAGGCGAAATCGCTGCTGGACAGTACCACGTCCGCGCCGCTCTCCCGGGCTGCCTCGGCGATACGCTCATCGTCGGTGGCGACCACGGTGGCGTCGATTCCGGGCACCCGGAGAACCCCCTCCACGACGTGCTGGATCAGCGGCCGGCCGGCCAGTGAAGCAAGAAGTTTCCCGGGAAATCTAGAAGAGGCATACCGTGCTGGAATGATGGCGACGCAATCCATGCGGGCCAGCTAACCCTCGGTAAGGGCGTCGACGCGCCGGGCCAACTCCTCGACCGTTGCGTCCATGAGCTCGCCGGTATCGTCGTCCGGAATTACGACCTCGAACTCGTCTTCGGCGGCCAGCACCAAATCGATGATCTCCACAGAACTGAGCCCGACCTCGCTCTGCAGGCGCGCACCGGGGCTCACCTTCTCGGCAGCCTCGGGCTTGAGCTCGACGATCAGGCGACTGATGGTCTCTACGGTAACGGTTCCGCTCACCCCAGGTTTCCTTCTTCGTAGAGGTCTCGGCAGCGACCGCGGCACAGCTTGCCGCTCGTGGTGCGCGGGATGCGGCCGCTCTCCAGCAGCACGACATCGAGTACCGGTAGGTTCAGGGTCTCGGACACCACCGCGCGCACGCGCTCGTCGATGCCCTCGGTATTCTGTGGGTTGCGCGGAGCAGCCACAACCACGACGCCCTCATCGCGGCCATTGCGGGTACCGAAAGCCACCACACTCCCGGGTCGCACCAGCTCCAGCCCGTGCACCGCGCGCTCGATATCCTGCGGGTAGTAGTTTCGTCCGGAGATGATGATGAGCTCTTTCTTGCGCCCGGTGACGTACAGCTTGCCATCCCGCAGGCAACCCAGGTCGCCGCTCATCAGCCAGCCACTGCGCAGCGTCGCTGCGGTGGCCTCCGGGTCGTTGAAGTAGCCGCTCATGACCGATGAGCCCTGAATGCCGATCTCGCCGATGTCGCCGTCCGGAACCGGCTCATTGTTCTCGTCGAAGATCCGCAGCGCCGTCTCACGCACCGGCACACCACAGCTGACCAGGGTGATGCTGTTTCCGGCGCCGGCCGGACGCACGACAGCCTCCTCCTCGAGGCCGGCGCGGTCCGCCACGAAGCTCTCGTACTCCTCTGTGGCCCGCACGCCGGTGACCATGAGCCCGACTTCGGCGAGGCCGTAGGCCGGCATGAACCCAGACCTCGGGAAACCAACACGACCGAACGCATCGGTGAACGCCTCGAGCAACTCCGCGTCGACAGGCTCGGCACCGATGATGGCAACGCGCCAGGCGGAAAGGTCGCGCCCGAGCAACTCTCCGCGCTCCAACAGGTGCCGATAGCTGACGTTCGGCCCCGCCGTGATCGACACGTTGTGGCGCTCCATGGCATCGAGCCAACGCCGCGGCCGGCGCAGGAAGTTGAACGGCGTGGTGAGCACCAAATCGATGGAACGCGCCGTCGCCCCGAGCAGATTCCCGATGAGGCCCATGTCGTGATACATCGGCAACCAGCCGCCGCCGACGTCGTGCGGCTCGACTTCGAGGTGCTCGACGATGGCGCGTACGTTGGCAACGATGCAAGCGTGCGGCAGCACCACACCGCGGGGCGCGCTGGTGGACCCCGAGGTGAACTGGATAACGGCGATGTCGTCGGGATCCGGGCGGTGGGGGTGGAATCGTGCCGCGGACTGCAGCAGGTCAGCATGGCGGACAACGCGCGCCTGGCCCTCGAGTCCCGCCTCGACCAACAGCGGCTCACCGACCTCCTCGACTTCGGTGTCGACGACGACGAACTCCGGCTGCCCCACGTGCACGATGGCGCCGATGTGCGCCAGGTAGCCCTTCAGCCGGCGGCGGCTGATGGGGGTCGGGAGAATTGACGGATGCAGCCCGGCAAGCACGGCGCCGAAGAATGTCGTCACCAGCGGGCGCAGCGCCGCACAGACAATGGCGAGGCGGTCCCCCGGCTTGCCGCCGAGGTCCTGCAACCCGGCGGCGACACGCTGCGCCTGCTGCTCGATTTCGGCCCAGGTGAAGCGCCGCTCGTCTTCATCCACGAAGATCAGCCCGCGTCGCCCGCAGGTTTCGGCGGCACGTCGCAGGATGTCGGGCAGTGTTTCAGGAAACTCGGAAGCGGAACTCACAGGACTCTCTCGGCCTCGATCGGGCGGACTCGGTGTACGTCAGGAGCCGGCGGCCTCGAGCGCCGGCAGCTTGGCCTCGATCTGCCCCCAGCAGTCTTCGAGGTCGGCGCCGGTGACGATGATGCCGTGGTTGGTCAACCCGAGAATGGTGTGCCCCGGGTCTTTCGTCGCCTTCAGGCCGTCGAGCGTCGACTCGCAGAGCTCGATGGTGCCGCATGGGTAGTGTTCGTCGGTGTACACGATACCGTCCACGAACCAGTGGATGTGGATCATCGCGCCGATTTCCGGGAACTCCCGGTAGATGGCGGCGTGGATGCTCGAGTCGATCGAGACGCGCGAGTCCTCGAAGCCCGGGGGCACGGTGACATGAACCTCATGGGCATCGGGGGCAAACTTCGAGACCAGCAGAATGTCCTTGCCGATGACGTCGAGCTTGGCCTTATCGACGCCGCGCCCGGTCATCCAGAATACTTCGTCGTTGTGCCGCGCGCTCATGTTGCCGTAGCTGACCTGCTTCTGGCCCAGCACCTTGAAGAAGCGACGACGGGCGCGGTCGGAAAGCCCGTCGAGTGCGACCGCCGACGGCACCAGGTCCAGATCGTCGAGACGCCGCGCCATCTCCTGCATCTTGCGGGTCACTTCGGTGCCCTGCCGCAGTTCCTCTGCGAGATCCGCGTGCACGATGTTTTCGTCGATGTAGGTAACGTCGGAGCGCTGCAACAAGAGGTTGAACAGCCATTCGGAGGCGTCGTCGGCGCCCTCCAGCAGTTCGTGCCCGCGCTCGGGCGTGATCAGCGTCATGCGGTAGTCCCGCGGGCCATTGCCGGTCACTTCGGTGTAGCCGGCCAGATTGGCCATGCAGCGCAGCCCGATCTCGTAGGAACGCACGACGCGCTGCGCATCGGATTCCGCCGGTTCGCCGATAAAGAAGATCCCGACAAAATCCTGGTAGGTACGTCGCTCGATCCCGAGTTGGTCGATGTCGTCCCCGTCGGGAAGGAATGCCAGCGTGACGTCCGCTTGCTCGGTGCTGTCGTCTCCGAGCAGATCGTATTGCGGGGATTCCGAGAAGCGTTGGCGCACCGGCTCGAAGAGCCCATCGAGAACCGGGTGGAATCCCGTGCGCAGCATCCGCACAGTCTTCATCATGAATGTCCTCCGTAACAAATCGGCAGCGGCCGGCCAACGTCGCTGAGAGAGGCAGCCCTTCTGCCTATCAGGGGTCCCGCTTGGCGTATGAAGGTCGGGACCTCCCTATCGGCCCGGATGAAGACTCCGGACCCGGTGTAGTTTCTAAGGATACACGCCGGCCACCGCGTGTGCATGCGACTGCGGAGAGCTTTCAGCGGCGCGTTCCGCCGCCCTGGTCGGTGGGCATTCGCACCAACAGTCCGCGGGCACGTACCCACAGCCGTGCCGGGAGTCCTGCGGTGATCTCGCCGTCCATTTCGACCTCCAGCTCGGGCCCGTCCAGGTCGATCGAGCGACATGTGAAGCTTTGGATGTCCGGGTGGTTGAACGAGCGCTTGCGCCCCAGCCGTCGAAACTGGGCCAGCGCGGCACCGAGACTCAATGCACCGATAATCACCACGTGTAGCTCGCCGCTCGCGAAGCTGGCGTCCGGACTGGGGCGCATGCCGCCGGCCACCGACGGCCCATTGCTGATGAACATGTGCAGCACCAAGGCGTCGTCCTTACGTCCGTCGTCGGTGTGCCAGGAGATCTGGTGGGGACGGGCGCTGAAGAGCTCCTGGAGCGAAGCCAGCGTGTAGGCGCGCTTTCCGAAGCGCTGCAACCACGTGCTCCCGTGTACGCGCCGTGCAACGGACGGCCCCAGCCCGACGGTTGCGGCGTTGAGAAAATAGCGGCGTACGGTTTCGTCGCCCACCGACAGGTCTGCCACGCCGACATCGAGGTAGATATCTTTCCCCTTGCGCAAGCCACGCAGAATCCCGGACGGGTTGGTGGGCAGGCCTAGGCCGCGCGCCAGATCACAACCGGTTCCCAGAGGCAGGTGCGCGAACGCTGTTCCCGAGGCGCCTGCTTCGGCTTCCATAAGCCCCTGCACCACCTCGTGCGCCGTGCCGTCACCTCCGGCCGCGATGACCACACTGGCGCCGTCGGCAACGGCATCTTTTGCCAACTCCGTTCCGTGACCGGCATACTGTGTCTCGATAACCTCCGGAATGGTGCGCCAGTAGCGTAGTTCGTTTCTCACCCGCGCCCAGGTGCGCTGGGCTCTGCCGCGCCGGGCCGTGGGGTTGAGAATCAACACCGGAGGAGACAACCCGGGGCGCGGCTCCTGGGCGATCTTGCGCCGCAAAGACGGCGGCCCCGTCGATTTTCTGCGCGTTTTCTTGCCCTGGGCAGCCATAGAAACCCCTTTTACCCCGGTACGCCCGGACTTCTCAACGGGTGCCACTGCGCCAACGCGATGGCGCGCCCACTCGCGGCGCCCGTCGGGAGGTCCGGACGAGCTTGCAGTCGCCATGCCTTCACGACAGACTGCCGAAACCATGGAGGATAGCGAATGATCAGCCAAGTCATCGAGCGAGGTGTGCTCTGGCTCAAGGCCGCCCTCACCAAAGTCGTGGTGATGCTGCGCGTCTCGCCCAACGTGCTGACCATCTCGTCGCTCATCCCGGCTGTCCTCGCCACCTACTACCTGGCAAACGGCAGGCTAACGTTAGCCGGGCTGTGGATCATCGCCGCGGGTTTCCTGGACATCATCGACGGTGCGGTGGCGCGGGCTCTGGACAAGATGTCGCCCTTCGGCGCCGTGCTCGACTCCGTCACCGACCGTGCTTCGGACGCCTTCATTTACATCGGTGTCGTGTTCTACTTCTACCGCGTCGAGCAGCCGCTGTACGTGCTCCTGACCATGGTGGCACTGGCTGGAGCATTGATGGTCTCATACACTCGCGCCCGCGCCGAGAACACCGTCATCGATTGCAAGGTCGGGTTCGCCGAGCGCGGCGAGCGCATGGTGCTGATGTTGCTGGGGCTGTTCCTCCACAAGCTCGGCGCCGCCATATGGATGCTCGCCTTCTTGTCCTGGCTGACGACGCTGCAGCGCCTGGTGCACGTGCACCGCGCCCTCGAGGCGGGGCAGACGAGGGCGCCGGCTGAACCCGCTTAAGTTTAGCGCGAGCGCGAGGGCGCGCGATGACGGCCTTGCGCTTGATTCGGGATGCTCGGCGCACCTTTTCTCTTGGTGGAGTCGGGTGCCAGCTTGAGAGTTGGCTCAATTTTTTTGATTCCCCGCCACCCGCCCCCGACCTCTCGGCGCCTACGGCGCCTCGCTGCCCGCTGGGCGCGTAGGTGGAGGCGGAGCGGCTTGCATGCGGTGGGCGATTGTTCCGGTACGCGCAGAGGTGGCGGCGAAGCGCCGGTCCCGACAGGCGCCCTTCCCATTCCTTTGGCGCCTAGCGGGCAAGGGAGCTGCGCAGGCAGCGACCGGTGGGGGCGGGTGGCGGGAAATAGAAAAACGAGTGGTGGGGAATCAAAAAAACGGGTGGCGGAAAATGAAAAAAACGAACCCACTTCCAACCTGCCACAGGCCCAAACGGAACGTACGGTAGCCTTTATCACACCTCTCACTTCTGCCGTCTGCCATGCTACGATCTGGTCCATGCGTTACTCAAGGCAGGCTCTGTGCTGGATAGCGTTCTTGTGCGCCTCGGCGATCACCATCGGCAGTGCAGGCGCCCTCGGTGCCCATGTGGCGCCCGCCGTGGCGGTGCAGGATCCCGAGAACATCGATCCGCGAGATCTGCAGATTCTCGCCATCCTCTACATCGAGAATAACCAGTCGCACGAGGCCATTCCTCTGCTCCAGCGCTCCGTCGATCTCTACCCGGAGAACGGCGAGACCTACATGTGGCTCGGCTTCGCGCAGTACATGACCGAGCAGTACGATCTGGCCGAGGAGTCGTACATGAAGGCGCTGTCGCGCAACCCGACCCTTACAGACACACGCAACTATCTCGGGCTGCTGCGCTATAAACAAGGCGACCTCAACGCCGCCATACGCGAGTTCCTCGTCGCCTTGCGCGATCCGGTGTACCCACCGCTGTCGAAGGCCCGGGTACGGCTGAATCTGGGCAATGTCTATCTCGAGATCGGCAACCCGAACGCGGCGCGCGAGCAGCTCGCCAACGGTGCCAACAGCGTGGCCAAGAGCGACCAAGTGTACCCGCCCCTGCACATCCAGCTCGCCAGGTCACTCAAAGAACTCGGTCGTATGCAGGAAGCCATCGCGGCGCTATTGAAGGTCATCGAGGTCGACGAGCAGCACGTCGGGGCGCATCTGGAGCTCGGCATGGCCTACCGCGACCTGTCGCAGTCACCCGCTGCGCGCCGGCATTTGCAGAAGGTCATCGACCTGGCGCCGGGTACAGAGGCCAGCGCCAGGGCCCAAGCCGCCATCGCCGGGTTGGGAGGCTAGGAAGAGGTTTGATCGGGGTTCTCGGCCGCTCGCTCGGCCGCACGCGTGAGCGTCTATCCGCAGCCCTGCAGCGCATCGCCCCTTTGCGCCAGCCCGACGAAGAGACCCTCGAAGCGCTTGAGGAGGCGCTCATTGCCGCCGACGTGGGCCCGGCGACGGCGGCACGGCTGGTGGAGCATTTGCGCCAGGCGCCGAGCGCCGATGAGAGTCCGCGAGAGCAGCTTCGCTCCGCCATGCTCGAGCTGCTATCCGCGCGCCAGCCCGGTTGTCCCGACGGGCACCTACAGGCGCCAGCCGGGCGCCGGCCCCAAGTCATTCTCTTGGTGGGGGTCAACGGTTCGGGCAAGACCACCAGCACCGCCAAGCTCGGTGCCCTGTACCGTGGCCAGGGCAAGAGTATCCTCTTCGGTGCCGCCGATACCTTCCGTGCCGCCGCCGTCGAGCAGCTCAAGGTTTGGGGCGAGCGCCTTGATGTTCCGGTCATTGCCCACCTGCCGGGTGGTGATCCGGCGGCAGTCGTTTACGATACCTGCGAGGCGGGCCGCTCCCGTGATGTCGATGTCGTCATCATCGACACCGCGGGCCGGCTACAGACCAAGGAGAACCTCATGGCGGAGCTGTCGAAGATCCATCGAGCGGCCGGCAAGGCCATCGAAGGAGCACCGGACGAGGTGTGGCTCGTTCTCGATGCCACCACCGGACAGAACGGTCTTCGCCAAGCCGAGGATTTCCTGCAACACGCGGGCGTCACCGGATTGATCCTCGCCAAGCTGGACGGCAGCGCGCGTGGCGGCGTGGCCTTGTCGATCGCTGACCAGCTGGAGCTGCCGATACGCTACGTCGGCACCGGCGAGAACATCGACAATCTGGCCCCGTTCGATGCCGGGGCCTACGTCGAGGGGCTACTCGGCGAGGAAGAGTAGCGATCGTGGCGGACCGCCAACACCTCGAGGAGTGTCTGCGGCTGGCGGTGCAGGGGCGCGGCTTCACCAGCCCGAATCCCATGGTCGGTGCGGTGGTCGTGAGTCGCGGCGAAGTCGTCGGACGCGGCTACCATCACCATCCCGGCGGCCGACACGCCGAGCGTATCGCTCTCGAGGAGGCCGGCGAGCGGGCTCGTGGTGCCACCCTGTATGTCAACATGGAGCCGTGCACGCATCAGGGACGAACGCCTCCTTGCGTGGATGCGGTGCTGGAAGCCGGTGTACAGCGCGTCGTGGCGTGCACGCTCGACCCCGATCCCCGTGTCGCCGGCAGCGGCATCGCCGCGCTGCGCGCTGCCGGCATCGAAGTGGAGGTTGGAGAGCTGGCGCCGGAGGCGGCGCGGCTGAACGAGGCGTACCTTTGGTACAAGACGCACGGCCGCCCGTTTGTCACCGCCAAGGCCGCCATCTCCTTGGACGGACGTCTGGCGACG
>Ga0114949_10001368_pt1 | contig 14800 bp, 12 predicted proteins | sample N074metaG_FD_83505 | JGI IMG/M metagenome (GOLD analysis project Ga0114949, IMG submission 83505) | Deep subsurface microbial communities from Kermadec Trench to uncover new lineages of life (NeLLi) - N074 metaG | ecosystem: Environmental > Aquatic > Marine > Ocean trench > Sediment | place... | reverse complement strand
TGCGGTAATAACAATCCCAGTTACGGGCCGCTTTTCCGGTGCCGCCGTAAACGATGAGTTCCCCCGGCTTTTCGGCTACCGCCGGGTCCAGGTTGTTCATCAGCATGCGCATGGCGGCTTCCTGGTGCCATCCGAGACAACTGAGTTTGGTGCCATGAGGCGCGCGCACCAACGGCGGGTTGCTGGTCATGAGTCGTCCCGTTTGATGAACCTCGGGCGAGCGCTGGTGGATTGCTGGTCATGAGTCGTCCCGTTTGATGAACCTCGGGCGAGCGCTGGTGGATTGCTGGTCATGAGTCGTCGTGTGTATTATTGCCGGCCCCGGAGGACCCATGGCCCCAAAGAGGGCACAATGGATGGGAGTATAAATCAGGTCCGGCATGCTAGCATTCGCGCCGTTGCGCCAACGCAGACCGGGAAAGGCAATGATCGTATCGTTCTCACGCCGGAAAGCCTATGGATTGGGCGCGCTCGTGTGCGCCGGGATGCTGGGTTTTGCCTATCTCGCCCAGTACGGCTTCGGCCTGGAACCCTGTCCGCTGTGCATTTTCCAGCGCATGGTGTTCTTCGGCCTGGGGGTGGTCTTCCTGATCGGAACTATCCAGAACCCGGGGCGAACAGGCGCGCGAGTCTATGGCGTTGTGTTGACCCTGATTGCTCTCATCGGTGTCGGCATCGCCGGGCGTCATGTGTGGATTCAGCACCTGCCGCCGGACCAGGTGCCCGAGTGCGGGCCCGGTCTGGATTACATGCTGGATGTGTTCCCCCTGTCCGATGTCGTGCGCACTGTTCTGACCGGGTCCGGCGAGTGCGCAGAAATCGTCTGGGAGTTCCTGGGCCTGTCCATGCCCGCCTGGACGCTGGTCTGGTATGTCCTGCTGGCGTTCTGGGCCCTGTATTTTTCCTTTCGCTCAGACCAACGGCCACCGGCCCGAGGCTGAGGACACCGCTTCGATCCAGGGCCGCTGATCCACGCGGGCCATAGCAACCGCACCTTCCCGTTTAGTATGTTTGGATGGGGATATCTGGCACCATGCGGGTTTGCTTCTCTGAAAACGCGTAAATGACTGCAAGTGTCGACAAACTGAACCCCCGCGGCGACTGGCGCCCGGATTCCTGGCAGGACCGGCCTGCGGTGCAGCAACCGACCTACCCGGACCCGGACGCGCTCGTCCAGGTCCTGAGAAAACTCACGAGCCTGCCACCGCTGGTCACTTCCTGGGAAGTCAACGCGCTTCGTTCCCAGTTGGCACGCGCGGCTGCGGGAGACTACTTCGTATTGCAAGGCGGGGACTGCGCCGAGAGTTTCGACGAGTGTCAGTCATCGATTATTTCCAATCGGCTCAAGATACTGCTGCAGATGAGTCTGGTGCTCGTGCATGGACTCAAAAAGCGCGTCGTGCGTATCGGCCGCTTCGCGGGTCAATACGCCAAGCCACGGTCCACGGATACGGAAACCCGCGGTGACGTATCATTACCCAGCTATCGCGGCGACAACATCAACAAGTCGGAATTCACGGCCGAGGCGCGTATCCCGGATCCGCAACTGCTTGCTTCAGGGCATGCTCACGCAGCCATGACCCTCAACTTCGTGCGCGCACTGGTGGACGGTGGTTTCGCCGACCTGCATCACCCGGAGTATTGGGACCTGGATTTCGTCAAACACTCGCCGCTCGCCGCCGAGTACCAGCGTATGGTCGCGTCCATCAGTGATTCGCTGAAATTCATGGAGACGCTGGCGGGCAGCAAGCTGGGTGAGATCGACCGGGTGAATTTTTATACCTCCCACGAAGCCTTGCACCTGCATTACGAACAGGCACAAACGCGCCAGGTTCCGCATCAGGCCGGCTGGTATAACCTGGCAACGCATTTCCCGTGGATCGGGATGCGAACGGCGGACGCCAAGGGCGCCCATGTGGAATACTGCCGCGGAATCCGTAACCCGGTGGGGATCAAGGTCGGTCCGGGCATGACCGCCGACTGGTTGCGTCAACTCGTGGAGATCCTGGATCCGGAGAATGAACCCGGGCGGCTGACCCTGATTCATCGTTTCGGTGCGGACGCGGTGGGTGATCATTTGCCCGCGCTGATTGATGCGGTGCGGGGCACTGGGCGTTGTGTATTGTGGATGTCGGATCCCATGCACGGTAATACCGAAACCACCCGCGACGGTTACAAGACGCGACGCTTTGACAATATCCTGCGGGAATTGACCACCTCTTTCGACGTCCATACCGATAACGGTTCACACCTGGGCGGCGTGCATTTTGAACTGACCGGAGAGGATGTCACCGAATGCATCGGTGGCGCGCGCGGTCTTGCCGAGGTGGACCTCAAGCGAGCCTACCGCTCCCAGGTGGATCCGCGTCTCAACTATGAGCAAGCCCTGGAGATGGCCATGCTCATCGTCCGCAAGAATCAGAACGGCAGCTAAACGGGACAGCTTCGGTTTTTCCGTCGAAATTTGGGAACTGTTCGCAATTCGGTGACAGTACACTTATCTCCATGCAGGTCCTTGGTGACTGCCAGCTACGCAGAGAGATAAGTGTGCTGTCACCGAATTTACTGCATGGAGATAAGTGTACTGTCACCGAATTAATGAGGGAACTGTCCCCCAAGTAACCCCGAATCAGTCGCCGGGATTCAGGGCCTCCAGCAATCCTTCGGTTTCCGCCGGGTTTCCGGCGCGTTTGTTCAGGACCGCCATCAGATCCGGCATCATGGTTTCGGCGATGACAGCATTGCCCTCCGGTGACAGGTGACAGAAGTCGAAATACAGCGGTGCTTTGATGTCGTCGAGGATGTCTGAGATATCGCGGAACTCCGGCGTCTCCCGGAGCATGGTCGAGGTGGCGATCTCACCGTTGGCGGCCAGATGCAGATCCCGGTGCGCTGTGAGAATGAAACCCTGGGCCCGGCTCTCGTGTTCGGTGAGTGAACGTTTCGTGAAAACGATGGGTTGCCAGTAAAAGAGCACATCGAAGCCCCACTCTTTCGCCAGCGCTTTCGCGATCCGGATGTTGGCCTCGTAAACGGAAACGATGTCTGCCGGCAGTGTGTCCGGGTAATCCGGGGCCGGTGCGCCGTTCAGCGCATGCACCAGTTTCCGTACGCCCTCCAGTTCGTCCAGGATCGCAACCAGCATCCTCACGCCCGAGCCGTGGGTCATGTTGAACTCCAGCCTGCGTTGCGATTCGTTCTGCGGCGTGCCGGCGGCGTGTTCCTGCAGGGCCGCGGTCACATCGTTGATGCCGTCATAAAACACCACAACGTCCGGGACGTTGCCCCGTTGCAGCTCGCGCATCAGCGCGATCAGGCTCTGGGTGAATACCCAGCCGCTTTCGCCGAAATTCAAGACCCGAACATCACGACCCTGTTGGCTAAGCACTTGCGCCAGTTTTGAAGGCAGCGTGTCGTCGTCACTCACGCCGGAACCCCACACTGTTGAACCCCCCATGACGAAAACCAGTGGCAACGGCTCCCCCAGGTGCGCTGTCCAGGTCTGGCGCAACCCTTGTTCATCGATGTTGAAGTACCCGTTCGTATAGGGTGCGCGGCGCCAGTGGACATAGGGCTTCCATCGCATGGTCTTGGTGCCCTTGTGTCCGCGCCGCAGACCCGGGGTGTCAGGGTTATCCTGGAATACTTCGGCCTCCCAGCCGTTGAACTTCCCTACGCCCGGCGAGATCCGGTAGGCATCTTCGGGTTTCGGGAGGGTATGGCGCAGTATCCCTTCCACAATTCCCAGCAGCAGGACCGTGATCAGGAAAATGAACCAGACGTCTTTGAGGATGCTAAAGAATCGGCTCAAACCTCAGTACCCCGCGGCGTGGCCGTCTTTGCGCGACTCGGAGGCGCCGTAATACACACCGTTGACTGAGTCTCTGAAAATCGCCTGGTAACCGCCGAAGGGGCCCTTGGTGATCTTGATGTTGTGACCCATGGCCTTGAGTTGCGCCAGCGTTTCATCGGAGTACCCGGATTCCAACTCCGTGGTCCCCGTGCCCTGCATGGAGTTGCCGGTGGTCGTCGATGAACCCGTGTGATGAATGCGTGGAGCGTCGCCGGCTTCCTGCAGGTTCATATCGAAGTCGATCATGTTGATGATGATCTGCGTGTGACCCTGGGGCTGCATGGCGCCGCCCATGACGCCGAAACTCATCAACGGTTTGCCGTCCTTCGTTACGAAAGCCGGGATGATCGTGTGGAAGGGGCGCTTGTGGGGAGCATAGCTGTTGAAATGACCTGGCTCGAGATTGAACAGCTCACCCCGGTCCTGGAAGATGAATCCCAGGCCGGTTGGCGCCATTCCCGAACCCATGCCGCGGTAGTTGCTCTGGATCAGTGACACCATGTTCCCTTCGCTGTCGGCCACCGTCATATAAATGGTGTCGCCGTCGGTCGGCGTACCCGGATCGTAGTGGGCTGAAGCCCTGGTTTCATTAATTAATTCTCGACGTTGGGCAGCGTATTCCTTGGAAACGAGCCAATCGACGGGGATGTCGTTGAAGTCCGGGTCCGCGTAGTACTTTGCCCGGTCCTCGAAGGCCAGCTTCTTTGCCTCTACCACGAGATGAACGTGTTCCGGGCTGCCAAAGCCGTGCCCGCGCAGGTCATAGCCCTCCAGAATGTTGAGCATTTGCAGCGCGGCGATACCCTGACCGTTGGGTGGCAACTCCCAGACATCCCAGCCGCGGTAATTCGTGGATACAGGTTCCACCCATTCGCTGGTGTGTTCCGCCAGGTCCCGCTCGGAGAGAAAACCTCCATTCTCTTTCATGTACTGGTCCATGATGCGGGCGAAGTCACCCTTGTAGAACACATCACGACCTTCGGCGCCGATACGCTCCAGGGTATTCGCCAGATTCGGGTTTTTCCAAATCTCACCCTTTGCCGGCGCGCGGCCGTCTATGGTGAACTGTTCGGTGAAGCCCGGGTACTTGCTGAGAATGGGAACCGAACGCCCCCAGTAGTAGGCGATCACTTCCGTGACTGGAAACCCTTCCCGGGCATAACGCACCGCAGGCGCGAGGATCTCGCTCATGGGGATGCTGCCGAAACGTTCATGCATCTCGAACCACCCGTCCACGGTGCCGGGCACGGAGACCGGCAGCGGTCCGTGGGAGGGAATACTGCTCAGTTCCTGCTGAGTGAAATAATCGAGGGTGAGCGAGTAAGGTGAACGGCCGCTGGCGTTGAGACCATAGAGCTGTTTGGTCTTTGCGTCCCAGATGATGGCGAAGAGATCACCGCCGATGCCGTTGCTGACCGGTTCCATGAGACCCAGCACGGCGTTCGTGGCGATGGCCGCATCAACCGCGTTGCCGCCCGATTTCATGATGTCCAGGGCGACCTGGGTCGCCAGTGGGTGACTGGTTGCGGCCATGGTGTGGGTTGCGATGACCTCCGAACGGGTGGCGAAGGGTTTGCCGGTGATGCGGTCAGCGCACATGGCGGCGGCCGGAGAAAGCAGCAGGGCGCACAGCCCAATGATGCCGGATGTCTTGTTCATAGCGCGGGCTCCAGAGCATGTGACGGAACAGCGGTCAGCAAAAGGCGCCAAGCCTAACGCAGCCGGCGGCGAGGCCCAAGCCGGATGCTATAATTCCGGTCCCTGCCCGCCGCCCGGCGGGCTTGTTATTGGCATAACACGCTGAAAAAGCAGGGTTTTTCGGGGCGGGGATTGTTCCTGCCACAGATAAGGAGGCCTCATGCAGACACCCGTTCGGGTGGCCGTGACCGGAGCCGCGGGCCAGATCGGCTACCAGTTGCTGTTCCGCATTGCCGCCGGCGACATGCTGGGCTGGAAACAGCCGGTCATCCTTCACATGCTCGAGATCCCGCCGGCCATGCAAGCGCTGGAGGGCGTCGCCATGGAACTCAGCGACTGCGCCTTCCCGCTGCTCAATGACCTGCTAATGTCCGACGATCCCGCCGTTGCCTTTGCCGATGTGGACTATGCTTTGCTCGTCGGCGCCAAACCCCGCGGCAAGGGCATGGAGCGCAAAGATCTCCTGCAGGCGAATGCCGGAATCTTTTCCGTGCAGGGCAAAGCGCTGAACGATCACGCCAGCAGAAACGTCAAGGTGCTGGTAGTGGGCAACCCGGCCAACACCAACGCGCTGATCGTCCAGAGCAACGCGCCTGACCTGCACGCGAGACAGATTACGGCGATGACGCGACTGGATCACAACCGGGCGCTCGGACAACTGGCCGCGAAGACCGGCACGCATACCACGGATATTTCGTGCATGACCATCTGGGGCAATCACTCGGCGACCCAGTACCCGGACATCAGCAACTGCCGCATCAAGGGCAAAGCTGCTTCAAAACTCGTCGAACAGAGTTGGTATCGCGACGTGTTCATTCCCGCCGTGCAGCAACGCGGCGCTGCCGTCATCAACGCCCGGGGTGCGTCGAGCGCGGCCTCCGCGGCATCTGCCGCCATGGATCATGTACGTGACTGGACGCTTGGCACGCCGGTGGGCGACTGGGTATCCATGGCGGTTCCTTCGGATGGAAGCTACGGCATTGTCGAGGGCATCATCTATTCTTATCCTGTTACCTGCCGCGATGGAGGTTACGAGATCGTAGAGGGTCTCGATATTGATGAATTCAGCCGCGAACGCCTGTCGGCGACGGAAACCGAACTGCGCGAAGAACGGGCGGCTGTCGAAGAACTGTTATGAATAACTCCTCCGCTGGGGCCCGTTTCCGGGCTGCTATCGCCGACAATCAGCCTCTCCAGATGGTGGGCACGATCAATGCCTATACCGCATTGATGGCGAAACACTCGGGGCACAAGGCCATCTATCTGTCCGGCGGTGGTCTGGCCGCCAATTCCCTCGGTGTTCCGGACCTGGGGATCAGCGGGCTCGGAGACGTGCTCACGGATGTGCGCCGCATTACCGATGCCTGTGAGTTGCCCTTGCTGGTGGACGCAGATACCGGCTTCGGCGGTGCCTTCAACATCGCCCGCACGGTCCGGGCGCTGACCAAGGCTGGCGCCGCGGGCATGCACATAGAAGACCAGGTGGCCCAGAAGCGGTGCGGGCACCGGCCGGGCAAGGAGATCGTCGAGAAAAACGAGATGGTGGATCGCATCAAAGCCGCCGTGGATGCCCGTACCGACGGGAACTTCGTGATCATGGCGCGTACCGACGCGCTGGCGACGGAAGGCATGGCCGGCGCGATTTCCCGGGTCCAGGCATACGTGAACGCCGGGGCGGACATGATCTTTCCCGAGGCCATCAGCGAACTTGAGCAGTACGAGAGTTTCCGCAAGGCGGTGGACGAGCCGATATTGGCCAACATCACCGAGTTCGGATTTACGCCGCTGTTCAACACCTCCGAACTGGCCTCCGCGGGTGTGGATATCGTGTTGTATTGCTGTTCCGCTTATCGCGCCATGAACCGTGCCGCGCTGTTGGTTTACGAGTCGATACGTCAGCACGGTCACCAGCACAGCGTCCTCGATATCATGCAGACCCGCGAAGAACTCTACGAAATACTCGGATACCACGATTACGAAAAGAAGCTGGACGAACTGTTCGCAAAGTCGAAACCGGACTCGTCTGAATAGGCGTCTGACTGAAGGAGCAAGACATTGGCTGACACGAACACCGAGGCGGGCCTGCGAGGACAAACCGCCGGCCAGACCGCCATCTGCACCGTGGGCGCGGAGGGCAACAGCCTGCGCTACCGGGGCTATGATGTGGCGGATCTGGCGGAGCGCTCCACCTTTAACGAAGTCGCCTACCTCCTTCTCAAAGGCCACCTGCCGAACCAGCAGGAAGCGGACGCTTATTCCGCCAAACTGAAGACCTTGCGGGGTCTGCCTCAGCCCCTCAAGGAAGTCCTTGAACGGATTGCAGCCGATGCTCATCCCATGGATGTGATGCGGACCGGCTGTTCGATGCTCGGTAACCTGGAAACGGAAACCGATTTCTCCCAGCAGCAAGACGCGGCCGATCGTCTGCTCGCGCTGTTCCCGTCCATCATCTGTTACTGGTACCGCTTCAGCCATGACGGTGTGCGGGTGGAAACCGAAACTGATGACGACACGATCGCCGGGCATTTTCTTCACATGTTGCACGACGAAAAACCCAGCGATCTGCATGCCCGGGTCATGGATGTGTCACTGATCCTTTACGCGGAACACGAGTTCAACGCGTCCACCTTTACCGCGCGGGTCTGTGCTTCCACGCTGTCGGATATGCACTCCTGCATTACCGCGGCCATCGGGTCGTTGCGTGGGTCGTTGCACGGTGGGGCCAACGAAGCGGCCATGGAACTGCTGGAGCGCTTCGAGACACCCCAGGATGCCATTGAAAAAGTACGCGAGATGCTGGAACGCAAGGAACTCATCATGGGCTTCGGTCACGCGGTGTATCGTGTGCGCGATCCGCGCAACGCCATCATCAAGGAATGGGCCAGAGAACTCGGGGCTGCCGCGGGAGACAAGACCCTGTTTGAGGTCTCCGATGCCGTGGAAAATCTCATGATGGAAGAAAAGAAACTCTTCGCGAACGCGGATTTTTTCCACGCGTCCGCCTATCACTTCATGGGTATTCCCACCAAACTGTTTACCCCCATCTTTGTTATGTCCCGGGTCACCGGGTGGGCCGCGCATGTGATGGAACAGCGGGCCGATAACCGCATCATTCGTCCGGGAGCCGACTACATCGGCCCGGAAGAACTGGATTACCTAAGCATCGAAAACCGGTGACGCTGGCCTCTGACCCCGTCTGACCGGCGACAAAGGAATAAGGGATGTCGCACGATCATCGTTCTGCGCAACGACCGGACCCGGATAAGGTCCTGGTGGACATCGCCGACTACGTCACCGATTACAGAATCACAAGCAAGGAAGCATTCGAAACCGCCCGTTACGATCTCATGGACAGTATCGCCTGCATGATGCTGGCCATGAACTTTCCCGAATGCGTGAAGATGCTGGGCCCGGTGGTGGACGGCGCTTGCTTGTCTGACGGTGCCCGCGTACCTGGAACTTCTTTCCGTCTGGATCCGGTGCAGGCGGCTTTCAACATCGGCGTGCAGGTGCGGTGGCTGGATTTCAACGATACCTGGCTGGCGGCCGAGTGGGGTCACCCGTCCGACAACCTGGGCGCCATCCTCGGCGTGAGCGACTACCTGTCCCGCAAAAACGTCCGGGAAGGGCGTGACCCGCTCACCCTCCATGATGTTTTCACCGCCATGATCAAGGCACACGAGATTCAGGGCGTGCTGGCGCTGGAAAACAGTTACAACCGGGTGGGGCTCGATCATGTGCTCCTGGTGCGGGTGGCGAGTACCGCCGTGGCCACGTGGATATTCGGCGGCACCCGGGATGAGGTGATCAACGCCGTTTCCAACGCCTGGATCGACGGTGGCGCCTTGCGCACTTATCGTCACGCGCCGAACACCGGTTCGCGCAAGAGCTGGGCTGCGGGGGATGCCACCAGCCGCGCGGTGCGGCTTGCGCTGTTCGCGCTCAAGGGGCAGATGGGTTGTCCCTCCGCCCTGTCCGCGCCGACCTGGGGTTTCTACGACGTGTTGTTCAAGGGCAAGTCTTTTTCATTGAGCCAGGAATACGGCAGCTACGTAATGGAAAACGTTTTGTTCAAGATTTCCTTCCCGGCTGAATTCCACGCCCAGACCGCGGTAGAGGCGGCGGTCAAACTGCACGCCGAGGTCGGTGACCGGCTCGAGGACATCGACAGGATCGTGATCGAGACGCAGGAAGCGGGGGTGCGCATCATCGATAAGACCGGGCCGCTGGATAACCCCGCGGACCGGGACCACTGTATGCAGTACATGGTGGCGGTCCCCCTGATTCATGGAGGACTCAAGGCCGAGCACTACGAGGACAACGTGGCTTCGGATCCCCGCATCGATATGTTGCGCGATCGCATGGAGGTGAAGGAGAACGAGACCTTCAGCCGCGAGTACCTCGAGCCTGACAAGCGGGCCATCGGCAACGCCATCCAGATCTTTTTCAAGGATGGCAGCCACACGGAGCGGGTGCAGATCGATTATCCGATCGGCCACCGCCGCCGCCGGTCCGAGGGTATCCCGGCGCTGGTGCGCAAGTTCGAGGACGCGCTGGCCACCAGGCTTTCCCCGACGCGTTGTGCTGAGACGATCGAACTGTTGTCGGACCAGAAACGCGCCGAACAAACCCCCGTTCATGAACTCATGGATGTGCTGGCAGTCTGAAAAACGGGACAGTTTCGTTTTTTGCCGGTTCCAGACAGTGCCGGCGGGTCGCTCAAAAAACAACGAAAAAACGAACCTGTCGCGTTAAAACAGTGACTGTCTCGGTTTTTTGGTAGAGTGATGCCATGCGTCTGGGGGTGTTGATAACCCTGTTGGTTCTTTCATTCGCCGCGCGGGCCGCGGTGAGTTGTGGGGATCAACTGGCCAGGGAGGGTGCTACCCGTTACGACATCATCAACCTGTGCGGTGAACCCGACTGGCGAGATGGCTGGTACGAGACGACGGCGTTTGGTGTCTGGAGCCCTATCCAGGTGTATGACCAGGTGTTCATCGAGCAGTGGTACTACAACCGTGGTCCCGATCGCTTCATTCGCCTGTTTACTTTCCAGAACCTGCGTCTCGTGAGGATTGACCATCTGGGATACGGCTGGGTGCCCTATCGCCGGCGGCAGTGCAAACCGGCCATGTTTTTTATCGGTATTTCCAAGTACGAAGTGTGGTTCCATTGCGGCGAGCCGGCCTGGGCAGAGTCCTGGTACGGCGGTCAGCTAATCCGTCCGGGTGTGGGCGTTGGTCGTTTCGGCCAAGTCCATTTCGACACATGGATCTACGATTTCGGAACCAGTCGGTTCCAGCGCATTTTGCACTTTCAAAACGGTTTTCTGAATTTCGTGGAAGTGGGCGAGCGCGGGCATGTGAAGCGTCGGGGACTGTAAGGGTCGATCGTTGTCAGGCAAGACCATCCCGCAACCCGGTTTCTGGATCCGACTGGAACATCTGCAGTCGGCCTGGTTCAGCCGCAAGTTCCGGGGCACCGTCGAGACTATTGCCAGCCGGGTTCCTTCCGCCCAGTGCGTGCTCGATATCGGCGCCAATCACGGCAAGTTCGCCAAGGAATTGCGCAGAACTTTCGGGCCCGATTGCCGGATCTACTGCGTAGAGCCTCTGACCTATAACCGCAACATCCTGAAGCGCATCGTGGGACGTTGGCCCAGCATTGAAATTGTTCCCTATGTATTCTCCAACGAACCCGGGGATATCGAATTGTGTGTGCCATACAAGCCCTCAGGCAACATCGCGCCGGGCAGCACGCACATACACACCGATGCGCCGTTGGCCGAAGAGCTGAGTCACTTCACATGGCGTACCGAGACGGCCCCGGCGATTCGCCTGGATGATTTTGTGCGGGACAAGGGGATCGAGCGCATGGACTTCATGAAGATAGATGTGGAGGGAGCTGTGCCCCTCGTGCTGCGGGGTGGCGCCGAGACCCTCGAGCGTTTTCATCCGGCAATCTTCGCCGAAGTGGGGCACATCACCGCGTCCAATTTTGGATTCACGCCGGCGGACACCATCGATTTGCTGGCTGGCTACGGCTATTCCATGTACCGAATCGACGAGCAACGCCGGGCCGTTATTCCCCAAGCCGATTACGACCCGAAGATATCCGACTACCTGTTCCTGATCGACCAAGACCGGTTTCGGTGACAGTACACTTAACTCCCGGTTTGTTCGGATACCCTGTTGTGCGTCCTGCACAAAGTTAAGTGTACTGTCACCGAAACTGTCCCGAAACCGGAACGCCTGCCACCTTCGAAATAATGCCGGGAATCAGCTAATCACGCCCAGATCGCGTCCCACTTTCGTGAACGCCTCCACCGCCCGGTCGAGATGCGCGCGTTCGTGTGCCGCCGACACCTGTACCCGGATGCGCGCCTGTCCCTTCGGGACCACGGGGAAAAAGAAACCGATCACATAGATCCCCTCATCCAGCAGCGCGGTGGCCATCTTCTGGGCCAGCGGAGCGTCGTAGAGCATGATCGGGACGATGGGGTGAAAACCATCCTTGATGTCAAAACCGGCGTCGGTCATGGACTTGCGGAAGTAAGCCGTGTTCGCTTCCAGCTTGTCCCGCAGCTCGGTGGTTTTCGTCAGCAACTCGAAGACCTTCAGGCTGGCGGCCACCAGCGCCGGTGGCAGGCTGTTGGAGAACAGATAAGGGCGCGAACGCTGCCGCAGCAGATCCACGATGGGCTGACGAGAAGCTGTGAAGCCGCCGCAGGAACCCCCCAGCGCTTTGCCCAGGGTGGAGGTAAAAATATCAATGCGGTCCAGGACGCCCAGGTGTTCCGCGGACCCGCGGCCGGTTTTGCCGATGAAACCCGTGGCGTGGCTGTCATCCACCATCACCAGTACGTCGTATTTTTCCGCCAGGGCGACGATCTCATCGAGCTTCGCCAGGTCGCCGTCCATGCTGAACACGCCATCGGTGGCGATCATGCGCGTGGGGCAGTCCTGGGAGTCCTTGAGATGTTGCTCCAGCTCGTTCATGTCGCTGTGGGCGTAGCGCAAACGCCTGGCCTTGCACAGCCGGATGCCATCGATGACCGAGGCATGATTCAGGGCATCGCTGATGATCGCGTCCTCGGGCCCCAGCAGGGTTTCGAACAGGCCGGTGTTGGCGTCGAAACATGAGGTGTACAGGATCGTGTCATCGGTTCCCAGGAAAGTACTGACCACCCGCTCCAGTTCCTTGTGCAGGTCCTGGGTGCCGCAGATAAAACGCACCGAGGCCATGCCAAAACCGTGATCGTCCAGGGCTTTTTTTGCCGCGGCGATGATTTCCGCGTTGTCCGCCAGTCCCAGGTAGTTGTTGGCGCAGAAGTTGAGCACTTCGCGGCCGTTGGCGGTGATCTCGACCTGTTGGGGGGTGGTGATCACCCGCTCGGACTTGTACAGGCCCTCGGCCTTTATTTCCTCAAGGGTCTTCTTGTAATTCATTGCAGGAGCGCCTTTCCAGGCGCGATTCATCAATCCTTCAATTCCATTCGCACACAACTTTGCCGCACTGGCCCGATTGCATGATTTTGAAGCCTTCTTCGAAATCCTCAATGGGGATGCGGTGCGTCAGGGCCTTGTCCAGGGGCAGACCGCCCAGCAGCATCTGAGTCATCTTGTACCAGGTCTCGTACATGCGCCGACCGTAGATCCCCTTGATGTGCAGCCCCTTGAAAATCACCTGATCCCAGTCGATTTTTGTGTCGCCGGGCAGGATGCCCAGCAGTGCGATCTTGCCTCCGTGGTACATGTGTTCGAGCATGTCCTCGAAAGCGATCGGGTTGCCCGACATCTCCAGACCCACGTCGAAGCCGTCCATTCCCAACTCTTCGATGACCTCGTTCATGGTTCCCCGGGTGACGTTGAGCACCCGGGTGGCGCCCATGTTCCTGGCGAGGTTCAAACGATAGTCGTTCACATCGGTGACCACGACGTGCCGCGCACCCACATAACGGCAGATCGCCGTCGCAATGATGCCCACGGGCCCGGCGCCGGTAATAAGCACATCTTCGCCCACCATGTCGAAGGACAGGGCGCAGTGGGTGGCGTTGCCATAGGGATCGAAAAAGGCCGCCAGTTCTGAAGGAATGGCATCGGGAATTCGCCAGAGATTGCGCGATGGTACCGTGACGTACTCGGCAAAGGCGCCGTTGCGGTTGACCCCGATGCCTTCGGTGTGGGGGCAAAGATGTTGTTTGCCGGCCCGGCAGTTGCGGCATACCCCACAAGTCACGTGTCCTTCGGCGCTGACCCGTTCTCCATCACTGTAACCGGTGACCCCCGGCCCCATGGCCTCGATGTGGCCGACGAATTCATGGCCGATCACCAATGGCGGTTTGATCGTCCGCCGGGACCACTCATCCCAGTTGTAGATGTGCAGATCGGTGCCGCAGATGGCGGTTTTATCGACCTTGATCAGGACGTCATTGGTGCCGGGTTCGGGAACCGGGACCTCTTCCATCCAGATACCCGGTTCCGGCGCGCGTTTGACCAGTGCTCGCATGGTTGAAGTGTCGGGAATCCAGTGACTGGTGAACTCAGGGGCATTCATTCTATCACTGAGGTTAAGATAGCGGCGGCACCACGCCCCACGGATTCCAGAGTAACTCCCCATGAATGGCAGACAGCTGGCATGAAAGGCGTATTCCTCGATTTCGATACCGTCAGTGCCGGTGACATCGACACCGCCCGTCTGGACACCGTTGTGCCGGATCTGATCCGTTACGGCGTCACGCCCACCGACCAGGTCCTGGAACGCATTGGTGATGCGGGGGTTGTTCTGACGAACAAGATCGCCCTGACCCGGGAGATCGTCGAGCAGGCAGCGGACTTGCAACTCATTATTCTGGCTGCCACGGGCTACAACAACGTGGATATCGATGCGGCCAGAGAGCGTGGCATCGGCGTCTGCAATATTCGCAGCTACTGCACGGCTTCCGTAGTGGAACACGTGTTCGCCCTGATCCTTGCCCTGAGTCGGAACCTGGAGGGCTATCAGCGTCTGCTGGCCGAAGGAAAGTGGAAGGGCAGCCCTCAGTTCTGTTTGCTGGACTTCCCGATCGTGGAACTCGATGGAAAAGTACTCGGCATCATCGGTTCAGGCGAGCTCGGGCGTGCCGTGGCCCGCAGCGGGGAATGCTTCGGCATGGATGTGCGTGTGGCGCAACTGCCCGGGCGCGCGGCCAGTGACGGGCGCGTCCCGTTGCAACAACTGCTTCGCGAAGTGGACGTCCTGAGCCTTCAT
>Ga0114949_10001366_pt1 | contig 14802 bp, 8 predicted proteins | sample N074metaG_FD_83505 | JGI IMG/M metagenome (GOLD analysis project Ga0114949, IMG submission 83505) | Deep subsurface microbial communities from Kermadec Trench to uncover new lineages of life (NeLLi) - N074 metaG | ecosystem: Environmental > Aquatic > Marine > Ocean trench > Sediment | place... | reverse complement strand
GTTTCGCAGACACGCACGCTCATTTGGGACGTTCAAGACCTGGAGGATCCGTCCCTGGCACGTGAGTACTTCCTGGACTCAAAAGCGAGCGACCATAATCTTTACATTCGGGGTAATTTCATGTATCAGTCAAATTACCAGGCCGGACTCCGTATTCTGGATATATCCGACCCACTGAATCCCATTGAGGTAGGTCATTTTGACACCGCGCCCTACGCCGAGGACGCACCCGGGTTTGGAGGATCGTGGAGCAATTATCCGTTCTTCAGGAGCGGTATTATTGCTGTGAGCAGTCGGAACGAGGGTCTTTTCCTGTTGAGAAAGCGCGAAGTGGATCTGTAATTATTGCTCGGTGGCCAAACTTGAGCCAAGAGAGGGGTAACAGACCCCTACGGTTCGTCACTTTGCCCGTTCAAACCTTTCGCGTCTCCCAGTTTTTCTCAGATTATTACTGTCCCTTTATTGGTGGTGCCCCTACGGTCTGAATAGACGATTCCAGCCCGCTCATAACGGTTTGAATGAATTCGTCCAATTCGGCTCTCAAAGAGAGCAACTCGGCTCTTCCTGTCTCGACCGCCTGCCGGTGCATCTCTGTCGGACCATAGGTAGTACTCAGCCCTCGGGATCCAACGGACAACCTCGTCTGCGGGGAGGGAGGATTGCGCTCCCCTATCTCACTCTTAGAACGATTTCCACGTACTCTCCGATCGAGACCGTGCAGCGTCTCCTGAGCTGACAGAAGTTGTTGTGTGAGGTCTATCGAAGGACGTTTGGCTCGAGCAACCGCGGTCATCATGGCCTCGACTTTGTCCACCTGCTCTTCCATTAAGTCGGAAAACCGGGCCATCTGATTCTGTAGTTCCGCAAGCTGCTCCTGGAACGCCAAAATCTCATCAGGCGATGCCCCTTTCAGGGTGGATTCGTGAAGAGGTACCACATCAAAAGAAATGGGGCCGTCCAGTTCAGTGACCATTCCTCCAGCGGTTTTAGTGAGCGTCGCTGTGTAAGGACCCGGCGTCGCCAGATAACCCGTGTTATCGGATGATTGACCCGGCTCAATGAGGCTTCTTGACATATATCGAAGATTCCAATTCACCCTATGAAAACCCGCTGATGTTTCGCCGATCACTCGTTGGACAACGTCTCCAGAAGTATTACGAACAACGATTTCGATTTTATCATCCACTTCATTGCGTTCGGCATCGAGTGCTTCCCAGCCAGGAAATTCTATATCCCCTTCAACAACAGCCTCTTCCTTTTCTTTTCTTCGAGCCGATAACGTAGTCGATCCCTCCCTGAGATAATAGGTGAACGTTGCACCGAACTCAGGATTCGGAGCCGCATAATAACTTCCGCCCTGAGATCCTCCCGCTACGTCCTTAGGGAGATACAACCACGCCGGTTTCGTCGGGAAAAGAACCGCGTCTTGAGCGAGCATTTCTACGTTTACATCGCGTAAGGGCGTGTAGTCATCCAAAATAAAAAATCCTCGTCCAAACGACGCGGCGACCAGATCATTTTCCCGGCGTTGAATCGTGATGTCTCTGAATGAAATGGTCGGGGAGTCTCCATTCAACTTCATCCACTCCGTGCCCCCATCAACCGTGAAGTAAATACCGAACTCGGTAGCGGCAAACAATAAATCTGAATTGACATGATCCTGGACCAGTCGCCAGATAAGGGTTCGTTCCGGGAGGTTTCCAACAATGGACGACCACGACGCTCCTCTGTCCGTACTTTTGATGAGATACGGATTAAGGTCTCCGTATTTATGATTGTCCAGAGCCGCGTACACCACATTCGAGTCAAACAGATCAGCATACAGGTTGTTAACGAAGGCCGTTTCAGGTATTCCGCGAATACTCCCAACGTCGACCCGCCTCCAGCTGCTGCCATCGTCTTCGCTTATCTGGATGATGCCGTCGTCTGTACCCGCATAGATGAGGCCAGCCTGTAGCGGAGATTCGGCCAAAGATGATATCGTATTGTAGACGGACATGGCGCCGACGTCCCAGGAGTTATCCCAGCTCTGCACGCGATCCATAATTGGTAGCTCAAACCGTTCCTGGTTACGAGTCAAATCGCCTGAGATGGCACTCCAGCTGTCACCTCGGTTGGTCGATTTCCATACCCGATATGATCCGAAATAAAGGGTAGACGGCGAATGGGGACTGATGACAATGGGCGCGTCCCAATTGAATCGTTCGAACGGATCACCTTCTTCGGATTGAGGCTGGATATATACCTGTTCTCCTGTCGCTCGATCAACGCGATGTAATCCTCCTTGCTGCGTCTCAGCGTAGATAATGTTCGGATTTCCCGGTTCTACCGCGGATTGATGTCCATCCGATCCAAGGGTTTTAAACCAGTCCGCGTTTCTAATTCCATGTCGATTGTCAGTCCGGGACGGCCCCCCGTGAGATCCGTTGTCCTGCGTTCCACCAAATACGTTATAAAAGGGGAGCGCATCATCCACGGCCACTTTGTAATACTGCGTGATCGGCATGTTTTCAATGAAGTGCCAAGTGTCCGTGTTATCGAAACTTTCAAAGAGACCGCCGTCGGATCCGACAAGTAAATAGTTCGGGTCATCTGCGCGAAATGCAATCGCGTGATTATCGCCGTGTTTCGCGGATTCATTCATGCGCGAAAATGTTCTGCCGTGATCCTCCGATACCTGCATTCTTGCATCCATGAGATATAATCTACCGTCCGAATGCGGTGAGGTGTAAAGCTCCTGGTAGTAGTGAGGGCCCGTAGCACCGGAAACGGCGTCCGACATTTTCGTCCAGGATTCTCCTCGATTCCTCGACATGTATAAACCGCCCGTTTTCCGATCCAATTCGATCGCGGCGTAAATCTGGTCCGGGTTGTGATATGATATCGCGAGTCCAATTTTCCCCAGGTTGGAGTCCGGGAGACCGCTGGTGGATTTGAGCCACGTTTCTCCTCCGTCGGTACTCTTATGAATACCCGAGCCAGGTCCGCCACCCATGTATGAGGCTACATTTCTGTGCCGCTGCCAGGTGGAAGCATACATCACCTCGGGATTTCTAGGGTCCATAATGATATCGGTAACGCCGATCCACTCGTCGTCGCCGAGTTTTTTCTCCCATGTCTGGCCACCGTCAATAGACTTGTAAAGGCCACGTTCTCCTCCTGAATTCCAGAGAGGGCCTTGCGCAGCGACGAAAATGATGTCGGAGTTTTTCGGGTGAACAATGATTTTGGAGATGTGTTGACTCTCCTTCAATCCCACGTTTTCCCAGCTTATTCCGGCGTCCGTGCTTTTGTATACCCCATCCCCGTACCCGACATGGCGGCCGCCAACATTTTCTCCCGTTCCAACCCAGACCGTATGTCGATTACTGGGATCGAGGGTGATTGCGCCTGTCGAATAGGAGCCCTGACCGTCGAAGACAGACTTCCAAGTAGTCCCGGCGTTCTCTGTTTTCCAAACACCACCAGAACCGACCGCTACGTACCAGATGCTGTCGTTTTCGGGGTCGATCGCAATATCAGCAATTCGACCTGACGTGAACGCAGGCCCAATATTTCTAAGTTCAAGCGCGTCGAAGTTTGTCTTAAGCAAAAGAGAATCATTGTCTTGCGCGAAGAGTGGAACTACAAACAACAGAGCCAGGAAAAGACCAGAGCAAGATTTGGAATTCATAACGGTATGCCTGAAAAGGTGGGATGATCAACGAAGCGGAAAGTAAAGCCTATGGCACCAGAAATGCTGCTTTGATTGGCTGTGATGCAATCTCGGAGCATATGTCTTTCCACTCATGTCAGGTCCTATCCAACTGGATGGGTCGTTCTCACGGTTCACTGGAGTAAGCACTGTCGGCTAACATTCTAGCAAATACTTTCGATTTCTCGTCAGAAGCGGTATTGTTAGTCCGAATTTCAGCTTTGCATAGATGCCTCAGATAGTTTCGCGATCCGCTTTTCTTTTTGGCCTCCTGACGATCCTTGTTTCTGCGCCCGCTTTTTCTCAGCAAGCGCTCATTCGCGGATTCGTTTCAGACGGTTCTACCGAGCAGACCATGCAGGGCGCTTCCGTTACGTTATTCTCGAATAACGTTGTCATAAAAGGGGTCGTGAGCGATGCCGACGGCTACTTTTTGATCAATCGCATTGCACCTGGCACCTATACGTTTCAGGTTTCATTCATCGGATTTAAATCTTTCGAAGAAGAGCTGGAAATACAGCCCGGATCGGTGATTGAACGCACGGTCCTTCTTTCTCCGATTCAGTTGGAAATTGGAGAAGTGATCGTGGAGGCAGAAGCCGAGGGGGGTGCGACGGCCGTCATTGCTGGCCTCGAAACGGTCGTGCCCGCAGATATAGCGAGGGTACCTGTTCCGGGCGTATCGGGAGACCTGGCAGGCTACCTGCAGACCTTGCCCGGTGTGGTCATCCAAGGCGATCGAGGGGGGCAGATTTTTGTAAGAGGCGGTGCGGTTGATCAGAATTTGGCGCTGTTGGACGGATTGCCCGTTTACATGCCGTTTCACATTCTGAGCTTTTATTCTGCATTTCCTGAGGATATTGTAAACCGTGTAGACTTCTATACGGGCGGATTCGGTGCTGAATACGGATCGCGGGTTTCTTCCATCATTGATGTGAAAGCCAGAAATGGAAACAAGCAAAACATAGCCGGGGCCGTGGGTTTTGCTCCGTTTCTGAGTGAAGCCCGATTCGAAGGACCCATCATCCGCAACCGGGCCTCGCTGATTGTCAATCTCAGGCAATCCTTTATCGAAGAGCTCTTCCCGAATCTACTAGGGCAGCGCATGCCGTATCGATTCGGTGATCGCTTTGCCAAACTGCACACGCTGATCGGCAGTTCGCATTCGCTGTCGCTTATGATCCTTGATACCGATGACCGAGGGGACATCGCAGGGACGAAAAAGACGTTCGACGGGGAGACTCTTTCGTCCATCAAAACAGACAGCACGGAGGTTTCCTGGACGAATCAGGTGTATGGGGGGACGTATGAATTCCAGTCCAACCGAATCCCTCTCGTCGTCCGGCTGACGGCGGGCTGGTCGTTCATGAACAATGAATTCGGGCCAAAGGACGCCCCGGAGCGGATCACAGACGTAGAGAGCTTCGATTTAAAACTTTATGCATCTTGGCTCCTGAAAGCAGGAACCATCGATTTTGGATTCTCGCGGAGAAAATCTACGCTCTCGTATGAGCTGGATGGACTTTTTCAGGATTTCACGACCGCGTCTGAGGATCTCACAGAAGTCGAGGCGTTCGTTTCGACGAATCTCTCTGTTGCAAAGGAAAAATTGACTATCAATCCGGGGGTTCACATGTATGCTCTGACGGATCGAAGTCGATCGTGGCTCGAGCCTCGGTTTAGAATGTCGTGGTATCCTCTTGGCCGGACAGGATCACTCACGCTGCACGGGGCGTGGGGAGTCTATCACCAAGCAACCGTTGGATTGAACGACGAACGGGATCTCGGAAATCAGTTCACCGCTTGGGTGGTCACGCCCGATGACGGAGACATCCCGCAGTCGATACATACGATTGCCGGCGTGTCGTATCGGTTTGCACCGTGGTTGAATGTGGCGGTGGAGGGGTTCTACAAGAAATACGACGAGCTTTCGGTGCCCATCTTCAGTTCCTTTCCCAGTTTTACGACAGCGCTTCAGTCAGCAGACGGGGTAGCCAAGGGTGTTGACATTCGGATTGACATGCAGAACCGCCCGTTCATAGAGAACACGACACTGTCCGGTTATCTCACCTATGGGTTCGCCGAAGTGGAGTACGATTCGGGGGGGCTTATTTACCATCCGGGCCATGATCGGCGTCACCAATTGAATGCCTTGGTAACCGCGGATCTACGTGAGGTATCGCTGACTGTGCAATTCCAATACGGATCGGGACTGCCCTTTACCGAGTCGGGTGGTTTTGACAAATGGTATCTTCTGACGCCGGATGTCGATGTGGCTTCCGAGCCCGGGCAAGATCGAATTCTCTATTCGTCGCCTTTTGAAGGACGTCAGCCAACCTATTCCAGGATGGACGTGTGGCTTGAGAAACGAATCGAACACGGCAGGAATGTGACCACGCTTCGGGCGGGAGTCGTGAATCTTCTCAATCGGGATAACCTATTCTACTACGACCTTTTCGAATTCAGACGGGTCGATCAGCTTCCTCTGATTCCTTCGATCGGCGTGAAGTTCGAGCTTCGGTAAGGCACTCGAGCTCAGTCTGGGAAAAGCGACGCATCGATCCCCGGGATGACTTTCAGGGCGTTTCGGTAGTAGAGGTGGCGAATCACATCGTCCGGAAGATCGAGCCCATATAATTTCCAGTGGGCGTGCCGTTTTCGATAGTAGTCAAAAAATTCGTCTGCGGTTTCAAACGTTCTGAAATAGACCCGGTACTCGTCCATGGCCCAGTGATCCTTTCCAAACATGACACGCTCTTTGTTGTCGATCAGGAATTGCCGGGCGGCCCGCGGTTGGCGCCCCAGCTCGGCGAGCACAGCCCCCAGTTCCGTATACATGTTTGGAAATTCCTCCATGAGCGCCGTCATGCCCGCCAGATCATTTCCGTACCAACCGAGATGGGCGTTGATGAATGTGGTGCCCGGGTGCTTTCGGAAGATGTTGTGCTGCTGGGCCATCGTCTCCTCCCAAGAAGGATATTCGTCCGGGTCCCGGTAGCGACCCGGGCGCTGCTTCAACTCCAGCCACCGTTCGTTGTAACGGTCTCGCGGTGACCAGAATGGAGACGGCTCTCCCGTATGAATGAGGACGGGAATTCCCAGTTCGCCGCAAAGTGCCCAAACCGGGTCAATTCTCGGGTCGTCGACCGCGACTCTATTTCCCTCGGAATCTTTTGTCGACAGTCCCAGGCTCTTGTAGATTTTCAATCCCTGCGCGCCATTGGCTACGTCTTCTCTTAACTGCGCTACTGCACGATCCGTCCACCCCGGCTTGTCGATTCCGTCAAAATCAACATTTGCGAAAACGATAAAGCGAGATGGATATCTTCCCTGCATGGCCTCAACGGTGGCCTTGAGTCGATCTCCGATACCGCCACTCAGATTGACGGCGACGGCCATGTTTATGGAATCCATCTGGGCGACGACATCAGCCATTTGTTTATCCGAGTAGCTTGCAGCCCTAAAGTGATGGCTGTGCACATCGACGAACGGATATTTCGCCATCTCGATGGGATGTGCGGATACTTTCAGGGTTGATTCGGGTTCGTATTCCTCAATGGACATGGACTTCAACTGCTCCTGCGAACACGCCGGAAGGGCGATCAAGCCGATGATTATGAAAAGCAAGAGTCGTTTTGACATCAGTCTGGACGTTCTGGGAAATAGTGGAGTGGGAACTAGCAGAAATTTAGCAGAAAAGAACCAATCGGATGACGTCGGGTTCACGCACGCGCACCTCCTAACAGGATTTCGACGGTCTCGTTTCCAAGGATTACATCCATAAGGCCAGTATACGGATGGACGACATCATCACGAATGAACTGCAGTTCAAGCTAGAGTCTGAGTTCGAACCCACCGGAGATCAACCTCGCGCAATCGCTGAGTTGACCGAAGGTATTCTTCGCGGTGATACGCAGCAAACGTTGTTGGGAGCAACGGGGACCGGGAAAACGTTTTCGATCTCCCACATGATTCAGAATTTGAATCGCCCCACTCTGGTGATGAGTCACAACAAGACGCTTGCGGCTCAGCTTTACGCCGAGTTCAAACACTTCTTTCCCGAGAACGCAGTCGAGTTCTTTATTTCGTATTACGACTATTATCAGCCGGAGGCCTACATCGTCCACTCGGATACATACATCGAGAAGGACATGTCGGTTAACGAGCGGATCGATCGGTTGCGTCTCAAGACGACCAGTTCGCTGATCTCTGGAAGGCCCGATGTCATCGTGGTCGCCAGTGTATCGTGCATATATGGACTGGGATCACCGGACGAGTACCGCTCACAGATCGTTCAGATCAACGAAGGGGTAGAAATCGAGCGAAACGAAATGCTCCGCGGCCTGATCTCGATCTTCTACAAGCGGAACGACATCGAATTTGTCCCGGGTACGTTTCGGGTTCGCGGCGATGTGGTTGAAATATTTCCCGCCTATTTGGAGGATCAGGCGTATCGGATCGAATTCTGGGGCGACACGATTGAAAAAATAAGCGTGTTTGAGCCGTTTACAGGGAAGGAAATCAGATCAGAAAAGATTTTGACGGTCTATCCGGCCAAAATTTTCGTGACGCCCAAGGATAAATTGGACGAAGCCATCAAGACGATCGAAGAAGAGCTCAGGTGGCGGCTCGCAGTGCAGCGCGAAAACGGAATGATTCTCGAGGCCCATCGACTTGAGCAACGGACTCTCTTCGATATTGAGATGCTTCGGGAAGTCGGGTATTGTTCGGGCGTCGAGAACTACTCGCGACATCTGACGGGCCGTGCACCGGGAGAGCGGCCTTATTGCCTGCTCGATTATTTTCGAGATGACTTCATTACCGTTATCGACGAAAGCCATGTCACATTGCCTCAGGTCAGGGCGATGTACAACGGCGACCGGGCCAGAAAACTCACACTGGTCGAGCACGGATTCCGGCTGCCTTCCGCTCTGGACAATCGTCCGATGACGTTTGAAGAGTTCGAGGCAAAAACAGGTCAAATGGTCTACGCCAGTGCCACTCCCGGCGATTATGAGCTGGAATTGTGCGGCGGCGTGTTCGTCGAGCAGGTCATTCGACCGACCGGTATTACCGATCCTGAAGTAGAAGTGCGGCCCACGAAGAATCAGATCGATGATTTGTTGGAAGAAATTCGAGTCGTAACGGAGAGAAATGAGCGCACCTTGGTGACGACGCTCACTAAACGGATGGCGGAGGACCTGGCCGATTATCTGGATTCGTATGGCCTTCTTGTCCGGTATCTCCACTCTGATATCGCGGCGCTGGATCGAGTCGAGATTCTTCGGGGGCTTCGCCTCGGCGAATTCGATGTACTGATTGGGGTCAATTTGCTCCGGGAAGGCTTGGATTTACCGGAAGTATCTCTTGTAGCCATAATGGACGCCGATAAGGAAGGATTTCTGCGGAGCGATCGATCCCTCATTCAGACTGCCGGGCGGGCGGCTAGAAATGTCAATAGCAAGATCATCATGTACGCCGACAAGATGACCGGGTCGATGCAGCGGATGATGGATGAAACCGATCGTCGGCGCGAAATCCAGAGAGCCTACAACGAGGCCCATGGAATCATTCCGACGACGATTCGAAAATCGATTGATCAGATTATGGAAGGGACGGTGATTGCCGAGGAGAAAGCGAAGGGCGGAGGACCCGCTACCCGCTATTATAGCGGTCCGGATCAATTGAAGGCGGTCGCCGACCCGGTTCTGAAATACCTGACAGACGACCAGAAGAGGGATCTGATGGTTCAGCTCAGGAAGGAGATGGAGGAGGCAGCGGAGAAGCTGAAATTCGAAAAGGCGGCCGAGATTCGAGATACCATCGCGCAACTTGAAAAGGATCTGGATGAGAAATGAGCTTTTCAGAGGGGCGTGTTTTGTGGGGTTGATCGTTTTGCTCGCGATTCTTCCGATTGGATTGACGTGGGCTCAGGGGGTATCGATGGGGAGCCAGGAACGGCCGGCGGAAGTCCCGCGTGACACGGAATGTGGCCACCTTGAGTTATACTGCATGCCTCTCTATTCCACTTCACGGGCCGCCGATGCCACGGGTCGGGCCGTGCTCGCCCGGCCTCCGACACCCTTCGGCGTCGCCGTGACGAGAGAAGGCAGGCAGCGTTATCTGATCGATCTAACCATTGAAGGACTCCCGCCGCCTGAGGACCTCGGCCCCTATACAACCTATGTTGTCTGGGCGACGACGCCTGAGTTGAAACCAATCTTTAACCTGGGCATCGTGGGGAACGGGCGATTCGAAACAGGGGAGGTCTCCCTCAACAAGTTTCTGATATTTGTCAGCGCGGAGCCGGGACCTGGAGGAACGGAACGCAAGGGTCCGCTTGTTCTTCGAGGGAGATCTGCGAGTAACAGGATGGAGGCCCACGGCGCTTTTCGGATCGCGTCCATCGGAATAGCAGTGGGCTCAGTAGGGTCTGAATCCGAACTAGATGAAGCGGCCCACCGCCATGCGAGTGAAAAAGACGAGTGGCCGCCACCCCCCATGCACCCGCTCGTTTCGATGATGCCGGGTATGGAGCGGTTACGTCCGTTTGGGGAGAGTTGGGCGCTGGAGCGAACAGATGTGGTAGACGCTCCACCGGCCAAACCTAGACAGGTTCACCGGATGGCAGATGGCGACTCTTTGGTGCTCCGTGCGGGCCCGGTTCTGAAGACGGTCGGCGGAAAAACGTTTTTGATGTACGGATACAACGATCAGATCCCCGGTCCCGTGATCGAAGTGCAGCAGGCGACGACCATCGTAGTCGATTTTATAAACGACACCGCTTATCCCAGCTCGATTCACTGGCACGGTCTTCGGCATGACAATCGATTCGATGGGGTTCCAGGGGTTACTCAGGATGCGGTCGATCCAGGGGATTCGTTTCGGTATCTCGTGCACTTTCCAGATGCCGGGATTTACTGGTACCACCCGCACCATCGAGAAGACATTCAGCAGGATCTGGGACTGGCGGGCAACCTGTTGGTTCGATCGTTGGATCCGAATTATCTCTCGGCGGTCGATCACGAGGAAATACTGATACTCGACGATTTTCTCGTTTCGGATTCAACGGTTGTGCCTTTCGGCGGAACGTCCGCCAATTATATGTTGATGGGCCGATTCGGAAACACACTTCTCGTGAATGGAGAGACTCGCTACAGCCTGACAGTGAACGTGGGAGATGTGGCCCGGTTTTTTATCACGAATGTGTCCAATACGCGAACCTTTAACCTGTCGCTCGATGGTCACGCAATGAAAGTCGTAGCCTCGGATATTGGTCGATTTGAAAAGGAAACGTGGGCAGAAAGCGCAGCAATTGCACCCGCAGAACGTTACGTCGTCGACATTCGATTCGAAGAGGAGGGATCGTACGCGCTGGTAAACAGGATTCAGTCCATCAATCATCAGCTGGGTGTCTTTTTCCCCGAGATCGACACGCTGGGGGTGGTTGTGGTACGGGCCAGAGATCGAGCGGATGAGCGGGGCGCCGCGTCGCGTGGTCTTTCGGAAAGAGCGGTCGTTTCAGAGGAAATCGACCCGTTCCGAAGATATTTCGATCGAGTGCCGGATCGCGAATTCGAGTTAACGCTTGAAACCAAAGATCTTCCGCCGGTGATAACTCAGTTCATGCGGCTCGACCGGGTCTACTTCAGTCCGGTCGAGTGGAGTGGAACCATGTCTATGATGAATTGGGCGACGACCGGGAAGGACATCCAGTGGATCATTCGCGACACCCGATCCGGGTACGAAAACACAAATATCGAATGGCGCGTGCCGCGAGGAACGGTCGAGAAAATCAAAATCCACAATCGACAGGATGCTCAACACGCAATGCAGCACCCCATCCATCTGCACGGACAACGTTTTCTTGTGGTGACCTATAACGGTCGTCCGGTTGAAAACCTCGCCTGGAAGGATACGGTTCTCATTCCGACAGGCATGACGGTGGAACTTGTCGTGGACTACACGAATCCCGGGCGGTGGATGATGCATTGCCACATCGCCGAACATCTGGAATCGGGCATGAAGCTGGTGTTTGAAGTCCTGGACTAGCAGATCAGGTCCGATCGCTATATTATGGTTTTTAATGTTCGCGCGTCAGCATGTCGCCACCAGATCATGCAGCGAAAAAATTCTGTACAATCATTCCCTGTTTTCATCACGTGTAATCATCATGTTAATCATCATGCGTAGAACGATCCTTCCGTTTTTCCTTCTCGTTTTCATAGTAAATTTCGTGTACGCTCAGGAGCAGTATACCGACAACGTCTCCCAGTACATTAAATATGAGCGGGGCACGATCGCGCTCGAAAACGTGACGATCATCGACGGAACGGGAAGTCCTTCGAAGCCCGGACAGACCATTCTTATTGAGGACAGCCGAATTGCAGCCGTGGGTCCAGCCGGAGAGGTTGTCATCCCTGAGGGCACGGAAAGAATCGATTTTACAGACCACACCGTGATTCCAGGTCTAATCGGGCTGCATGACCACACGTTTTACACCACTTCCCAACGCGAGATTCAGCTCAATTTCACCGCGCCGATGCTTTACCTGGCTTCCGGCGTGACGACCATCCGAACGACGGGGAGTATTGCCCCGTACGCTGAACTGAGTTTGAAGAGAACGATTGACCGGGGAGCAGCGGTTGGCCCCAAGATTTTTGCGACCGGGCCCTATATGACAGGTGGTACGGCGTTGAGCAACGAGGCGAAGCTGAATTCGGCGGAAGATGCGAGACGAGTGGTCAAGTATTGGGCCGAAGAGGGGGTCTCTTGGTTCAAGGCGTACACGCTGATCTCAAAAGAAGAACTGGGTGCGGCGATCGATGAAGCACACAAACATGGGTTAAAAGTGACCGGACACCTGTGCTCGGTGAGTTTCAAAGAGGCCGTTGCCCTAGGCATCGATAATCTGGAACACGGGTTCTTTACGAATACCGACTACGATCCCAATAAACAGCTGGACGAATGTCCGGGTGGATTCCGTACGACGCTGGCTGAGATGGATATGTCTAGTCCGGACGTTCAGGAGACGTTTAAAGCGATGATCGACGCCGGAGTGGGAATGACCTCGACGCTCGCCGTATACGAGATGTATATTCCTAACCGGCCGCCGCTGGAACAGCGCGTACTGGATGCTATGTCACCGGAGACGCGTCAGGAATTCCTCCAGACGCGAGCGGAGATCTCGGAGCAGAACAATCAGCTCTGGGGAAAACTATTCAAAAAGGCTCTCGAGTTCGATTACGCATTCGTTCAGGCTGGAGGGACGCTCGCGGCCGGCGTCGATCCCACTGGATACGGTGGGGCTCTGCCTGGATACGGTGACCAGAGAAACTTCGAACTCTTGCTCGAAGGCGGATTTACGCCCGTCGAGGTGATTCAGATTATGAGCGCCAATGGTGCAAAAATTCTAGGGATTTACGACGAAACCGGCTCCATCGAAGTTGGAAAACTCGCCGATTTAGTCGTCATCGACGGCGACCTTGAAGTATATCCGGCGTCTATAAGAAAAGTGCAGTATGTTTTTCGGGAGGGTACCGGGTTCGATTCCGAACTCATGATTGAAGCCGTCCAAGGACTCGTTGGAATTCAATAGAGTATGATTAAATACATCGCCGGGGTTAGATTCAACGCCGTAGTTACATCCATTGCCACTGTTCTTGTTCTCTTTTCGACGGGCTGTGAAGAGCCCGCGATTGAGATCGAGGACCACTCGGAGTCACTCTATTTTGAAACCATCGGCCGTGGTCAAACCGGAGACGGCCGTGATGTCGTCGAAGTGGTCGCACGGGACGCAGAATCGTGGGCCAGGCTGAGCACAAGCGTCCGACCGCTCGCGCCGTTTAAAAAAGTCGATTTTTCCCAGGCCATGGTTGCACTGATTGCGATTCCAACGGAATCGGGAGGGTATTCGATTGAAGTTGAGACCGTCGAATCTCTGGATGGGGTGATTACGATTTCCTACCTGTTGAGTGAACCCGGAACCGATTGTATCACTCCGACGGCTTTGGCGCTACCGTCTCAGGCCGTGTTCTTCAAGCGGGAAGAAGGAGAGGTTCGATTCGTTCGGCGGACCGAGGACTATAGTTGTGAAATGTAGCGGCTATCCTAACCGCGGAGATCCTGAATCTTCGCATCGAGCACCGGTCGGTCAACCATTTCATCCGATTCTATCATACCATCACGCAGACGGATGATGCGCCGGGCGTGTCGTGCGATATATTCTTCATGCGTGACGACAAGCAGTGTATTCCCACGGGCGTAAAGTTGCTCGAACAGATCCAGAATCTCTTCTCCCGTTTTCGTGTCCAGGTTTCCGGTAGGTTCATCGGCGAGCAGGATGGAAGGGTCGTTGACCAGTGCACGGGCTATAGCAACGCGCTGACGTTCGCCGCCGGACAATTCGTTCGGCTTGTGATCCATTCTGTCGGAAAGACCCACTTTCTCCAAAGAAGCCTCCGCGATCGCTCGTCTTTTTTTCCGGGCAAGGCCTGAGTAAATGAGAGGTAGCTCGACGTTTTGAATGCAATTAACTCTGGGTAGGAGATTAAATGTTTGAAAGATGAATCCAATCTCCTGATTTCGGACTGCGGCCAATTCGTCGTCGTTCATTTCACTCGCTTCGAGGCCATTAAGGGCATAGGTACCGCTTGTCGGCACGTCGAGGCATCCAATAATATTCATCATGGTGGACTTTCCGGACCCGGAAGGCCCCATGATGGCCACGTATTCGTTCGGGTAGACTGAAACTGAAACGCCATCAAGGGCACGTACCTCGGTGCTTCCCATTTTATATATCTTCCGGACGTTCCGAAGTTCGATAATGGGTTCAGGCCGTTCTTTAGAATTAGACCCTCTTTGAGGATCAGGCCCTTTTTGAGTAGGCTGCATGATTTAGGAAGAGCGTATTAGGAGTTTCCGGGTCGTCAACTAGATCGGTCTCGAGGTTCATCTTCTTTTTCGCGAATGGGGTCATTTGGCTCAAGCGTGCGCGACACTGCACGGTACGGACCAATCACGACAATCTCGCCCTCGCTCATGCCGGACATGATTGCGATATGCGTATCGTCCTGAATGCCGGTCTCAACTTCAACCATTTTCGCGTG
>Ga0114949_10001364_pt1 | contig 14814 bp, 14 predicted proteins | sample N074metaG_FD_83505 | JGI IMG/M metagenome (GOLD analysis project Ga0114949, IMG submission 83505) | Deep subsurface microbial communities from Kermadec Trench to uncover new lineages of life (NeLLi) - N074 metaG | ecosystem: Environmental > Aquatic > Marine > Ocean trench > Sediment | place... | reverse complement strand
TGGCCATCCATCCTGCTGGCGCTCGCGCTCGCCGGTCTCGTTATCGTGCCGGTATTCGCTTTTATTGCCGGCCATCTGCTGGCGGGCCCCTATAAGGGCGAATATGGCGTCCTCGGTTATCTCGGGACCATCTACACGAATCTGCTGGCCGGAGAACCGGCCGCGACCCTGCTGGTGGGCTCTCCTGCCCTCGTCATGCTCACCTGGTATCTGGCCCTGCGCCTGCGCGCCCGGCTCATGCGCGGCGCTTCACGCCGGCAAGAATGAGATCAGCCCGCGCATCGACGAAATGGGTTTATGTCTAATTTTCCTTTAATTATCAATTATTAATTGGATTATCTTAATTCACTGTACGATAATGTCGTGATCAGCCTGAACCGGGGACTGCGCAGACTTCAAATCCGGGCACTGTGGCCTTGCCTGCAGTGTTCGGGCGAATTAGTTTAAGGTCTGAATTGAACCGGGAAAATTTAATAAGATCAAAACAGGCCTGAGATGGCGTCGGATACCCCTGGAATGCGATTTCGAACCCAAATAATTCAATTTATTGTCCTGACCCTGATCCTGCTGGTTCCGGCGCCCGGATGGTCGGTGCCCGAAACCAGCACCGTGCCGTCGATACTCACCTCCACACAACGGCACCGGCAGGTCTCGCGGATGGTGACGCGATTCGTCGAACGTGCCCATTATTCGCGCATCCTCATTGACGACGAACTGTCGGAGGCGGTTCTGAATAATTACCTTAAGGCACTCGACGGTAACCGCCATTATTTCCGGGAATCGGATATCACTTATTTTTCCCGATACTCGCATTCCCTCGATGACGTGCTGCGTTCCGGAAACCTTGACCCGGTATTCGACATCTTCCGTCTGTACCGGTTGCGCGCGCAGCAGAATCTCGCCTATGCCATATCTTTACTGGATACTGAATTGGACTTCAGCGGCGACGAGATGTATTTCTTCGACCGCAAAGACCTGCCTTGGGCCGCGTCGCCTCTCGAGATGCAGAAGCTCTGGGAACAGCGTGTAAAAAACGACGCGCTTGGCATACTGCTGGCGGACAAGGACTGGGACGGGACGGTGGACGTTTTACGCAAGCGCTATAAGAGAGTCATGAAACGTATTAACGGACTCGACAGCGACGATGTGTTCGAAACATTTATGAATTCGTTTGCACGCACCTTGGATCCGCACTCGAGCTATCTGTCCCCACGACAGTCCGAGGAATATCGCATCCAGATGAGCCTTTCCTACCAGGGGATCGGCGCATCACTGCAGTTGGATGATGATCTCGTCGCTGTGCTGAACGTCATCGCCGGCGGCCCGGCTGCGATCGATGGCCAGTTGGCGCCCAACGACCGCATTACAGCCGTAGGCCAGGGCAGCGACGGCAAGATGGTCGACGTCGTCGGTTGGCAACTCGACGATGTGGTCCAGTTGATTCGCGGCCCGAGTGGTACGACGGTCCTCCTGCAGATCCTGCCTGCGGATGCCTTGCCCGGAGCAGATCAGCATGTCATCGAACTGGTCCGGGACAAAATAAAACTCGAGGAACAGGCGGCCAAAAGTGACCGCCTGGAGTTCGAGCACGACGGCCACAATTGGCATATTGGTGTGATCTCCATTCCGAGCTTTTACCAGGATTATGATGCGCGCAACCGTGGCGAAGACGACTACGTCAGCACGACACGTGACGTGCGACGGCTGATTACGGAATTGCAGGAGGAAGGCATCGACGGCCTGGTCGTTGATCTGCGCGGAAACGGTGGCGGCCATCTTTCCGAAGCGACCTCGCTGACGGGCCTGTTCATCGGCAACGGCCCGGTCGTGCAGCTCAAAGACACGAGCGGGCGCATCGAAGTACTCGATGACCAGACGGAAACGCCGGCCTATGACGGCCCGCTGGTGTTGCTCGTGGATCGATTCAGCGCTTCGGCTTCGGAGATATTTTCGGCGGCGATTCAGGATTACCGCCGCGGGATCGTAATTGGGCAACGTACCTTCGGTAAGGGCACGGTGCAGAACTTGTACATCCTCGACCAGTACGCCCGACGGGTGCCGGAGCCGGGGCTGGGCCAGCTGACCCTGACAATCGGCAAGTATTACCGCGTAACCGGCGGAAGCACGCAGCATCGCGGCGTCCTGCCCGATATCGATCTGCCGTCCGCCGTCGATCCGGGTATTATCGGCGAGAGCAGCCGCAAGCGTGCCTTGCCATGGGATCAGATCAAGGCAACGGGATTCAGCGCGCGCCAGCCGCTCGATACCGAGATCGCCGCCCTGACCGAGCATCAGATTGATCGCATGCAGCACGATCCGGATATCCGGTACCTCGAATCCGACATAGCGGCGATCGAGGTCATCCGCGCCCAGATAGCGCTCTCCCTCAATCTGGAGACGCGCAAGCGGGAACGCGAAGTGCGCAGGCAACAAAGACTGCACAGAGAAAATGCGCGCCGCGAAGCAGTCGGGATGGAACCCGTCGATTCCCTCGACGACCTCGACGCTGACGAGCAACCTGACATACTGCTCAATCAGGCAACTCAGATTGCACTGGATCTCGTCGCCCTGGAATCGCGCGACGAATCGATGCTGACGCAGGCAACCGGAACCTGATTAGACCCGCGCGACTCCGTCCAGCAGTACTCTCGTAATATCCCAGTATTCCTCGGCCAAAACATTAACCGGTGCAGACTTGTGCGCCTCCTTTTCGAAGCCATCCGGGCCGATCAACGGAATCTGGGCGAATGATGAGGCCACCGGAACGCGATCCTTTTTGTCGCGGTAGTTCGCCAGCTTTCCGAGGAACTGCGTCCGGTTGCGGACGTTAGCAACGAGGTCATGGCCATCCTGTAGCTTTTTCACACGCTCCTCGATATGAGCAGTCAGCGCGCGGCATGCGCTGATATCGCCATACTTGGCATCGGCCAATGCCCGCACGGACGCTTCCCGGGCCATCCCGCTAATGCCGCGCGAAGCAAAGTGCAGGTATAACTCCTGAGCGATCGCAATGAGCGCAAGATTAATTTTGCGCTGCCCTGAATGGCTTACTTCTCCCATTACCGGGGCCGTTTCGGCCTCCTTGGCTTGCCTCGCTTCCGTGTACTGTGCGACCTGATCTGATATGTCGCTCAGAGCTGTCCTCAAGGGCCCCGTTCCGGTACGAAGTTCGCGGCGTTTGAAATAATTCCAGAAACCACGCAAGTTGTCGTGGCGATCATGAATAGCTTTTAGCTCCTGCTGAAGATCTGCCATTCTTTGTCGTGCCTTAGCAATATGCGATTCAAACGATTCGAGACTGATACGCCTCGAAGCCTCGAATCGATCCGTAATTTTCTTCTGCTCGCGTTCGCGCTGATGCGCGATGAATTCCGTTGACATCCGTAACAATTTTTTGTGGCAGAGATACCAGACACCACGCAGTTGATAAAAGACTATCGCGTTAGCAGCCTGCTCAGGGACTGTCAACGTCGTTTCGAGCTGTTCGAGTTGCTTCTTGGCGCGCGACGTTACGCTCTCCTGCTTCTTCAGCTGCTCCTTGAGACGCAGGTTTTCTCGCCTGAGACCCGCGAACTGCTTTTTCAGGGCGGCACGATTCCAGAACAGCTCGTGTAGCCGCTCGTCGTCGGTCTCCGTCTGTGTGGCTACTGCCTGCGAACTGATGGTGGCCATGTTTGATCACACGAAAATACCGGGCCGGCGCAACTCGCCAATGACCCTGACAGACGGCCAACATAACGTCATTTGGGATTCTAAACGTTGAAGTAATCTACAATTTTCGCGTCGACTCAGCGAAAAAGAGGTCTGAAATGGTCAATAAACGCCAGCGAGGCGTGCTTCGTGTTGCCTGACCAGGCGAAACGAATGGCCCTTTTCGGTCAGGTAGTCGAGCCATTTGCTGAGCATCATATTTCGGGACCAGCGTTTATCGAGTTCGCGTGTGAATTTCCTGTCAAGACCGCGAAGCACTTTATGCTGATGATGCTCGGCCCAACCCGCAACCTCTGTCATGCGCGCATCATGGTAAACCCGAATCCTCAGATCCGGGTCGGCAATAACTCGTTCCGCTTCGGCGAACTGATATGTCATTCGCAAATCCTGCGTATACCGGGTGCTCGACTCGACGGACAAATATAAATCGCAATCCGCCGGCACCCTGGAAAAGTAATCTGGTCCTGACAAATTCTCGAGCCCGCCGACCAGATAGCTGAACTTTATGAAATTACTTTCATAAAGCGTCATGAGGCCGCCGAAACTTCCAGGCCGAACAACGCATTCTGGAACAATGTAACTGTCACTAATCATAAACTGACTATAGCACAGCTGTTTTTGTATCAAGTTGAAATGAACCGCGTCACAATTAAAGATAATTATCAATATCAAGAATTCGGACTTACGGTCTGACACGCCGTTCAACGTTTGTGCTGCTTAAAATCGTGCTCGCAATTTCTTCGATCGAGAATGCGGTTGTATTGACGAATGAGATTTGATAGCGGCGGAATAGAGCCTCAGCAGCGCGCAGTTCGAACGCAACTTGTTGTGCACTCGCGTACCGGCCTGCAGCACGCCGTTCCTTGCGAATCTGGCGCAGCCGCTCGGCCGATATCGTCAACCCGTACAGCTTGTCCCGAAATGGCACCAGCACGGGCGGCAGATCCCCCGATTCAAGTTCATCTTCAGCCAGCGGGTAATTTGCGGCAAATACGCCATAAGTCATTGCCAGATACAAGCAGGTGGGGGTCTTGCCGGACCTCGATACGCCGATAAGAATCACGTCCGCTTTATCGTATCCCTTGGTCTTGGCGCCGTCGTCGTATGTCAACGCAAAATTGGTCGCCTCGATGCGCTTGTCATAGGCGCCCGTATCTTTCATGCCATGAGCGCGGCCCACCGTGTGCGAGGATCTGACCTGTAACTCTGTTTCGAGGGGCCCGAGAAAAGTATCGAAAAAATCGAGGAAAAGCCCCGAGGCATGCATAAATCGTTCGCGCAAATCATCCTGCACCAGAGTACTGAAAATAATCGGCCGCGCCGCCTGCTCTGACGCGACGGCATTTATCTGGCGAATTGCCGCTTCCGCCTTGTCAACCGAATCGATAAATGGCAGAGTAATTTGCTCGAATTCTTGCTCTTCGAACTGGGTTAACAGGCTATGGCCGAGCGTTTCGGCCGTCACGCCGGTCTGATCCGATAGAAAAAACACTGTCCGTCGAGCCATTTTTTGAATCCAATGCAAGAATGCGGGTCGCGGGACTGATTCTCCACGTCTATGCGCGCAACACAAGAGACATTAATTTCGGGAGATTGAATTGGGTGCCTATGTAGTCCCTTTGCACAGCCTTGGAATGGGCGATGTCGGCCGAGTAGGCGGCAAGAACGCATCCCTCGGCGAAATGATCAGCAACCTGGCCCCACTCGGAATACAGGTCCCAGGGGGGTTCGCCACGACCGCGCAAGCCTTTCGCGATTTTCTGAATCAGAACGGTCTCGGCAAGCGCATCAACGAGAAACTGGCCCGACTCAACATTGATGATGTCGAGCAACTCGCCGAAGCCGGTGCGGAAATCCGCGGCTGGATCATGGCCGAAGCACTGCCCATGCAGCTGCGTGCCGATATCGAGACAGCCTGGCGCAAGATAGCGTCCGAGCATGGCGACGAGACATCCGTGGCCGTCAGGTCTTCAGCCACCGCCGAGGACCTGCCGGAAGCCTCGTTCGCCGGACTGCAGGAGACCTATCTGAACATACGCGGGCTCGACCGGCTGATCGCCTCCGTTCAGCGCGTTTACGCCTCTCTTTATAATGACCGCGCGATAGCCTATCGCGTCCATCAGGGGTTCGATCACAGCCAGGTCGCGCTTTCCGTTGGCGTGCAGCACATGATTCGCAGCGATCTCGCGAGCAGCGGAGTCATGTTCACGCTCGATACCGAAAGTGGTTTTCGCGACCTGGTGTTTATCACCTCGGCATACGGCCTTGGCGAAACCATTGTGCAAGGCGCGGTCAATCCCGATGAATTCTACGTCTACAAGCCCTCGTTGCGATCCGGAAAACGCTCGATCATGCGCAAGAACCTCGGCACCAAACTCATCAAGATGATATACGCCGAAACTCAGGACGCGGACAATGCCGTACAGACAATTGACGTCGAACCTTCCGAATCGGCGCGCTTCTCGCTGGACGATACTGAAGTGGAGACCCTCGCGCGTTATGCGCTCATCGTCGAAGATCATTATGGCCGACCAATGGATATCGAATGGGGCAAAGATGGCCGCGACGGAAAACTTTACCTCCTGCAAGCGCGGCCTGAAACCGTGAAAAGCGTGAGCAGCAGCACGATTCATCGGTTCACGCTCAAGAAACGCTCACGGGTACTCGTCCGGGGACGCAGCATCGGTCACCGCATCGGTGCCGGACCAGTCAAAGTGATCCGAAACGTCACCGAAATGAATCGCATACAAAGCGGCGACGTGCTTGTGGCCGACATGACAGACCCCGATTGGGAGCCCGTCATGGTCAAGGCATCGGCCATCGTCACAAATCGCGGCGGCCGTACTTGCCATGCTGCGATCATCGCGCGGGAACTCGGCGTACCGGCGGTCGTCGGATGCGGCGATGCCACTGACCTCCTGGCTGACGGCGACATCGTAACAGTGTCATGCGCGGAAGGTGACGAAGGATTGATCTACGCCGGCCGTCTCGACTACGAGCAGCAGCAAATCGAGATCGACAAACTGCCGGAGGTGCCGGTAAAGATCATGATGAACGTCGGCAATCCGGACCGAGCGTTCGACTTCGCGAGCATACCCAATCACGGCGTTGGTCTGGCGCGGCTGGAATTCATCATCAACCGGATGATCGGGGTGCACCCGAAAGCTCTGCTCGAATTCGACCGGCTGCGACCGGATCTCAAGGCCGAAATCCGCGAACAGATGGCCGGCTACGGAGACCCCCTCGAGTTTTTCGTCGCCAAGCTCAGCGAGGGCGTCGCCTGCATTGCCGCTGCGTTCGCCCCGAGGCCCGTCATCGTCCGGCTCTCCGACTTCAAGTCGAACGAATACGCGAACCTTATTGGCGGACGACAATATGAGCCGCTCGAAGAAAACCCGATGCTCGGATTCCGGGGTGCATCGAGGTACCGCGCGGATAGCTTCAAGGACTGTTTCCGGCTCGAATGCGAGGCGCTGAAGCGCGTGCGCGATGATCTGGGTCTGACGAACGTGCAAATCATGGTGCCGTTCGTGCGCACCGTCAACGAAGCGCGTGACGTCAAGAATCTGCTGGAGGGGCACGGTCTCAAAAGCGGCGAGAACGATCTGAAAATTATCATGATGTGCGAACTGCCGACCAATGCGCTGCTGGCCGATCAATATCTCGAATATTTCGACGGCATGTCCATCGGCTCCAACGACATGACCCAGCTGACGCTGGGCCTGGACCGGGACTCGGGCCTCATCGCCGACCTGTTCGACGAGCGGGATGAAGCCGTGCTCGCGTTGCTCCAAATGGCGATCAAGGCTTGCAAGGCGCAGGGCAAATACATCGGCATCTGCGGCCAGGGCCCGTCCGATCATCCTGATTTCGCACGATGGCTGGTCGATCAGGGCATCGACAGCCTGTCGCTCAACCCGGATGCCGTGATCGAGACATGGATGTTTCTGGCTGGTCAGTCGGCCTGAAGGGAAGCCCCAACGCTCACAGTTCGCCCCACCCTGACTTCTTGCGCCAGCGAATCCGCGGCAGGATCAGCCCGATCAGAATTCCGAATATCACGACCAGTGCGCCGATGACGAACCATTCCCGGTTCGCGCGGGCCGCGAGGCGGCTGTTTTCCGCCCTCAGTTCGTCGAGCGCCAATTCATTATCGATCAGGCGCTGCCGCGATTGCCTGTTCTGTTCGTTGACCTCGATAACGTCCGCAGACAAACGACGCACTTCCTCCAGATCCTTCTGCAATCCCGCTCCCGATTTCTCGAGCTTTTCAGTCTGCCGTTGCAGCTCAGCGCGTTCCTGGCGCAGACCGCGAATATCCTGCTCCAATTGGCGCCGCTGTTCGTCGCTCTTCCGCAGGCGGGCCTCCACTGCAGGCAACCGTAATTTTGCCGGCGGCGTCTTCATCAAATAGCGGTCGAGAACCCAGCCTTCGGTACCCCCCGGCGTACGTACCCGGCTATAACTGCTAGAAGGATCGTCACGCAGCAACTCGACCAGCGCGCCACTCGGCAATACGCGGATGATCGACTTACTCGTGTCTTTACCCGTGCGCATCGTAATTTCAAATTCGTCGCTGACCCAACGCTGCTTGCCGGGCGGAATCTCTTGCGCACACACAGCAATCGACGCTGAAAACAGCAACGCCAACACCAGCGGCGACACAAAACCTGGCCGCCGTTTTTCCACGATCATCGCGTCAGTCAATTTCATTGCGCAGATAATGCCTTTAATCGACCGACAGGTCACCACCGGCGCCGGCATTGAGGAAATGGTCCCGATAATGCGCGAGTTCGGCAATCGAATCACGAATATCGGCCAGTGCCAAATGCTGCGATTTTTTCTCGATCCCAGCCAGAATATCCTGCGCCCACAAGCCCGCAAGAATCTTCAGTGTACTGACATCCAGATTACGGTAATGAAAAAATTTCTCGAGGGCCGGCATCTCGCGCGCCAGGAACCGGCGATCCTGACAGATGCTGTTACCGCACATTGGTGAACTATTTTCGCTGACGTGCTGGCGCAGAAATTCCAGCGTGCCCTGCTCTGCCTCCGCCAACGTCGTTCGACTCGAGCGGACCCGCTCCGTCAGCCCGGATTGGCCATGCTGGCGTGTATTCCATTCGTCCATGCCGTTCATGAGCTCTTCAGATTGACAAATCGCAAAAACGGGCCCCTCCTCAATGACTTCGAGGTTCGCGCCGGTCACAATGGTCGCAATCTCGATGATAGAATCGCGCTGTGAATCGAGACCGGTCATTTCCAAGTCGATCCAGATTAACCGCGAATCTTGAGTCCTCATGCGATACGTCCTGACAAGTCCTGCGAACGGGATGATTCTAACAAACGGCAATCCGGAAACATCCCTCTATCGCGACCATGACTGAAAAATCGGCCGCGAACGACGGCCTCGTCGTCGCCGCTCACGGCCAGCGTGGTGTCCTGGAAACCGCCGACGGCCAAACACTCGCGTATCTCGTAAAGGGCAAGCGCCTGCGCGTGGTCTGCGGAGACCGCGTAAAGTGGACCCGGATCGATCCGGATGACGTTGGAATTATCGAGAAAATTCTTAATAGAAACAATGTATTAGAGAGGAAAGAGCCGGGGCGGACTGCGGGTGAAATCCTGGCTGCCAACGTAAGCTGCCTGATCGTCGTGTTTGCGCCGCTGCCCAGGCCGGACTGGTTCCTGATCGACCGCTACCTCTGCACGGGGACTCTAATGGGCTGCCAGCTTATTTTAGTTGGCAACAAAAATGATCTGCACGACAAAAATGCGCGCCACTTGATGGATGCCGAACTCGAAGATTACATTGCCGCAGGCTATGACTATCTTTCCGTGTCGGCAAAAAATGCCAGCACGCTCGGCGAACTTGGCGAGCGGCTTCGGGATCAAATCGGCATCCTGGTCGGTCAGTCCGGTGCGGGTAAATCATCGCTGATCAACCGACTGGTTCCCGGCGCCAAAATTGCGACCCGTGCGGTATCGAAGGCGACCGCCGAAGGCACCCACACGACGACGGCGTCAACCATGCATCGCCTGCCGGATGGTGGCCGGCTTATAGACTCGCCGGGCGTCCGCGACTTCATTCCGGTCGTCGATACCCCATACGATGTCGAGGCCGGTTATCCGGAAATTGTTGCATTGGCGAGCCAGTGCCGCTTCAGCAACTGCCGGCACCTCCGGGAGCCCGATTGCGCGGTGAAAAAAGGCAGGGATGAAGGCCTGATCAGCGCGCGGCGTTACGAAAGTTACAAGCGCCTGCTCAAAAGCCTGCCTGACTAGGCATGTGGCCCGCCGCGCTACCCATCCATTGCGGTGCGCGCCGTCAGCGCAAGCGACAGCGTGTTGCTGTCAACGAATTCGAGTTCACCGCCCATCGGCACACCGTGGGCGATGCGCGTTGCCCGAATGCCCGCCCGACCCGCGATGCCGGCGAGATAAGCGGCCGTGGCCTCGCCTTCCACCGTCGCACTCGTCGCGAGAATCAATTCGTGACACACACCATCCCGCAAACGTTTTTCGAGCAACGATACGCCCAACTCGTCCGGCCCGATCCCATCGAGCGGCGAAAGGCGGCCCATGAGCACGAAAAACAGGCCACGGTAAGCGCCCGATTCATCGACGGCAATCACATCGGCCGGCGTTTCGACGACGCAGATCTGGCCGGATTCGCGTTTTGGATCGGCGCAAATCGGACACTGTGCGGCTTCGGCAAACATCCTGCATTGCTCACAAAGGCCGATGCCATCCAGCGCGTCACGCAAGGCACCGACGAGCGTCTCGGCACCATCCCGGTCTCGATCGAGCAAATGGAAAGCGATGCGTTGCGCAGATTTTGGTCCGACGCCGGGCAAACAGCGTAGCGCAGACAATAGTTGTTGCAGCCGGGGCGTGAGTCTCATGCAGAAAAGTCTATAGCGTGTGCATCAGGAGGATTCGGGCGGATTAAAACGGTAATTTAAATCCACCCGACAACCCAAGCCCGGATGACAACCCCGCATACTTGCCCTGGACCGTCTTTTCGACCCTGTGCAGTGCGTCATTGAACGCTGCCGCCAACACGTCCTCGAGCATTTCACGATCCTCGGACAACAGGGAGTCATCGATCTGAATCTTGCGGACTTCGTTCCGGCCCGTCATCGTGACCTTAACGAGGCCACCGCCGGCTTCGCCCTGGACTTCAAGGCTTGCGAGCTCTTCCTGGGCCTTCTGCATCTGGTCCTGCATCTTCTGCGCCTGCTTCATGATCTGACTAAGATCCGCTTTCATATTATTCAATTCCTTTACGCACCGGCTGAACCGATTCGGGGACGACTTCCCCGCCAAACATATCGACAAGTTTTTTCACCGTGGGGTCTTTTTCGATCTGGTCTTTCGCCTGGTCGAGATCCTGCCTGGCCTGGTCTGAGGCCCGGGCCGCCGTTGTTTCGACCGGCCCGTCCGTCACGCGGAAATGAATCTGTACGCCGCTGCCCAATCGCTCGCGTACGGTCGCCACCAACCGGCTCTTGAGTTGATTCGTCAACAGATGTTCGTTACAGCGCTGAACACTCAGGCGCAAATCGAACGGTGAACTCGATTCGAGCGCGCTGTTCTCGGCCAGTTGTCGAGCTCCGCCTTCGAGATCGAGGGTCGTCACGAATGCCGGCCAGTCCTGCACCTCCTCGGGGGACGCCGGTTGAGTCTCTTCGCGCACCTGGGCGGGCGCCGCCGGGGCGCTTGCAATGGCATGTGGCACGGCATCCGTGGGTCGGCCGGCGCCCACCCGATCCGCGCCGGTGCCGGCAGGCTGGAACGCCAACATGCGCAGCAGGGCCATTTCGAAGCCGATCCTTGGATCGGGCGCGAGGCCCAGATCGCGGCGGCTCGTAACGGCAATCTGATAGAGCAACTGAACCCGTTCCGGCCCGATCGCGGCGGCGAGTTCCGTCAATGACTCGAGGTCGTCTTCATCGTCGAGCACCTCTTTGCCCGCCAGTTGAATCACGGCGATGCGCTGCAATGCTGTCGCCAGTTCATCTAGGACGATTTCATAATCGGGCACGAGCGCATCGAGTTCGCTGAGCATTGCCAGCAATTCCTGGCCGTTTCCGGCCACCAGGCCGCGCAGCAGATCGACGATGCGATGCCGGTCCATGCTGCCAAGCATGACCGCGACTTCATCATCGACGAGTTTTTCGCCACCGTAGGCCAGCGCCTGGTCGAGCAGGCTCAGCCCATCGCGCATACTGCCCGCGGCGGCTCGCGCGATCCGTTTGAGTGCGGCCGGGTCCGCATCGAACTCCTCCGCTATACAAATCTGCGTCATGCGATCGACAATCTGTTGCGTCGACAGACGCTTGAGGTTGAATTGCAGGCAACGTGACAGCACCGTGACCGGCAGCTTCTGCGGGTCCGTCGTCGCAAACAGGAATTTGACGTGCGGCGGCGGTTCTTCGAGCGTTTTCAGCAGGGCATTGAACGAATGCCGCGAAAGCATGTGGACCTCGTCGACGAGGTAAATCTTGTAACGGCCGCTACTCGGCGTGTACTGGACGTTTTCCAGCAATTCACGCATGTCCTCGACGCCTGTGCGGGACGCGGCATCGACCTCGATGAGGTCGATATAGCGCCCTTCATCGACGGCGACGCAGCTATCGCAAACTCCGCAAGGCTCGGCGCTGACGCCGTCATCACAATTCAGCGCCTTGGCCAAGATACGCGCCAGGGTTGTCTTGCCGACGCCGCGCGTGCCGGCGAACAGAAACGCATGGTGGACGCGGCCGGACTGCAGCGCGTTTTGGAGTGCGCGCACGATATGTCCCTGGCCGACGACGTCGGCGAAGATCCTGGGACGCCATTTCCGCGCAAGTACGAGGTAACTCATTATCAATCTTTAATCTTGTTTTGTCCGCCTGAGAATCCGCGCCAGCCACACCCCGGCGCCCGACATCACCGTTACCGCTGCTCCCTCCCGGGTCTGACGGGGTTCGCGGGTCGCCGCCGCGGGGGGACCAGCGCGGACCCATGCGAAAGGGTATGCGGTGGGGGTACGTTCGGCAAGCGCCCCAATGCGGAACGTGCTATTTTCGGTCGCCGTGTCGCCAGTCCCTGCCTAACTGAACAATGAAACGATCCATCACTGCCTACAGCCTTATTGGCATGCTAACAGCACTTGCTGCGGTGCTTCTGATTGGCCTTGCAGGTTGCAGCCGGCCCACGCAGGTCACTTCCACCTGGCATGAACACAGCGCCACCGGACGTCCATATGGCAAGATCCTGGTCGTCGGCGTGACCGACAATTCCAACCAGAGAAGGCGGTTCGAGAATGCCATGGCGTCCGTCCTCGAGAGCGGCGGGAGCACGGCATGGGCCAGCCATACGTTAATGCCTTCGGGCCAAGAGCTGAGCCGGGAAACGGTCGGCAAAGTCGTCGAATCGACCGACGCCGACGCCGTGCTCGTGACCCGCCTCGTCAGCCACGAGGTCACCGGCGAAGAAGTTGACGCCCGCACGGGCGTCAAGACGAATCCGCAGGGCCAGAAGGCCTACAATTTTTTTCGCTATGACTATGACGAATACGAGGAAGCCGCCTATCTCATCATCAAGAATACCGTGAAATTGACGACGGACATTTACGAAACAGGACAAGGCGAACTCGTCTACAGCCTCGAGACGACGACCTTCGAGAAGGAATCCGGATTCGAGATCATCGACGAGGCCACGCACGCGCTCGGCGACCGGCTCAGGCAGGACCGGGTCGTGCGATGATGCGCCAGCCTGTCCTGGCACCCTCACCCTGGTTAGAACAAAGCCCCCTTGAATGGGGGGCTTTGTTCTAACTGGCGGAGAGGGCGGGATTCATGTCGGCGCTTCGCGCCTCCCTGCTCTCCCCGCTATCTGGACCGCAAAACGGTCCAGCTATCGGACCCGAGTCGAACCCGCGGGCTTTCGCATACCTATGGGTCTTCAGAAGGCATGCTGCCCATTTGTTGCCTTACCGGGGCGCACCATGACGATCGGCGGCCATCATTCAGCGAACTCGGCCAAAGAGGATGGATAGATGCTGAACGACAAAACGAAGCTCGACGTCCCGCGGCTGCTCGAAACACGGCTGCTGATCCAGGCCAACTCTGGCGGCGGCAAGTCCTGGGCGCTGCGTCGGATCCTTGAGCAGACTGCAAAACAGTGTCAGCAGATCATCATCGACCCGGCGGAACGTTCTCGCAGTATCTCAGCGTCCTGCGCAGCAATGGGCGGATCACCGAGTCGAACAAGGTCTCGATCGCGAACGATATCCTGTTCCCCTGATCTCAGATCGCTACGCAGCTATCATAAATTTCAGTCGTTTATCTTCACCCTGAAATTTTATTCTCGGTAATCTTTTAACAGCTTAATGTAAGTTGCTATTTAAACAGATTTAAATTAGATGTGAACCAATGCGCAAAAATCTTGACGAACGGGTGCGCCCTCAATACCCTATTCTGCAATGCGTAAAAAGACGACGTCGATTTTGGAGCCCGCTCCGATTGGCGGACTGAGTAAGTAGAAGTTAGGCGGTCAGACAGTATGTCCGCGGGATCGAGCCCTAGCCGGCTCGAATCGTGTCCCACGATCGTAACTGTTTGGTCGCCTTTCTTCTTTCCGAACCTCGCAGGACGGCTCTAAATTTAACCCCAAAACGGCACAAATCTCCAACTATATTTGGTGCAAGCCCCATATGGTGGGCCAGATCTCCGGTTCTTCACCCGAATACTCTATATATAGGCTCACCAGATGAGCCTGTCGCCCTGCTCCAATACCAGCATGGCCATAACCCCCTCAGATCCCCCTGAAATCCTCGCTGAGCGCACCGTCGACGGCGTTACGGTCAGGCTCGTCAACTATGGCTTCGGACCCCGCTGGATCTGCGCATGCCCTGAATTCCTCGAGGTCCGGCCGAATACCTACCGGGCCTACTGCCGGCACACACGCGCGGCTGAAAAGCGTATAACTCACTGATAATAAAGTATAAATAACTACTAAAAAGTGTAACCTTACTGTTGACATATGTAGTCTATTGGGTTACACTTTGCCCGTGATCAAGATCAAAAACAAGGCCCTCAGAGAGTTGTTCAAAAC
>Ga0114949_10001363_pt1 | contig 14817 bp, 11 predicted proteins | sample N074metaG_FD_83505 | JGI IMG/M metagenome (GOLD analysis project Ga0114949, IMG submission 83505) | Deep subsurface microbial communities from Kermadec Trench to uncover new lineages of life (NeLLi) - N074 metaG | ecosystem: Environmental > Aquatic > Marine > Ocean trench > Sediment | place... | reverse complement strand
CACGACGAATGCGGTCAACTTCACCGACGGGCTCGACGGACTGGCCATCGGCTCGCTGCTGATCGTGTGGGGAACGTTCACCGTGCTGACTTACGCCGCGGGCCATGCGCTGGTTGCCGACTACCTGGCGATACCCAATATCAAGGGCGTGGGTGAGCTCACGGTGTTCTGCGGATCGGTCGTGGGCGCCTGTCTGGGCTTCCTGTGGTTCAACAGTCACCCGGCCGAGGTCTTCATGGGTGACGTGGGATCGATGGGGTTGGGCGGGGCCCTGGGCACGACGGCGGTGCTGATCAAGCAGGAGCTCCTGCTGATCGTCGCCGGCGGGCTGTTCGTCCTGGAAGCGCTGTCGGTGATCTTGCAGGTGGGCTCGTTCAAGATGCGCGGGCAGAGGATCTTTCGTATGGCTCCGCTGCACCACCACTTCGAGCTGGGTGGCTGGAGCGAGACCAAGGTGGTGATTCGCTTCTGGATCATCGCGTTGATTTTCGCGATGCTGGCCCTGGCGACTTTAAAACTGCGATGAATGCGGGAGTCGGATTGGCCGTGATGCAAAAACGTCGGCTCACTTCGAGGGATCCGGACCTCGCGGGCCTGCACGTTCTGGTCGTGGGCGCGGGGCGCAGCGGCCTCGCCGCGGCTCGTCTCGCGGCCGGAAAGGGCGCGCGGGTCATCCTGTGTGACCGGCTTCCCGCAGCGCGCATCGCTGCAGACGACCTGGCGGAAGCCCGGCGTCTGGGCCTCGATGTGCGGACCGGTGGCCACCCGCCGGAGCTGGCCGACGAGTCCGATCTGCTGATCGTGAGTCCCGGTGTGCCTGCGGATATCGAGTTGTTGAGCCGGGCGCGCGAGCTGCAGCTTCCCATCTGGGGCGAGATCGAGCTGGCCGCGCGATTCTGCCGGGGCCGGGTCACCGGAATCACGGGCTCCAACGGCAAGAGCACCGTCACGACGATGATCGGCGGCATCTTGCGCGGAGCGGGAATCCCCGGCGGCACGGGCGGCAATCTGGATCGGCCGTTCGCCGATCTTCTGGAACAGGATGGTCCGCAAGCCCACCACGTCCTGGAGCTCTCCTCGTTTCAGCTGGAGACCACCGAGAGCTTGCGTCCCGACGTCGCGCTGCTGCTCAATCTGAGTCCGGATCACCTCGACCGCTATGCGTCCTTCGCAGAGTACGCCCGGGCCAAGCTGCGATTGCTCGAGCTGCAGGACGCGGAAGGCTACGCCGTGGTCAACGCGGACGATCGCGAGAGCGACCGCGCTCGGGCTGCCGTCCGTGGACGGTTGCAACTGTTCTCGACCCGCGGCGAGGTCGCATCGGGCGCCTTCCTGCGCGGGGGTCGCCTGATCCTGCGCACCGAGCACGGCGAAGATGATTTGCTGGCAGCGTCGGAACTACCGCTGCCCGGCGAGCACAATGTGGCCAATGCTCTCGCCGCGGCACTGGCCTGCCGGCTCGGCGGCTGCTCGCCGGATGAAATCTGTCGCGGCCTCAGAGACTATCGCGCGCTGCCGCACCGGCTGGAGCTCGTGGGCAGCGTGCGTGGAGTCCTTTGCTACAACGACTCCAAGGCGACCAACCCCGCTGCGGTCGCCTGTGCGCTGGCGGCGTTCCGCCCCGGCAGCGTCCACCTGATCCTCGGGGGCCGGGACAAGGGCGCCGACTGGCAAGCGCTGATCCCGTTGATCCGCTCTCACGCGCGACAGGTGCTGCTGGTCGGCGAGGCGGCTGCGGCCCTGGCCGACGTCTTGTCCGACGTGACTGCGCTGCAGACGTGCGAGAGCGTGCCCCACGCCGTGGCCGCCGGAGTCGACGGTGCCACCGTCGGCGACATCGTATTGCTGTCTCCGGGCTGCGCTTCGTTCGATCAGTATCGCAATTTCGAGGAGCGCGGGGACGATTTCCGCCGCGTGGTGCACGCGCTGGCCGACCGGGGGGATGTCAATGGCTAGGCGCGTGATCTTCGACCCCTGGTTGCTGCTGATCACGGCCCTCCTGCTCGGGGGCGGCTGGTTCATGGTCGGCAGCGCCTCCAACTACGTCGCCATGGAGTTCGGCCAGAGCCCTTCGGTTTACGGCTGGAAGCATCTCCTGCACCTGATGCTGGGCGTTGTGGCGTTGATCGCCGCGTTGTACTTCCCGTATCAGACGCTGGCCGTTCGTGGAAGAGTGATCGCTGCGGTTGCGCTCTGTCTCGGAACACTGATCTTCGTGTTGGCCATGCCGGAGATCAGTGATACGCGCCGCTGGATACCTCTGTTCGTCTTCAACTTCCAGCCCTCGGAGTTCGCCAAACTGGTCGTCGTGCTGTTCATGGCGTGGACGCTCGCACAGAAGCAGGAGCGGATCAACGACCTGTTCGGCGTGTTGCTCCCCTGCCTGTTGGTCGTGGGCAGCATGGCACTGCTGGTCGTCATCGAGCCCGACCTGGGATCGGCCGTGATCCCGGTACTGGTGACCGGCGTGATGCTCTTCGTCGGGGGACTTCGCTGGCGATACATGCTGGCAATCACGGGACTGGCAGCGGTTGGTTTCGCCGTCGCCGTCGCCGCGGAGCCCTATCGCTGGCAGCGCATCGTGAGTTTTGCGGATCCGTGGACGGATCCCCTGGACACGGGCTACCAGTTGTGCCAGTCGCTGATCGCATTCGGCAACGGCGGAGTGACGGGCATGGGCCTCACGCCCGGCGGCCAACGGGCCCTGTTCCTTCCGGCGCCGCACACCGACTTCATCTTCTCGGTTGTGGGAGAGCACTTCGGCCTGATCGGTTGCGGCCTGTTGCTGGCCGCGTTCCTGCTCTTGTTCTGGCGCGGTATCCGCACCGCCCTGCGCGCCCCGGACCGCTTCGGATTCTATCTGGCGCTCGGAATCACCTGCACGCTCGTACTGCAGGGCCTGATCAACATGTGCGTCTGTCTGGGGTTGATGCCGACCAAGGGTCTGCCCCTGCCATTCATCAGTTACGGAGGCTCATCCTTGCTGGTCTCGATGGCCGCGATGGGTCTGCTGCTGAACGTTTCGTTGCATTCGAATTGATGTGCAAAATGGAACAAAGAGAATCGTCCTCGCGGGAGGTGGTACGGGAGGCCACCTTTTTCCCGCCCTGGCGGTCGCCGAGGAGTTGGAGCGCAGGCATCCACGGGCCTCGATCGAGTTCGTGGGGGCCAGTCGCGGCCTCGAGCGGCGGCTCGTTCCGGCACGCGGGTATCCGCTGCGAACGCTCGCGCTGGGCGGCATCAAGGGCGCGAGTGCCGTGGGCCGGCTGCGCTCCGCGGCTGCCGCCGGCTGGGCCGTGCTGCGTTGCGCGATGTGGATGCTCCGTGAGCGACCGGACGTGGTGATCGGGGTCGGCGGCTATGCCTCGGGTCCAGCCGTCCTGGCGGCTGTGTTGTTGAGAGTCCCTACGATGGTATTGGAGCAGAACCACTTTCCGGGTGCGACGAACCGCTGGCTGGCGCCGCGGGTCGACGCGGTCTGCCTGCCCTCCGAGGCCGCGCGGGCACGGATCGGCGGACGGCACTTCGTCACGGGCAATCCGGTGCGCCGGGAGTTCTTCGAGATCGACCCCCCGAGGATCGCCGACGACCGCTGCTTGCTGGTGTTCGGCGGAAGCCGCGGTGCGCGTTCGATCAACCGCGCGATGTGCGCGGCTGTCGACGAGCTCTCGCGTGTGCGGCCACGCTTGAATATCGTGCACCAGACCGGGACGGAGGATGAAGCGAGTGTGCGCTCAGCGTACGCGACGTACGCGGGGGCCTACGAGGCCCGGCCGTTCTTCGAGGACATGGCCGCCCGTTTCGCCCAGGCCGATCTGGTCGTGTGTCGCGCGGGGGCCACGACTCTGTCCGAGCTGTGCGCCGCCGGTCGGCCGGCAATCCTGGTGCCCTACCCGCTTGCCGCGGACGATCACCAGAGCCACAACGCGGAAACGCTCCGGCAGGCGGGTAGCGCCGTCGTGCTCCGCGACGGCGACCTCGACGGCCCGTCGTTGGCGCGCGCCGTCGCCGATCTCGTGGGAGACGCCGATCGCCTGCGGACCATGGCGCGCGCGGCCCGCGGACTGGCCCGGCCGCACGCCGCGAAGAGCATCGCCGATGTGGCGGACGCATTGATGAGCGGTCGACTGGAACAGGACAACGATGTTTCGTAAGGCACACAGACTGCACTTCGTCGGTGTCGGCGGATCGGGCATGAGCGGGATCGCCGAGGTGCTGGTCAACCTGGGCTATTCCGTGTCGGGATCGGATCTGGTTGTCAACTCCGCGACCGAGCGTTTGACGACACTCGGCGCACGGGTGCAGTGCGGACACCGGGCCAGCCAGGTGCATGGAGCCGACGCCGTGGTGGTCTCGTCGGCAGTCGGACCGGACAACCCCGAGGTGCTCGAGGCCCGGCGCCGGAAGATCCCGGTCATTCCCCGTGCCGAGATGCTGGCCGAGTTGATGCGGCTCAAGCATGGCGTCGCAGTGGCCGGCGCGCACGGTAAGACCACGACCACGGCGATGATCGCCGAGGTGCTGACACGCGGGGGATTGGATCCGACGGTGATCATCGGCGGTCGCGTCGGCACGTTGGCGTCAGGGGCCAAACTGGGCCAGGGCGAGATCATGGTCGCGGAGGCCGATGAGTCGGACGGCTCGTTCCTCAAGATGAAGCCGACCATTGCCGTGGTGACCAACATCGATCGCGAGCACCTCGATTACTACGGCGACCTGGATCAGATCCGGAATGCCTTCCGAAGTTTTCTCTCCCGGGTTCCGTTCTACGGTGCGGCGATCGTGTGCCTGGACGAAAAGGACGTTCGCGCGATCCTCCCGGGAATCGACCGCAAACTGGTCAGCTACGGCCTGGTTTCTGACGCCGACCTGCGGGCGACGGACGTGACGATTTCGGGATTCGAGTCGTGCTTCATCGTTTATCACCGGGGCACGCGCTTGGGCCAGGTGCGTCTCAACCTTCCCGGGAGGCATCTGGTCTGCAACAGCCTCGCCGCGATCGCGGTGGGCCTCGAGCTGGACGTGCCGTTCCGTGAGATCGCCGACGCCCTGGCGGAGTTCCGTGGGGTAGACCGCCGCATGCAGTGGCGCGGCGAAGCCTACGGCGGCTCGGTTATCGACGACTACGGCCACCATCCGACCGAGATCCTCGCCACCCTGGCCGCGATTCGTGAAGGATTTGGAGCGCCGACGCTGGTCGTGTTCCAGCCGCACCGCTACAGCCGGACCCGGGCCCTGCTCGAAGAGTTCGGCCGGGCCTTCTTCGACGCCAACCGGGTGATCGTCACCGACGTCTTCGCCGCGGGCGAGGCACCGATCGACGGCATCGACGGCGCCACGGTGGCCGACGCGCTGGTGCGAAACGGCCACCCTTCCGTTGTTTACGAGCCACGACTGCATGCGATTCCCGATCTGCTACGACAGACCATTCGCCCCGGCGACATCGTTCTCACGCTCGGTGCGGGTGACGTGTGGAAGGTCGGAGAGGAACTGATTCGCTCGGATTCCGGCAGCGCCATGAGAGCGCAGCCGAGGAGGTCGGCATGAACGACATCAAACCCGTCCTCGCGGAACCGGATCAGCACTACTGGCGGCGCCGGGCCAACCGTCGTGTGCGCAAGAGACGGCTGACTCGCATCCTGGGACGCTGGCTGGTGAGCGCCATGGCCCTGGGTATCATCGGTACAGCCATGTTCCAGGCCGCGGCTCACGCCGTGGATACATTCAAGAGTGTGGATGGTCTGGCCGTCGAGCGTATCGACGTCGAAGGCGCGCTGCGGGCCGGCCCGGCGAAGATCCGCGAACGTCTACAGCGCTACCTCGGCCGCAACATCATCGACCTGAGCCTGTACGAAGTCGCCGAGGCGGCCCGGGCCGATTCCTGGGTGCGCAGCGCTTCGGTCAAACGAATCCTGCCCGGAACGCTGCGCGTCACGGTTCACGAGCGCCATCCCGTCGCGGTTGCCGTGATCGACGGAGCGGCCTACGTCGTGGACGCCACCGGTTATGTGGCCGGACGGACGCAGGCCGAGATTTTCGCAGAGCTACCGGTAATCCTCGGGCTGGACGGGTTGGATCGGGAAACCCTCGCCAGCGAGTTGCGCCGGGGCGTGGGAACCATAGCGCGGCTCAGGCAGACGGCCGGGGTGTGGGTCGGCGAAGTCGCGAGTATCGACTTTACGCGACGGGACCGGATCGCCGTACGCACCTTCGATCCCGGACCGCTGATTCTGCTCGACCCGCAGGAGGTCGAGCGCAACCTGAATCGGTACCTGGAGTTACGCCGGGAGATCGCGCGCAGCGCGGGTCCTCTGGAATACGTTGACCTGCGTTGGCACGACCGCATCACCGTGATGCCGGCAGCGAACGATTCCCGAAAGGAGGACGGGTGAGTCATGGCAAAAAGTGGACAGTACGTTGTCGGTCTGGACATCGGAACCACGACGATCCGCTGCGTGGTGGTGCAGGTCGCGGACGACGGCGGCCTGGGCATCATTGGCCTGGGTGATGCGCCGTCGCGTGGCCTGCGCAAGGGCCTGGTGGTCAACCCGGATGCAACCGTCGATGCCATCAAGTCCGCCGTGGGGACGGCCGAGTTGATGGCCGGTGTGAACATCGAGCAAGCCACGGTAGGCATCGCCGGTGGGCACATCCGCTCGTTCAACAGTCGGGGCGTGATCGCGGTAACGGGCAAGGACCACGCCGTGTCGCGGGAGGATCTGCGGCGGGTCATGGCCGCAGCACAGGCGGTGAGCATTCCGCACGACCGAGAGATTGTCCACGTGCTCGTGCAGGAGTTCGTGCTCGACGACCAGGGCGGAATCACCTCGCCCAAGGGCATGATTGGCTCCAAGCTGGAAGCCAACGTACACATCATCACTGCGTCGCGCACCTCGGTGCAGAATCTGGTGAGCTGCGCCAATCGCGCCGGCGTCGAGGTCCGCGATACGGTCATTGAGCAACTGGCGGTCTCCGAGGCGGTGCTGACTACCGACGAGAAGGAACTTGGCGTGGCCCTGCTGGACATCGGCGGCGGTACGACCGACCTGGCGATCTTCGAGAAGGGATCGGTCTGGCACACCGCGGTGCTGCCCGTGGGTGGAGACCATTTCACCAACGACCTGGCCGTGGGCCTGCGCACGCCGATCCCCGACGCCGAGCGCCTCAAGAAGAAATTCGGCTGTGCTCTGGCCTCGATGGTCGACGGCAACACCACGATCGAGGTGCAATCGGTCGGTGGGCGCAAGCCCAGACTGCTGTCGCTGCAGATCATGTCGGAGATCCTGCAGCCGCGCGCGACGGAGATCTTCACGCTGATCCACGAGGAGGTGGCCCGCGCGGGATTCGGGCGGTCGTTGAATGCCGGCGTCGTGCTCTCCGGCGGGGGCAGCATTCTGCCCGGCATGACGGAGGTGGCCGAACAGGTCTTCGACCTGCCTGTGCGACGCGGCGTTCCGACCGGGGTCGAGGGGTTGGCCGAGCCGACTTCGGCCCCGCAGTTCGCGACGGCGATCGGCCTGGCGATGTTCGGCGCTCACAATCAACCGCGGCGTCAGCGGCTGACCGTCAGCGTTCCGGTGGGTAGCCTCGGTCGAATGGGAGACCGATTCAGAGCTTGGTTTTCGGAAATCTTCTAAAGCAACGGGGGAATTTGTATGATCACGATGAAAGAGAAGAGGACCAGACGACGTCCGCGGCCATTGAGGATCGCTCTGGATGACACTCGTACGTCGGCGGCCAACATCAAAGTGATCGGGATCGGAGGCGGCGGCGGAAACGCGGTCAACCGCATGATCGCCGCCGGTGTGGCCGGCGTGGATTTTCTGGCGGCGAACACCGACTGCCAGGCGTTGCAGGCCAGCCGCGCACCGATCAAGCTCCAGCTGGGCGCCAAGCTGACGAAGGGCCTGGGTGCCGGGGCCAACCCGGAGATCGGGCGCAGCGCCGCGCTGGAAGACACCGAGAAGATGGTCGAGGCGTTGGCCAAGACGGACATGGTGTTCATCACCATGGGCCTCGGTGGAGGTACCGGCACCGGTGGGGCCCCGATCATTGCCAACCTGGCCCGGGAGACCGGAGCGCTGGTCGTGGCCGTGGTGACGCTGCCCTTCTCGTTCGAGGGTCGGCGGCGACGCGCGATCGCCGACGAAGGGCTGGCCACCCTCAAACAGGTCGTGGATACCGTGATCACGATCCCCAACGACAAGCTGCTGCACACGGTCGAGCGCACCACGTCGCTGGGAGACTCGTTCATGATCGCCGACGACATCCTGAGCCAGGCGGTCCAGGGCATTTCCGATCTGATCACGGTACCGGGCGAGATCAACCTGGACTTCGCCGACGTCAAGACCATCATGGCCGGCATGGGCATGGCGCTGATGGGCACCGGCATCGCCGACGGCGAGCATCGCGCAGTGGAAGCGGCGCAGCGTGCCGTCTCCTCTCCGCTGCTGGAAGACTCGTCGATCCACGGCGCGAAGGGCATTCTGATCAACATCACGGGCGGAGAGGACATGACCCTGCATGAGATCTCCGAGGCGGCGAACATCATTCAGGAAGCCGCCGATCCCGACGCGAACATCATCTTCGGCACCGTGATCGATCGAGACCAGAAGGGCACGATCAAGGTGACTGTCATCGCCACCGGCTTCGATTGCGAGGAAGCGCGCAGCGCGGCAATGCCGATCCAGCAAACCAGCATGCCCCCGGAGAGCCCCCCCGCCGAGGCCCAGAGCCCCGTGCCGGGTCAATACATGCGGGGCGAGGGATCCCTGGAATTTGAGACCAGCGACGAGGGTTTTCTGCCGAATTTTAGTAAGATGAAGGACGACTTGGACGTCCCTGCATTCCTGAGGAAGCAGATGGACTAGAACACGGGGGGAGCATGGCGCAGACGGATGGAGAAGACGCTGTGCTGCAGCGGATTCTCGTCGTCGACGACGATCCGGAGGCGGCCAAGCTCTTGCGCCTGTGGTTCCGCGACCGACCGTTCGAGATCCTCGACGCGCCAAACGGCGAGATCGGCCTGCGCATGGTCGCCGAACAGTCCCCCGACCTGATCCTGCTCGACCTCAAGATGCCGGGACTCGACGGGATCGCGGTCGCGCGGCGCCTGCAAGAAAATCCGGCAACGGCCCAGATCCCGATGATCCTGTTGACCGCCTGTCGCGACACGGAAACCAAGGTCGAGGCCTTCGCCGCCGGCGCTCAGGACTACATCACCAAACCATTCGAGTGCGAGGAGATCGACGCACGCATTCTCGCGGCACTGCGCCGGCGTCGGGCCATGCTCAAGCTGCAGTCCACCAACATTCAACTGGAAACGCTGCTGAAGATGGACGAGAAGACCGGCCTCTACAACTTCCGCGAGTTCCGGCGCCGGCTGCGGGAGGAATGGCAGCGGGCCCAGCGCTACGGAACTCCGCTGTCCCTGATCTTCCTCGACCTCGATAACTTCAAGACGATCAACGACACGCTCGGGCACCCAGCCGGCGACCAGGCCCTGAAAGAATTCGCCACGCTGGTCAGCGGCGGAGCCCGGACCAACGACTTCGCCGCGCGCTACGGCGGGGAAGAGTTCGCCATCGTCCTGCCGCACACCGACGGCGCGATGGGCACACGAGTGGCCCAGCGCATCGTGGCCGCCGTGCGGGAGTTCGTGTTCCTCGAGGATCGGACGCCGACACACGTGACCGTGTCGGCCGGCGTGGCCACCTATCCCGCGGGTTCCAAGATCGACTCGATGGATGCACTGATACGCGCGGCCGACGGAGCGCTGTACCGCGCAAAGGACGCAGGCAAGGACTGCGTGATCCAGTTCGCGAGCGAGGCCTCCGGGCGGCCCTGATTCGTTCTAAGCGGGCGAAGCGAATAGCGGCCAGAACCAGAGGATCATCGGCACGGCGACAAGGATCACGAGTATCTCGAGCGGCAGACCCATGCGCCAGTAGTCGCCAAAGCGATAACCTCCCGGCCCCATGATCAGCGTGTTGTTCTTGTGTCCGATCGGCGTCAGAAACGCGCAGCTCGCCGCCACGGCGACGCCCATCAGGAACGCATCCGGATTGACCCCCAGCCGCGAAGCGATGCTCACCGCGATGGGTGCGGCGATCACGGCGGTCGCTACGTTGTTCATCACATCCGAGAGTGTCATGGTCACGACCATCAGCAGCACCAGGATCGCGACCGGTGACAGGTTGGCCGACACGGCAACGATGCCCGAGACGATCAGCTCGGTACCACCGTGGGATTCCAGCGCCGAACCGAGAGGAATCATCGAGCCGAGCAGCACGATCACCGACCATTCCACGGAACTGTAGACCTGGCGCAAGGGAACGATGCCGGTCAGCACCATGAGCACGACCGCCAGGCCCAGGGCGATCGGCAGATAGACCAGCTCCAGACTGGCCAACACTACGGCGCTGCCGAAGAGCACGACGGCGAGGCCGGCCTTGCGGCGCTGGATCAGCTGCAGACCGCGTGGCGCCAGCGGCAGGCAACCCAGGCGGCTGACGATCTCGTTCAGCAGGCCGCTCCGGCCCAGCAGCAAGAGCAGGTCACCGGCCCGAATCTGTAGACGCCGGACGCGCTCGGTGAAGCGTTTGCCCTCCCTGGAAACTCCGAGCAGCGTCACGCCGTGCCGATACAACAGGCGCAGCGCATGAGCCGAGCGCCCCTCGATCCGCGCGCCTTGCGGGACGACGACCTCCAGCAACGACGTGTCGTCGGCGTCGAAGAGGCCGCCCTGGTCGCTCTTCTTCCTTACATAGGCCAGACCGAGCGCCGCGACAAGACTCTCGATACCTTCGGGCGTCGCGTGCAGCACCAGCACGTCGCCTTTGCGGATCTCCAGGTTACGCGCCGTGCCCGGCACTCGCTCTCCGCGCCGTACCAGCCCGATGATCTCGGCGTCGTATTCATCGGCGACCTGGTCGAACTCGTGCAGCTGTTTGCCGATGGCCGGCGATTCCTCGGCCACCTTGACCTCGGCCACGTAGTCTTGAGCCTCGAACAGCTCCTTTGGAACGTCATGTTTGCTGCGCGCCTGCGGAATGAGCCGCCAGCCCACGAGTGTGACATAGGCGACTCCAACGGCGGCCACTGCAAGTCCCACCGGTGCGAAGTCGAACATGCGATACGCTTCGCCCAGTGCCTTTCCCCGATACTCGGCAATGACGATGTTGGGGGGTGTGCCGATGAGTGTGATCATGCCGCCGAGAATCGACGCGAACGACAGCGGCATCAAGCTCAGCGCCGGGCTACGATTGGCCTTCGCCGCCGCCTGCAGATCGAGCGGCATCAGCATCGCCAGTGCGGCCACGTTGTTCATGACCGCGGAGAGCGCCGCGGCAACCGCGGCCATGATGCCGATATGGGCGCTCAATTTGCGCGTGCTTGCCAGGAGGTGCCGTGCCAGAAACTCGATCACGCCGGAGTTCGACAGACCTCGGCTGACGATCAGAACCAGGGCGATCACGACGACGGCGGGGTGCCCGAAGCCGCTGAACGCCTGTTCCGCGGGAATGACTCCGCTCACGACGGCGATCATCAATGCCGAGAAGGCCACGAGGTCGTAGCGCCAACGGCCCCAGATGAGGAGTACGAAGACGAGCAGCAGTAGGCCAAAGAGCAGGATCAGATCAGTCGTCACGAAGACCTCGGGGCATCACGGGGGATGGTACATGAAGCGCACTCGCACGATCCTGTTTTTCTCGTCCGAGTTCGGCGGCAGGATCCGCGTAACCAGTCTCCAGGCTTCGAAGGAGACGATCCGATCTTCGGGGCGGCCGGTGCGCTCCGGATAGCGCAGGATCCAGCGCTGCAGCGCCGGGCGCCACGAACGCCTCAGGCGATATGCATAGGCGGAAAAGAGCTGCCCGGATCCGAGTCGAACCGGCATCGGCCCGCTCTCCGGTAACGCGGGATAGCGGATCGCGACCTCGCTGTACGGATCGACCAACCGGCCGTCCATCGTTCGAGCCTCGACGACGAACGCCCGGATCTTCTTGGGCGGGTCCGGCGTGTACATTCTCCAGAGCTGGTGGTTGCGCGGGTACTCGACAATCTTGTGGAACAGTACGGGCTGGCGGAATCGCCATTCCTCGGGGATCACCGGATTGCGGTTGACCACGTCGCCCACGGCAGCGGCGATCAACAGCAAGACAGCGGCTTCGCGCGGGATCGCCATCCACCTCCCGACGGACCGCAGCGTTCGCCAGCGGTCCTCGCCGCCGTTCGTCTGCGCCGTGACGGCCGCCGGTGCCGCGACTTGCGCCGGGCCTCGTAGACGCCGCTCTAACCAACACCAGTGCTCCGGTGCCAGCAGCAGCAGGAAGAAGCTCATCATGGAGTAGGTGAAGATGCCCAGCTCGAGACACAAACCGAAACCGAAGTGCAGCGCCGGCAGCAGGACAACCGCAGCCAGGCGCACGTGCCTGGAGAATAACGGACAGAGAATCAGCCCCACCGCAGCCGCTTCGACCCACAGCGTGCCGTGCGACATTGCCTGCAGAATGCCGTAGGGCAGCTCACGTAGCCACACGCCAAAGGCCGTGATCAGGGCTTCGTCGTGTAGCGAGTAATACACCGCCGAACCCTCGCGCCATCGAGGTCCGGTCTTCTGCAGCACGTTCAAGGCGTAGATCACGGCGAACTGCAGCAGCAGGGCCAGGACCGCGAGAGACCAGACCGGGCGATCGAGATCGACTGCGGGCTCCTTTCCGGTCCTTCGCCGCCGGCGCGCACGGAGCCAGGCGTCGACCGAGAAGCGGCGCCCCAGCGGCAGGAACAGCGTCCAGGTGGCCAGCAGGTTGAGCACGTAGTTGCCGCCGTTCTCGAGGTAGAAGACGCGGGAGTTCAGGCTGACGACGCAGACCAGGGCCAGCACCTGGGCCAAACGCGTTGCCAGGCCGGCGGCCAAGCAAGCGTAGACGATCGCGCACAGCAGCATCAGCGCGACGGCACCCTCGTGCGTCGTAACGTGGAAGAAGATCGAGAACAGCGGCGCGTGTATTCCGCGGAATGCACGGGTCGGGAAGAACCCCTCGTCCGTGAACCAGAAGTCGACTCCCTGGTAGCGGATCCAGAGATCCGTCAACATCACGGCACCGAGGGCGATGCGGAACAGGCCCAGGCTGCGCGGGTCGAACGCGAAGTAGGTCAGCGCCAGCCGGCGAGCGACGCTCTTCAACCAGGACACCCTCAAAGCCCCTCCCCCGACGGCGATCAGCCCACCCAATGTTACAGCGGACGCGATGCAGAATCCGCTACAATCGGCCAATCCATGGCAAGCACGACACGGTCCCGGCTCGAAGAACACGTGGAGAATCTGCGGCGCTGCACGCGCTGCCCACGAATGCATCGGCCATCGGTCAGCGGTGGACCGGTGCTGAGCAAGGTCCTGCTCGTGGGCCAGGCGCCGGGCGACAGGGAACCGAAGCTCGGACGGCCGTTCGCCTGGACGGCCGGCAAGACCCTGTTCCGCTGGTTCGAGGAGAGCTGCGGTCTGGACGAGGCGGCGTTCCGTTCGTCGATCTACATGGCGGCGGTCTGCCGGTGCTTTCCCGGAAAGAAGCCGACGGGAGGCGACCGCGTGCCCGACCGGGAAGAGATCGCGGAATGCGCGAGCTGGCTGGAGGCCGAGTTTCGGATTCTCCGGCCGCAGCTCGTCATTCCGGTCGGCAAGCTCGCAATCGAGCAATTTGTCCCGTGTCGTACGCTCAGCGAAATCATCGGGAAGCGCCTGCGAGTCGAGTTTGCCGGGCAGCAGACGGATCTGATTCCGTTGCCTCATCCGTCCGGGGCGTCACCCTGGCCGCGAATGGAGCCCGGGCGATCGCTTCTGCGAGAAGCGATCCGCCTGATCTCCCGCCATCCGGCCCTCCGTGACGAAGCGGCCCGCTACGAATAGCTTCAGACGCCGACCAGCGTCACCGTGGCGGTGTCGAACACGACGCTGGCCGCCCAGTTTGGTCACGCCGACGACGACTCGATCGCCTGTCTGCGTCACCAGCACCTCCAGGGTCTGACCGCCGCTGGGGGTTAGCGCCGGGCCAGTCGTGGGCGCGCGGATCGTGATCAACCAAGCCTGTCCAATCCGGAAGTGTCGAGCGTCCCCGTGCTCTACCGAATTCGCGCGAGGACGATCGCGACTCCGAGTGCGGCGATGGCGACCCAGGCCACCAGGTCCCCCACGCGATCGTAGATCGTCAAGCGCTTCGACAGGTGAACGTCCCGGACCTCGACGGCGCTCTCGAACAGGCCGGTCTGCTGGTGATAGCGGCCGCGGCTGTCCACGAAACCCGAGATTCCGGTGTTGGCGACTCGCACGAAGGAGGTGCGGCTCTCGATCGCGCGCAGGCGCAGCGCGTTGGCCTGATAGGTCTGGAACAGCGAGCGACCGAACCACGCGTCGTTGGTGATCACGACCTGCAGCTCGGCCCCGGCATTGCGCAACCCCCGGGCCAGATCCGGAAACAGCTGCTCGTAGCAGACCAGAACGCCGACTCTTGTGTCGGCAACCTCGAGTACCGCGTTCCTGGGGCCGGGGTCGAAGCCACCGGCTAGCCAGTGCCACTCCCCTCCGCGACCCTCGACGAGCGGGCCGAGCAGCGACCGGAAGGGCGTTCCCTCCACGAACGGCACGAGGTAGACCTTGGCCCCCCAGTCGGGAAGCAGCCGACCGTCCGCGTCGACGGCGAAGACCGCGTTGTAACTCTCTCGGTCTCCGTCCGGACCGGAGCGCACGTACTCGCTTCCGACGATCAGCGCCACACCCACACTGCGGGCCAACGCCTGCACTTCCGGCATGCTGTAGCT
>Ga0114949_10001359_pt1 | contig 14851 bp, 15 predicted proteins | sample N074metaG_FD_83505 | JGI IMG/M metagenome (GOLD analysis project Ga0114949, IMG submission 83505) | Deep subsurface microbial communities from Kermadec Trench to uncover new lineages of life (NeLLi) - N074 metaG | ecosystem: Environmental > Aquatic > Marine > Ocean trench > Sediment | place... | reverse complement strand
TAGATGAACCCCTACCCTTCAGCAAGACAGATACTCACTCCTTTGGTGAATGGTTGAAACTTACCCGGGCGACTCCTATCGATCGGCAACAAGAAACGCCAAAACCGAAGGGTACTTCCGGAACATCGTCCCGGGAGGCAAAAGACCGAAAGTTTAAATTGATTGAAAAGTTCATTCAAGACCGGCCTAAAATGGAACCCAGAGCGGTTTCAAAGAAAAATAAAAACCTTGCAAAACCGTATATACAATCGCCGGACACACTAATGACAGAAACCTTGGCGAAGGTGTATTTGCAACAGAAAAATTATAAAAAAGCCATGCAGGCGTATAAAATTTTAATTTTGAAAAATCCCCAAAAAAGTGGTTTCTTTGCAGACCAAATTCGGGCAATACAAAATTTGATAAAAGAAGAATAATGAGCACGTTTGTAATATTTTTAATTTTAATAGTCTTAGTCGCCTTTTTATTGGTGGTAGTGATAATGGTGCAAAACCCAAAAGGAGGAGGACTTTCCTCTACTTTTGGCGGAGGTGGTGGCCAGCAATTAGGTGGTGTGAAGAAAACAACCGATTTCCTCGATAAAAGCACCTGGACCCTCGCGGTCATTCTGTTGGCATTGATATTAATTTCTAATATATCTTTATTTGAAGGACAGGGAAGTGGTGAGATATTCAACGAAGACATTCCGAACGTAGAACTTCCCGATGTAAATACGGGATCTGATACTACAGAAAATAACGCCGGCGGAGGTGAATAATGTTATACGCATCTAAGAAATTATACGATGCCGACTTATGACAAGTTGGCATTTTTTATTTCAAATTAATCCTAAATTTAGTATTGGCATAATTTCTGAATAGAACCATGTCGAAGTATTTATGATCAATAACTAAGTCTAATAACGAATCCGATCTAATTGATGGAAATAATACGACAGATTAAAAATGAAGAATCATATAAACTCAAATTAACCTCTATAATATGAAGAAAATGGCATTAAAAATTCAACCCCTTTCAGACAGGGTTTTGGTCGAGCCAGAAGCCGCCGAAACCAAAACTCCATCGGGTCTTTACATTCCCGATTCCGCAAAAGAAAAACCACAACAAGGCAAAGTAATTGCCGTGGGAAAAGGAAAAAAAGACTATGATATGACCGTAAAAAAAGGCGATATCGTTCTATACGGTAAATACTCCGGAAGCGAATTAAAATTGGATGGTAAAGATTACCTGATCATGCGTGAGGAGGATATTTTAGCGATAATCTAGCGATTATCAAATTACAAAAATCAATCCCGATCCCGATAACTATCGGGACTATGGGCATCAAATTCCAATAACAGGTCAATAAAAAAATTAAAATAATCCGGCTTAAAGCATAATGCTTAGAGCATAAAGCAAAACAATATGGCAAAAGATATAAAATACGACGTAGAAGCACGTGACGCGATCAAGCGTGGTGTGGATGCATTAACAAACGCAGTTAAAGTAACCTTAGGGCCTAGGGGACGTAACGTGATCCTAAGCAAATCCTTCGGGCCACCACAGGTAACGAAAGATGGTGTTACAGTTGCAAAAGAGATCGAACTGGAAGATCCTCTTGAAAATATGGGAGCACAGATGGTGAAGGAAGTAGCTTCCAAAACCAACGACCAGGCAGGTGATGGTACGACCACGGCAACCGTTTTAGCCCAGGCCATCGTAAAAGAAGGTTTGAAAAATGTGGCAGCAGGTGCCAATCCAATGGATCTGAAAAAAGGTATAGATGCCGCGGTAATATCAATAGTTAATGATCTGGAAAAACAGTCTACAAAGGTTGGAAATTCTTCTGAAAAGATTCAACAAGTAGCCGCTATTTCATCAAATAATGATATGCAAATTGGTGAATTGATCGCTCGAGCCTTCGAAAAGGTGGGTAAAGAAGGTGTCATCACAGTTGAAGAGGCTAAAGGAACCGAAACCTACATGGATGTTGTGGAAGGAATGCAATTTGATCGTGGATATCTTTCTCCTTATTTTGTGACAGACAGCGAAAAAATGCAGACAGAATTGGAAAAACCAATGATCCTATTGTATGATAAAAAGATCTCGAACATGAAGGACCTTCTACCTGTTTTGGAATCTGTTGTACAACAAGGAAATTCACTATTGATCATCGCTGAAGATGTAGAGGGTGAAGCCCTCGCAACTTTAGTAGTCAATAAATTACGTGGAACTGTAAAAATAGCTGCAGTTAAAGCACCCGGATTTGGTGACCGCAGAAAGGCCATGCTTGAAGATATTGCTATTCTTACAGGTGGCACAGTTATTAGTGAAGAACGTGGATTCACACTTGAAAACACGACTTTGGATATGCTCGGTACCGCCGAAACCGTGATCATCGACAAGGACAATACAACCTTGGTAAAAGGGGCGGGTAAAACCAGCGACATTAAAGCACGCGTTGGGCAGCTAAAATCTCAGATCGAGACCACCACCAGTGATTACGACAAAGAGAAATTACAGGAACGATTGGCTAAATTAGCCGGAGGTGTTGCCGTATTATATGTGGGTGCCGCCAGCGAAGTAGAAATGAAGGAAAAGAAAGACCGTGTAGATGATGCCCTTCATTCAACCCGTGCGGCTGTAGAAGAAGGTATTGTTGCCGGTGGAGGCGTAGCATTCGTCCGTGCAATAAAGACATTGGAAAAATTAACTGCCGAAACTATTGACGAAGCTACGGGAATTCAAATAGTAGCCCGTGCCATAGAATCGCCTTTGCGAACCATCGTAGAAAACGCCGGTGCAGAAGGGTCTGTTGTGATCAATAAGGTGTTAGAAGGAAAGAAGAATTACGGATACGACGCAAAAAGTGAGACCTATGTGGATATGCTGAAAGAAGGGATCATCGATCCTACGAAAGTGACTCGTATCGCCTTGGAAAACGCTGCTTCAGTTGCGGGAATGATCCTTACTATGGAATGTGCAGTCGTAGATATTAAAGAAGACACTCCAGCTATGCCTCCGATGGGCGGTGGTGGGATGCCAGGAATGATGTAGGTCGATAAGTTGCTACAGGCGAATAGAATAATTCTTTTAAAGATCAAGAGACCTCCGCTTTGTGTGGGGGTTTTTTTTATTTCAAGATTTGTTCGATCTGTAATCGGAAAATAACTATTCCTCCTTTTTTCTGAAAAGCTGATATAAAGACAACACCACCAAGGTAATAACCAAAGGCCAAAGAACAAATGTATCTACTCGAACTACCTCAGCCGCTCTTTCGGGTTGCGCTGCTTCCCACTGCTTGATATAGTAATCCCATACGAAGGCAAATACAATGACAACAACGGTAATTGAGTAAAGGAGTATTTTTTTCAACCGATTCATATTCCGCCTGTTTTAAGCATTATAAAGATAGCCAATGCAGGGAAACCGAGTCATGCAATTGAATTAATTTATTGTTTTGGTAATTTTAAGATCATCTTTTCCCCTGGAACCAGATCATCTACATGACCGGCGAGCTCGTTATTTTGGGTTTTAAAATGCAAGTGCATGTTAGTGGTATGGTGCGTAAAAACTCCCTTATGTTTATCTGAATAAAATCCTAAAATTTCTACAGCAGTATCGTTTATTATTCCATTTAAACCCGACAACCGATGTTTTTTGTGTGTATGCTCCTTGTCGTTTACATCCCAATTAATTATATGCCAGGATAAACTTTGAGTTCTGCCTGTTAGCAAAAACGGAAAGGGTTTTTCAACAGAGATTCCCTTTTCTTTGGCGGTATCGAACACGAATTTATCAACTTCAGCCTCAGCAGTGAATTGGCTGGGTATCTCAACTTCTTCCCAATGTTTTACACTTGTATAAACAAGGAGGCTCGCATTATTGTTTAATGAAGAAGATAAGAGAACAGTACTGTCACTAACACCACTATTGACTACTTCTCCGTTAAAAATTTGGATCTCTCCCTGCAGATCTTCCAAGGCGCCAAGTGCATACACATTTTTCATATCCTTCAGCGCATCCAAAGAAATAGTGCCCGCAATATTTCCTGCCATAATTTCCATCAGCGCACCCGAATATTTCACGTTTACTTCAGGATCTGTCTTACAACTACTCAATAATATTATGAGTACACCCGCCAGGATATAGATTTGTTTCATGAAGATTTTTTTTGATTCAGGTACCGATGGTCCCGATAGTTATCGGGATCGGGATTATTCCTTGTGATCAAAAGGCGTATTCCTTTTTTCCAGAGTTACCTGATCTCACTAGTAACTTTCCCACAGCGTAGCATTTTATCGCCGAAATAAGGATTATTTATCTCATTGCTGTTGCTCAACCAATAACCTCCTTTAAAATCGAATGCCATCGGGCAATATTGTTTATAAACGACTCCCGATTCAATAGCCCCATCAAGCATTTTCTCAACCGCTTGGGTGATCATCACAAATCCTTCTCGTTGTATCTCCACATCGGTAGACTCGGTGATGGATTGAGCGGCTAATAACACTTCCTCATCGGCACCGGCATCGGCTAATGCAGTCTTTAAAAGTATGGCTTCACCGGCCGTAGAATTGGGATCACTATTGACCAAGGCAGTCTTTAAATTGATATAACTTTGATAGACCGTTGTGACCTTTGGGTCTTTGAACTTTACTTCGGTCTTCGCGGCGATATAGATTTGATTTGTAGCGATATCCACGGTCACAACCTCAGGATCCCTTTCAGTTTTTTTAGTGTCATTCATACAAGAAATGAATGAGAGGCTTCCTATGGCTGCCAGGAGTATGATGTGCTTTTTCATTTTTCTGAAATTTAAAATGCAAAGATATATTTCTATATCTTCTTCTGAAAATAAAACGCCGGAATTAATAATAATAAAAATAAAGGTTGAATTAAAAATCTCCGAACATAGAACAGTGCTAAATGACCTCCCATTTCCTTAGAATAGATCAAGAAAATAAATGCCATCAACAGTACCACAAAAACGGCTGAGTACAAAAGGGCAGAAATTTTTATGATCTCCTTTTTCATGAATAAGATCCAAAGGATCAACAATGAAATGGTCGTGTTCATGAAAAACCGAAGTGCTACGTTCATCAAAAGCTTCCATATATCAAATTCGGGTAGCATTTGGGTACTGTGATCTACCTTAAAAAACCGGATAAGCGGATCATAGAACAGATCATCTTCGTAGGAACGCACCATTGTGAGCAACCCAAAAAGCAACACTACCATAATTATTTTGAGTGATCTATTCATGAGCAGGTGATGTTTTTTTTGACAACATTCGAACCCAAAGCATCCAAAGCATGAAGACCATTCCGTAGATAATACCGGGGAAAACGACCCCGTGGAGTACTTGTTCATAATTCGGATATTCGTACAATGCAACCGCCAATAGCGTGATACGAACGATGTTTGCCGCGTAAATAATTACAGCCCCTGCAAAAATAAACAAAGCGGTTTTCCTTCTTTTTTCGGCGAAAGCAATGATAAAAGCGATGAACAAAATAATGATACTCATCGCATTACAGCCTTCAATGATACGAGCCAAATACTGCCCTTCTACAAAAAGTTTCATGGTGGGTTGAGCTTCGTGAGGTACGATGACTGCGTGGTAGCCGACGCCATTTAACAGCGTACTGCTCTGTTTCGCAACGAGATGAGTAATATAATCCGGTGGATAGATAGACTCTTTAGATAAATTTAGATAGACGGAATATAAAACAGTCAACACCAGATAGGTCCCCAAAAAGAGAAGGACGAATCGGATTACAGATCTATATTTTACAAGCAGATTTTTCAACTATGAATTATTAACAGGCTGCAACCAAGATATAAAAAATCGACTCCAAACTTCAGCCCCGGCCTTGTGAGTAAAAATATAGAATTAGAATTTGGGAATTGAACCGCATATAAAATACATTTACCCAAAAATTATAAACAGTGACTTTTGAAAGCCTAAAACCCCGGTTAGCTAACATAATTTCAGCTACTCCATTTTCAGTGACAGATAAACTTACCCAAGTTTGTGAATTACTTCAAACCTCATTACCTTTTTATAATTGGGTAGGATTTTACTTTGCCGATGAAGCTGAAAAAACACTGCACCTCAAAGCATTTGCCGGAGCATCTACCGAGCATACGGTAATTCCGTTCGGAACGGGAATATGTGGTCAGGTGGCCGAAAGTAATACTAATTTTGTCGTAGGAGATGTGCAGGCGCAAGACAATTATATTGCGTGTGATATAGCTGTCAAGGCTGAAATTGTAATTCCATTGTTCAAGGACGGTAAAAATATTGGACAGATCGATATCGATTCACATACAGACTATCCATTTACGGCAAAAGATGAGCGTTTTTTGGAATGGGTGAATGAAAAGGTAGCCGAAATTCTTTAAATTTTAGTAACCCGTGCGAATGGCCTCTACAGGATCGAGTCTTGAAGCTGAAATTGCAGGGACAATTCCACTGATTAGTCCTATTGCGGCCGCGATCGCCGTTCCGATAAACATATTCCAGGGAGAGAGGACAAACTCAAAATCACCTGTAAAGGATGAAGCGATCAGGGAACCGATATACACGAAGAAAAGGCCTATCAAGCCACCGATAATGGCCAGGATCATAGCTTCGAACAAGAACTGAAGTAATATAAACCTGTTCTTGGCGCCCAACGATTTTTGAATCCCGATTAGGTTGGTTCGTTCCTTCACGCTAACAAACATAATATTGGCAATTCCAAAACCCCCTACCAACAGTGAGAAAGCGCTAATAATTAGTCCTATCCAATTCATTGTACCCGTTATATTATCGATAGCATCGGTAAATCCCTGTAATTGATTCACAAAAAAAGTGTCGATCTCATCAGGTCTGAGCCCGCGAAACAATCGCAGTTTTTGACTTAGTATCGCGATGAACTCGTCATTATCCACTCCCTTATCAGGTTTTATTATAATGAAGGGGAAAAGATTTTCATTGCTGGCACCAAATAACTTACGTATGATATTGACCGGAAGAAATACAGCAGTATCCTTAGAGTCACCCAGGGCCATACCCTCTTTTTTCAAGACCCCGATAACAGTGAACTTTCTACCGTAAAGTCTAACCTTTTTACCCAAAGATTTCTCAGGCGAAGTAAATAACGAATTCGCAATTTCGTCTCCTAAAACTATGACTTTGGTACCATTGTTAGACTCCAACTCATTGAAAAAACGGCCTTCTTGAATTTTTAGATCCTCTATATCATAATACTCATGGGTAATCGCTCCTATGGAAACATTTTCCACCGACTTATCCTCATACCTGATCGTTTCATTCTGTACATTCAAAGTATAGGAAATAGCCTCAATATCAGGCATGTTTCTCTTTAAATACTGATACTCCTCAAATGTTGCGGCAGGAAATTGCCGCCATTTCCATCGCGGCACATCGGTAGGCCCGAAAGAAAAATGGCCCAGATAAATTGTACTGTTATCCAAACCACTTATACTGCCTTCAATCTCTTTTTTTAAAGAATCTACCGCAGCAAATACCGCTATGATTGAAAAGATGCCAATGGACACTCCAAGCAAGGAAAGAAACGTTCTCAACTTATTGTTTCTCAGCGCATTTAATGCAAAAGTTAAACTTTCCTTTAATACCCGAAGATAGATTAACATAGGCTTTACCTTGTGGTTTTATATTATAATGAATATAAGTCTTTTTCCGGTAACATATGTTACAGAAATCCTTAGTATTTGTGTACTTTTGAATCTTTAATTCTCGCAATAAAAATTTTCATGGCAGACTCGAAAAAAATCACTTCCGCGATAATTTCGGTTTATCACAAAGATGGCCTGGCTCCTATCGTAAAAAAATTGGATGAACTGGGAGTAGTTCTCTATTCTACGGGGGGAACCGAAAAGTATATCAACGATTTGGGGATTCCCGTGATCCCTGTTGAAAATATCACCGAATATCCTTCCATTTTGGGAGGTCGGGTAAAAACGTTACACCCTAAAGTATTTGGCGGAATTTTAAACCGGCAAGAAAACGAAAGTGACGTGGCTGAAATGGAACAATTCAATATCCCACAGCTGGATCTGGTGATCGTGGATCTATATCCGTTTGATAAAACAGTGGCTTCAGGCGCTGATGAGCAAGAGATCATAGAGAAAATTGATATTGGTGGGATCTCCTTAATTCGTGCTGCTGCAAAAAATTTCAAAGACACTCTTTGCATTTCCTCGATGGAAGACTATGAAGAGGTTTTGAAGATTATTTCTGAAGGGAACGGGAGTACAACTTTAGAGCAAAGAAAGAACTTTGCAGCGAAATCCTTCAACGTTTCATCGCACTACGATACTGCTATTTTCAATTATTTCAATAGCGATCATGATATAGTTTCTTTAAAAATAAGTGAGACCCGAGGTAAATTACTTCGATATGGAGAGAATCCACATCAAAAAGGATTTTTCTTTGGAGATTTTGATTCCATGTTTGATAAACTACACGGAAAAGAACTGAGTTATAATAATCTTCTGGACGTAGATGCCGCTGTGAATTTAATGAACGAATTTAAAGATGATGCACCCACATTTGCTATTTTAAAACACAACAATGCCTGTGGAATTTCACAAAGAGATACCATATATCAGGCATACGTAGACGCGATAGCAGGCGATCCTGTATCGGCCTTTGGAGGTGTATTGATCAGTAATACTGAAATTGATGAATCCACTTCAGAAGAAATCCATAAATTATTCTGCGAGGTTGTGATCGCGCCATCCTACACCGCTAAATCGCTTGAAATCTTAAAAGGGAAAAAGAATCGGATTTTATTAATTCAAAAACTATACGAGTTCCCAAAAACTACGACCAGAAGTTGTTTGAATGGTGCGTTAGTTCAAGACAGAGACACCCTAACCGATTCCGAAGAAAATTTAACACAGGCTACCAACAATAATCCTTCATCAGGTGAGTTAGATGACTTATTATTTGCGTCCAAGATCTGTAAGCATACTAAATCCAATACCATTGTTTTGGCAAAAAACAAACAATTATTCGCCAGCGGTACGGGACAGACTTCAAGAGTGGAAGCGCTACGGCAGGCCATTGAAAAGTCAAGATCGTTTGGTTTTGACCTCAACGGAGCCGTGATGGCCAGTGATGCTTTCTTCCCTTTCCCCGATTGTGTTGAGATCGCGGATAAGGCGGGAATTACTGCTATCATTCAGCCGGGAGGGTCTATAAAGGATGAATTAAGCGTACATTATTGCAACGAAAATAATGTTTCAATGGTATTTACCGGTGTACGTCATTTTAAACACTAATTTATTTACATTTGTAGGAATAGCAAACCAACCGTTTAATTATCAATATTTACACAACATATGGGATTTTTTGACTTCCTGACCGAAGAAATAGCCATCGACCTTGGAACCGCGAACACACTTATCATCCATAATGATAAGGTGGTTGTGGATGCCCCTTCCATCGTTGCGAGAGACCGTACTACCGGAAAAATAATCGCTGTAGGCCGCGAGGCGGCTCGAATGCAAGGTAAAACTCACGAAAATATAAAGACCATCCGTCCATTGAAAGATGGAGTAATTGCCGACTTTGATGCCAGTGAAAAGATGATCAATATGTTCATAAAGGACATTCCTGCACTTAGAAAGAAATGGTTGACCCCTTCATTGCGGATGGTGATTTGTATTCCTAGTGGAATTACCGAAGTGGAGATGCGTGCGGTAAAAGAAAGTGCCGAGCGTGTAAATGGAAAAGAAGTGTATTTGATTCATGAACCTATGGCGGCCGCCATCGGAATTGGCGTGGATATCATGCAACCCAAAGGAAATATGGTCGTGGATATAGGAGGTGGTACAACGGAAATTGCCGTGATTGCTTTAGGTGGGATCGTTTGTGATAAATCCATCAAGATCGCAGGTGATGTGTTTACCAACGACATTGTTTATTATATGCGCACTCAGCACAATCTGTATATTGGGGAGCGTACTGCCGAAAGGGTAAAAATCGAGGTGGGCTCTGCGATAGAAGACCTCGAACATCCACCGGAAGACGTGGGAGTGCAAGGACGTGACCTGCTAACCGGAAAACCAAAGCAAGTTCAAGCATCATATCGAGAAATCGCAAAAGCACTCGACAAATCCATTTTAAGAGTTGAAGATGCCGTTATGGAAACGCTGTCAAAAACCCCTCCCGAACTGGCGGCAGATATTTACAATACCGGCATCTATCTTGCAGGAGGTGGATCGATGTTGCGCGGTTTGGACAAACGTATTTCTCAAAAAACAGATCTGCCTGTTTACATTGCCGAAGACCCATTACGAGTTGTCGTTCATGGAACCGGAATTTGTTTAAAAAACCTCAACAGATATAAAAGTGTATTGATCAAATAAGACTTTACCCTGTTTAATTTATTTTCAAACACTATGGGAAATCATACAATAACATCCCACTCTGTAGCGGGATACATATAAAGAAACCTAATTGATTCAATACATAGATGAACATAATTTCTGGTAACTAGTCTATATTAAAACCCCAACGCCGTGCAACAGATTATCTTTTTTTTCGTTCGGAATAAATATTTCCTGTTGTTCGCACTCTTGTTTTTTATCTCGTTTGTTTTAACGATCAATTCTCACACCTATCATAAAAGCAAGGTGGTGACTTCAGCCAATTTTCTTTCAGGAGGAATTTATTCGATCAAAAGCAGTATTACAGATTATTTCGATCTGCACCAACAAAACATGACCTTGACGGAAGAAAACAATAGACTCCGCACTCTGTTGTTTAATAGTGGTATGATGGATTCCGAAATGGCCCTGGATTCAATGGTGCTGGATTCCAATTATACCTTTGTCACCGCCCAGGTCATTAACAACAGCTATTCCAAAACCAAGAACAATCTCACCCTTAACCGTGGCTCGAATGATAGTCTAAAAATAGATATGGGGGTTATTTCACCTCAGGGCGTGGTAGGTATTGTGGTTAGCCTTACCAAGAACTATGCATCGGTTCAGTCTATTTTAAACTCCAACAGTCAGGTAGTGGCAAAATTTAAAAAATCGAATCACTTTGGAACTTTGGTATGGGACGGAAAACAACCCAACATTGTACAATTGATAGAAATACCCCGTCTGGCATCGGTGGTTTTGGGTGATACTATTGTGACCGATGGCAAATCCACTATTTTTCCTCCGGGCATAATGATAGGAAAAGTGCATAATTTTGACCGGGAAGAAGGAGATGACTATTACGATATTAATATTGAGCTGTTCACAGATATGACAAGTGTTAAACATGTGTATCTTGTATCACAGCGTGATGCGCCGGAAATAAAAGAACTCGAAAAAACGGTAGAAGATGTGGAGCAATAGCGTGTTGGTCAATATCGTTCGGTTCATCACACTTATTTTAGTGCAGGTCTTACTATTGAACCATGTAAATTTTTTAGGGTATATAAATCCATACATATATCCCTTGTTCATTTTAATTTTCCCACTTAAGGGGAATAAAGGGTTGCTTATCTTTTTAAGCTTTATATTGGGATTGACCATAGACATGTTCGAAGATTCGGGAGGCGTACATGCGGCTGCAAGTGTTTTTATAGCCTGGATTCGCCCCGTGGTACTAAAGTATTCTTTTGGAGTAAGTTATAAGCTTAATACGTTAAAAATAAGCACCGCTCCACTGTCGAAGCAAATCATTTACATTATAATTATGGTGTTTTTTCATCATATGATGTTGTTCTCTATGGAAATTTTTAACGTAAACCACATACTATTAATTTTAAAATCAACGTTATTTTCAGGTATTTTCAGTACCATCATAATGGTGATCAGTATCCTATTATTCAGTAGAAAAAATATATGAGAAAACTATTACTCCTATCGATCGTTCTAATTACCGGAGTTGTTTTCGTCGGTCGGTTATTCTATTTGCAAATTTATGATACTTCATTCCAAAGTCTTTCCGAAGATAATGCCATAAATGTTGTTTATAATTATCCCCAACGCGGTTATATATTTGATCGAAATGGGGAACTTTTGGTTTCCAACCAACCCTCTTATGATGTGATGGTCATTCCCAGAAATGTAAAATCCCTGGACACTTTGGAGTTTTGTGAATTATTAAAAATCACTACGGAAGAATTTAAATCAAAACTGAAAAAAGCTCGTGTTTATTCTCCTCGATTACCGTCGGTAGTGATCCCTCAATTAACCAAATCCGAATATGCTTCTCTTTCGGAAAAATTATTTAAATACAAAGGGTTTTACATTCAGAAAAGATCTTTACGCGATTATCAGGTAGATCACTCGGCGAACGTTTTAGGCTATATTTCCGAAGTAAATGAAGCCATTCTCCAAAAGAATTCATATTACCAAATGGGAGAGATCATTGGAACAGGGGGTGTTGAGAAACAATATGAGAAAGTACTTCGCGGTGTGAAAGGTGTAAAATACATACAGAAGGATCGTTTTAATCGGGATATTGGATCCTATAAGAATGGTAGGTTCGACACTCTTCCCGTGCGTGGAAACGATATTTTACTAACCATCGATAGGGTATTGCAGGAATATGGAGAGGCATTAATGCAAAATAAACGCGGTGGAATAGTAGCTTTGGACCCAGCCACCGGAGAGATATTGGCCTTGATAGCAGCTCCTAATTATGACCCCGGTTTGTTGGTAGGTCGCCAACGATCTAAGAATTTTACCAAATTATACTACGATACCATAGCAAAACCCTTATTCGATAGAGTACTCTCCGGCGAATACCCCCCGGGTTCTCCTTTTAAGGCTTTGACGGCACTGATTGGACTACAGGAAGGAGTGATCGATATTGATGAAAAGATCTCATGTAATGGTGCGTACCATTATGGTGGTAAAAAACCACTGAAATGCCATCATCATAGAAGTCCGTTGAGCATGATCGGTGGCATTGCCAACTCTTGCAACAGTTATTTCGCGACTGTATACCGTAGGACTATTGACCATTACCCTACGCCTCAGGAAGGGATCGATAACTGGAAACGTCATTTGAATAGTTTCGGTTTGGGGCAATATTTGGGATATGACCTGCCTTCAGGGAGGCCCGGAAAGATACCGGGTTCGGAAACATATAATGCTATGTACCAGTATCCAAAATACAAGTGGTACACTCCGGCAACCATTTCCAATGCCATAGGACAAGGGGAAGTATTGATGACTCCTATGCAAATGGTAAATTTCATATCCGTCATTGCTAACAGAGGATGGTATTACAAACCCCATATCCTCAAAAATGTAATAGGCGCCGATACCATCCCCAAACAGTACACTACTAAGATCATAACAACCATTGATCCGGTGCATTTTGAACCTGTGATCGAAGGCCTGTTCGATGTGTACAACTACGGAACCGCTTCGCATCTTAAGGTTAAAGGAATTGAAATTTGTGGCAAGACCGGAACTTCCGAGAACTATACCAAAATAAATGGCAAGCGTACTCAGTTGACAGATCATTCGGTCTTCGTGGCGTTTGCCCCAAGGAACAATCCTAAAATTGCCGTTGCCGTATTTGTTGAGAATGGTTATTGGGGATCGCGTTGGGCGGGACGAATCGCCACCCTAATAATCGAAAAATATATAAATGGCGAGATCACCCGTACTGATCTGGAAACCTATATCCTCGATGGTAGTTTGGAGGAAGAATACGCCAAACCCTACAGCGGTGAACCCTTTTTAATCAATCAATAATGATATCTGCCTCTAGAAATGTAAAATTCGATTGGCTTACGATCTTGTTGTTCGCCGCACTGGTAATCGTGGGATGGATCAATATTTACTCTGCTTCCTTGAGCGACATAGGGGGTGTATTTGTGGATTTTGATCAGATCTATTTCAAACAGATCATCTGGATAGGATTAAGCATCATCCTGATCATTTTTATATTGGCGCTCGACTCAAAGTTTTACGAACGATTTGCAAGTATTATCTACCTTATCTCCCTGGTTTCGTTACTATTATTGTTTCCCTTCGGAAAAGAGATCTCAGGTGCTACATCATGGTATTCATTCGGTGGTATAAGTATACAACCAAGTGAATTTGCGAAAGCTGCTACCGCTTTGGCTTTGGCTAAATACCTAAGTGATATACAAACCAGTATGAACCGGTTTAAGCATCAATTAAAAGCATTCGCGATAATCGCTTTACCCGTTTTACTGATCATTCCACAGCCTGATCCGGGAAGCGCTTTGGTGTTCAGTATTTTCATATTTACTATGTACCGGGAAGGATTGCATTTTGCGTATTTGCTTTTAGGTTTTTTTGCTGCGCTCTTGTTTATAGGCACATTGACTTTGGGTGTAACCTGGGTGGCCATAATTGTGCTATTGATCGCCGTGGCTATTTATATAAAAAATAGAAAAAAACGCCCCAATATCTTAAAATATGGCACCATATTAATTGCCTGTATCGGCTTTGCCTTTTCTGTAAATTATATATTTAACAACGTCTTTGAACAACGGCATAGAGACCGATTCAATATTGTACTAGGAAAAGAAATAGACGTAAAAGGAATTGGTTATAATACAAATCAGAGCGAGATCGCCATTGGTAGCGGTGGTTGGACAGGAAAGGGCTGGACACAGGGAACACAGACCAAAGGAAACTTCGTTCCGGAACAACACACCGACTATATTTTTAGTACCGTGGGTGAAGAATGGGGGTTTCTGGGTACGGTCCTGGTTGTTCTATTATTTCTTGCGCTCATCGTCAGGGTTCTGGTGTTGGCGGAAAGGCAGCGGTCGAAATTTAGTCGGATCTATGGCTATAGTGTCGCGGCGATTCTTTTCGTTCACTTTTTTGTGAATATTGG